>QQTW01002266.1_pt1 | contig 13885 bp, 11 predicted proteins | sample 1904831 | NCBI WGS metagenome assembly QQTW01 (sample SAMN09435610, study PRJNA476489) | Subsurface metagenome, whole genome shotgun sequencing project. | reverse complement strand
ACCGAGAGAGTCTTGTAGAAGGCGCGTAAGTTTCGACTCGCTAGTGTTTTGTTGTTAGTACACATGCGTGCCTTCCCTGCGTCGATCGAACTTACCGATATGGGATATGAGAGCCCTTGTCCACAAGCGCGTTGATGACTCTCCCCAAAGTAAGCAAACTCTTGTTGATCAGACCGGCCTCTGCCGCTCTCTTGTTCTCGGCTCCGCTGCGCCCGATGTTTTCGCTGCCCGCCAGATCGACGAGGTTGAGCTTTCCGGCGCTGACGAGCTCCTCTCCTTTCTCGGAAAGTTTCTTCGTGTAAAGGGTAATGGTGAAAATGGTATGGCTTCGAGAACTGAGATCGTTGCACTTCGTCGCGGCCACTTGTCGCTTGAGGCTCCCTCCCTGAAGGAGTTTGATACCGGCAGCAGCATTTTTGATATGCGACTCTTCCATACCTTGTACGAGAGTTCCGCTGTGGCCCTTCTTTTGGCCGTCCTCGAAGATCTTCAGCTTTGCGTTGTCGTCGGCAGATAGCAAGTCTCGTAGCTCCTCGTTGTAGAGTTCGATGAATGAGCATTTGACCGAGCTTTCGGTTCCGTCGGCATCCAGCTTGCGAAACAATGACTGCAACACTCGAGGTATGATACCAGCAGAGTCGGATAGCATTCCCAGCTTTTCGGACATATCGCCCGACATGGTATACGTCTTTCCCGTCCCGGTTTGACCGTACGCGAAGATGGTGCAATTGAAACCCTGAAGCATCTGCCAAAAGCGCATCAGCTTGAGAGTATCCGGATGTGTGACAGGCACTTACCTCGTTCAAGATCGGCGAGACGACATCCTCATAGATCATCGACTGGTCAGCAGCGTGCGAGAAGACTTTGTCAAAGTGATATGTTTTCTTGCTCAGAGTGCTCGGACCCATCGACAGCTCCACACTGTTTCCCTTGACACCGTCGGTCGAGACAACGACGCCACTGCTCTCTTTGACCTCCCGTTCGTTGCGTCCGCGACAGCGCACCACAACATGAATGTTTGTCTCTTGACCTCCGTCTTGTTCCGAGTCGCGCTCCTTACGCTTCCTGATGCCGTTCTGTCTCAGAGGCGGGGAACGCGATTTGCTGCTGGACCGCGACGCAATGGTCGATTTCGAGCTCGAAACAACGGACTCGGTTGGAGAGACGACGTTCAACTTCGATTGCCTACGTGATACTTGCGCAGTAGACTGAGTCTTGATCGGAGGGGGTCTCCTCGCTGATGGTCGCGTCGATGGCTTTCTGGCTGGCGCTGGACGCGGTAGCCCAGCCATTGCAGCGGTGTTTTTCTCTGGTTCAATGTGATTCAGGAGCGAAGATTTGAAGGATTGATGAAGAGCTCGATTCCGATAGACAATGATTTCAGCTTGCAGACGTGGTATGGCGGCGCAAGGTGAAGTTAGACACGAGTGAAGTGGTGGGAAGATGGAGTCGATCAAAAAGTCGAGAGGGATGTTCTAAAAGTAAACAAGTCAAGGCTGGAGCTAGATTCGCGGGATCGACAATTCCAACGGGAAGGAACGAGGGTCGGTAACGTTAACTTTATCAAGACACGAGTAAACATACCCCTTCGCACTTTACAGTATCAATATCAAATGAGGGTAAGGGGAAACACGTTTTACTGTATACAAACACACTCGAGCCTAGAAGGAGCAAGAGAGCTGATGACATTGCGGATTACCACCTCAAAGCACCTACTAAGTAACCTTCAAAGTTACCGTACCTTAGCTTAGGTAAGCTACCGCTCGGTTCACGAGTACTACCTTAGTATGCACGGCAGCCACCAATGCACCTTCACGCACGGTCATGCTTGTTCACCACCTGATCCCTGCCAGCAACGTCATTTACCTACGGTACCTAACTTACACTTACCTTTACCTTGTCTTACCACTACTGCGCAAAGCAAACCCCAAGCATCTAAAGGAGCAGCTCGGAGGCTTCATCTGATGGCAAGTCTTCAGCCTTCGACTCAAATCTATCCCGGCAAAGGTTTAGGTTTCCTAAGTAAAGCAGCACCACAAATGAAATAACGAGCATGGGCGCTGACCTTATGTCAATCTAGTCCTCGGTGCTTCTTTGCACAATGTTCTGACTCGGCTGAAGGCTCGACCACACACCTATCCTTCTATCGACCTTTCCTATTCCTCGTCGCAGCCGACTGCCGTACCTATCGTGCTTTCCTTACCTGCGAATGGGATCCGCTTGCGGTTCGATGGACCAGATCAGAGGCTCAGGCTCATAGAGGTTCTTGACTTCACCAAGATCCCGCTCATCTATAAGAACAACGACGTGATCAGAGTCCCTGCGGCAGGTGAAGCCGTTCGCCATGTCAAAGCACCCACTGGACCGTCCTTCCGGCACGTCTACCAAAGACTGTTCGGCCCAGCCTTTCCGGGGGAGTTCATCCCTCCGGCTCCAGAGGCAGATATGACAAAGGGGACCTACATACTTTCGTACCCGGGAGTGGCTTTTACCTTTGCTGTGTTGTGCTCAGCGTGGTCGCCCAAGGCTGACTTTGTCGCCTTGCTGTCCTCTTCCGCGGCAGAACCGGCGAAAAGTATGGCAATATTCAACGGCTCTTCGTGGCCGGATGCCTGCCCGACGCTCGATACAAGACCTCCGCCGCACCCGAGATCCCTCACGTTCACTGGGAAGGGTAAAGAAGGAGGATCTGACGAAGTGGAGCATGTGCGAATCCATGGTCTTGGCCGTGTCGAAGTCCTGAGAAGGTTTAATCCTCCGTTCTGGATCATCCTCAGTGAAACCACGCCCCAGGATCTTGTAGCAGAACTAGGCCCGCCAGACGCCATATACCGCAAAAGTGATCGGAGGTTGTCCATCCACAAAAAACGCGCGTCAAGTCAGACCTACAGCGAACCTCGGTACGGTGCCTCGCCAGGGAAATACGAATACTCCACGGACACCGACCAGTCCTCCGCGCAGGTCACAACAGACGACTCTGATGACGATTTTTCCCTGTCGTCTGCGGCCGGCACGAGCAAGTCGTCATCCGCCGAATGCTTCTACAACTATTTCCGTCATGGCTTCGACGTTTTCATCTCGCATCCGACCACGATATCGCCCCCATTTCCGTCATCCACAGGGACCAACGAAGAGATGAGCAGTGCACCCTTCAGCAATCATCAGACAGTGACCAAGTTGCTGCTACATGCAAACATCCCTGGCTCGTACCCTTTCAACCGACACCGGCGTAGCCGCTGGACAATTCACCTGGAGCGAGATGGCGCCGAGGCTGAGTTGCCGAATTCCGAAATGCATTTCGACGACATCTCCGCACGCTTGAAGGAGGCCTGGAAAGGTAAGCTCAGCAGCCAAGAGGAAGAGGACTCCCTCAGTAAGGGCATGGTGCTCAACCGTGGCTGGGGAGACAGTCCCGGGAGCAGTTGTGAGCTGCTCGGAGGCTGGGAAGACCAGGTGGATAATAGAAGAAAGGGCGGTGCCAGATGTCATGCCGATAGCGCGCAAGCTTTGGGCAATACGGAATTGTTTGGGTTTCCCGGTCTCGTGTTTGAGGTGTTGAAGTCAAATGCGATCAGCTGTGTGACAATCTATTGAGCCGGTTCAACTTGTTAGATCTTGCTTCGGAGTTGGGCTACGGTAAGGGGGTTTGGTAGAGTTGGCGTCTGCCTGGACAGCTTCGTCATGCTTTCACAAGGATATGGCTATAGCGGATGAGAATTGCAATAGATACCCAGTCATGAATCTATCACATGCTTGATACGGCCATCGCGGCAAACCTGGCAGATTAACTGCACGCATACGACGCTCAAAACCTTCAGACTGAGATAGTATGAGACCCCCGGAACTCCTGAGACATCCATATGTAGAGACTGAAAGATTTGGTAACATTTTCCCTTTCATGGCCTCTTCAGTGAGGTTGCCGTTCGTACCCAGTTCGCTGCCGTAGCGGGGGGTCGTATCGGCCAAGCAAGATTCGGCCCGGTTTCGCTTCGCAGTCAAGATATTGCAGCTGCGAATTGCGGTCCACGATGGTCTTTGGGTAGTATGCCTGCTCCTACACGCATCCTTTGGAGATCATGGTCATCGACGCTACAGCTTCCCAGATCGAGGTTCCCTGCGCGCGTCTCTCAAGCGGAGCAGGCGAGATACCTGGAAGCATGCACCGACCACCTCTACGCATGGCAGCGCCGAGAACGCCCCGCCAACAGCACGTTCGTCCTTCATGATGGTCCACCGTACGCCAATGGACGCTTACACATCGGACATGCCCTCAACAAAATATTGAAGGACATGGTCTGCCGCTTTCAGCTCGGCCATGGAAAGCGGATCGATTATGTGCCGGGGTGGGATTGTCACGGCTTGCCCATTGAGCTGCGGGCTCTCGAACGGCAGAGAGAGGCAGGAAATTCAGGCGGGGGCAGGCAGATGGGTGAAGTCGAGGTAAGACGGGCGGCGCAAGAGCTGGCAAGTAAAGCAATCGCAGAACAGAGGACCGCTTTCCAAGGGTGGGGCATCATGGCCGACTGGGAGAACGCTTGGTGGACTATGGACAAAGGATTCGAGATGAAGCAGTTGAGTGTCTTCCGAGAGATGGTTGACCAGGGCTTGATTTATCGGAGATACAAACCCGTGTACTGGTCACCATCGTCCAGAACTGCTTTAGCAGAAGCCGAGCTCGAGTACAAGGATGACCACGAGTCCTGGGTAGCTTATGTCAAGTTTCCCATCACAAAGCTTCCGCCAGCTTTGATCAGTGAGCGTGGACTCGACCCTCAGAACATTGGCGCACTTATTTGGACGACGACACCGTGGACATTGCCCGCAAATAGAGTCATCGCGGTCCACGGGGAGCTAAAGTACTGCGTCGTGCAGACAACCAAGTATGGCCAACTTCTTATAGCGGTCTCTAGGCTGTCACAGATGGCCGCAATTCTGGGAGAGGAGCCTACTGTCGTTGTGGAGAATATTCGTGGGTCGGAACTGGGCGGGTGTTTATATCACAACGTATTCCAAGGCGGAGATGCTGCACCGCAACCACTGCTTCCTGCTCCCTTCGTATCGGCCGATGCCGGCTCCGGACTGGTTCACTGCGCTCCTGGTCATGGCATGGAGGACTACGACTTGTGTTTGAAGCACGGAATTGAGGCTGTCGCACCGGTGAATGACGAGGGGCTCTTCACCGAGAAGGCAATGCCCCATTCTCCGAAAACCTTGCAGGGCAAAAGTGTCTTGACAGGCGGCAACGATGCTGTTCTGAAATACCTGACCGACTTAGGACATGTCATCGCAAGCTATCGCTATAAACATAAATATCCCTATGACTGGCGCTCCAAGCTTCCAGTCATCATACGCGCTACGGAGCAATGGTTCGCTGATGTCAAAGGCATTCGGGAAGCCGCGCTCTCTTCTTTGGACGGCGTCACCTTCATTCCCGAAGGAGGAAAGACCAGACTGGAAAGCTTTGTGAAAGGCAGAACTGAGTGGTGCATCTCCCGTCAGCGAGCATGGGGTGTACCGATTCCTGCGCTGTATCATATTCAAACCGACGATGCAGTGTTGACCAAGGACAGCGTCTCGCACATCATGGAGGTCATCGCTCGCCGTGGTATAGAAGCGTGGTGGACCGACGATGAAAACGACCCAGCATGGATCGCTCCGAATCTCTTAGAAGAGTCTGGTAATGCAATTTACAGACGCGGCAAGGACACGATGGATGTTTGGTTCGACAGCGGAACTAGCTGGACACAGATGCAGGAACGCATCTCCCAACAGGGCCAGCCCCTTGCTGATGTCTACCTTGAAGGTACTGACCAACACCGTGGATGGTTCCAGTCGAGTCTCTTGACGCACATTGCACATCAGAACAGGCCTCCGGGCCAAGCCATTGCACCGTTCAAGACGCTCGTTACTCACGGCTTCACCCTTGACCATGAAGGACGAAAGATGAGCAAATCTCTCGGGAACGTCATCTCTCCGGACGAGATCATGAGTGGCACCCTTCTCCCACCACCGAAAACGAAGAGAGGCAAGGTTGAGGGTTCTCAAGGTCAACCAACGCACGATGCGATGGGGCCAGATGCTCTAAGACTTTGGGTTGCTGGAAGTGACTACACCAAGGATATTGTTATCGGTCAATCGGTGCTCAAAGCGGTCCATTCGAGCCTGCAGAAATATAGAGTTACTATCAAGTTGCTGCTTGGAGCTTTGGAGGATTTCGATCCCTCTTCTGCCCTTGCATACGATGACTTGACCAAGCTAGACAAAATAGCGTTGTCGCAACTCGCGCACGTTACAAGTGCTACACTGGAGGCCCTGCAGCAATACGATTTCTCGAAAGCGGTGATCGCGATCAACAAGTGGATCAACGGTGATCTTTCAGCATTCTATATCGAAAGTGTCAAGGATCGCCTCTATGCCGGCCTCCCAGGGGGAATCAGTCGCCGTGCCGTGCAAACTGTTCTTTACCACGTTTATAACTATTTACAGGCTATGTTGGCGCCGCTAACGCCACTGCTCGTTGAGGAGTCGTGGAACTATACGCCTCAACTCTTAAGAAACGCAAACGCCCATCCATTGAAGCGGATCTTTCCCACGGTCCCGGCAGAGTGGCAGCGAAAGGAGACTGCCACATCTGTACCATGGCTTATGGCTGCGAATTCAGCGGTCAAAGCCGCACAAGAAATAGCCAGAGGCGAAAAGAAGATGGGATCCTCGCTTCAATGTTCGGTTCTGCTGGCCTTTGACGAGACTGAGAATGTTGAGGGCAGCCCGGTCATGCGAGTCTTTCAAGATTACAAAGATGAGCTGGATTCCCTCTTCGTTGTGTCCTCTGTCGACATCACGGTTAGCTCTAGTGTGCCGTTGCATGTTGGGACCGCTGAATGGCACTATGCCACGAGGTTCGACTGTTCGGAAGGTCAGATGGCGACCGCTTACGTCTTTGCGCCCTTGAATGAAAAGTGTGACAGATGCTGGAGATATGTTGCACCAACAAGAACGACGGAAGAGGACACATTGTGCGGAAGATGTGAGGATGTTGTTCAAGGTATCAGTGCTACGGATTTACCGCCTGTTGCGGCCGGAGAAGTTCCCACCGCAGCGGCAGCAGCATAGGAATATGATATCTGCCAAAGAGGGGATGATTTTTTGTAATTTATATGTAAATCTAAGTCTACATTGTTGCTTCTCCTGAACTAGCGATAGTCAACGCTTCCGCCTCCTTTCTCTGAACAACTCTTCCTTCAGCATTCGTTTCTCCTCTCCAAGCTTTTGCTTTTTGCGAGATTCGTGAGCAAGCGCTTCTTCCACGTCCCACCCACGTATCTGAAATTATTGCAGAACATCATTTTGGAAAATTAGCGTCTCGTCATTGAGGCTGCCCTTTGCCGCTTCTAGCATCTCATCAAGCAAGGCCTGGATGTCGCTACGGGAAGTCTTATCGATCCTGGTGCCCCGCAAAGTCCCGGATTCGTTACAAGCTAATGCAATGGAGTGCATGTTATGGCTTGTCTCAGCCAATGAAGCATTTGGCTTGACATTACTCCAGATGTGATGCTCGATCGGGATTGGAGACCTGGACGTCCCTCGGGTACCTCAAGCGTCTTTGGGTCTGACTTTAGAGGAGGCCAATTGACGACAGTGTCATTGGAGATCCTTGTCTCATGGTTTTTGCTCTTCTTGCTTTTGACGACTGTTTTCTACCGATCAGGTCGAGACCGGTGATTTGTTCGTATGTGCTTTTCCTGTAGTTGTGTTGTTTGCTGTAGTCCCTGACCGACAAAATGGTATTTTGACGGTCGACTGGCTTGAGTGTGCATATCGGTGCGCTTCTTAAATTGGGTTCCCTGAATTTGATCTTCGTCCCTGTTTCGCGCCATCATTGTCGATAAGACGAAAGCAAACATAAGGTATGTAAACAATGACGAGCGAACCATTAGTGCCCGCAAGCGACTTGCTAGTACCTAAGGTAGCTTTGAAGTCAGCTCTGAAGTTAGCTCGAAGTGTTCTGCAAGGGTTAGGCATGCAGCTCGGATGATCGACGCTCGGTAATATTATCGTCATTCCTCAAGCAAGGGACACATGTAGCAACAACGATCCCCGCTCTAAGTTGAATAGAACATCTTATACGCGCAGAAAATTGAGGTCTCAAACCCTGCTCATCAAACTATTCCATCATGGACCCGGACGGCAGCGAGGAGACTCGGCCCCTGCCGGACGGCATCTTTTCTTTTCTTGACACTGATCTTTATAAACTGACAATGCAGTGCGCAGTGCTGAAATACTTCCCAGATGTTCGTGAGTCAATAATCATGTCGAATACGAACGTAAGGTGTTGGGTAACCTGACGGATTGCTACAACTATACAGAAGTCACATATGCCTTCACAAATCGGACTGAGCACATGAAATTAACCCGAGCGGCCTTTCGCTGGCTGGATGATCAGATCAGCAGTGAGCAAGCTCGGTTACTCAAGAGCAATGTGCAAGTAGTCGATACTAAAGCGTCCCAGGGCTTGGGAATATCTCTCTCTCTTCCGACGAGTTGGACTATCTTCAGACAGAATGTACCTACCTCAACCCTCAGTATCTCGACTTTCTCAAGGAATTCCGTTTGCAGCCCAGTCGACAAATCGCCGCCTCCTTCCAACTCGTCGAGGATACCGGGAGTGACGAAGACTTTGGAGATGTTCATCTAGATATAAAGGGAACCTGGCTGGACACCATTCTCTATGAGATCCCGTTGCTCGCTCTTACGAGCGAGGCATACTTTCGATTTTGTGATGCGGATTGGAGCCACAAAGGACAATTGGAGAAGGCATACGGCAAAGGCGCCAAACTACTACAGCATGGCTGCCTCTTCTCGGAGTTTGGGACGAGGCGAAGGAGGGACTACCACACACAGGAACTAGTCTTAAGAGGACTTGTTCGAGCTGCCGCGGAAGGAAAGGAGAAAGGTTGGAAAGGGCGCCTGAACGGAACAAGCAACGTGCACTTCGCCAAGAAGTTTGGGATTACTCCAGTGGGTACTGTGGCGCATGAGTGGTTCATGGGCATCGCTGCCATCACGAACGATTACGAGAATGCCAGCGAAACCGCTTTACGCTATTGGGTGGGTTGCTTTGGGCAAGGAGTATGCGAGATCAGCCACTCTACCAAAGTCTGGCCTAACCAACTTCTTTAGGTGCTTGGGATCGCCCTCACGGACACCTTCGGCACTCCAGCATTTCTAGAAGCCTTCAAGCGCGAAGTTCCGTCGTTCACAATTGCCGCCCAAGGCCGAATTGCAACGTCATCTTCTGCAGCGGCATCTTCGACTGTGCCATCGATGACGAGTTTGAGCAAAACACAACCGCCCATTCACGCACCCCTTGAGAATGGCAGTCCCCAAGAAACATCAAAGACTTATGCTCAAACATTTGTCGGTGTGCGGCAAGATTCGGGCGATCCTGCGGGGTTCGTAAAGATCATGCGAGACTTTTACGACAGTGTCGGCATTAAAGATAAGAAGATCATTGTCTTTTCGGATTCTTTGAACATCGAGCTGTGTCTTGAGTACATGCAAGCGGCGGAGGAAGCTGGATTTCAGCCCACATTCGGTGTGGGCACTTTTTTAACCAGTAAATCACACCCACCCTCTCGTCCGGGGAACATATATCTGTTGACTACCTATCTAGACGATTTCGTTCACGAGTCGAATGGCAAAAAATCCGTCCCATTGAACATCGTCATCAAGCTTTCTTCCGCAGGTGGGAGACCTGCTGTCAAAATCAGTGACAACGTGGGTAAGAACACCGGCGACACCAAGACGGTCCAGGAAGTGAAAGAGCGCCTTGGCTATGTCGAGAAGAAATGGGAGGGTGGTGACGAGAAGTCGCGCTGGGGTACGGAGAGTGATGAGACGAAAACCAACAGTACGAAGAAGGCATGATGAGACGTCGACCGGACCTAGTCTACGGACTGTCCCCTCACCCTGGCGACGATATGGCTGACGACTGCATTCAATGGTGTTTGGGGCTTTGTTCATCAATGGTAGACCATCGGCGTTTGATGGAGCCGCACGTGGGCTTAGAGGAGGGGCGGAGTATGACGCGCGCTTGTGCGGAGTGCGTCACCAACTACTCGACGACTTTGAACAATTGGCATCAGGGTTCGGCGACCGCATAATCTATAGCGCTCAACGTCAAGCGATGCTAAAATCAATCAATTATCTCGACTTTCAATGGATAGGTACCTATAGTTAGCTGCTCAAACACCGCAGGTTCCTTATTCCTAAAAATACAGCCGTACGCGAAACCCTTTCGGTTCAGCCGCAGGGCCGCCTCTAACGCTTTCGAGCCAAGTCAACCCTTTCCCATCCAGGCTTCTCTCGTCTCATGATTTCTTCCTGGACAACTCTTTCAGCAGCGTCAAGGCATAGCATTCTAGCACTTTGATTTCCTTTTTTCAACGCCCTCTCTATTGCGCCTTTGTGATTGTTAGCATTATTTCGATTCGCACTGCTTAGTATATCTGCCCAGAAGGATATTGAAGCCATCAGGATGAGTGTAAGCATGACATTTAATTCCACCGGACTCGTGTGTTTGTGGATAGATCGAACTTTTCACAGTGCACGCCGCTGTTCAAGACCCATGGACCGAGAAATGTGAACGCGCTGCCTGTTGGATGCTGCTGATGTTTGCATATCAATTAGTACGGAGGGCAAAACAACCAAGGCGGCTATGGACAAGCTGATCCGTACGCAACCCGAGGCGGTCAACCCTATCAGAATCAGGCTTCACAAAACGGATATGGGGGACGAGCTCAGCAAGCTGGATACGGAAATGGGTACGATGAAGAGCAAGGCCGGCCCAATGGATCTTACGGTAAGCTCTGCCTTTCATCTGATGTCGCTATCGTTTCGCTCCACCATCCATCTGATCCAGGTATTGATATTAATTTACACTGACCGAGTCATAGTGGCTGGGAACGACGTTGAGATGTCACAATATAACACACAAGCTGGTGGTCAGCCGTCCGGGCGGGATCCAAACGCCATCCTCAATGCGTGTCGAGACATCGACCGCAGTCTCGATACCATAGAGCAGAATCTACACCGCATCCGCGCTCTTCAACAGCAATCCCTTGCTAATCCTGACGGTGGTGAAGGCTCCCAGACAGTCCGGGCCCTTGATAATCTCAATTCTGACACCATGACCCTCTACTTCAATCTTGTTGCACGAATCAAAGGCATAAAACAGCAACGCGAGGTCGGGGATCCAAAAAATGTTGCACAGGTTGGCAAGGTGGACAGGAAGCTGAAGAGTGCAATCAATCAGTATCAACAGGTCGAGAGCCAGTATCGCAAAAACTTGCAAGAGCAAATGGAACGGCAGTTCCGAATAATCCAGCCTAACGCAACCGAGGCTGAAGTCAGGGAAGCATGTCAAGACAGTTCGAACCAGCAAATGTTCCGTCAAGCCGTACTTAGCCCCCTCCCCAGGGTCATTTTCGAGTAACTTACAGATGTGTAGCTCTTACAATCGGATCGGCGTGGCGAGTCTCAGTCAGTATTAGGAGCTGTTAATGCCAGGCACGATGCGATCCAGAAGCTCGAAAGGGATATGATCGAGTTGGCTCGGTTATTTCAAGAATTGGACGTACTTGTCACACAGCAAGAGCCTGCTGTGACTCAGATTGAACAGAAGGGCGAAGAAGTGACGGAGAACACTGCCAAAGCCAACACTGAGATCGACGGAGCCATCGTCAAGGCGCGGTCGCGGAACCGGAAGAAGTGGTGGTGCTTGCTCATTGCTTGTGAGTTGATCCTTCCTACACCCCTACCATCGCCGGTAGTTGACAATGCATTTCTAGTGATCATCATCATCATCATTGTCATCGCCGTCGTCGTTGGCGTTGTCGTCACCAACAACAACAAGAATTAAAGGCCTTCCGTCCGATGTTTGCCAAGGTCGCATCGCATGATATTCTTTTGGCCAGAAAAGCCTTGTCGATACCACAGTGCGTCTACGGCGTTGTCTATCTCTGTATAGTTTCTCAACACTGATCATGTTGATTGGATGGGTCTCACGTCGAGACTACAAGAGCACTTCTGTCTTCGTTTGTTGGAGGCTTTTCCAAGCAATTGCAGCTTATTGAACGCCCACGCCGCAACTTCACAAGGCTCTTCGTCAAACGCTATTCTTGTTTCATTGTATCGCTTTGAACCCACTCTTTCATTCCCTTTGTGGAATTTATATAGTCATAGAATATATGTAATGCACCGTCTTCGTATGAGCACAATTCGAGTTCATGATTACCTACCGATGAAGGTCACCAACGTCACTCGCGCAGGCGTTACCTAAGATAGGACTTTGGTGCATTACGCCGGACGTAGGCTAGAGTGTGCTGTGATTAACAGTCCTCTTTCAACAATGCATCGTACTGTGTTCATGTGTCAGGTGATTAGATTATCAAAGTTACACACCGCCTTCAAAGCCTAGAACGTGGGCGGGCAGAATGTGTCAGCCTCTATTAGCCATCTCGTCAACAACAATAAGGGAAGCACCCACTTTCCAGCCGGAGATTGTTGACATAGAAGTAACATAGTCAACGAAGACGCCGGCTGGCGTATCTAGCTGCTATGTTGCGATGGTATAATAATTTCGAATCGCAATGAACCCTTACAATCCCTGAAAGCTGACAGCTTTGAAGGTACCAGATGAAGCTCGCGCAACGGCCGTTGTTGACGCAAAGTATCACCACAGCGGTTAGGGAATACGAAAGCTCTATCCGGCATATTGGATTTGCGCTAAGCTATCAAGCAGGTACTGTTTGCGACGGGAGATACCATGGCGCAGCAATTGGTTGAGAGAGTCGGTCCCAGAAAGCACAACTTCGCTCGAACGGGGAGAATGGCACTCTACGGCGGCGGTAGGCAAACGCTTCGCCCATCTCAGAATCCTAAGACTGATATCTGTAAACTGCCTCTTAGCCGTCTTCGGCCCAGCGGCGACAACATGGTTCAAGTTCCTGCAGACCAAGATAGTCCTCAAGAATACCAATACCACCATCGCGGCCCGTGTCATGACCGATCAGATTGTCTTTGCGTCCACGAACCTCTTCGTCTTCTTGAGCAGTATGGCCATCATGGAAGGGACGAGTCCGAAGGACAAGCTGGACAGCACGTACTTTACAGCGTTGCAAAAGAACTGGATGGTGTGGCCGTTTGTGCAAGCTATCAATTTCAAGCTGGTGCCGTTGGAGCATCGGGTCTTGGTTGTCAATGTCGTTTCTCTGGGTAGGTCGGGCGAGATATGAGATGGGGCAAGGTGCTGACTTGGGCCAGGATGGAATTGCTACCTGAGCTACCTCAACAGCAGGGCCAAGTGAATTTACAAGCATTGGCAGGTGTTGGTCGGATTTTTTAAAGACATGGCTCGACATATTTGCCGTTGAGCTTGTGATCCGTTGGCAATTTGAGTTGTGACAATAGAGTTCTGAACACACAGCACGGCATTGAAACGATGTTCTGTACATAGCTGCCCGAGCAGCTACTGGAATCTTCCGAGTCTCATTTCGGCAAACGTTGATTGAAGCAATGGCTGCCATGAGCGAAAGAACTGCACTGTCGGATGACGGAAGGGAGTGCAAGAGCGTCTCTCATCAAGGACAATGATACGATTTCTTCTGAACTGGCTGGGTTCGCCCGGTCCCACTGTGCCGGGACTGGTCAAAGCACGTCGGTTTGCATTCTCCTTTGATGTTCAAGGTCTGATCAGCGTGCTGTCAGCGTCGCGAGGGCTCAAGAAGGGGTGTCAAACGGCAGCATAGGTGAATTCGAAGTTCTATGGGCAACAAGACCACGATGCTCCAACGGCACCAGCTTGAAATTGATAGCTTGCACAAAC
>QQTW01002265.1_pt1 | contig 13903 bp, 8 predicted proteins | sample 1904831 | NCBI WGS metagenome assembly QQTW01 (sample SAMN09435610, study PRJNA476489) | Subsurface metagenome, whole genome shotgun sequencing project. | reverse complement strand
ACCGTTAGCTGGGAAAGCAGCCGATGAAGTGCGCAAACGTTGTCCCCACGCTCGTGGGGGTGTACCGAACTCGTAGCATGCCTTGAAGGGAAAAATCCGACGTTGTCCCCACGCTCGTGGGGGTGTACCGTAACACGACCAGAATACGATTCATTAGCTACAGAAGTTGTCCCCACGCTCGTGGGGGTGTACCGGTAGATCACAGGCACCTGGAAGCGCTCAACAAGTTGTCCCCACGCTCGTAGGGGTGTACCGGATTCCAGCCAGACGATTCACGCGAGTAGCCGCAGTTGTCACCACGCTCGTGGGGGTGTACCGGATTTGAGCGATCGCGTATCACTCACGCGGGGTAGTTGTCACCATGCTCGTGGGGGTGTACCAAGTGAGCAGGAAGCACTACTCGCCCTCTTTCTGGGTTGTCCCCACGCTCGTGGGGGTGTACCGGGATATCTGTCGCCTGCTCATCAGCGGGGAATTGAGTTGTCCCCACGCTCGTGGGGGTGTACCGTCACTGCCTTCCAGGATTACGCTTGTAGCTCGCCGCCGTTACCATTGCGCTGCTGCCCGAACAAATACTCAAGAATTTGCTTATTTTCCTGCTGGAGTGCCGCCATTTGTTCTAGCATCACAAACATCGCTGTCCGGTCTGCGTCAGCATTGGCAGCCAGTTGCTCTAACTGCTGTTGAGTGCGGTCTTGCCTTTCTGCCAGCCTCTCCAACCGCGCATCAGTCGCCTCCATCCGTTTTTCAGATGCCTCGTATCGTCTGGCTACCGTAAAGAAAATGGCCTTCACGTTTTCAATGTCATTCTCAACTCGGTCGAGCCGGTCACTGCTGCTGGTCATACCGCTCCCCTACCGCCGTACTGGTCGGGTTGCAGGAGTCCATCTTCTCTGAGCTGCTTAATGACGGCATCCCGGATATATTCCGAGCGGTTGGAAAGCGATCGCAGTATGCCATCAATGTCCGATGGGTACATAACGCTGATTGGTTGCTGTTTGCTTGTGATGCCAACACCAGTAGATTTAAATCGTGTCTCGTAGTCTCTCCGAGGCTTCATGGCTGACTTGGGCTGTGTTACTACCTACAGCTTAGCCCACATACATGCTGCATTGACAAAATAATTCGTAATTCGTAATTCGTAATTCGTAATTAAAGAGGGTACAAGCCCCCACTATAATCTTTGATGAGCGTGGTCAACAATTGCGTGGTAGGTACAAGCCCCGAATAATTCGCGCCCCTTGCGCGTTCGCGCCCCTTGCGCATTATGGATGTAGGCGGAGACAAAGGTGGCAAGTGAGAATATAAATAGTTCTTCAATTACGAACTACGAATTACGAATTACGAATTACGAATTACGAATTGTTTTGCTACTGCTGTCAGCCCTCGTCTTCTAACGCCTTCTCCATCGTTTTGAATGGCGGCTAGCATTAGTATAGAATTTAATTTTAGTGGTTGGCTACCCAAATATCTACAACAGTAGCGCCGTAGAAACTAAAGAACAGTTGGACTACCTAAGAGCAAACGGGTGTGATGAAATCCAGGGTTATTACTTTAGTCGTCCACTTCCTGCTGACGCTCTTACTAAACTTTTGCAGGAAGGTCATAATTTGAGCTGTAGTGCAAAAACTCTAAGCAAGTAGAGGAGTTATTTGATACTTTTCGCTTTGACCGATTGCTAGCCTTCTACATGCCCCTTCCTAAACCAGAGGCTGATTCATCCCTTGTTTCTAAGATAATTAAAAATATTCAATAGCACACGCTTATGGGAACCGATGGACATGAAGCGATCGGTAATTTCGTTATCAACAAGGTCGATCTTCAAGCCCTACAGTAGATATCTTGAAAGAGGTATATTTACTTTAATTCAGATGCTCCCCTCTGTTTTATGTCTGCCAAGCTTTGAGCCACTTATTCAACAATGTATTAACTGATTGTTTCAACTGGCGCTGACGGTGCCATGTCTGAAAAGCTTTTTCGTAGTCATCACCTTTATATTGATAAGTATTCCAGGTATCGAGACCGAGCCCCAACCCCCAAAATAATACAACATACAGCGACCAAGAAAGATCGCCAGCACTGACTAGATTCAGCAGTACCAAAAAAGAATTGACAATCGCATAATTGCCAACACGCTTTTGTAATTTACTGCGTCTGTAGGTATTAAATTCTTGCCGCTTTTGGATGTCTGTCTGCTGGCTTAGCCACTCCCGTTCTGCTATTTGAAGGCACTCTGGGGAGATTTCTAGCTCAGCAGCGATTTCTAAGAGCTGTTCGTGAGAAAATTCTCCCTCGTGAGCTTGACGTGCGATCGCAATCTGGAGAATTTGCTGGATGTCTTCTTGATGATAAGAGCGGGTAATTTTAGGCTCAGAAATCGTCATAATCCTATATTTTATGTTTGGTACACAACTTTTCTGCAAATGCTATACAGCTGCGCCACCACACAGCCGTGCTATTTCTATTATGCCCAGGCAAACATTATCCGCAGCAGGCAACCAGACACAAAATCATGAGGTGGCTGAGATATGGGGTATATGGCATGGCATAATAACTAGTCCACCTCAATTGAGATGACTTGCGGGCATAGGGTAACTGTGACAGAAAACAAAAACTTTTTCTTACGCAACCTTTGGTACTACGCGCTACCAGGCAATCAACTCAAACCTGGAGCTATGGTGGCAAAGACCTTGCTGAACGAGCCAGTGCTGCTAGCCCGCAGCCGCACTGGTCAAGTATTTGCCCTGCGCGATATTTGCCCACATCGGGCGGTGCCACTAACGTGTGGGCGGTTCGATGGACAAGAGGTAGAGTGTTGTTATCATGGTTGGCGTTTCGATACAACTGGACAATGCACCGCGATTCCTTCTCTGACTGCTGACCAAAAGCTCGACTTGGGACACTTTCGGGTTAAGCAATATCTAGTGCGGGAAGTCCAAGGCAACATCTGGATTTATATGCCAAAGAGTGATAAAGCCGATGTTGACTCGCCTGAAATGGATATTCCTCTGGTTCCTAATTTTGGCGACTGCCCCTACCAAGCGGTAGAAACGCTCCGCTTCCCCTGCTTCATCGACCATGCAGTAGTAGGTTTAATGGATCCAGCCCATGTGCCTTTCGTGCATCGCGTTTGGTGGTGGCGCTCCAATGCAGTTCTGTCTGATGAAGTGAAAGCTTTCGATCCTTCCCCTTACGGGTTCACTATGCGACGGCATCAGCTTGAGCGACAAACCTTTCTCTACAACCTTCTGGGCAGCGAGCTCGAAGTCGAAATTTCCTTTCGGCTGCCTGGCGTTCGGATTGAGCAGGTGATGACAAAAAATCACACCGTCTGCAACCTGACTGCAATTACCCCAATTTCAGAAACAGAGACAGAAGTCACTACAACCTTCTATACCACCCTACCCTGGTTTACTCCACTCAAGCCCATCTTGTTACCTTTCTTCCGGGCATTCCTCCGCCAAGATCGGGAAATGGTTGCTAAACAACAGATAGGCTTACAGTACGATCCTCCCCTGATGTTGATCAAGGATGCCGACACCCAAGCCCGTTGGTACTATCAACTGAAAACAGAATTTGCTCGCGCTATAACTGAAAATCGTCCTTTTAGCAATCCAGTTAAGGAAAAAGTGCTGCGCTGGCGCAGTTGATTAAGCTATTGCAGTTCTGTTCCCAACTGTGCTCCTGTCTCCTGTCTCCTTGTTCATGTGATTTTTGTCACCAGTAAAATGTGATATCGATCATTTACAGGAGAATTGCCCCGACCACATCATCCTTTCTATGTGCAATGCTCTAGTGGGAGTTTTAGTCATGCGGGTAGTGGAGAATGCGTCATGCTAATCCTTAATTTCTCTTCTGCACTTCCTGGCACGGTTCTGGACAAGGATGGTCAAGGCACTGGGTTTACTTCTGTACAACCCAATACAACTGGCGATCAGTATGACGCTACTCGCATCAATCTTGCTCCAACGGCTGGCACCCTCGTACTTACAGGCACTCAGGGAACCAATACGACCGTTAATACACTTAAGAACGCGCTACAACTTCCGCTTAATGCCACTGAGCCCTTTACGAGCAGTGTCAGGCTCAATGGTCCGTTTACCAATCTCACTACTTCCTATCAGCAGGGTGGTATTTTCCTAGGTTCGAGCCAGGATAACTACGTCAAGCTGGTGATTGTTAAATCTGGCAGTGGTCTGGGTCTACAATTTTATCAGGAACAGAATGGAGTACGCTCCAATGTTGGCGGGGGCAGTATACCCCAAGGCACAGGTCTATCTGGGTCGAGCATTAAGACCTTAGACCTTTATCTGACAGGCGATCCAAAGACGGAGACTATCACCGCAGCTTACCGCATTAATTCTGACACAGCTAAGCCGACTGTGTTGCCTGTGCAGTTTTTGCCCAGCCCCACTACACCCTTCTTTAGTAACTCTACTAGTGCAGGAATTCTAGCATTCACATCTGGTGCAGCGGATGTGCCTATCACCTATGACAGTTTCGGTATTGCCCAAGACGTTAAGATTAATTTTCAGCCGAGCACTGCTGCTGTACCTACCGGGTACATCAAGGATAGTGGTGAGGCTTACGACGCTACCCGTGGCTTTGGTTGGGTAACTGCGGCTAGCCCGCACACACCCCTAAGTATTGTTGACTACGGGCGCGATCGCAACCGTACAAATGTTGACCCTCGGCTTGATACCCTGCTGCACATGCAGTACCCTGATACCCCTACCGCTGCCTGGGAGTATGCCCTGCCTAACGGCACCTACAGCGTCACCGTCAGCGTTGGCGACCAGCCTTGGAGTGGCGTGTATGACAGCAAGCACACCATTAATGTGGAAGGTGTCTCTGCCATCAACGGCTTTCAGGGTAACTCAGTGCAAGAGTATCAACTGGCAACCGTCCAGGTCAACGTTAGCGATGGCAAGCTTACAGTCGATGCGATCGGGGGCACCAATACCAAGCTTAACTACCTTGAAATCGTAAATGTAAGCCCAAGCAGTCACCCAAGCGTCACAGGTAGCTCGATGGCGAGTGACTCAACCGGCGTATATCGCAAAGCTGCTGTAAATGTAGATGTCTCTTTGCCGACTGTGGGCGCTGGTGTAGACCAGGCTTCGCTAAATACCACCAACGTGGAGCTTTATCGCACTAGAGATAATGCCAAAGTAGCTGGGACTGTCGGTACCAGTGGTGGTGGTGATGCGATTGTCTACCAGCCCAGTGCGCAGCTAGATGCAAACACCAACTACACCTTTAAAATCACAAACGACGTCAGGGATGAGTCCGGTGCTACCTTTATTCCCTACAGCAAGACATTCAATACCGGAACCAGCACCGGCGTGAGTACTACTCCGGGAGTCAACTTCACTAAAAGCATGGCCTACACGGGTGCTCCAATCTCCAGCTTAGTCATCAATCCCGACGGCAGCATGCTCTATGCTGCTGGTTTAGATGGCAAGGTGCGTCGCTGGAACATCGAAGTTGGTGGCAATTTGACGAACTTACAAACCTTTTCACCCTCGCAGCTCGCTGGTCGCGCCATTATTGGTCTTGCCTTCGACCCTAACAATGCCAATAATTTGTGGCTTTCGCACAACGACCCGCTCTTCCCACAGCCCGCCCAAGATTTCTCAGGCAAAATCTCGAAGCTAACGTTAAAGGGTACTAATTTTGACGCTGATGTTCAGGATTACGTCGTCGGCCTGCCCCGCTCTGCCAAAGACCATCTGAGCAATAGCCTCGCATTTGGTCCTGATGGCAACATCTATATGACCCAGGGTAGCAACAGTGCTATGGGTGCCCCCGATGCTGCTTGGTACAGACGGTCTGAACGGTTGTTAAGCGGGACTGTGCTGCAGATCGATCCCAAGCTGACGCCGCCCACAGCTGGCTTCAATGTGCAGACGGAGAACTATGTAAACAGCTCAAATGTGACAACGACCGGCAACTACAATCCCTATGCAACAGATGCCCCCGTGAAGATTTTCGCAACGGGTGTTCGCAATGCCTACGATCTAGTTTGGCATAGTAACGGCAACCTCTATGTTCCCACGAACGGGAGCGCTGCTGGAGGTAATACTCCTAACAACCCAGCGACGACAGTAAATGAAGGGCTGACCAAGGTCGCTACTCAAAACGATTACCTCTTCAAGGTAGTGGAGGGTGGTTACTATGGACACCCCAACCCTAAGCATCGGGAGTACATACTGAACGGTGGTAACCCCACTGGAGGAGCTGATCCAGCCGAGGTAGTGGCGGGGAATGGGTATGCAGGGTATGCCGTGGGCACCCAGCCAGACCCAGACTATAAGGGCTTCGCTTATGATTTTGGTCGGAACCGCTCAACCAATGGTATCATTGAATACAAGAGTGACAGCTTTGGTGGTGCCTTAAAGAACAAGCTGCTGGTCACGGAATATAGTAGCGGAGATGATCTCATAGCCCTCGCCACAGGTACTGACGGCAACATTCCCCGTGGAAATGTTACTCAGGTCATTTCCGGCCTTATAGATCCCTTGGATTTGATCGAGGACACCACAAAGAACAAGGGCAACCTCTATGTGGCTGAACTGATCTCAGGTGGCACTTCCGGTCAGATTTCCCTGTTAAAAGCTAGCCCTTGAATCTATTATGCCTACTGATGTAACCCTAGATTTCTCTTCTGCAATTTCCGGTACGCTCCTGGATAAAGATGGTCAAGGCACGGGTTTTACCTCCGTGCAACCGAATACAGCAAACAATGCCTATGATCTTGGCCGCATCGATCTCAATACATCCGCTAGCAGCCTCGTACTCACAGGCACTCAGGGGACTCATGGGGGGTCTACTAACACACTCAAAAATGCGCTACAGGCTGGAATTGATGCAACTGTGCCGTTTACGATTAGTACCCGGATCAAAGGTTCGGTAGCTAATCTGAATGCAGCTTATCAGCAGGGCGGGATTTTCCTGGGTTCTAGTCAGGATAACTATGTCAAGCTGGTTATTATTAACACTGGCACCAGCGGCCTCGGATTACAGTTTAATCAAGAACAGAATGGAGTGCGCTCCAATGTGGGCGGGGGCAGCGAAATCAGAGACCTAAACTGGTCGAGTATTGACACCCTCGACCTCTTCCTGACAGGAGACCCAGCGACGGGGACTATCAATGCAGCCTACCGTGTTAACTCCGACACCACCACACCGACTTCGTTTACTCAGCAGTTTACGCCCAGCTCAGCTGCAAGCTTCTTCGCAAGTGAGTCTAATAACCGAGCAGGCATTTTAGCATTCACAACTCAGGCACCGGATACGGCTGTCACCTTTGACAATTTCGGTATCCAATATACCCAGCCGACTGCCTCTACAGATGGAAACATTCAGGTTCTCACTCCGCATGCGAGCATTGTGCAGAACCGTATAGTTTTCAGCACCGTTAATGAGGAAGTGCGTGCACCTCAAGCGCTGACTCTCCGCAATACGGGCACTGGACCTTTAACGATTACAGGGCTGAGCTTGGGCAACTCACTTGAGTTGGATAACGCGGTACGTAGCGCAGACCACCAAAGGGCTACTGACTTCAACCTTGTCTCCGCCCCAACGCTACCTATCACCCTCGCAGCCAACGCATCCCTTGACCTATCGGTTGAGTTTGCACCCCAGCGGATTGCCAGCGTTAGTACCTCGACGACAGACACTCTCAACGGCGAGAACTACGCTAGCTTGACCATTACTAGCAATGACCCCGACCAGCCAACTACAAGCGTGAATCTGGCGGGTCTTAACTCTGCCAATTATGAGGGCAACAACGAGCCTTCGATCGCAGAGTTTGCGCGTACCTTTGGGTGGACTCTGAATGTGGGTACGGAAAAACAAAGCTTAGGCGGAACCAAAACCCTGCTCGGCGATGAAGTTTATTCCCCTTACTGGCAGCGTGCTGACACCACACTGCCCGTAGAATTGTGGCCTCTAGCAGTGTACAGTGGTCGCGGCAACAACCCTCACGGTGGTGTAAGATTCGAGGCTAAACCTGGTAGTGGGGGGAATAGTGGCTTTCTCTATGAATTTGCCGGTCGGAACAAGGACGACGGAGTGCTGGGTAGCAACGACAAAAGCGGTGGCGAGAATCAAAAGCTACTGCCCAAAATTTTGGTGAACAATGTCAACAGCGTGCCCACTACCGACACCGTGGACTTTATCCCCACCAAAGCCTTCGCCCTGAACATGGGCGGCACCTGGACAGATGATGCCAAAAACGGTACAGGCCAGTTGCATAACTGGCGGATGTTCCCTGTGCGCGATGCAAATGGTATCCTTGTGCCTAACAATTGGTATGTCACTGAGGACATTGGTAACACCGAAGGTCGTAGCAAAAACTACGACTACCAAGATGCGGTTTATTTGCTAGTAAACGCTAAGCCTGAGTTAGCTGCCCTAGACCCCTCGGTTCCAGGTCCGTTGCCTGGTGCGCCTAGTCTGATTTTTGACTTCAACCAAGCCTATGAAAGTAGCCTAAATGATAAGGATGGGCAAACTATCGGCTTTACCAGTACTCAACTTAACAAGAACGACACCTTCAATGGCAATACGTCCTACTCCCCAACCCTACTGGATATCAACACGAACGGCGTGGGCACTCTAAGCGTTACTACAACTACAGGTAGCAACGGTACTACAGACAATACGCTCGTAAACGGTCTGTTGACTACCTTCGACGGCAGAGCGAGTAAGTCCACTATCAGCACGCAGGTAGTCGGTCCCCTCAGTAATATCACTAGGGGCTATCAGCAGGGGGGTGTGATGTTTGGTCCGGACCAGGATAACTACATCAAGTTGGTAGCGATCGCTCAGAGTGGAGGCACCCTGGGTCTACAGTTCTACTCTGAGAACAAGGGAGTAGGCACCGCTATCGGCCCAATCGTGCCCATTTCTAGCCCCTCCACCCTACAGTCTTTGGAGCTGAAGCTACTCACTGATCCACAGGCAGGAACAGTGCAGGCTGCCTACCAGGCTATTTATCCCACTAGTGACACAGGCTTGGTGATATTACCCAATAGCGTGGAGCTCAAAGGGAGTCAGATCGGCCACTACTTTGATGCTCAAAGCAATGCAGGCATCATTACCAGCAGTAAAAATGCAACGCCCATCAATGTAACATTTGATCGCTTTGCGATTACGTCCGGTTAAATATTGTGTAAATGCGCCTTACCGACAGATCCAAATATCTGAAGTTTTTCCTCTACGACCAATTGCATTGCCGCGATCGCCTTTTTCATCAGCTCCAGCAAGTCAGGTGAAGACAAAGAATTGCTGGATTTTAGTACGTCTAAATAAGCCTCACGTACTTCGGTATTGACGTTAAACTTGCACACGCCTAACTGAATGGATTGATTTATCATCGTCTCGGGCAATCCGCTAGCGCCATGTAACACCAGCGGCACATCAACTTCCTTGCGGATTGCCGCCAAGCGCTTAAAGTCGAGCTTTGGCTCAGATTGGTACTTTCCATGAACATTGCCAATGGTAACGGCTAAGGCATCAACTTGAGTTTCCCTAACAAACTCAGCAGCCTGGGAAGGATCGGTCATCTTAGCTTCTTTTTCTGCTATTGTTAAACCATCCTCAGTGCCACTGATTCTACCAATTTCCGCTTCGACTATGGCTCCACTCGTATGAGCTAATTGAGTCATCTCACAGGTAAATGCTAAGTTTTCTGAGTAGGGTAAATGAGAACCATCGGCCATAATCGATGACATACCAGCCAAGAGCGCCGACTGAATATCTTCTAACGACGTACTGTGGTCTAAATGAACCGCGATCGGCACTTTAGACGACCGAGCCGCCTCCAGGCAAAGTGCCACTAAAGGCGAGCCACCATACTTAAGCGCACTTGGGTGAAGTTGCAACATAGCTGGGCTTCCAAGTAATGATGCTGCATCCACAACAGCCTGTACCCCTTCCAGGTTGTAAACATTGAAAGCACCGATGGCATAAGCATTCCTCCGTGCTGTGTGCAGGAGTTCACTCGTAGAACTAAGCATGATTAATTAATCTTCTATAAACCGTGGCTAAAGCGTCCGTGTCACCGACATTGCCGGGAAACAGCACTACAGGCAAATTGGGAAACTGAGGATGGTCCGATGGGGTTAGTACCATTGAGCAGCCAGCTGAAATCTGACCTATTAACCGTGCAAAAGTCAAGGTGAGACCCGTACTTAAAACATCGTTAGAGGTAATACCACCCTTGCTGATTAAAAACCCGATATCAGATGGTAAACCGCGGACGATATCCATTAGTAACGATGAAACATCTGCCCCAAATTGCAACCGCGTCTGTACATCTGCAAAGGCTAGTTCTTGACGACTGGTATAAATCACTGGTGTTTTACCAGCGTCGTGCGCAGCATGAACTTTTTCTAGAATCTCGCTTAGAAGCTTTCCAGGCTCTAGAGAATCTTCAATCAACTGAGCCACTTCAACTTCGATACCGACTATACCAGTTTCTTGCAACAGCTGTTGCAACTGCTGGGTGGTCTTTTTCACATGAGAACCCACAACGACCGCACCCGGTTTGCCCCCCCGTACATATTGCGACATCTCCTCAGATGGGACGGGTTGTGGCGGTAATTTAGCTAAGGCGGTTAAAAGACTGGCGGCACTGCGAAACAAAAATCGTTTACCATGTCCAGCGGCTGTAAGGACATCCGTTGCAAAGCGGTTCAAGTCATCTTGAGTTTCGGCATCAACAACTGCACACTGGTTGCCTGCAAGATGCAGTAGTCGTTCTAGGGTAGAGATGTTACCTGTAGTGTCTTTCCCGGTACGAATATCTGTCAATAAAAATCTCTCTACTGCCGTAGCTGGGATGCGTCCTTTTGTCTTTTCTGCAACATAATCAGGCAAGTAACTATAGGTATAGCCAAAAACCGAATCACGGGCAAACTCCGTTTCATGGACTGGAGTTGGCACACCATCGATAATTAGGTAATGCACACTGTCGCGGGTGATTCGTCCTCCTTCAAAGAAAGCTGGGACAAGGAAATGAGCATCAAAGGAACCGAGTTCAGAGGCAATGACATCCGTCTCGATTGGGTAATGCCCCCGCAAGGTGGAATCCGAACGGCTGACGATTAGGAAGTCCTCAATACCCTCAGCGTCTAGAGCTAGTTTTAGGTTGTGACAAACTTCTCTAGTAACCGTTGCTGCTTTATTTGGAGGAAGCGATCGCGTATTTGTGAGCACAAAGAAAATCGGTGACTCATCTGCCAACCCCAGCCGTAAGGTGTTCACATCCCATTGCATCAGCAGCAGGCAACTGTGAACTGTTTGAGAACCAGTGGGATCATCGTCGAGGACAATAATTTTTGGTGTGGTTGCCATCTTCAACTTAAATGCCCGTGTAATTTTCTCATTTCTCATTGCTGGTTCCCATCCAGTCACCCGGACAGAACCAGCACATCATATTTACGCTTAACCAACCAATTCCAGAGCGCGTTTGACTAAATTTTCAGCAGTCAATCCGTTCAGCGCCATCAAATCGGCTGGACTAGCTGTAGTTTCTCCGCGCTTCCAGGCAAAGGTATCTCGTTTCGCGGTACTCCGCAGCATGATCGGTTCCAGCATTCCGCTTGCACCCCCTGTTACCCCAATCAAGGCATCACCTCCAAACAGCGCCTCAAACCCAGGATCATCCAAGAAGTCACCATCGGGTTCGCTACAGGTGTCCCACGCTACATCGCTGGGACGATACAACCGGCGAGGATTAACCACCGATACAATCCGCACGCCGACTCCTTGGGCTTCCAGATGAGTGGCGGCTTCAAATACTGGCATCAGCACCATATCTCCTACCACAGCAAACACAACCGTCTTGCTACCAGCCGTTTCTTGGAGTGCGATCGCACCCGACTCCATTGCTTTATGACCTTGCTCAAACGTAGTCCGGATCGGCAGAGGCGATTTGCTAACTGTAATCACAATCCCCTTATTCTTACTATTCAGCGCCCATTCATAAGCCACCTGGATACTATTAGCATCAGGGGGGAACAGAGGAAAGATGTTACCATTACGCATCATGGCGGCTAAATAGCCCTCAATTTCAGGACGCTGGTGAGTCCAACCGTTGCGTCCTTGCTCCAATGCCCCAGCTGTGAACAAGGTAATAATTGAGGGAGTGGCGCGGCGCAGTTCTGCCATCGCTTGTGTCACTGTCTGCATAATTGGTAAGCCGTTAATCGCAAAGGACTCATAAGAACACCACAGCGCTCGCCCACCCATTAATGCCAAGCCTGATGCCAACCCAGCACAGGCATCCTCACTCAACGGTTCGTAAACCTGCCCAGTTGGCTCCTGGTAATATAGAGGATCAGTTGTTGGGTGGATGATTTTGAGAGCTTCGTTAATATTGGCAAGCTGGGATGCCTCGTTGCCGTCAGCGTTGGACACCAGATACTTGCGATCGCGTTTTCCCACCTCTGCGACCATTGTCCCCATCACCGTAGTGGAAACCTTTTTCTCACCACCGACCGGATATTCTTCCAGAGGAAGTTCGCCCAAGTCTGCCAAAGGCACGCCCGTTTCCGTTGCTGCAGTGCGACTAGCTGAACCTCCACCAGCGCGTTCAAAGTTATTACGCACTAATTCCCAAGCTGCTGGTGGTAAAGCACGGGCAATGAGTGCGTTGACAATATCCGGATTCTCCAGGGTATGCTTAGGATAGAGGTTGTGAGATTTTGCTCCGCGTGCGTGTACTCCTGCTCCCTTAAGTTGTTTGATGATCAGTGCGGTGAGTGTGCCATTGAGGGCAGACTTGGCTGCTTCATCCGCTGCTACTAACACGGCTTCAGTGAAGGCTAGCCGCTGCTCGAATGAAAAGGCAGTACTATCAACGTAATCACCGGGCTGGTCTCGATCGTCAAAGTCTTTGGCATTCACCAACACTACTTTTTCAAATCCGTTGCCGTACCAGTAAGACAACATCTGCTCATTTGTCTTAGTGGACACCATGCTGTGATGTTCCTGGCTGTAGCCGTTCCAAACCAGGATGGGCAGGAAGTTGGTTACATTGGGGTAGGCAGTATGGAAGTGAGCTATTGAACTCATAACGTAGGGTTCGCCCAGACCGCCATCACCAATCGTACAAGGAAATAGTGTGTCAGGGTTGAGTCGGGCAGCTGCCATAGCAAAATGTTGTCCTTGTCCTAACGGACCAGCTGGAGAGAGAATCCCAGGAATATGACCTGAGAGGTGACCCAGGAGACCTTTGTGTTCTCGGAAGCGATCGCGCAGTTGCTGCACAGTTTTAATCCCCATAGCTTCCAGCGAGCGGTCGAGGAACAGGGTGCTATAAAAACCAGGAGCATGGTGACCGACTTCCGTGATTAAGCTTTTGTATCCCAGCATAATCACAGCTGCGACGCCTTCGGCAACACTGGCAAACCCACCGGGGTGTCCAGAGGCTTTGCTAGCAGTAATTTGTAGCGTTAGGTAGCGCAGGGCATCGGCAGCCAGTAAGGTCTGAAACACGGCGGTCTTGTCAGTTGGATTGGCGATCGCTTTCTTGCCTTGAGCGATCGCGGGTTCTTTTCCATACTTCTCAAATCCAGGCAACGCCTCTCCAAAGTATTGAATTCCTTCGCAAAAATCCGGAGTTGCGAGCGTTGCCTCTTGGCTTGATACGGTCATACTGAGTTTCCTCTTTGGATTGGGTTTACTATACTTTTTGACTAATTTTACAATTATTCTATAAGTCTACTGTTACAAAATTGTTCATTTCTACTTATTCATTAAATTATGTAACCACATGCCTCTATTATCTTGCTAATGGTTTTGCGCATTGGGGAAAACCGCTAAAATTGCTTAACTGATAACAATAAACAACTTTGCTTATTGGTTGGGTTGTGGGGGCGCAAGCAGTCGC
>QQTW01002264.1_pt1 | contig 13903 bp, 19 predicted proteins | sample 1904831 | NCBI WGS metagenome assembly QQTW01 (sample SAMN09435610, study PRJNA476489) | Subsurface metagenome, whole genome shotgun sequencing project. | reverse complement strand
CTGTTTAGCCTTTTCTTCGAGCTCCCTCTGCAACCTCTTCTCAGCTTTCCGCTGTTCCTTTGGAGCTAGGAAGTAGGGTATTTTCTGTCCTGTCTTGTCGACTGAAGGGGCCTTGCATGGTTGAGGAGTGGAGTCAATAGCTCTAGGAAGGGGAGTGGTGGGACCGGAGGACGAGAGCAAAGGGCTGATCATTTGAGGAGGGCCAAGTTCAGAGCTGAAGCTGTAGCGTCTGTCTCGTCGGCTTTCGCCATCATCTTGGAAGTGACTGAGCATTGGATCTTGTAAGGGCCGTTTGCGGGAACGAGCAAGATTGGCATTGTGTCTTGAAAGTGTGTATGCCTTTTCTTTGACCTCTCCATTGCTGCGTTGTGCTGCTTCACCTCCGAGTAGAGAGTTTTGTTGGCGCCCGGCCAGCTTTAGGGCAGCTCTCATTTTCCGGTCGCTCGATTGAGCATCCAGCCGGAAGCGGTAGATCGGGCAAAAAATGCTTTCGAGTCGTTCGATCTCTGGACACACGACACAACAAGTGAGGTTGACGATGAGCAACTCTCAGCGTCAAGGTGACTGCCAGTGGGCCTGGTTCTTTCATATTGAAGGCCATGCTGGTCCGGTAGTGATATCGCACAGCGGTTCAATTCTCACAAGGCTGCAAACCTGTGAGCCTGGGATTGGCTTAATGTACCCAATTTAGCGCGCTTGGCATAATTTTAGACTTTAGGTCGGGTATTGACTTATTCCGTGCTATAGGGCTTAGAAATAAGGGCTGAGCTGCAGGAATAGAGAATCAAACGCTATCGTGGAACGGACATTACTAAACGAGAGAGGTGAGTGGCACGCGTGTCAAAATTTAGAGGCATTGCAAGCTAGGTGTAATATAAAAGGGGATACCCCTATACATGAAAGAATAGATGTGTTACTGAGAGACTGAGTGCTCTATTTCTCGAAAATGGCAATGTTTTAGTGCCTGAGATCCCTAACAAGGGTCTGGCAGAGTATCACATAGAGTTGATTACACCCATGAGACGGCAGGTATGGGCAAGGGGCAGGTATCCAATCATAGTAAGGGCGCAAAACCGGGACTGAGCACGAGTGAGGTAAGGGTGAGCAGCCGGAGGAGCGCTTGGATGGAGTCTGAGCACGAGATTGAGCATAGGATATCAAGACTAAGCTGTGGCCGAGGCCCGGGGAGAAAATGCTTAGCAACAGCCCCAACCAAGGAGGGCGTAAGATTCGGTCAAGATTGGTGTGCTAATGCCACGGGTTCAACGATCGTAGATCCCTGGTGCTCTTAGGTCTGCATCTCCTTCCCTTCTCTGTCTCCCTCTCAGCGACTGAAAAAAATGAAAGAACAATCACCCTTGTCCTCACAGACGACCATAAACTCCTCACAAGCGTTTCCGCTGGTGGACAGACTGGCGGCGCCCTCGATATAGTCCCAATCATAGCATAAAATCGATCCTCAGGGCGCTCCTGTGTTCGTCAGTCCATATTCGTTATCACTCGCAAGGCTAATCGTTCCGGGTAACATGCAACCTTCCAGTCTGCGATGAGTTCCTGAAAATCATTCAGACGGGGAAACTCTTGAGATTTTTGGAGGTCACTAACAGGTAAGCGGGGGAGTGAGTAAGCGATACTGTTTAAGAAATGGTCACGCCGAGCTAGTATCTAAGGCAGGGCAAGTGAAGGACATTAAGCGGCTGTTGACGACCTCTTGATACGTCCACGCGCGGGACACCAATTCTTCGTTTTCCAAGACGTTGATTGCAGTGTCATCAATTCTGTCTACTTTACTCATCTGATCAACGGTGGATTATGTCGCTGCGGAAGGACGCTGATGACCTCGGCTGCAAGAGAATATCTCCAACCCATGCTTGCTAGAGTTGCCCTTGCCTCGTCGCCTTAAACTGGCACGCAGGATGCATCTATCCAGAATCACGTACAACCTGTTCTGGCACCCATGGCTGCGGTTAGTGCTGGGAGAGTGTTGTCGGATATACTGTGGTCAGTGTCCAAGGGACTGGATAGTCTGCCACTCCCCCATGCGTACGAGATACAGGCAAAATTGGGGGGCACATTGCTTGATTCATTGAATTCTTCCTTCGACTGGACCCAAGTCCGGCCATCGGTAGTCAACGATACGCCGTTAGGCGCAAAACTCTCAACAAGAAAGTGAAGGTGTAAATCTTTTCCATTCATGATGAAACCTACGTACAAATGCACAACTCCGGCGTAAAATGACAATTATTAATAGACGGTCGATTCCCGTATTTGACGCCAAGCAAACCTTGAATGACGACTGTCCTGTGCAGCTCTAACTGTACTTCAAACATGCGCTAGGCCTACTTACACAACGAGTTCTCTCGCGTTCGAGTCATTGAACACAAGGAGTGCATCCTTGATGCTTACAGTCTCAAATCATGATGAGGGACAATTTGGCTGAAGAGAAAGTCTCAGGGCAACAAGCCAATCTGTACCGAGATGACACCAATTTCCAATGGGCAGGACTGCGATGATTTGAATGAAAACGGGGCAATAGTAGGCGGATAACTGAGAGGTGAAATGGGGGTGAGGTAGGGTGAGCGGCTCGCTCTCGGTCAACGTTGGGTTGACAATCTCAGCCAGCTCACCCGAATCAGAGCGGCGTGCTTTAATTCTGGATTTATTGACATGTACCGAAGGCAAGAGAAGTATTTTGTCAAGACAGGTAGAGAGTGGATAGAACAGCCAGATACAATTAAAACTCTGTTACTTAGGTAGCTCACTAGCTTCACATGAAACCCACAACGGGGCGTATTTCGAATCACTAGTTGACGCCCTTTGACAGCTCCGAGCCCGCTCCGACTACTCAAATGAGCGTAAGGGTTTGCGAAAACTTCCAAAAAGTACGTCAGAAAGAAGCTCCTGAGCCGTAAAGTTCTCTAGTCAATACTCTGCGTATATCATCGCGCATCCTCTCGCGTCCATTCACCATGGACACCACGAAGCTTCAATATTTCCGGTTTGAGAGCCAAGAGAAGTTGCGATAAAATTGATCGCACGAAATGGAGGCTGCTCTCACCCCTCCTCTTCGTGCAGTAAACTCGCGGACCTCCGAACATGATATCGAAAGGATAATCACGATTGAGCGACAAGGCGTGAAATTAGATGACAGTCAAACACCTTCTGGGGCCGCGAGCATCAATGCTTCAAATGAACAAGGACACAGTGATGCAGTAGTGCCTGAAGCATATCCAGAAGGAGGTCTACAAGCATGGCTGTGTGTGACGGGCTCATTTTCTCTCCTGCTGGCGTCTTTCGGATTTATGGTGTCGATTGGCACACTGCAGGACTATTGGCGTCATCACCAGCTGAAGGAATACACCGCGAGAGACATAGGATGGATTCCGTCCGTCTTCACTTACCTTGCACTTGGCCTCGGGATCTGGGTTGGACCATTGTTCGACCGATACGGGCCTCGAATACTTACTGTTGGGGGCAGCGTCTTCTACATCATCAGCATATTCATCTTGGCCGAATGCAAGAAATACTGGCAGTTCATGCTCTGCCTCGGCCTTGTAGGCGGTGTTTCGGCAGCCTTGATCACCACGGCCGGTCTTGCAGCTGTGAGCCATTGGTTCGATAAACGCAGAGGTCGGGCGACAGGAGTCGCCATGATTGGAAACTCGGTTGGTGGCACCATCATTCCATTGATACTTCGAGCAACCTTTCCACGCTATGGCTGGGCCTGGTCCATCAGAATACTCGGCTTTATTCTGTCCGCTTTCCTGATCATCGGCAATATTTTGGTGAAAGGTCGAATTACGCCAACGCGACCATCTGCCGAGGAGAAGAAGACTAGTATGATGTCCTTTCACCTCTTTGCCGATGTCCGCTTCACTCTCCTTACCATCACGGTTTTTGGCATTGAGATCGTCCTCTTTGGTGCCTTGGGCATCCTTCCCACATACGCAAGCACTCAGGGCTACCCATCGGAGACTGGCTTCTACCTCATTTCCGTGATGAATGGCGTCAGCTGCCTTGGCCGCTTCTTCCCAGGCTTCCTCTCGGACTATGTGGGACGCTTCAACACGCTAATGCTCATGATAACCTTGACTCTGGTCTTCATGCTCGTTCTCTGGCTTCCCTTTGGCGCTACTAGTCTTCCAGCTCTGTATGCCTTCACTGCATTGTTTGGCTTTGGCACTGGTTCCTGGATGGCATTAGTCCCAGTCTGTATTGGTCAATTGTGCCGCACTGAGGAGTTTGGGAGATATTGGGGAACGTGCTATTTCATTGCAAGCTTGGCGACGCTGGTATGTGTTCCGATTAGCGGTGAGCTCGTGCAAACGGTTGGGCCGCAATCTATGGTGGGATTTTTTTGCGCCGTATTGTTCCTCTCTTTGATATGTTTTGTGTTGAGTCGATGGGCTTGCCTGGATTGGAGATGGAAATGGAAGGTGAAGATTTGAACAATGGAGAGCTCGTGGACATATACTACATTCAATGGATGTCTCAGCATGAAAAGGCTCTCACTCCTGGAAGAGATTCCGATCAAAAATGCATAACCCTCCGACACACACCATTAACGCCTTGCATTACTGCCGGCTGGAGCCGAAATTGGCCTGCGCAGGAGAGTTGTTCATGTCCAAATTGGCCGGCATCTTGTTATGCTCTTCAAGAACAATTGCAGCAACCACGAAGAGGTGTCAACACTTTGCAGCAACTTTCTCGCAGTAGGTGACTAAACTTCGACAAGATTCCACAAGGATCTGAACAACATATTTTCTTCTTGCTTTTATATGGACTTCTGCCCTTCTACTTTGACAAGTGAGCAGTGCGGAAATACACATGCTTCTCCACATGCCATCAGAGCTGCTCCGTGAGATATGTTCATATCTATCTCTGGGAGATGTGAAGCGCACTCGGTCAGCATGCCAAAAACCTGCTCACGTGGGGTTGAGATACTCTTCTCGGAGATCGAGGTCGTCCTCACCCTTGCCTCTCTTGATCGACTCGAAGCGATCTCACTACATCCCGTCCTATGCTTGCATATGAGATACCCTGTTTACACGCCTGACCGCTTAGGACTTTTTGATGACGAATCTTTGGATGAGTGGAAATTTAGACTTTACGAAAAGTACATCTCGCCTCTGTCCAACGAGGGACGTGTGGACTTTGCCAGATGAGAAGAGGTTCCGACGTCAAATCAACTGTTTCTGTTCGGGAGAACATGCATGAGGGTGACGTGATTGGGTGGGGGCCCCCCTTCATCTCTGAAACGCAGGATTGTAGGATGAGAAGCAAAAGACATTCGGCGGAAGACATAGTTGAGTCTAAATTGGGACTATCTGTACAGACAAATGTATAATTTACATGTGTGCCTGGCCTACTACCGTATGTAGAACAGAACGGCCCCCTTGTCCTGCATGCAATATTGACAAACAACGTCAGAAAACAGCCTGCTCCCTTTCTTCCCTTTCCTCCTCGGCCCCAGCTTGGGCATAGAGATGAAATTGCACGAAGATAACGACATCTTCCACCATCGTGCCCAAACTGCCGATCAGCCAAGGCACGTTGGTGATGATATAGTCGCGGTCCAGGGAGTGTAAGATGATGCCCGCACCGTAGGTTAGATTGCCCATCAGGGAGAGGATGAAGAAGAGGAGGGAGAGACCTGTTGAGGGGATATCATTAGCGAATCGTATCTAGCGGGGAGGCTTTTGTTCGGTGGGGGAAAGATGTCGTAGGCTACCTTCACAACTCTTCTCCCGCGCGTTCTTCACAATCTGCGGTATTCTCGCTCCCAAGTACGCAACCGCGGATGCGTAACCCAATATCTGCGCGCCCACCGGTCCTGTATCCCCACCCTCATTCCCAGTTTCCACAGGTGTAGGTCTCCAGGCTCCCGATCCCCAGGCGATCGCCCAGCCCACCGCCCCCACGACCACGATCCCCACTATCGACACAGTGTTCTTCATCCACACCTTCCTCCTACTCCTCCTGCCCTGCTCGTCATTCTCCTCCAGTATGCGCGCTAGAACGTTGCTTCCCTGAGCGCTACTCCTCCGCCTCGCGGCTACAGCAGCTGAGCTAGACGAGGACGTCCTCCTTCTCCGCCCGGAACCAGGGATCGTCAGGCTACCGCTCCTCTCGCGCGAGAGCAGCGGCTCCTCTTCGCCCAGCACATCTGCAGCTGAAGTCGCATTTCCGTTCGCGATTGCCCCACCCTTTCCAACCTCACGCCCCTCCTCCCCTCCGCCAACCCCCTTGTTGACCCAGTTGTAATAGCAACACTGCCCGATCAACACCCCGTCGGCGACGACAAAATATACCGCGATCGCCACCACGGTCGGCACGAGTCCCGCCCATGCCGCTCCGAGCAGATTACAGATATCGCCCAGGAACCAGATGAGCAGGAAGGGGAGGGAGATGGCGGAGGCGGATGCGTTGCGGAAGTTTTCCAGGAGTTGAGGAATCTGCAGTCATGGTCAATTAGCTGGGAGACGTCAATCTTTTGGGTGAGAAAGTCTGTTAGGCTGAGACGAACGGCTACGTACGAGTAGGAAGATCCAGCAGGCGATGGAGATAGAGCCTAAAATGCCGGAAAGGGCTTCGTGGAGGGTAAGGGGAATTGCCGTGGACGGTGAGAGAGCCATGGCGAGGGAGTTCAAGGTGATCGTTACACGATAAGATAGGGTAGTTACTCAGGCCATGCGTGCCGTTTGGAAATTCGGAGCGAAGATGATCTTTTCTAACTATCATGCTGCTTTCCACACCGTCCTCACCTTTTGGTAGCTCCAGGTTGCGGAGAACAACGCTAAACCTGGTTAGAGTCAACACTACTAAGCATGCGGGAAGTATCATCAAGCACGGTGGTGTCTGAAGAAGAGGGTGGATCGGAAGGATGACTTGACTGCAGAATAAGACTATAAATCTATCTGAGAAGGAATTACATTATATGATTATACATGATCACTGCTGGTCACCTTTGACCCACTCTGATGACTTCTTTCTTGGCTGATCAGGAAGTCACCTGGTCGGGTAAACTTCCTGAAATGGTGCTTGGTAGCTTCAATTCCGCCAAGAAGGGCATTGACCACCTTAGTCATCCATGGGAAACCGCTACCAAGGTCTGGGGTACATCACGTGCTGCAACCGATACCCGGTTGCTCGATGGACGTCCTTCTGCACGCCACTTTTCATGTCTCTGCTTTTACTCCTTCCCTTCATGGAGTAATCATCCTGCACTCAACTAGTGTCGGCAGCTTGGTACGCTCGATCAGTTTTACAGCTGATTTTGCTATCCTGCCTTCATGTCGGTCTCTAGATCGTTCGCACAACGAGGTTCACCGACCTCATGCCTTTCATTCTGCCATCTATTGCATATCAGCAGCAGATGTCCCTTCTGCAATTCTCTTCTGCGCAACTAAATTTCTACTCGGGATTCATGATCTCGTGCGATCGGTTGGAATTGTATTTCAATTGGTTGTGCTCCATAATGCGATCAATCACATCATTCTCTCCTTTTGGCTTAGTGGGCAGCGGGTGGGGAGCAGTTCTCGCAGCACCCCCAATTTGTACCTGTACACAAACTCGTCGAAGCCGGATCTTCCCCGTATGCAGTTGTGCCAGGATCTTACTTTTTGTGCTCCCTCGATCCCGTCTCTGTGTGGCCTGAACACGTCTGCATCTAGCAGAATATGTGACGGGGCTCCTTCCACCCTTCCTTCCGCTTTTCGCGATAGTGTGCTTTCAGACCCCTTGAAGTCAATGCCCTACGAACATGTGGTACTATGCCGCTCTTCTCAGAAGGCTAGTGAATCACTAATAGCCTACCTTTTTATGAATTTAGAAGAATCATGAGAGGTCATGACCATGACCAAAAGCGTTTTGCTCTTGAGCTAACATTTGGCTCGGAAAAGGCCTGGAAGTTGGTCGATGTTTGATCATTTTTCGCAACTGCTGGAGATTGGACGCGGGAATGGCACACCGACAACCTATTAGCCTATCGCTAAATCCTGCGCTAGCTCCCAGCCAAACTCCCAATATACCTATCAGATTGATAGGTATGCTGTGGCTTGGCTATCAACGTATCAATGTACCTTGACCGAGAATGGCGTGCTCAGGTCAATACATGTCACCATATCTCTCACACACTCCAGACCTGTTCACGCTATCGGATGAACAAACTTGCGACAATTTGGGAAGTATTATAAGGACATCCAGCTATCCGGGTCAGTTGGGACACACTCTAGTGGTACCTTTCCAGTCGGAACCGCAAGCACCACCAGCAGTCAGCAAGCATGTCAACCGCAGACATCAAATGCACGAACCCGGACGAACACCCTGCTCCCAGGGATGAGGAGCAGGCCCTTGTGCTGCAGCGTGACTGGACGGAGGAGGAAGAGAGAAAGGCAAAGCGGAAGTGAGCGTGCACGTACCAATGGGCCCAAGAGGGACCGAAAGACCATCGACTGACATCAACCCGCTGTACAGGTTGGATTTTATCATCATGCCAATCCTCACCCTTGGATTCTTTTGCTTGCGTAAGTCTCCGTTCATGTTCACCTGTTTCCCGGAACCTGTTCTAATTCCTTGTATCACAGAACTTGACCGAGGTAACATCGCCAATGCTATCACGGACAAATTCATGGAAAATGTCGGCATCAACCAAAACCAGTTCAACATTGGCCAGCAAATGCTCTCCCTGGGTATCGTGCTTTTCGAAATTCCGTCCAACATGATCCTCTACCGAGTCGGCCCAGGAAAGTGGCTCACTCTCCAGCTCTTCTTGTTCGGTATCGTCAGCACCTTCCAAGCTTTCCAAAACACTTATGGCTCCTTCATCGCCACCCGATTCCTCCTAGGAATGACCGAGTCGGGCTTCATTCCCGGGGGACTGTGGACCCTCTCCACTTGGTACACACGAAAGGAAACGGCAAAGCGGGTCATGTTTTTCTATTTTGGTAACCAATTCGGTCAAGCTTCTTCCAAGCTACTTGCATACGGTATCCTTCACATGCGTGGTGTTGGAGGCAGGGCTGGGTGGTTCTGGTTGTTCGTCATCATGGGCACATTCACGATTTTCAGTGGTTTCATCTTCGGAATCTTCCTACCTGACTCGTTCAAAAACCCTCGCAGCACCTTCATGCCTCGCATAACCTTTTTCACCAGCAGGGAACTGCATATCCTCCAAAGCCGTATCCTGCTCGATGACCCAATGAAAGGCAAGAAGAAGAAACGCATTGGCCTGACCGCGTTCAAGAAGGCTGTAAGTCGCCATCCACCTCAACCACAAATGTTGTTTTCATTGCTATTGATATTGCTTATGCTGACGTTTTTTCTCCTTCCAGTTCTCGAATTGGCGTCTATGGGTCCACTTCTTGATTACACTGTGCAACAACGGCCCTCAGCGTGCCTTCGATACATACTCTCCGTCAATCGTCAACGGCTTTGGCTTCCCTGCCCTCTCGAGCAATGCATTGGCATCCGTGGGTCTCTTCCTCCAGATACCAGTATCCTTCTCCTTCAGCTACGTTTCGGATCATTTGTAAGTCAAGGCCAAAGCTGAATTGAAGACATGGACAAAATACGAGAGCTACGCTGATCTAGATGGTGTGCTACAGTAATAAACGTGGAGATACAGTCATGGCCGGCCTGAGCATGCATCTGCTTGGTTATGTGTTCAACCGAATCTTCACCGAACTCGACTTTCGGTGGATACGATACTTTGGAGTGGTCTGGACACAAACCTTTGGGACATTCTCACATCCACTCAACATTGCGTGGATGTCACTCGCCTGCGATGACTCGGAGGAACGAGCGCTTGCTATGGCCATGTAAGTCTTCAATCTTTCGCTCCCCAAGATTATTATCGCTAATTCTGTTTTCAATGCAGGGTAATCATGGGCGCCAACATTGCTGGTATCTACGGTGCGCAGATCTTCCGACAGGACGATCGACCACGATACCGCCGAGGTTTCAGTATCAACATCGCCGTGCTCACGGTTGGTCTATCCTTGGCAGTTGCCAGGTTCCTTGACGATCTGCTGCGTCGTCGTCGTTACGTCAGGCACTTAGAGAGTGGGTCAGCGAGCGAGCATGAATCGCACGAAGAAGAAAAACCCAAAGCGGCCAAGCCCAGCGACGTTCAACCGCAAACGGTTCTGATCGATAGCGACCTCAAGCCAGTTGTATCAATTCCGACAAGGTGAAAATGGTGAATGCGATGGCTGCGGTTGGGCACCATCCAGGATTTTTCGTTTGCTCTCTAGATAGTGACCCTCAATCAGCATCGAGCAGAGCGGAGAGCAGAGACAAGAAGGAGGGGTCGTTCCTACGCATTATATAATTCCATCTCAGTATTTTGTTAGAATGAAATTTCTTGATGTGAAGTTACAGTATTTGTGAATAACAGATAGCTAGGTCCATCGGGCAATATATCACTCCTCTCTCCGATCTCAAATGGTTTTATCATGGCTACTTACCACCGGCATGAATTCCTTTCATTTCTGGCAAACGCCCTTCAAATTTCCAGTCAACCGACACCACTGCACCTAGAAAGAACAGAGTCTAGACACCAACAAAGCCCACTCACTGACCCCCTCGAAATCAGCCAACTCGATGAGCCAACCTCGTTGTATTGTACGGCAAATCAGATCCGGCACTCAACCCCCCACGACTTGGGACGCCACGACTCCCTCTGCGACCGGGACTCTACCGCAATCAAGCCTTGTTCAGGCCACGTGGATATGAACTGGGAGCCATATTCCCTGTCCTCGAAGAGCCCGCACGTCTCACTAATTTACTGAACGTAGAATCCATCAATCATGATCTTAGAAGCCTTGCTTATCAGCTATGAGTTGAGTACGCCGCACCGAATGTGCAGCAGAAGCAGAAATAGAAAATAGAAAACAGAAGAAGAAGAAGAAGAAGAAGAAGAAGAAGAAGAAGAAGAAGAAGAAGAAGAAGAAGAAGAAGAAGAAGAAGAAGACGACGACGACGGTTACCCACCGATTGGAGATTCCCATAAACTTCTTCTGCCCCTCTGGAGGGGACAGATGGGCCAGGCAGGGGCCCGTTGTGAGTACACTGCAAGGTATACATTGCCCCCTGAGTCATAGATCGGTCCAAAGGTCTGAGAGTTTGGTAGATCTGCAGGACGAGTGACAAGTAGTGGGGGGCGCGCTTTTTCACAGCGTTCAGCGTACAGTGTGCATAAAGATCGTAGCCATGGCAATAGCCTACGTGCGTGGGCGCGCGGAGAAGGGGGGGGGGAAGGCAATCGATGGTCGAGGCACGTAAGTCGTTACGTGCCTGTAGCAAGCAAGCAGTCTTTTGGCCATGTGCAGCTAGGTCCGCACTCCCGACAGTCGATCATACAGAGGTAGATAGGCGAGAGGTCCATGGGTTGACTTGGTGTCATTTCGCTCCTTGCACAAGGTCAGCTTGACAGGTTGAACGGCATAGATTGGGAAGCGTGCTACTAGGAGCATACATAGTAGTTCATTAGTGGGTGCGTGGTCGTTGCACCTGCTGGCAAAGATGGACGCGTACTAGTTAGAGTCGGTTATTGTATCTCATAATGTATTGGCGTGTTTATGCTGTATGGACATTGACAGGCTATGAGGCTTTGTTGTGTTTGGTATAGCTTCAGATTGGCTGTTTTTGTAGAAAAAAGAGCCTGTGTAAAATCAAGAGCATCTCTACGGTAAGCAATTTAGTGGGAAGGTGAGGTACACATTGATCAAACCTTAGTGACAGTGTCAGTAATCTTGCTGCCAAGGTTACAATGCTACGCGTACGCGCTAATAGGCATCCATTGTCTGCGGCGGTGATAGAGGCAGAAGGGCCTGTGGAGGGCATTTCTGGAAATGATGATATGAGTGGTATACAAGTCTCCCTTCGTCCCACCTAGATTCGTGCGAGTTCTAATTAGTTCTCACCAATGTTGGCTATGCATTGGCTGGAGAGCGACACCAATTCTTCCACGCGAGTCTCGGCCCGACCCTGAGCGACTTGCAGCGTTCGTTTCTGGCGCTGCCTGTGCCTGGCTCGATGTTGACCGACTAGTTAGTTATGTACATATGGCTACTTACATAATTATTTGCGAGGGACCGAAGGACTAACCCCGGCCAGGTACTGTGTACTTACCATGTAGTTTACCAAACCCTGTGCCCGTGTTGGCGAAAGCGGCCTGCCAAAACCAGCAAAATCCTTCATCATTAGAGATGTAATGAGCACCGTATGCACCAGTCCCTGTCATTGATTCCGAAAAAATGTCTTCACACAGCCACCAAATCTCGCAGAGGGCCTCACGCCTTGTAGCCGAGAAAAGCCGGCCCCGGCATCAGCGGCCACTTCTCCCGTGCGAGATGGATGGAGGGGGGACTTGGCTTCCCCGAGCGCCTGACCCGACCTAGCTCTCGCCGCCACACGGCGGTGCCATACCACATCACCCCCCATTGGTGAGGATGGAAACTCACGAGGCACATCAGTGCATCCGGCGGCTTTGCTGCAGTTCTACACTCTTGAGCGTTGGCGGGAGTGGGAAGCGAGTCAGGGGCGCCATTCTTCTACCCAAGCCATTGGAGGAAGGCACGATGACGGCGTGGGACGACAGGGATGATGATTTCCCGTGCTTGAAAGTGAAAGCTGTTGGATGACATCTGGAGATCCTGGAATGAGTCAAGCCGCCCGTGAAGCGGGAAAGTGTTGAATCGGGTAGCTGTTCGAGGGCGCCGAAATGCGTCCTGCTGTCCTTCTGTCCTTGACATGAGAAGTATGGAGATTTAATTAGGCTACTGGAACCATGTCTTGCTGCTGGTTGAAGCGGAGTGTCTTTGGTTTCCCGTCGAAGACGATTGGTCCGACTGTCGCCGCGGCCGAATCCAGAGCAGTATGTTGGCCATGCGAAAGGAAGAGGAAATCTGCAATGCAGCCGGCGATCACTCCGCCAGAGAGGCTGCAGAAGGTCACGGGCGGGCTTCTTGGTGCTTTGCTTGGGTCAGAAGAAGCCGGCCAGTTTGCCCTTGGGGGTGGGCAGTTGCGAGATACTATGGATGTTGACTGACGGCCGCGGAAGATGGCATTGAGTCTTGTCCCGGTGTTTTGCCGTCCTCATATTGTCAATGAGCAATGGCTTGCCCAGGGTTGTATGAATAATCGGTAAATGGGTAGGTATTGAAAATACGATTCAACATTCAACGAGGCTAGTATCTATCATAACGTTCTATTTGTTGTGCTAGACAAAAGGGGGGTATCAATGATCAAGGGAAGACAACCCACGCTACGGGCATATTCCAATACTGTAATCACGGCGAAACAAGCTTCTCCATCTCCTCTATCCATTGCTGAGCGAATGCCTCTTCCGTAAATCTCTGCGCTAGTTGTCGTCCCCGCATCCTCATCGCGTACCTTTCATCCGGGTCCATCTGGATCACGGCTTGAAATCCCCGCGCAAACTCTTCTGCCGTCTCAGCATGGTATCCTGTTGGCTCGCCGTCGTAAGGGACCACGATGTCCAGCTTCGGGCCTCCACTGTTATGAACGACGGGTATCACGCCTGCTGCGAGATACTCCACGACTCCAATGCCGAAATGTTCGTTCCACATGCCGTTCGTGCCAATTGAGGCAGTTTGCAGATACTTGACGATGGTTGAGTAGGGAGCATCAGTGATAAATTCGGTGGTCTTGTCGATGGACAGCTCATGGGCTTGTAGCCGGAGGTTGTAAATATGTAGCTCGTCAGCCGTATCGCTTCGGACAGACCCTATCAACACCAGTTGGGGGGTCTCTGACCCTGCTGGTAGACCGTTCACATAGGCGGCAAAGGATTGTAAGATCAAGGGACGACAACTAGCGCAGAGATTTACGGAAGAGGCATTCGCTCAGCAATGGATAGAGGAGATGGAGAAGCTTGTTT
>QQTW01002263.1_pt1 | contig 13911 bp, 17 predicted proteins | sample 1904831 | NCBI WGS metagenome assembly QQTW01 (sample SAMN09435610, study PRJNA476489) | Subsurface metagenome, whole genome shotgun sequencing project. | reverse complement strand
TATTATTACCCTGCCCATCTTCATCGTCATCCTCGTCTTCATCGGGATAATCGACCAAAGGACGTTTCCCCATTGCCTTTCTCGGCACACTACCCATCGATGCAGCACTTCCTTGCGAACCCTTCCCATCATCATCCTCCCCCTCATCATCATCATCCGAGGCATTGAAATACTCTTCCTCCGCCGCATCCATCTCGCCCACTCCCTGCCAGCGTCGTCCACCATTGACCGTCCCCCGAGGTCGTCCCCGAGGTTGTTCATCATCCATCATCTCATCGTTTGCATTATCCCCGGCATTCACCACCCCATCACATTTCGCTTCCTGGATCTGATCATACCTCCGAATCAGATTTTGGAAGGTCTGGACGTAGATGATATCCTTCAGTCTCTCGCGGTGTTCTTCGACAATGTGCTCGATCAACACCTGGATGTCTTCGTGTCTGATGAATTCGAACAGCTCGAGACAGGTCGAGTTGATGAGATTGTTGCGTGGCATCGTCTCGTACACCACCTCCATGATCGGCGTCATGAGACGGTTGTTGATGATGCGGCGGTTGTAGAAACAGTTGTTGATACCGATGATGGCGCGGAAGAATTTGATAGCCACTGATACCAAGATCATCAGTACGTTGAGTTTTCAATCGGTGTAGGGATGATGGGGTTGAGTTGGGAGGGAAAGAAAGTAAAAAAATTAAAAGGACTACTCACTCAGTTTGAGCTGGTTCTGGGGACATGCCAGTAACTGAGCAACACGCGATGCCAGGTGCGTCTCGAGGATGAAGAATTTGCAACGAGAGACATGTTGACGGACGAGTGCGGTGAGAATCTCGACGAGATGTTTGTAGTAGGTGGTTTCAATTTGGGTGAAATTGGACACTAGAAAACACAGACGAGAAGTTCCTGTCAGCGTACGGCTCTCTTTGTGTCTCTCTCGGTGTGCTTCAACGTTAGAGTGGAGGAGGAGGAGGAGGAACACAAGCGAGAAAATTCCAAAAAAAAATACCAGATGGTCGATGTTGCAGCTCCATCAACGGCCGAAAGAGCTTTCTCGCGCAATCGTCCCAGAAATGCCCCAGGAAGTTTTCCCGGTTCGGGCTGATGGGCATATCACCGTTTCGCATGCGCACGTAGAGCTCGCCGTTCCCCTTCGGAATTTCGGCCGCGGTGGGAGCCGGGGCATCCAATAGGACCTTGATCGCATCCGCCATCTGCGACTTGACTCCATCATCGAGCTCGGCGTGGAACAGTTCAATCAAGGTCACCGTCAACGGCACCATCTGCTTGCGGACCTGTGTGAAGATCATGCCCCGCGTCCTCGACGCATCATGGTCGACCAGCGAGATCAACACGTCGATCCCCACCGTGCGGACCGCCGCGGATTGATGCCCCATGGCAAAGGAAATCACGCTGGCGATGTCGTTGATGAGAAAGTGGTGGAACAATGACGCTCGCGACTGGCCTTGGATGCTCTTGGCCACGCCGCAGCAGGTTTGGATGAAGAAGACGGCGTCGACTTTGCGCTGCACGCTCGGCTCTTCCGGACTGAAGATGAGGAACAGCTCTTTGATGAAGGCGGCGTTGTTCTGCATGTATTGCACGATGTCGACTTGGTTGAAGAAGATGAGGGAGTTGAGCACGCCGTAGGTCGGATCGTCCAGGAACCGCGCCAGGACCACGTCTTTGAGGTACTGCAGTCGGTACGTGTGGTGGATGCGCTTCCGGATCGTCTCGTCTTGAAAGTGGACGACTTCCTTGAACTTGGAACAATGCGTGAGGTAGTGACGGTGGTTGGCCTTGTGTCGTGGGAAGTCTGGATCGTCTGGTCGGGGATCATGTTAGCGATCTCACTCGGCTTGCTTTCTATTGCGGATGGATCAACACGTACACTCCAACACCCCCACCACTCCGAGGATGAGCTCATCCGTCACGATCCGCTCGAGGATGCTCGTGTCGTTGAGCATGATGATCGTCTTCATCACGTTGCACAGTCGATGCAGATCCTCGAGACTCTGTAGATCCTCCGTCATCGACAACAGCGGAGTCAACTTCGCAACGTAGTCTTCCGTGACGACCGCCTTGCAGAGCGCATCTCGAGCACCGTGGGCCATGGCGGCGCCGCGCACAATCTGTTCGATCTCCGCGAGATTTCCCAGCTCGGGTGCGGGCAGTAGGATCGTGTTCGCCCCACCATCGACCGCTTCCTCGGAAAGCTCGTCATCTGGAGAAGGCGTAGAAGGAGCAGACGGCTCGTCAGTAACAAATCCTTCCCGCCGCAGTTGCGCTTCGAGAGTAGGATCCATTGTGGAGATAGAAAACGACGACGGTGGAGAGGTGGTGGTGGAGGGATGATGGTGGAGAGAGGGTGGTGGAGATGAGATGGAGTTACCTGGTGCGGAGAGCGCCGTCAGTTGTTGTTGGACGTGACTGACAAAATCCCTGCCACGCGCGCGGACGAGTCAGCGATGCGCCCCCACCAGTGCGTGTTTTGTTATGTCCCATCCTTCGGAACTTCATGTACGCAAACAACAGCTGGACGAGAATGTGCTACAAGGTGCAATGCGCTCGCTCACCAGATCGCCGCGCACCCCTCGGCCTCCTGGAAGCTGAGGGCCATGTCGATGCCGCGAGGTTGCTCGGTCCACACGATGAGCGTCTCTGTTTTTTATGGTATCAGTAGCTGCTATCACCGATGAATATATATTATGTCCACCTTGCTGCTTCTGGAACGCATCGTCCTTGTTGATTTTGGTCTCCAGCAACGTGCGCTCCGGCTGATCCTCCGACTCAACATAGATTCGCGGTTCATCCTGCTCAATACCGTTCGTCAGCCAGAAGCCCAACCCAACTGGCGCAATTCGCATCGCGTCTGCACGCTGACTCACGTCGACAATCTGACCGACGCAGAACCCAGTCCCTCGATCAAACCAGTCGTTGTTCCGCAGCTCATACACCTTGACGCGCTTGCGATCACCAGGCGGATGAGGCAGCACGAGCGCCATGGTTGTGGATGTGTTGTGGATGCACCAGACTTGCCTCTCGCAGCAGGCTCAGATGGTGTCCAGAAAGAGAGGTGTCTTCCTGAAGGCAACCTCCGTGTGCGCACGTGCAGTGAGGATCACAACGACGGGATGATGGCGTCGTGGACATTCACTGCCGTCGCTGCTTGTCCCGATCTGAACTGAACCCGCGAAATGGAGGACGGATAACGCCCCGAGCCGAGCGCCCGGGCAGCCGCTCGCTTATGGCGCCTGAGCGCGTCCGCCGGAAAACCGCAGAGCCGCAATCTCATATCACGTGAGGGATCACGTGGCTGTGAGCACAGAGCTATTTATATCTCTCACAGCGAAACCAGCATCTTGGAGCGGACAAGAGACGCAGAGCTTCACCACCCGGAAGGTCAATGATCATGTCACTCATAGCGAGCGGCAGTAGTTAATCCCAGGCGATAGAGTGCATTTTGTGGAGCACCTTTAATCCTCTCCCCGTCATGCATGTGGCCATTCACATGGCTAATGAGTCTCAACATGTTGCCTCTCTAACAGACGTTGGAAATTTCCCAAGTAACACACCCAATATCGCCATATTCACTCAACTTTTCCAGGCTAGCCAGATTTCATTCTAGAAACCTGTTGACTCAAACTAGAATGACTAGTAGTTGTTTTTAAAGTAGACCTGACTGTAACGGTTTGTAGCAGTAAACCCTAAGCGCCGCCGATGAAGCTCTGATCTTCAAACGTTTCCGATCGATAACTAGCTCGGGCAAATTTCTCTATTGCTGCAATGCTCCACGTATCACATCGAAGCTCGTGATGGAGTCTGTCCTCGTGCAGCTTCGAGTGGTCGTTAGACTGTTACCAGTTCGTCGCCATGTCAACCAGCCTAGAAAAGCTAAGAAGTGGATATCTGAGCAGTGTCTGCGATGTCAAGATATCGGAGGAAGTCCATCGGTTGGCCTTCGACATCACCAACTGGGTAGACTGACAAGGACACTTGGGACAGGAACCCAGAAGCCAGTTGAGTACAGCGTAGGGAGCGGCCAGGTCGAATATCGTTTTCGATTCCCTCAGGATATCTCTTTGGCTTTAACCTGGATGTCGAAGGCGAAACAAGTCGAGACGAATAGTCGGTCATAACATCGGACGACATGGGACCAACGAAAATAGTAACCTTGTTCATGTTGCCGCCCCCCGGTATGGAACCTCATAAGGCTTGGCGGACGGATCGGCAGGCACTGCTTTCAGACTCGGGACGCGGGTGAGCCTCCCAGCGACTTCACAAGCACGGATTCGTTTCTGATTTCGTCATGGGCGTACGGGTACTGCGGTTGTCAGTTACACAGCCTGTTGGTTTCCACAATACGCCGTCTGGGATCAAGTATGCTCCATGGCGTAGCAACGTGCTACGTGTTTCCCCTCATCTCCAGTATTGTTAGTCTTTTCACGGGCAATAGCAAGCTGCTATTGATTTTCTCTTATACCTCGCTTCCCAAGGAAACTGGATCGCACGAATGCCTTGAAAGACCCGACTGGGCGGATATTCTATTCATACCGTGGCGCCACTTCCCGAATGTCGCAGTATCTGGTGGCGGATTATCAATCGGGCCAGCGTGTGTTAAACTTGGCCGGCAGATGCTCGCTCATTCAAATGCCGAATGTCTTAATTCGGACGACACTTCGGACGACCAGGCACGGGCCAAACCCGATGCGATTGCTAGAAAGCCCAATCAGGCCCAGTCTCTTCTCATGTTGATCCCATAGCCTTTGTGGAACGCACCTAGACGGAATATCGGGACGCGCGGAAGGCTGGACGACGTCGACGGGCCGGTAGAGTACAGTAGCACAAAACATGGCGCACCCTTTCTGGCCTTGTCGAGCGCGGCCCACACGGACTGGTTGGCATGCAAGCCGCAGCACCCCATCACCATGATAAGCTCCGAAAAGTGAGAATTGGATGTCTCTGCACGCCTTCAAGCTGCAGCCGCCATGCACCACTACATCGGAACACGGTCCAGTATCGCTTCCGATTGCAGGCCTGGTTGGCGTGGATGCCTAGTTGCTCAAAATGGCTTCTATCAGATGGACATATTGGTTCGGTGTAACCACCTTGAAGATCTTGGATCTGGTGTTTGAACCCCCAATCACGCGGCTTCCGCCAAGCTCGCCGGCCGCGTGCTGGTCCTGGATCCCGATAACGACGATATGCTCCCAGCAGGATTCCGACTAAGGTTTGCTGCATCGATGGAGCACGTACTGAGTCGCTTGCCGCGCATGGCATGGAGCTGAGTTGTCCGGGTGCCGGTATCTCGAGCCAAGCCATAGCATCGCCATCATGCCCGTGCAACCCCAGGAGACATATAAGCTTGTCGAGGTGGGCGCCGGGTTCGATCCTGATGGATCACCTCGTTCGCTACGAATGAGCGTCGTCCATAAGAAATACCCTGAGAGCGCTTTCCAGCACGTTCCTATTCCCCCTACAGTTATATTATATGTGTTAGGACGTTGTCCTACATTCATTTTGATCTACACATTAGATCAAACTAGAATCTTCTTCCCCTTTTGAAGCTATCACCCTCGATCAACACCAGGATGGTTTCCATTTTTGCCAAGTTCCGCGCAGGCCATAAGGCTGCTCAGCAACAGCCTGGATTAAAAGACAAACCCGTTCCCACCGGCTCGACGACCCCCTACCGACACGTGCCCACTCACTCATTCTCCGATGCGCTTGCTGGCACACCTGGATCTTATCGAGCTGCGGATCGACGCAGAATCCGTGAGAGCCACCGTCAACGAAGCCTTCGGAGAGCAAGTCTCGCTTCAGAGAGCGTTGGGTCGGCGGCATATCAAGCCCCGAGCGGATCTAGTTCGACGACCATGGCGGAGCGTGGGCTCATCAGCCAGAAGTCTCGGCTCATGGTTGACCGAGGCGAGCCCTCTCAGAAGAAGAGCCCGCTGTCGAGCATGGGTACGGTCTCAGGTTGGTTTGAGGTTCGATATTGCTATGGCTGCTGATCCTTAATAGAAGTTTCTCCACATATCAGCGGTGAGAACTCAGACGCCTCGGTGTACTCTTCGAGGTCGTCCTCGCACCGATCATTAGGTTCGTACCCTGTTTCGTTGCTATTGAATCGCCAGCTAAATCTCGGTGTTCAGATGAGAGCCTGTCCAAGATCACCGAAGAAGCATGCACACCAGGAACCTCTGCTCCAGGGACGGCCATGACGGCGGAAGACACCATAGCCACCTCTAGTTCCAGTGCCACGCCGATCGACTTCCCTCAACCGCCATCTGAGAGTTTCTGGGCCGCGCCTCGACAGCTGGCCTCCCAACCAGACCGGATGGCCGACCTTCCCTTGCCAGTTCCCGACGTGCAGAAGCCAGCTCGAAGGTGGCACGGCGGACGACGACGGCCGGCTGTTGAGGTGGCCTGATTGATCTAAAATACTCCAATGCAGCCAGCTTGTTGGTCCTTGGAATCACAGGCTACGAGTTGACTACGGTTCTGTACGAAAGTGATTCATCCTTAGACTGGGGCTTTACAACTGCTACAAGATGTTCTTTACGTTCGTGGGAAGAAAACAAGGGCATTAAAGACGACATAAGGAACTTTGCTAGGAGGGCATGCGGGGGGGCGGTTGGACCTGGGGGGCCATCTGCGGTGACGCTCGGATGGGGGACTGGTAAGCTATATATCCCTGGTCGAGTTTGGAGCATCTAGAATACACAATATGAGATTATACCAGATATTTCGCAGACGCTTCATACATCTCCACCTGTTGAGGACGAATATAGCTTCACCGATACTTTTCAGCTCAATTCATTACGTCAGGCCGAGATCTCGACTTCAAATCCACAGTCGTCACACAGATTCACGAAAACCCTAATCGATAAGGTCCCGTGGGGGTCGAAATTTGATTGAAATGCCCCACCCCCGCCGTCTTCTTTCCTCTCCTTCTTCTCTTTTCCCACCATCGTCCACCTCGACGATAGCCAGCCCGTGAGCGACTTCGGGAGTTTTGCGCTCACTCAACCACGATCAAAGCTCCACTCGTTCTTGTCCGAGTCGCATATTGCAGGGTATTGCTGGGTTGATCGCAGCAATGACCGTCCCCGCCGAGCGCATCATCCCCATCGAGGCCCCAGCGGGCAAAACCGAGCCGGGTGGGCTATCCAGTCTCCCACCGGGCTCGCCCGGTGCACCCGACGTCGTGGAACGTGGGCCTGGTCGCACAACGACCGTTGGGGAGACAGCCGAGACGGTGGTGCGCCAGAACCGGCGCTGGTATGCGTACTTTACGACAAAGGACTTCTACATTATCCTTTTGCTTGGGTTTGTATTTATATCTCGTCACACCTGAACAAACTCAAAATATAGAGAACCCATAGTGAAGCTGGGATTCTGTTCTCTTTGTACATATGCGAGCTTATCTGATCTGGCGGGCTTTGCAGACAGGTGCTGGCGCTTTGTATCACAAGCACGAACACGTTCACGACATTGCTGGTCCAAAAGGGGACTTCGATCCCAGCTTTTCAAACCTTCTTTAATTATGTACTCTTGAACCTCATCTACACCACCTATACGCTGTACCGCTATGGCTTTAAGAAGTGGGGGCGTCTGCTGGTGCGTGATGGGTGGAAATGTAGGTACCCTGCGTTCGTTGCAGATCCATATCGCTGACCACTGTTCAGACTTCATCTTGGCCTTTGCCGACGTTGAAGGCGTACGTGAGATAGTTCAGGACATGCAGGACACCTGCTGATGATGCTGCAGAACTATTTCGTTGTGCTTGCATATCGTTACACCAACATCCTGTCGGCGCAGCTGATCAATTTTTGGGCGATTGTCGTCGTGGTCGTACTGTCTTTCTTCTTGCTGCGTGTCCGGTACCACTGGAGTCAGATTCTGGGTATCTTGATATGCATCGGCGGCATGGGTGTTCTGCTTGCTAGCGACCGCATCACTGGCACCAATAACGGCCCGACCAGCAACGCCGTTCGAGGAGATCTGTACGCCCTGCTTGGCGCCACCTTCTACGGTCTGGCCAACCTGACGGAAGAATTCCTCGTCTCGAAGCGGCCGCTGTACGAGGTCGTGGGCCAGCTGGGATTCTGGGGTTTGTTGATCAACGGTACGCAGGCGGCCATCTTCGACCGTCATTCGATCCGGGATGCCACCTGGACCGGGCAGGTCGCGGGATATCTGGTGGGATACACCTTGTCGTTGACGTTGTTCTACTCCCTGGCGCCGATCGTGTTCCGCCTGGCTTCGGCGGCCTTCTTCAACATCTCGCTACTGACAGGCAACTTCTGGGGAGTGGTGGTCGGCGTGCGCGTGTTCCACTACCGCATCCACTGGATGTATCCTATTGCCTTTACGCTCATCATGGTTGGCAATTTTGTCTATTTTGTGGGCAAGTCCGTGTTGGGGGACGCCTTCAAGCCGTGGTTGGGCGTTAACCAGGAGCGAGGGATTGACGGTGTGGCAACGGCCAGACGAAAGACGTTGAAGAACTGGCGCCGACAGGAACAAGATGCGGTGCCGGTTGTGTAAGAGATGGCAACGACGACGAGCGGCTGGTCTAGGACTGTCGACTGCGGTTCAGTCACAAGACCGCGCAGACATGAGCTGGGAAGGGCTCCAATTGGCTGCCTCTCATTGGACGCTTCTTGATACCACCATCGTGCTCGTGGAATCCTATAAAGAGAGGCAGAACGATCATCTTTAGATGAATATTCGCCATTAGTGTAAAGCCTGGAGTGAAATATTAGTTCTATCGGCATATCGTCATATTTGCATCAAATTCGACGCGATGATGAGCCCAGATCTACGCTGTTTAGAGCTCTCGGACTCCAATCAAGAGTGTTTTTCCCGGAGCGCAGGCTGCCACCCGGACGAACTTCAACAGTGTCACTTGCAGTATGTTAGGTATCGTCTGACCTTGCTAGGCTATCTTATTGCTATTCACCCGCCGTGAGCCCGAAGTCAACTGTAGGAGGAAAGTGGCCATCGCCTCCATCGGAATAGTAAAGGTGATGAAACACCCTTCTGCTCAACACCCGCAACGATGGTTTTGAAAGAACAAGCTCAAAACAAACAACGACTTGATACTACAGCATTTTCCGAAAATGATCGGCACTACGAGCGCCTCGTACTACAGCGGTATCTCTACTCTACTCTGCTGCAGGCTCGCTCGCATTTCATTTCAGCCCTCGGATTCAGTATGCGACCTTAATACCGCGAAGCAGCTGCAGTCTGTCACGGAAGTCAAATGAGAAGCATTGACCTAACCATGATCCGCAATGGCACCGATGACCCGTGAGCATCCAGGAACCCGGGCAGGGGCTTAGAGCCTTTATAACTCGCCTCGTACCGGAACAGGTATCGTATCCACCATCAGGCGAAGTAGAACCTACACGTATTTTCGGGACCTATATAAACCGAGTCAACCTCCGCGGTTGACCCTTTCTTACATACCTTCTCGCTGGATACTTGTAGAGCTATCTATACAAGTACGATACCATTGTTTCCTTCTCTTTATCCTCCACCCTACATTCCGTCACGCCATCTCCAAGTTACCTATACTCCATCTCTGCCACTGATCCAACAAATGAGAAGAATAAGAAGAAGAAGAGGATCGGAATGAAATATGCACTCTCTCCAACAATTGTTGCTCTTCTTGGTCAGCATGACGATGATGGGACAAGTCAAAGCCTGGTTCCCACTATTCGATCCCACCAGTCCAAATAGTGCCATCCTGGTCTTTCCATATGAATATGTCGTCTCGGAAGCTCCGGTTCCTTCATACACGATCTGTATGGCGAGGTGTTTGGCTGAGGTTTGTCTCTCCACTGTTTCCTCTTTCCGTCCCCATTGTTTCGTGAAGATACCCCTTCATATCTGAATCATTTCTTGTCATTATGATTGATAACGATATCTCCTTTGATTCTATTCATCAGTCCATCGTAAAAATACCAAGACTGTTCGAATCAACGGTAAACGTCATCCATCGTCCGTATGATGGATGACTTCTCTCTGCCAAAGGCATAAAATCATATAAGTGTAGACCGGACAAGAACGAAAGGCTAACCAAACAATCAACTTCCGTGATGTTCTCGTCATCAAATATAGAGCTCGAATCTCAAACCAGATTCCTGCACCGTTAAATACGTCTACTACCTCCACACCTTCTGTCCCAAGCGGTGTCGTTCCGGCTCAGCATCCTACGCCAACGACGAAGGTGACACCGGAGACGAAGAAGACTTTCGAGATGAAATGCGTCGAGATGATTTCTCTGAATACTGGAAACATGTTTATCGGTGTTGGGATGAGAATTTGATGAGTCCCCCCCCTTCTTTCCTCTATCTCACTCCTTTGTTCCTCCATTCGCCGCTCTACTTCATGTCCCCGATGATACATTGTATGACCCAGCGAGGGAAGGTGTTCGAAGAGCATGCGTAATTCAATTCAGCTAACATCCACTTTCGCTCATTACCCCTCTACCAACCCCACCCCGGACTGTTCCTCCCCTAGTCAAAAAATCATGATCACCCCCCGACAACGTGCTCCTAAAGGTCTACCGAGGGAATTAGCAGTCTATGTTCCCCCGGAGAAGGTCTTGATGAAATGCCACGAGGTATCGAAGCGGTATTTACCACGCAGCTCAGGTCCTGTTTCTTCTTCGTCGTCATCGAGACAAGCGTCTGGAGTCGAAGCAGCGGCAGCAGCAGCAGCGGAAGAGAAAAGGAGGAGGGAGGTCCCAAAGGAGTTACTTCCTGATTATCGACGATTGGGCGTAAACGAGGATGGTTCTCTGATTGATCCTTCGCAGCAGCAGCAGAAACGAAGAGGAGGAGGAGGAGGGGGGAGGAGAAGCAAGACTCAACAACAGAACGTAGGAGGAGGGAACGTAGGAGGAGGGCAACAACCACCACCAGGAGAGCTGGATATGAATCAGATGCAGTTTTCAGGGGTGCAATTGCAGAAGGGTTTGCAGAGCGGGGTGTGGAAGGGAGTTAATGCCGTCAAGGATTTGAGCGGGAGTATGTGGCAGAATATTCAGCCTGGACCGGGCGGCGGGAGGGGGTTGAAGATGGAAGATGTGATAAGAGGAGGAGGAGGAGGGAGGTGGGGATGGAGACCGGGGGGAATGGTGCCTAGGCCTGGTTCGTTGCCGATGGCTGTGTAACTGGATGTATATATGTATGTCCAGTTTGGTGAGGTAGTTTGATTGGAGTAATGAGGTTGCAGTGTGTGTCTGGCACGGTGTTTTGAATGCGAGGGATATATGCTACCCAACAGAGACCGCAGTGGTAGACAATCCGTTAGGTCATCGACAGCCGCAGGTCGAATTTGGGCACCTGAGCAGCGGCGCTTGTATCGAGTTTGTAATATGACAAACAATCCGTAGCTCGCTCGTCCACCGTGCAAGGAAGACACGCAGGCTACTTTCATCGACTCGCGATAAGGGCATTAGCTCCCTTGAACTGAATTGATGATGAAGATCTCAATCTGGGGCATATTGCAGCATTGCATCATTGCAGCGGTACGAATAGTATTTGAAAGCCGGTCTCGTGTGTACTATTCGCTATGAAATCAAGCACTTGCCGCGGCAGCCTGTCTTGACTCATGATGGTACAGATTTCCAGAAGATATCGGACTGCAGCCCGCCGTAGTGGCGTGCTTTTGACAAACACCATCCTGATGTTGTACCGGTTCCTGTGATAACGTCTGTGTGTGTACCGATAACGTCGACTGCGATTGCGATTGATGTTGTTGTTGCTGCTGCTGCTGCTGCTGCTGTAGCAGCTCCCGTCGCCGCTTTCGTAGTAACTCGACGGTAGCTGCAGGCTTGAAGTGTTTCTCTCCCTTTCTCCTCGCAGACTCGGACGTGAACGATGTTAACTTGCGTCGGTTCCGCTCGAGCAAGATCGGCCGAAAGTACGTAAACACCGCGGACTTGTGGTGGTTGCCCTCGAGCGAGATCGACCGGAAATAGGTATGTTCGTCCTCCTCTTCTTGCGCTTTCGGTGTCCACAGCATGCTGGAGCTCCACAAATCTAATTCTTCCCACGGTGGCGGCGAAGAGTCCCCTTCCGAGTTTTCTTCTTCCACCTTTGATGCTTCCTCTTCCCCGAAAGCCGAATCGCGCACTAACTTACCAAACACCCATAAATCTCGTTCCTCCCACGGGGGCGAGGAGTAGACGTCTTCTGATTTCCTTTCTTCTACCGTCGAAGCGTCCGCCTCCCCAAAAGCCGACTCGGGCACCGGCTTATCAAACGCGCCCAAGTCTTCTTGGTAAACAGATGCTCGTGTTCCTGTCGATATCCGCTTCACCACTTCCTCGGTCAAGCGCATCGTCGACTCGTGCTTCTCAACGACACGCTTCCTCTGGGCTAGCCATCGCTCTCGCACATCCTTCACCAAGCTGGCCAGCACAACCTCATCCTTGCCGGGATGCTGCTTGTTATGCCAAGATGCCCTCTTCCGGAGCTCGCGCAGAAACACGTCGTCGAGAGGCATATCCAACTGCAGCACCTCGGCCACCAACCACCGCACGCCCGGAATACATTCGAGGTGGAAGTAGGCTATCAGCAGAAGCTTCATGCCAACAAGGTCCAGCGGACAGATCTTTCCCCACCATGATGCCCGCACCCTCAGCAACAAGGAGATGGCCCAACGATACTTCCGGTGGCGGATCAGCGTGTGTGCCGCATGCGTCGTCAGATGGTGTACCGGTTCCTGATACTCCTCTTCCAGTAATCTGTAGAAATGCATCGCCGTCGGGGCAATCGATTCCATCGGCAGCGTCCCCTTGTTCATCTCCGCCACCAGCAGCGGTAGTAGTGCGCGTGACGTATTTCGACCACCTGCGGCGGACTTGATGAGTTCGCGAGCTGCCGTCAGATCCCCACGTTCCACAATCAAGGCGGCCACCATGGCTTCGCTAAACACCTTTCCCGAGGTTTTGATCTCACTGGCTTCTGCGTCTTTGAACAGCTGAAGTGCCGCTTTGGCGTTCCTTTCCTTCCTGATGAGATGCCTCATGATCCTGAGCAGTTGGACGGACATCACGTCTCGCTTATCGGCCGGAAGAGAGTCGCCGCTCTCGGGCAAGCACGGCGCCCGATCTTGCGCGATTCGACGGATGAGAGGCTTCTGATGGCTCAGTGCCGGGGTCATTGCCCGCGCCGTGTGATCCGCCCATGCTGTTATGCCGTCGTCCACGAGCCTCGGATCGACCGCGCGCACGCGGTCCATCATCTGCTCGATCCGCTGGTATCCCAATCTCCACCGGTGATCCTGTCCTTTCCAATGTTGCTGAAGCACACCATCAAAGGTCTCGCTATTGAACTTTAGACGATCCCGAATCATGATCGGCAGCCATCGCTCGAAACCGTCTGAGTATCCTTCGACGATCATCGCCGTCACGAGGAGATTGGACGTATGTTGATTGGGAAGCAGTCCGTGCTCCTCCATGGCGCGGAAGACGCTGTCCAGTGCCCGCTGGACGCCGAATGCCTTGATATACTCGACCAGAACGGGATTGAAGCTTTCCACGTATGCCAGCGGAAAACCTTCCTCCGACTTGAATGCACACAGCTCATTCAGGCTGTGCTCGACGGCATTCCAATCACCTCGGCGCGCATACCCAACGATCAGCATGCCATGCGTACGTGCATCCGGTTTCAGTCCGTAGTCATTTTTCATGCGACGCAGATACCATCGGGCCTTGATCTCGTCTCCGGCATTCATGCAGGCAAAGATCATCCGATTGAAGACTCGAGTGCTCGGTGGTATCTGACCAAAGCTCCACGCCAGCCGCTCGAACACGACCGACATCTGCTGCATGTCCCTCGTGTTTTTCCACGTCCCTCGTAGGATTTGAAATCGCCAGTCGTCGATCTTGTCCGC
>QQTW01002262.1_pt1 | contig 13913 bp, 19 predicted proteins | sample 1904831 | NCBI WGS metagenome assembly QQTW01 (sample SAMN09435610, study PRJNA476489) | Subsurface metagenome, whole genome shotgun sequencing project. | reverse complement strand
AGCCGCTTCTGACAATTCAACGACAGACTATATCCATTTCCCCCCTGACCAGCCCTCGATAAGACGAATTGTGACAGTCAAGAGTTCATCGTTTACATTGCGATGTTCGTTCTTGACTACTCTTTCCTCAGCTGCCCGGTGGCTAACGCTGGCACGTGGTCCAGCTTCGAAGCACTTAAGAAGCACCTAGAAGGTGGAAGCGGAGAGTAGGAAGGCATCCTCCTCCCAACAATTGATACAAAAGAAAGTGTCTAACGGTTTGCCCAGGTAACGGATTACTGCAGCGCATCAGGAAAAGAATCGGTTGTCGGAAACTTCAAAGCATGAGTTTTGAGCACTGTAAGGAAGCACCTTGCGGGGAAGGTTACCAGGTTTCTTTCCTTTACCTGAACTTAGCCATGTCATTATGCCCTGTTCCCCTGCCAAACAACTCCTCCCAAATCCTGAGAATGAACCCTACCCACTGGGCCAGAAGCTCTGTGACCGGACTATCGCCAACTCCGAGCTTAGCCACTCAACTTGGGTGTGCGATCTGATTGACTCTGCCTGTCAGTATACTCAAGATCTAAATATCCGCCTTCCCGCCTGTCACTTTGGCGGCTTGTACGGCAGCCAGCTTTTGCGTCCAGCCAGGCGTAGGCTGTACTTTCTTTACTGTACGTAACTCGTCAGATGCATAGCCGGGAATACGAATATTGTAGTTGCGTTCGAGCACAAGCTGAATGTCACGTAGCTCCAAAGTTTGAGAGGACCGTAACTTTGCGAGCTTGCAGGCGGCAGTGACAACTTGGTCCACGAAATCATCGGCCACATCTAGCAGTGTCTCGGGATCATGTTAGCTCCAAAGAGGCACAACCAAGGTCGAGCCGGTGGAAGTTACCTCTTCCGCAGCTGCGGTCAGCGTTTCTCCTTCCTCACCATCCACTCCACCAGTGACTTGCCTCACGAGTTCTTCAAGCTTCTTCCGGCCCAACACTCTTTCGCCGTCACCTTCAAGAACGTAACCTGGATGTTTTTGGATAGCAGGCTGCCCCATGGGTCCCATGGCCCCATTACTTGGACCACCGGTGAGAGTAGGTCTTGCGGGGCCCATAGCAACTGGCTGTGGTTGGGGTACTTTGAGATCTCTGGGGATGGGCATTTTCGGATTGTTGTTCTGAGGGTCACGACCACTCATTGGAGGATGAGCGTGTGAAGTAGGTTGAGCGACAGGATTCTGGTAAGTGTGTTGGGAGTATTTGTTGGCGGATTGAGTGATGGCAGCTTGATGGGAAAGAGGATGCGGACCGTGCGCCGTCGAGTTTGTAGTTGCATTCTGGGCTTGCGGTGAATGATACTGTGATGGGGCATTGGTGGATGCAGTATTCATGTTCTGATGTGATTGTGAATGCTCGGGTGCTGCTTGGCCGTCTAAAGTTTGAGTGCTTGCTGCTTGATTGGCTGGTCCTTGACTGGCTTGTCCTTGACTGGCTTGTCCACCATTATTACCAGTACTTGGATCAGGACGCCCGGCCGCATTCGCGTGATTCCTTGCAGCATCCAATGCGGAGCTGACCGTATGAGGGTGCCCCTGGTGATCCGACACAGTGTTTGCAGCGGGCATGGTCCGTGAAGCTTGAGGTTCTAGGACGCTATTGGGGTGCTCGGCGGCAGATGCAACCGGCGTCTGAACCCTTGTTGTATCCAATGCCGAGGTAGTAGCGTTGCCAGACGGGTTCTGTAACGCCTTGATGCCGTCCTGCTGAGCTTTAAATTTGGCGATGTAGTCGCGGGCCTCTTGGGCCATTTGTGTATACTGATTCTTGAAGTTGTTCAGCTGTTGTGCATCCTGTTGGCTTATCGCCTTGCCCTCTTTGTTTTGTTGTAGCACGTTCAGTTCAAGCAGCTTCATATTCGCTGTGTCGAACTTTTGAAGATGGACGGCATAATTATGCTTCATTTGGCGTTGCCACATTTGGATGCGTTGAGGCCCTTGGGCAAGAATGTCTGGGGGAGTAACGAAGTTCTCTTTTCGAACATGGTCTAGGACCTTCTGTGAGAACTGCTGTTCTCGAGGTTGACCCAACGGCGGCTGTGCTGTCTGTTGGGATGTTGTGCGTACGTCCCCAGCAGCCTGACCTTGACTGGTCGGCCTCGAGCCAATCTGTGCGGCTTTCATTTGGTTCATGTGTCGTTTCAATTGTTCGGAGACGTCACTAAGCTTCTTATAGGCAGTGTAGTATTCCGGCGATTCTGGAGGTCTGCTCTTAATCTGGTCGTACAATAGTCCTACCCCGTTGATGTACGTCGCTTTCTTTTCTTCTGATATGCCGGTAAGTCTCGGTATTTGGTCAGGGCGAACGAGACTTTGCAAGGGTGGTAGCCCTGGTGGTGGTGGAAACGAGGCAAAATCGGTTTGGTTCATCGTGATGGTAATTGCCGTACTGTATGTGGTGGTGGTAATACTACCAGAGTGGATCTGAGCCCATCTACCACGTTTCCAGAGAGTACCCGAGGCCGAAACGGCGGTAAGCAACTCCTATATAGGCACGCATGGGTACCATAAGTTGGTACTCTAGATCTGCGCTTGTTTCAACAGCCTCAAAGGCTTGGCAGGAATACTCGAAATGTATTTTTAGGCGGAGAAGCCGCCAAAAATCTGTAACTAAAAGCCCCATCGCTATCAAAATACTTAATAGCAAGTGATCGGGGATCGTTTCTTTGCGTCAGAAAGGATCGAGTATGTCGGCTTTCCGATATGAGTCCAAAATGCGCGCCATCCCGAGCTTATGCAAGTGGCTCTCTGCTGACCGTCCCTCTCTTGCCAATTCCTTCAACACGAAACCCTAATGCTTCCAATTTCCCATGATCGAGTATGTTACGTCCATCGAAGACGAACATGGGCTTCCGCATGGACGCCGCAACACGAGCCCAATCCAACCTCACAGACAGGACCGGGTTGCTTTTGATTTCGATTGCCTGGAGACGCTCGTCGACAGAGCTGGTAGTAGCGTTGTGCATAAACTTCGAACTTGTTTTCCCTTGAAACGTAGCACTTGATGCGGATGCCGCAGGATTCTCGTGAAATGATTGTTCTGGCCGTTCGAAAGGAACATTCGTATCCCTCAACTTCAGACCAGTGTTCTGGCGTGGCAGGGATTCGAAGGCGACAGAGTTGAACGTTTTGACCTCTCCATTAATGGGGTCCCGGATCACAATCCCCGTACCTTTCCGCACTGGAATTTTGAAGGATTTTGGTGGATTCACCGGACCTTGATTAGCCATTTTGGGGGACTGGTGAAGGCTACGAGCATTTTCCATACTTCTCTGGCTTGGAATAAGTTCGCGACTTTCCTTTGAAGGTGGTGCTGGGGAAGGGGTCTTGTTGCTGAACTCATCCCATTCGGTGACGATCACTACCGCATCAGCTGCTTCGCAAGCAGTATAAGCCGATGAGCACACCGAGACGTTGCGCTTGAGCATATCCGGGTCACAGCCGTTGTCCGCCAATTCACGCCAAATCTGTTGCTGCGGAACCCGCGGATCGTATATGGCAACTCGAGCTCGTTCGACAAGAAAATTGCTGACCAGAGTGATGGCCGGAGATTCGCGCGTGTCGCTGGTATCTTTCTTGAAAGCAAACCCCAGCACAGCCAGCTTTTTGCCGGCAAGATTGTTGTAGAGGCAGGAAATGATGCGTTTAGTGAAACGTTGCTTCTGGTGCTCATTCATGTCGATGATAGCGCGCCAGTAATCTGCAATTTCGTACAAGTGAAGGGATTCGGATAGATATACAATGTTGAATATATCTTTCTGGAAACAGCTACTCCCAGTCAGCACCGATTGCCACAATCGAACCCGAACAAGCAACACAGGTAGGTCTCCAAGCGTCGCGCCACTGAAACAAACGAGCGGGCAAGCTGACTCACCTGCCCCCAAAGCCCGGTCCTGCCTTCAGCATCTGTGGTCCAATTCGTGAATCCAGGCCACATGCGTAGCTGACTTCGTCGACATCGGCACCTGTAGCCTCACATATCGCACTCAGTGCATTCACACTGCTGATCCGTTGTGCTAACAATGCGTTTGCAGCCAGCTTGGATAGCTCGGATGACCACAGGTTCATCGTAATGATGCGTTCTCGCGGAACCCATTGTGCGTATATCTCCGCGAGTGAGGTGGCCGCGCGATAGCCTGCAGGTGTCGGCAAGGAGCCAATGATGATCCGATCGGGTCGAAGTAAGTCTCGAACCGCAGTCCCTTCGGCCAGAAACTCAGGGTTCGACAGGACATCAAAGCAAACCCCAGGGTGGGCGTTCGCCGCCAGCTGTCTTGAGCGTCAGCACAATTCCACGTTCAACAGCATCCCTTGCGCTAGGACGACTCACAATCTCTCGGATCGATTGTGCCGTCCTACAGGGAACCGTCGACTTTTCCACAACGATCTTGTTCTGTGTAGCCACGCTAGCTATGGTGCGAGTTGCTGCCTCGACAAAGTCAAGGTCTGCGGCATTGCCCTTGCCCATCCCATGGGTCTTGGTTGGGGTATTGACGCAAACAAATATGAGGTCAGCGTCCTTGATAGCCTGCTCGATATCCGTAGAGAAGCGCAGTTTAGGTTTTGCCTTTGGGTTGAGGTGGCTCATTTCGCCCAAGCCATTACCCTTGCTGTACTGGCTACGGGCATTACCGTCGCGCACTGCTCGTACAATTTCGTTTAGGCCTGGTTCAAAAATCGGTAAATCATTGGATTGCCAGGCTGAAATCCGTTCAGCATTGATGTCGACTACTGTCACCTCAACGTCGGACTTGAACGCGATGACAGCAGATGTAGGGCCTTGCCACAATCAGCTCACACCGTAGCTTGGAGAAGGGGATCTGGAACAGGACCATACCTCCAACAAAGCCAGAACCAAGGCATGTAATCCTCTGGATAGCTTTGTATGATGCATTGGTGATACCCACGCTCTGCCCAGTCCCTGTCATCTGCGGAGCATGTGCATTTCCGGGAGACACTGGAGTAGACTTGTTCACTGTAGTAACAAGAGCCATAATGCAGTCCTGTTCTCAGATATGTGCATAAGCAAAGCGTCCGGTACTGATTGCGTAGATAATTAAGAGCTGTTTGTTGCCGGCACGGGGGTTAAAGCAAGAAGATGGTGGTACAGAAGAGGTATGATATGGAACGACTGTAATTACCATGGACGGCAACACTTTTCTTCACCACAATTCAGTAGTAAAAGAGAGCTATCAAAGCTTTTTTGATACATGGACGATATTTAATATCACCAAAACCAGTCCATCATGGGCTTTCATGGCAGATAATTTTCCATGGTCCTCCTATTTCAGTTACAGAAGCAATTCAATCGGACCAAGTCAAAAACAAACCTGCTAGTCTTTCTCTCCATTTACAACTACAAAATGCACGATGAGTCGAGACACCTACTCTGGCTCCAAATCAATGGCAAGGGCTTGAATCGACGGAAGTTGATCGCGTAGCTAACGAAGGTCAGCCGCTCCAGACCTGCCATTGCTGTCGCACCAAGTGCCTCAGGGCTTTCATAAGGCATCGTACACGCGTCATAGTGGGCCAGTCCAGCGCTGAAAGTCCGCGAGGAGATCATCTGAGCAAGCCTCCGAGGTCTCTTTCCATACCGCTCACCCTGTCTTCCAGAGTCTGCTTTTTCCGCTCAAGATCTCGAATTTCCTGTTCTTCACGCTCAAGCTGTTCAACAGTTATCGACATCTCCCCCAGCTTCGCATCGCCTGCTCCTATATCAGACGTGGCTCCTGGATCTAGAAAACTGTGATCTGCACTTGAATTTGTCCGACGGTTTAATTGTGTCAGTTGCGCGGTGTTTTTGGCTACTCGGGTCTCGTATCTATTGATTGACGCTGTTAATTGACTGAACCGCAACTGCAATGACGCTATTTTCTCCTTCGCGCCAGGTATGGGACTGCAGTTATCAGTTGACATATACTGCTCTCACTCATTGCTGCACATACTAAATGCCACTAAGCCTTTCAGCGCCCTGCAATAGAAGCTCCACGTCTATCTCCCCGCGCTCCTTTCCAGGATGTATTGCTTCGTTGCGCAATTGTTCTCCCAGCTCGACTCCCAAGATGGTGGCCACGGATGAGTACTGTCGCCTTGATTGTAGGAAAGCAGTGCCACTAGCGAGCTTGTCGTGATTGAGTTTCGAGCCATGTATGACGCTCCGTCTCGGATGTGATGGGAAGGACGTTGAATCTGGTGGTGCAACCCTAAAAAGCGCTCGCTCGTGTGCCTCGGTATCGCGTATCAGTGCTGTAATGTCATGGGAGCGCAAAAGAGCGTTGGCGAATCGCTTCGGAGGAGGAAAGCTGTACGGTACTGTAAGAGAGCCGAGAATCGTAATGCACAGCTTTCTACTTACGGGAGTTCGGCGATTGCCGCAGCGGACAGGGAGATCTGCTCCAAGTGATTCTCCAGCAAGGCCATGCTCCCGTGGCAGTAACAAGCCAGCTTCGCTGAAGAGGAAGGTGTAATCTGCTGTATAGAGACCCTGGCATGTCGACCAATCAACGCGCGAATGACCAATTACGTAAGCAAATAACACCGGCTCGGTCATTTCAACCTTACAGCTGCACCGGTCATCATCAGCCCATCCACGGTAATTCTACTCTGCCCTTGTGTAGGTTATTCGAAGTTCAGGATATTAAGAGACTCGATCCGTAACCGTCAACCGGAACTGCTTGTCACGATCCACCATCAACCTAATCGCCGCTTGGCGCTCGAACAGTCCAGAGTCATCTACCTCCCGCAACATGCCTAGTGAGCGAAGGAATCTTCGGTCCAGCAAGGAAAGCTCATCCTCTACAAACGGTGAGAAAGCTCGATCGAATTCCCAGAGCTCTGGTGCCAAAGACAAGCCTGTCCCGACGCGATCAACGTCATCGAGATCAAAGGCTTCCATTGCTAAGAAGGCTTCCTACTCGGGGAAGGACGGTAGTGGTAGCAAGCCGCAGACCAACGGTGCTGAGGCTGCAGAGAACGGTGCAAATGTCTCCGAAGATGTGGACATGATGGATGAAGGCGAAGTTCCAGTGAAGACGAACGGGGACGTCGATGACGAGATGACCGTGGTTGTGCCTCCACCGAAAGGCTCCAAGCTCTCTGATGAGAAAGGCAGTGATCCACAAGGTGATACTGCAATGGACACTTCCGGGCAATTAGAATCCGCACAGGAAGAGGCGGACAACATTGACCCCAAAGTCAAAGCAGTGACAGGTATGATCAAATGCCTCTTCGTCGGATAAGGCTCTTCCGGATCGTCTGTTGCTGACATGCCGATCCGCAGACATAAAAGCTAACTACGCCCTCTTGGAGCGGGCTGTCGCTCAATTCGATGCCAGGTTTACCCTTCGTGTCCTGCGATCAATCTCCTCTGTCCGCAAACACCTGTCGTCCGATCTCCTTGCTCAGATAATCACCGAAACATATTCAGCCAGTAGCTCGACAGCCAAGGTACTCTTAGCAGCAATAGACAAGGAGGACGCGTCGTTTGAACCTACGGACACCCCTTCAGAGATGGACACGGACACGCAAAAGGACAAAGCAAAATCAGCACCTACCTCCAAGGATATTCTTCCCGAAATCGACTTCTACTTGGCAATTCTTGTGCAAATATGTCTATATGACAACCACAACATTGAAGTTGGTGCTAAATTGTCGACCAACCTGGTTGAGAAGCTCAGGACACTCAATCGTCGAACGCTTGATGCATTATCAGCTCGGATCTACTTCTACTATTCTCTGTTTTTCGAGCAGCTTGCACCACTTCCTCCCTCTCCCACTGCCTCGGTCGTTTCCATTCGACAGCCTTTACTGCAAGCATTACGAACGTCAGTGCTCCGCAAAGATCAAGACTCCAGAGCTACTGTCACGACCCTACTACTTCGAAACTATCTGTCCACCGCGCACATCTCACAGGCAGATCTCTTGATCTCCCATTCCGAATTTCCTGCCGCCGCTTCGAACAACCAGATCGCGCGATACCTATACTATCTGGGCCGCATACGTGCGATTCAGCTCTCTTATACTGAGGCTCATGAACACTTGATAGGAGCGACGCGAAAATCCCCGTCGACACCTAGTGCTGGCGGCTTCTATCAGGCTGCATCCAAACTGTTGGTGGTAGTTGAATTACTCATGGGCGACATACCCGACAGGGCCATTTTCCGCCAGCCCAGCTTGGAGCAGGCCATGCAACCATATCTGAACCTCGTTCAAGCCGTCCGGGTGGGAAAGATCGACGGGTTCCTGAATGTGGTTCAGACGCACAATGCAACTTTCAGGCGCGATGGCACGTATACATTGATACTCAGACTGCGGCAAAACGTCATCAAAACTGGCATTCGAATGATGTCGCTATCCTACGCCAAGATCTCACTTCGCGACATCTGCATGAAGCTAGACCTCAATAGCGAGGAGTCAGCCGAGTACATTGTTGGCAAATCGATCCGCGACGGAGTCATCGAGGCCAGTTTAGACCATGAACGGGCGTTCATGAAAAGCAAAGAAGTCGGGGACGTCTACGCGACGAGAGAGCCTGGAGAAGCCTTCCATGAGCGTATCCAAGCGTGTCTTGCTCTGCATGACGAAAGCGTAAAGGCATGAAATACCCCCGTCTGTTCTCTGTGAGGTTGGATTGCTAACATCATACCAGGCAATGAGGTTTCCTATGAATCAACATCGACTGGAGCTAAAGAACGCCCAGGAGGCTCGGGAGAGGGAGCGTGAGCTGGCCAAAGAAATCGTGGAAGGCGACATGGACGATGACGACGCAGGTGGAGATTTTGAAGGGATGTGAGGCCGCAGAACCAGTTGAGCTTGGACCACCTTGGCTCTGAATGGATTCGCAGCGAGGGCAAGCAGGCCTTGATCATGTGTTACTACCCAGCCACCAAATCCAAGGACCCGGGTCGTAAGTCCCAGCAGGTACAGGGGCCACAAGGGCTCCTTGGCTGCTTGTTTCATCAGCACATGGGCCACGATACCTGTACACTTTGGTCAAGACCAGCCTTTGTATTTCTCAGAAGGGAGTAGCATTGACAGCTGCCATTGCATTTGGCGCTATCACAGTTTACAGATAGAGAAGAGATTCCTTACAAACATCGGGAGGCGAAAACCTGGTCTCAATTCCTAAGTAAAGGCGGTTTACTCTTCATCAGCGTGACATATACCCGAATTATAAATTGGAAAAGCACAGCCCGAACTTCTTTTGTAGCCTTGATCATCGGGGCCGGGACCTAGAATCACGCCGGCATGAAGAACAACAGCTCCAACGGTTCGCTCTCCACCAATGTCACTGTAGCCATCCGTCTCAGAAGAGCCATCCACTATAACGATCTGGTGCTCGTCAGACGTATCGTCAAGAACCACCCTGACACTCTCCAAAACCCGGATTTCGAAGACAATGGCAATACCTCACTCCACCTCGCTGCAAAATTGGGGTCACTCGATTTAGCTGTAGGCCGTTCGCCTCTTGACAAGCTCTACACCTGAATTCACTCTTCCGCAGCGTTTCCTCATCGAGGCCGGCCATGAAGATAACGCCGTAAGCCGCAATGCCAATGGAGACACTCCGCTTCACCTCGCCGTCGAGACATCCATCCCGATAGCGACTTTATTGGCATCGATTTTCCCACGCTGTATACCGTGGAAGAACAAGCAAGGGGCAGATGCCGTAGGTTTATTCCGTCTCTGCTAGGAGACAGCTTCTTGAACGCCCCATTTCCCTTCAGGTCATGCTCTCGGCCCGCACCGCCCCCTCCCCGTCGACATCTACAAACCCCACCTCCCCGATCTCTCAACATGCTTCCCCTCGGCACCAACGATCGATGGCTGCAAGCCCACAGCTGCTCGTCTCGACGCTCATCCAGCAATCTCCCATCCCGGCGCCTACCCTCCTCGCCGCTGTCGACCTTGACGGCAATACGGCGCTGCACTATGCCTCCGCATATGGACAGTTGAAAGCCATTCGAGCTCTGTTGGCTGCAGGCGCAAATCCTGGGGCTCGGAACGCTTATTCGTGGACGCCGATTGCGTACAGCAGTACTGTCCAGGCGGAGGTCTATTTTAGGGGGTTAGTGGGAGGAGTGAGCAATGACACGATTGGAAATGGTACGGTGAGGAAGGACTGGGAAGGTGGTGGCGGCGGTGGTGGTTTGACTAGGGGCGGAGTCGGAACGGGGGCCGGCTTGAGGATTGTGAGAACTGGCGACGAAGCAGGGAGCGGGCTCGAGATCGGGGCGGGAGATGGAAGGAGGAGGGCAGGTAGTGCAGAATGAAGTGTATAAGCTAAATGGGGGATGGACTGGAATATGCTCCAAATGCAAAGCAATAGGCCCAGGGCCACGGTCGTTCGGTATTATCGTGTTGATCTATAAGCTCTTTGGTGGGAACGGTATATACAGGTTTCGTATCTATTTCCTTCTTTTCATGGTCTTGGTACACATCTCTATCAATCCTTGCTTCGCCTCGCAATCCGGAAAGCCGCTGATTGCGTGGACGGCTTTATCAGCATAGTCCTGCGCAAGCGCCCGTGTTTGCTCAAGACCGGTGCTTCGAGCAACGATTTCTCTTGCCGTCTCAACATCTCCCTCGGCTGAGAATCTTCGCCCAACCAACACGCCGAGCTCTCTATTGTCCTTCCACGCGAAAAGCAATGGTGCCGTGGCTAACCCAAGCTCTAGATCTGCACCAGCAGGCTTGCCCAGCTCCAACCCGCTGACAGTGTAGTCCAGCATATCATCCACCAACTGAAAGGCCAGACCCAGATTCTTGCCGTACGAATATGCGGCTTCCACAACCTCAGGCGCGTTCTGACTGAGCAGCGCGGCCGCTCGACAACTTTTGCTGATGAGACTAGCTGATTTAAGGTAGGTCTTCTGTAGATAGTAGGAGAGCGTCTCCTCGGTCCATTCAGGCTTCGCTTCATCCAACGCTGTGTTCTTCAACTGCATGAACTCTCCCTCAACCAGGTTTGCGATGACGGTAGCCAGCAGCTCGATCACCTCGGCGTCCCTCAGTCGAGCGAGCGCCACGGACGCCCTTCCTAGTAGGAAATCTCCGGCTAAAACGGCCATTTTATTGCCGAAATATATGTTCGCCGATGGCGCTGACCGACGGGACATGGAGTTGTCGATAACGTCGTCGTGGAGAAGGGAAGCTGTGTGGATCAGCTCCGTGATCTCGGCGAGGCGCCGTTGCGAGGGAAGGATGTCTGATTGCGTCTGGTTGTAGGGGCTGTCTATCGGAGAGGCAGGAAAGGGACGACTCGTCGAAAAGGAAGGATTCACGTCGGAGAGGACTATGGAAGGGGAGATGGGGCTGTCGACCGCGGCAGCGGAGGGTACAGGCATCTGTCGAGGAGCTTTGGCTGTGTGAGAGGTTGCTCGAGACATGAGTAGCACCAGCAGCGGTCGTACATGCTTGCCCTCAGAGCTGGTGTAGTATTTTGCAACAGTATCTAGCAACGGATGCCCTGACCCAAGTAATTGCTGTATATTCTTCGTCAGAAATCGCATCTCTTTCCCCACGATTCGCAGAGGATCGACGGAGACGCCAGCAAACGTGGCTTCGCTCTTCGGCTCATTGCTGAATGCATTTTGCGCGACTGATACTGCCTGTGCCCATGTAGACTGATCACGCCGTCGCGCTGGTGGAGAGCGAGATGTACGGGTAAGGTAGGTGGTGCTTGAGAGGTTGCGTAGAATGCCCAAACATTCGGAACAAACCTTGTACCGTGAGGATAAGGTATATGACGGATTGATCGAATAAGTAAATGGCGAGAGGCAGGATCGCATACTATGAGTCCAGCAGTTCCAAGTTGGCGCTGAGGTATTGAATCCTGGAGATGTTCCTCGGTCATCAAACATCCAACGACCGATCTGCAGCAACGGTCCCATCCGCCGCTAGCAAGCGGCCTTCATCCCTTTTGAATTTCCTGTTGCTATGTACCCCACTTCCTCTTCCCGTAGGTTGCGGCGAAGAAGACAGGTCTGAACATTCGATGGAAGACCAAAGATGCTCCTATCCATCACTCCTGCTATGGCCGACGGTATCGCTTTCCTACGCAAGCACGACGTTGACGAAAGCGAATTATACCGCGACGAGCTGGGGCCATTTCTTGGCGACACTGCGGTAGGTCGACCGATCGCACATTCACAGGTCATCGCACTCTCAAAGCTCTTAAAGAAAGCTTGCCGCATACAAAATGAGACCAGTGTTGCAACGCATCTCGATGATCTTTTACGGGGCTCTAGGATCTACTATGAACCTCCCGCGCCCAAGGCAGAACACGTAAGTTTGCAGGCCATACGCGGTGGCCTGACCGTTTGCTGAACAACGGCAGACGAATGAGTATAGAGCGTTGATGGCTCGGCTACGTCATGAGGAAGAGGCTCGAGTATACGAACGAATGATCAACCCTCCCCAGCCCACTGAGGCATTCGAGCAGCGTTTCCCCAGGTCTTCCACTTCGAAGCTGTTTTCCGATGCCCAGGCTCAAGTGGCCGAAGACGATGAGATGACGTACGCGGATATCAATCGGCAGATGACTTTAATCATCAACATTCTTGTGTCTATCGTCGCCTGCAGCGTGGCACTTTGGCTGGTCGCCAGCAGCTGGAGTGTACCGAGTAGGCTTGCACTGAGTATGGGTGGGAGTGTACTCATCGCTCTCGCCGAGGCTGTCGTATACGCAGGTTATCTGAGGAGAGTCAAGGATGCACGGGAGCAAGGGAAGAAGCAAGTTGAAGTTAAGGAAATCATTAAGACCTGGGTGATTGGAAGCGACCGCGAAAAGTCCGTGCAGCTGATTGAAGCTACTGCACCCGTTCCAGCAGGGTCCTCAGACCCACAGCTTCGCAAAAGGAACGTCAAGGCTGGATGAGCCGACGATGTGATACTGATGCTTTGCCATGAGAGTCGGACGGTAACCTTGCCCTCCAGATGGCTTGTGAGTCCTGATTTACAGGCCCGATTCCCGTGTGGAATATTGTGGGATACCATGGTTTATTAGCCTTTTCCGTTCTGCACATTTCATCGAACCAGCAGTTGATGAGGTGCGTTGTGGTATGGCCGGAGGCGAGCATTGAGCAAAAAGTTACTCGATATGACGATGTTCGGCTTGCTGTGCTGGTTCTATCGAGTAAGCATTACTCGATCAAAACGACTAGTGGATTGCACGCTTTTCCACCACTATCAGCCACGCATTTCAGTGTCGATGACCCCATGGATACTTATACCGGTCGGATGGTCATACATTCAGCAACCATCACTTAACCCCGGAATTTGAGCAGAACGGATCCTCGTGCTAGAGAACCCCAAAGGTGGTACAAATACCATTGGCCTATCAGAGACTCTGGGCCTAGCCGAAGGAGAGAACTCCGCAAACACCGACCTGATCGACAGGGCGGAACCACCTTATCTCTATGCGCGACTATTGTGCTAGCGCTGATAAGTATCCGCACAGCGCCCCACAACCACCATCATCCGTTCAACATCGCTCTAATTGCCCTCTTCAGGATTCGTCGCCGATAACGCCTGAGATTCCGGCCGCTCCGGATCGTCTGCGCTACGGGATCCACCGTAGCCCAACGTGAGGATGGCGGTGGAGACGCGGACAGTCGCAAGCCTTGATGAAGAGCATGCATCCCAACAGAGTCTGGGCAGGTTCGCTCGCAGTAAAGTCACTATTCACTATTTACGTTCAGTCTTTGTGGATGTAATTAGCCGACCATTCCAGTACATCATCGAGCGCTGGGAACAAAACAAAGAAAGACTGCCCGAACCCTACACGATTTCCGACTTTCTTGTCTCTCCATAACCCTCCTCATTACCATTGCCTACCAGCTCTTCTTCTTCGCCATTGCCTTCAGCTTGAAGTTTG
>QQTW01002261.1_pt1 | contig 13914 bp, 20 predicted proteins | sample 1904831 | NCBI WGS metagenome assembly QQTW01 (sample SAMN09435610, study PRJNA476489) | Subsurface metagenome, whole genome shotgun sequencing project. | reverse complement strand
GTTCGACCGGACACAATGGGTGCAACACAAAGCAACGGTGTTGTAGGTGCTGAAGGAGGTTCGGATGACGCCGATGAGGCAGCCATAGATCCCGAGGATGAGCGGTTGTTCGCAAATGCAAGATTCCTTGAGTTCGGAGATTGGAATGTAGGTACAATGCATCCAATGATAGAAAGGACTATCCGTCAACTGATGAGTCTACAGTATCCTGTCATAACAGCCCACCAACCGTCAAGAGAACGATGGATTCATGCCGATCCAAACCTTATAACCACCTCCACCAATAGGAACATTCTCCAGCCTACCAAAGCCAACAGGAAACGACGAGAGACCAAGCTCAAGAAATCTCTCAAGGGCAAACACAAGAGTAGTTCAGATAGTGACGAGGACCAAGGGTCTGATTCGCGAGTTCCAGTACTGCATGGCCTACTTCATAGAGGTTCTTCCTCATCAGAATCTACAAAGTCCGGTCGCAGTCAGCTTGTTGATCTGATAGTTGAAGACACGGAGGCGGAGGAGATTGAACGGGTTCGAGCAAGGAAAGAAGGCGGCGCGGCATGGAATGCAGCCGACCCAAAACACTTTGTGTAAGTGAGTTACTTCCGACGCATAGAAATTACGCTGACCTCCGTGCGATATTAAGTAGGACATATGGAGAAGAAGGACATGTTGAAGCCATTCGTAGCGGGTTTGAGCCCACTGAGGGGCCGACTCTCGAGGTTTCTGACTTCGTAATTGGTGGAGACGACGACGACGAAGGTAACGTCAAGGCGAGCTCTCACGAGAACGAGGAGGCTCGCCGGTGGCAGCAACGTGATAGTGCACATGAGTCGCCGTTGGAGAGAAGTCCATCCTATGGCAGTCTACATGAGGAACGCGTATGGAGCGATGCCGCGGGGCACAAGGATGATACTAGTTGATACCCTGCTATCGCCACAGCCCACTATAGGAACAGGCGCACTCTTCATCATGCAATTCAGCAGCGTTGGTGGATGTTAGTGGGAGTTTCAGGCGCATTAATCTCCCACCATGTAAACGAGGCTCGCAGCATGTTCTGCCTGGACGGTTCCGGGCGTTGGAGACTTTCTCGCATACTGAAGACCATAGCGTTATGCTCGCCATCTCTTCACTTCCTCATAACAAGCCCCTAGCCAAATGATACCTCAATCATATAGTGTGAGAGATTCAGTGCCACCAGAATGGCAGAGGCCGTCTCGGTTGAAGGCGTGCATGACTGGCTTTTCCGTCGTCGAAGATGCCAGTAAATGCTGGCATGTATACATGGCCAATGAGGATCTCTACCGGTAGAACTTGTGCCTGCATTCGACACCATTACGACCCAAGAAATCTAGTTTAGTACCATCGAACGCTCGTCCAGTCATCGCACCCACACTGTGTCGAAGAAGATTCTAAGCGCCGAACACCTCCCGACAGGAGATCTTCGGCTATCCAATCACACTTCAGTACAACTCAACTTCCACGACCAATGCAACACATTTTACCGCTCACGCAAATCAACTCTGGCAGCTGTTAGGGTACCAAGCCGGCCAGCTGGCTGGTCCCAGATCGACGAATGGCCAACGGCTCAATCAGCAGCGGGCGCTTGTTGGTGCCAGCGTCGAGCTTCTGCAATCTCAAGTCTGTTTCGAAAGCTTCTATATGAAGCCCTTGAGAATGCGTTCCCTTCGTTCGAGCGAACATACTCTAAAGTCTAGAATGTCCCTTGTGGTTCTTCGTTTCTGGGACTTTTCTTTTGGTGACGGAGCGCATGGCAGGTGCAACGAGAGGCTATGGTGATGATAGTTTTGAGTAACTGCGTGGATATGGTGTGCAAGAGATGGCTGGGCACAATTTTTGCATGCTGTCTGCCCTATGACTCACAACAGGAGGATCACCAGATTGACAGTAGGACGCTTCTCGAGATACCTGTGGTATCCCGCTTACAAAGAGACAGATGGAACGGAACCTATGTTGATATGCCACGATCAACCAAAACCTCTTCCACCGTTGAAGTTAGGGCATTATGAGGAGCGCCCGAGTACTGGATCTTCTTTCGCCCCTTCATACTGGCTGGCCGAGGGCCGGGGATTGGTGTCGAGGGCGTCGAGCCGTGCAAGCTTCTCTGGTAGAGGGAGCATGGCCCGACGGCCGACCATCAGCAATCCGTCGGATTTCAGACGAGTCCATATTCCGACTGGACGAAGAGAGTCCTTTAAACCCTTGGAGCTCAGCATCTACTTGCCGGGCAATAGATTATCTCCTTTACCTATATTTTGCGAAAGCTCTGGGGACGGTTTTGTGGAACCAACATATCCGGCCAATGCGCTTATACGGGCTCGATCCGATTCTCTGATTTACCGGCCTTCGACAGGCTTTACGATTCCAAGAAAACCTGTCGCCTCCATCTCTGAGGTCTCGTCAATGAGCGAGTCCCGTCTGAGTATTGATGCCCGACTGGCTCGGTGTAGCATGAGTACTCACTCAAGATCTCACTCATTACGTCTCGGATGTAGTGATCTAGATTCGGAGAGCACCAAAGAATTTCTAGCTGCACTCGATACACGCTTGCCTAAATCACCTTCACCTCTTAGAACAAGGTCCAGCACTGAACCTGGTTTTACGATACATCGCAGGGCAAGCGAGCAAAGCCTCCGACAGAGAACACACCTGGAAGAGCGACAAGAAATCGAAAGGAGACTGAGAGACATTGACACCATTGTAGAGGAGAAACCGTCGAATGATCAAGACCTTGGACCAAGGCTGCCTTTTGTCACCTATAAAGCCCTAGACAACAGCACACTGTCCGCAAAACCCAAATGCGCACGATCGTCTACTTTATCCGACTTCAGAATGCAAATGGAACGACCCTTGCCGCGGACACCGTTGACTTTCAACCAGCCAAACCCTGCCAAGCAGCCACCTCCTCCGCCGCCGCCACCGAAGTCTACTCCGAGATCCAAATTGCACGATGAGATTTCTCCAACTGATCAGCTAGCTTCGGAAAGCAGCCAACAGCAAAGAACCTCCACTCGAAGTCGCGTGTCTCAATGGCTTTTCCGATGGACTCCAGAGCAGTCCAGGCCAGCTACAGTTGTCGTCTCACTGGCTGAGCAACCGTTCTACCAGTGCTCGACCTCGGTTGATGGATCTCATGCGCCTACTGGATCGACAGTTTCATCAACTTCGGACCCCTTTGACGATTCCTTAGCGCCTACCGTTGCAACAACTTCCAACTCTGTGCACTACAGTACTGCTTTGCCGCCCTATCAGGCTTGCCCACCCTACCAAAAGTATGACCCTAAGGTCGGGACACCCTCAGAACTCGTTCACAGTGGCATAGAAGTCGGCGTCGCGGTTTAGCTTGTTTCGTCGTTCTTGATTAAACCAGCGTTGTTTACCCTGGGGATGGTTTCTTGGAAGGCAGGTCCATCGGAGGAAGTTTTTTGTTGCAATGGTGGCGTTATGCTGTTTTACCCTGTGCTCCTAGATACCCAATTCGAGTCTTCGTTTCTTTCAGTTGCTCTCCCCTCAAGCATGATCAAGCACATGCTAGATTCCCATTGACAGATGTGTTTACCATTGCTTCCTCGCTTGTTTTGTTGACGTCAGCAAGTGCTTTTGACGTAGCAAGCCCTCATTCAATATGGCGCTAGCGAGTCAAGGTGAATGATCCGGCATACTCTCCTCACCGTTACTCGACTTCTCAATTCCACGGACAACAATCTCGACATTACAAATACTCCACGTCCAGAAAGTCGCTCCGTACGAAGGTGATAAGGGACAACACCCTCAAGCCTTTAGTTTGTGTGTCTCCTTGACGAGCTATATTCGGTTCCTGTGTTGGACGCTCATACGCAGAACTGAAATGCATACTCTCATGTCAGGTGTCGGTAAGGTGGAGGTGAAGGATGGTGAGGTTGAACATGCGAAGGTGATCGTCGCGGACGTCGATGAAGCCACCTCCAACCTGGAGGAGAAGAGGATTGTCCGCAAGATTGACCTGTCGATCATGCCTGTTCTCATGTGGCTGTACATGTACGTCTAGCGCTTCCACGACCGGTGAACTGAAGTTAATTAGAATTACGTTCTCAGCCTTGGCTTCATGGACCGCGTCAACCTTGGCAATGCTGCTATCGCTGGCATGAACAAGGACCTCAAGCTTGTTGGCCTTCAATTCAATATTGCCGTCGCTGTCTTCTATCCGACCTACATGGTCGTCGAAATCTTGTCGAATCCCATCCTCCGCTTCACGCAAGCGAACTATGTATTGGCAGGCTCAATGGTCGCTTGGGGGTTTATCACTCTGCTCACAGGTTTCGTAGTGGATAACTACACAGACCTTGTGATACTGCGGGTTTTTCTCGGTCTTACTGAAGGCTTTTTGGTCCCCTGCGCTGTGTGGTATATCACACTCTGGTATCCAAAGGAATACTGGGTCGTCCGGATGGCACTGTTCTCTGCAGCACCAACACTTGCCGGCGGCTTCGGTGGCCTGATAGCTAGAGGCTGTTCCTCAATCACCCATGCGACCATTCCGGGATGGGCATTCATCTTCGTCATTGAGGGCGCCGTTACGATGATTACTGGCTTTGCCGCAATCTTCCTTTTGCCAAGCTCTCTGGAGGCGGCCAAATTCCTGGATGTTCGGCAACGTATGGTTTGGGCTCAGAGATTGCACAAAGACCGTGGCATGTCTGTGGAAAATAACAGTCGTCATCACATCCTTGCAGCCTTTACCGACTTGAAAGTCTTCTTGGTGGGTTTGCAGACTCTCTGTGAGGGCACTCAGCATTTCGTTCAGAGTCATTTGCTAATTTGATAACAGCTATCGTGTGTGCCTCGACGGCCGTAGCGGTCTTTCTTCCTGTAATCATCAACAATCTTGGATACGATGGCGCCACTGCGAACCTGTTGTCTGTGCCGGTATTCGCCCTAGGTCAGGCTGTTCCACCAGCGAAGTGTAGACACTGTCTCTGACCTTCATATAGCATGCTTCATCACTATTCTGGTAGGCTGGATTGCACACCGTATCAAGCTTTTCAGCCTTCCCTTGATTGTCTGCCTGGTAGCTGGGATCATAGCTACCGCGTTGCTTCAACGTATCGACTCGCCCACAGTCCAGTACGGCTTGACCTTCGTTCTCGCGTGTGCCATTTTTCCGGCTCCTTGCCTGATTATGGCCTGGATCGCCACCAACGTTTCACCGGTCACGAAGCGTGGAGCAGCCATTGGAATCACCATCGCCACCTCCAATGCAGGAGGGATCCTCGCAAGCTTTACGTTCATCTCTCGTGACGCGTCTAACTTCTTCCACAAAGGGTTCCTCGCGTTGATGGTCTGTCTTATCGCGTCCTTGGTCATTACCGTCGGGCTTCTCGTCCATTACCGTATTGAAAACCGTGGACTGAGCTCGATAGATGTGGAGAGATATTCTGCCATGTCTACTGCTGACAAGGCAACGGAAGATCTCAAGGGCGACAAGGCTATGGTTAGTGAAGCTCAACCCAGCCCATCTGGAGCAAGGAAGCTGATTACATTTAGAACTTTCGGTATATCTACTGATGCACAGCCATCATGATTCTACCGACCCTCGGCCTGTTGATGAATCTGCCTGGCATTGCACATTTACTTTGCCCATCATGCCAACTGCTAAAACTCTTCTCATACTGCGAGGCCTTCTCTTTATTGCAGGCTATGTGCTTCAGCATCGGTGCTCGTTCATGGAATATAGGCTCTCTTCTAAGTCAGCTACTACCAAATGACTTATCATGGTCCTGGAGTGGTGTCTCTTGAACAGCTGACAATCAGCATGGAGGCATAAACCTGTTACAAATCCTTAGCTTGATACTTCATTCTTACTCATCTCTTTCACACTCTAACGCTTGATGACCCAGATCGAATACTCGCCTCAAGTGAAACAAGGCTACTCCATCTGTCTTAAACATATCACTGAGCAGCAGGCTGAAATGGTATTGACTGGAGTTGGTTTTCATTTCGAACTACCAATGCCCAACTACTGTGCTAGTTGTAGAAGCTTCGAAAGGGCCCAGACAACCAAACTAAACTTCCTCTCCCAGAAGTCACCATGGGTTTACCTCGCGTGAGATAATGTCACCCCACCGCCCCTGACCGCGCTCTCAACCGGCTATTGTCACGTTCGTAGTCATCCAGCCTCTACTTGAACCAGCTGGCGGCCTTGGAAACCAAATTCGGAACGGACGGTAGCACAGCAGCGGTAAGGCCGAGAGCACCACCAGTATGAACCGCAACGAGACTCACTCCACCCATAGCGGCACTCTGACATGTTGCCAACAGACTACCTGCTTGAACAACCCCAGTTGACGACATCCAATATGCTGCCGCACTACCCGCCGTAGGACCGATTGCCGTAAATCCAAACAGACTGAGTATGGGGACTGCACCCACACCGATCCCGCCGGTAACAGCTGCTGCTGTCTGAAAGCCGACAACGGCGTTGGGATTGGCTTTGCCGAACTCAATTACAGAAGTAACAGCTTGGGAACCCAAGGCATGGGCGTGAGTTCCGCCTGTCTACTGTTAGCAAATGGGCACCGATTGAGTGGATTTTCAGTAGAGTTGAGGTAGAGTTAGACTTAGACTTACCTTCTTTCAAGTAATTCATCGAACTCTGCGCAGCCAAAGCTGAGGTTTCGCCGATAGCCGCCCAGAAGCTGGGAGGCGAAGAAGGTAGAAGGGAATTCATGTTCGTTGGTACGTGTTGCGGAAGTGTATGTGGCTTTAGTGACTATTGCTGCCCTTGAGTGATGTGTTGTCGTGGTGGTGCTTTTCTTGCTTTTTCAAAGTAACGGGAAAGTGTGGTAGTTGGACGTGAAGTAGGAATGACGGTGCTCTCAGCCTTGTCCGTGCCATCATTCGCATTTCACGTGTGTGATGCATTCACCCTTAGGACCAGACACTCGGGATTTGGTATGGTTGTGGCACGGCGCGGTACAGCATGGTGCAGCAAGGCATAGCGCTGTTGGACCTATGAGGGAACAGGGATATGATAAACATCGGTTGATGCCTGATATATGTGCCGCGTTCAGATCATGGGTGAAGACTGGGACAGATGATTATCCAGCTCGAAGAGATCGTGGTATAACAGAGGGAGTTTTGGCCAACCAGCATTGAACGTCTCGGCTCTCATGTTCTTCATCGTGGGTTTCGGTACATAAAATCTTCAATCATCGTTCTGTCACATCGCGATGCACAAGATACCATCGTCACGGCTTGTATGAGTTTCACGACAGAGGTGTTTGTAACTGGAAAGACTGCTTTGGTTTGTGAGTTTGTAAGAAGTGTGATTTGGATCAGGGATATTCGTTCTGCATTAACATAAGGTACCTTACCTAAGGTAACTCTTTTCACCTTACTAAGCCGTAATTGCAGATCCCTAAATCTGATTGAATCGAAGGAACATCGAGCAATGTTTACAACTTTGAAGACAATCTTCGTACTCTTGGGTGAAACAGTACAACTCAATTCTCAATCTTCTATCGCTGACCGCACATAGGGAGAGTTCAAGTCATTAAAACGCCAGATTATCCGGCGTAACAATCACAAACACCATATCCAGATGCCCAAGACCCGAAGAAATCGCACCCAACCCTCTGCTTATATCCACACATAACACCCTCCGCCGAAGTCCGTTTCATTCTCCGTAATGATATGCACGAACTCTTGCCGGTCAAGCCACACCGTCAACGTAGCCATGTTATCTCCCACAGCAGAAGACTCTCTCCATGACTTCTTACGAATGAGTGCCCCATTCCTCTATCGTGAGACTCATTCTGAGCTGCAGGACCGCCGAGGCTGATTGCAAGCTACCTAGCATATACGTATAAGGTCAGGCACACAGGACCATTTGGTTCTCTTGTGCTGGAGAGGTAGAAAATGCGCCTAACCCTTTTCGAGACACTAAAGCCAATTATTGGAAAACAATTCAAAATTCTCTGTGATGGTATTGTTATCCTATGAACACAGATACAGTGTGACCTAACACTGTGGCTGCGACTTGCAGATTTCCTTCCTCCCTTAATCCCTTGGTGTACTCGACCACAGCATAGACATGCATTTGTCGATGTATTCCCTGCACCACATCCATGCTCGCACAAAGGGATACAGGCATAGGCAGACCAGATATCCGAGATGCCACCTACTTGGTTTCGCTTCTCCCCAGGATCTGAGTTTCACCCATTCGGGCCAGTGATCGCTTCGAACAATATCTTCCCCCAGGCAATAGAAGTGGGCGACGAAGAGGAAAAGATCAATGATTGCCATGACCAACAGCGGGCCATGGTAGTTAAGTCCTGCTGAACAGGGCACGGCCGCAACTGTGCCAACTGTGGCAAGCAGTTGCGCGTAAGGCCAGATACTTCGGAACTAGGCCTAGTTTAGTTATGCTGTTGAGTTTAAGAAAGGACAATAGAAGGACGTACTTGACCAGAGGGAGAACTCTGTATCTCATTGAACAAAACCCTGCCAGCCTCACCGAACTCCTCCCTGAGCCGATTCTCCGATACCCTATAGAGATGTCGGCCGTCCCAGTTGAATCTGCGGGCATATTCGAGGCCGGATTCCATGGATTCCTTATGAAAATCGCAGAAAAAGCCGGTTAAATACTCTCGAACTTCGGAATTTCTCGCGTCTGGGTGGGGTACTGGCGGCCGGCGATGTTGAGGGAGCTCAGATGTTGCTGATGGTTCTGACGATTTGGACATGGTATCTGCTTCAGCTTGATGCATAGGAAGATGTTACTCTCAGGAAAAGAAGTCTTATAGATTGATATTGGACGAACTAGGTCAGGCAATGAATAATATACGTGAAATTGAGCATGAGCCGTCCACCGCACAAGCTTGATTAAGTATGGTTTGAATGTAGCTGTTGGTTCGTTCTTCAATTCATTTCGATTAGGGCTGGAGATTCCAAAGAGAACTGTGTCTTGGCATTGCGGTTGGCGTTTGGTGACAACAGTGCAGACTATATCAAGGCACTCACACAGCCAAGTCAACACCGGATTCGATCCCATACTCCCATAAGATAGACTTGGGCGAGACGTGCCAATACATGTGTGCTGTACAATCGATGGGTATTGCTTGCGTGGTGATCTAACAACTAGTATGGAATGCAGACCGTACTGGAATGCCAGCAACGACGGAAGGTGTATGGGACGGGAACAGGCGCAACAGGAGGGTGTATCGAAGCTTCAAACGGAGTGTTGACTGTTGGTAATATACAAGATGTTGAGTGCTGGTCGCAGCCGATGGGTCAAGTTCATGTGGCTCATTACGTTGGCGTTCGGCAGAGGGGGCCTCCACAGCGTCCTGTTGCAAGATGCTGGTGTGGAGGCGCTGTTAGATGTTTTGTGGTCATATATCTCATGATCCTGCTGGCTCTAAGATCAACATGAGCATTCAGCCGAATAAACGCCCCGTCATGACCCTTGCCGCCTTTCATCACCTGTTCTTTGCCTGACACCCGCCTAATTGGTCTCTTCACTCGGGTAATAAGCACCCAGCTCGAAATCCATAGCCGCCAGATTCGGGTTCGAGCTGGTTTTCAGAGCAATGGTAAAAGGTCGAGCCTTCGTCTTCGGAACAGCGTTGACGTGTTCCACACTGATCCACACCGCCCCGACCGAAGTTCTCCCGCCAACTCCGTCCGCCTCCGGATTTGAAGTGCGCAGATCTCCCACGCATTGTTGGATGAGACTGAGAGCAGACAGCCTCACATCAAACCACAAGAGGCGCGCGAAGTGAACGCCCTCTTGCATCGTAACCCTGATGAGACAATCTCCGTGGGTGAAAGTCTTTGGAAGGTAGTAGCGCGAAGTAGGGTCGCCGATGGAGGTTAAGGCGGAGACATAGACAATTTGATGCCCTGACGCGTCGAAACGTCCGAAGTGATAGTCGACGTCCATGCGTGAATCGGGGAATCCAAGCGTGGCTTCGGCACAGTCGTTGGCGATGAGACTCGGTGTGCTCGTCCGCGCATAACACTCGTTCTGTTGTACCATATCCGGGTTGAAGAGGGTGGAATATACACCGCAGACGAGACTTATGGCTGGGAGGAAGTAACGTAGAAAGGTGGATAAAAACATATGGGGTGAAAGTACGGAAATCTGCGGCGGTCTTGACTCTGAGTCCCTTTCTCCACGCTACCGAATTCAGACAAGTCCAGATTGAGGGTTCAAGGCCCTATCGATCTTCGAGTCTATAAAATAGGGCGCACAAGATCTGGGAAGTGAGTTCATCTTGTAGTCCTACCGAGATGAAACTGGGGTAGATAACTCCCAAGTCCGAACACAGCCGATCGCCTCTATGAACAAACTGAAACTCGGCGCAAAGAGCTTCCAACTTCCAAGCATGTTCGGTCGCCAAATTCTTGACGCGCAGATGGAAGGAAACATGAGATACCAAGCTACGGAACAGGGTGCGCCTGGCTGATGATTGGCATTGGAACGAATCAACTAACCACACCGGCACCAACTGGGATTGTCAAGCAGATAAGAACGCAGAATAGGGCTTGAACTTTGACAACACACAGGTGAGGCTACCATAAGTCCCACAAATCTTATGCCCAAGCCGCCTGTGACTTGTGGATGCGCTTGTACCTTTATAGGGCGTGGAATGGAGGATCCCACGATGCTTACTAAGCCTCGTCCTGACAGGAGGAATCTCACTTCCTCCAAGACTTAGATGTTCCTAGCACGAACAGGTTCTCTTGTGAGCGCATTGACAGCTTCGCATGAACGCTTTAGCAAGGCTGCATGAGTCTTCACCATGCACAGCCAGGGCGGGGACGCCTGTCCCTCGGGTTTGCGTCGCCCTTGTGATTACCCCACATAATGTTATGAGGCCGAGGCGGGTTCACAATGTGCCCGCTGCAAGAGAAGGACGATGCATGCACAGAAACGATAGAACTCACTGTTCACGACGACTGATTCTATTTCTCTCCGTCAACCCAGTCTTCTCTTCTCAGACAACACACAGTCCCTAAACTCACCATGAACGGCTCAACCTCCAGCGCCCCTACTCCACCCGCCTCACAAGGCTCCGGACGCCTCCGGAACAAAGTCGCCATCATAACTGGCTCATCTTCCGGCCTCGGCCGCGCCATTGCGCTTGCCTACGCAGGCGAAGGTGCTCACATCGTATGCGCGGACCTGCAACCGACGGCGAAAGTAGACATCAAGGACGAAGCGACAAAGGCGACGCACGAGGTGGTGAGAGAAAGGGGTGGGCGGAGCATGTTCGCGGAGACCGATGTGGGAGATTCAGAGAGTGTGAGGGCGTTAGTGGATGCTGCTGTGAGGGAGTTCGGGAGGGTTGACATGTAAGTTATCGGATTGGACACCCGTGACAAGCTTATGGCGTTGTTGGCTAGTGGAGTGAGAGGCTGATGAGTGTTGAGATAGTATGGTAAACAATGCCGGGATCGCGATCGAGGGCTCTTCGCCCGCTCCCATCCACGAGACGGCAGATGAGACGTTCGATCGAACAATTAGGGTCAATGCGAGGGGCGTGTTCTTGGGCTGCAAGCACGCGATCACACAGATGATGAAGCAGGATGTCCATCCGAGTGGTGATCGAGGGTGGATTGTCAATATGGCGAGCGTCTTGGGGATGGTAGGACTCGCTGGATGTGCGAGTTATTGCGCTTCGAAGGGCGCGGTGGTGCAGTTGACCAGGCAAGTTGCGATTGATTACGCAGCGCATCGGATTCACTGCAACGCCATTTGCCCTGGATGTAAGTTATGTTGCTTTTGCGATTAGTATCATAGGCTGACAAGTGTCAGTCACGCAAACCGCCATGATAGCGCCCATGACCGATAATCCGGTTGCGAAGGATCAACTCAGCGCCGCACATCCTTTTCGGGGGCTCGGAGAGCCAGAATACATCGCGAAGGCTGCGGTCTTTCTGGCAAGTGATGATGCCAGTTGGATCACCGGCGTACCTTTGCCTGTGGACGGTGGATTCACTGCTCACTAAGTCACGACAGAGAATTAAAGCTGAGAGGCTCTGTCAGCGTAACCCAGCGTAGCTTTAATATTCTTTCCCAGACACCCAATTTCTTGAATGTTCCATTTCGTGCAACTGCTTGTGCACCTGGAAGGCTTCCCAAAGCATGTGCGGCTCGTGGCCCTAACCCTAGTTGAGGCGCTTAGACGCGGCTCCGTGGAAACCTCTTCACATGTTATCTTCATGTATCTTCAGGAGCTACATCTCCAACAAAGTTGTCAACAGCGTCTCCAAGGCTGCGTTTGCAGCTGTGCTGGGTAGTACTCTCACTTTATGGTCGTGCTTGAGCAGGTCCTCAGTCATGGCAAGTCATGTATCATCTTCCGGTGCAGTCGATCATCGTGCCAATGTTTCGGAGCCAATGGGTATGGGAACTGGTCCAGTGGGTTGTTCTGGTGCTATGATGAGGCATGGCTCTCTTCGCGGTGAGAGCCTGGTCGTGGTATGTGTGAAAATCTGCGGAGGATAGCATGGCAGTGTTGACTTAAGTAATGATTTGGCCGATCCGTTCGACGGCTTGATTGTAGCAAGCTTGTCTAAGTCGCCTTGTTCGGCACCTGAATCCACTCCGGAGAAGCACCGACTTCGCTCATGGGATGATGCCCAATCCGTGGTGATACTGGGATGTCTCTACGATAACCACGTTGAGGTTATTGGACAGTCTCTTTTGCGTCTAGTGATTCTTGTTGAGTGCGAGAGACGAACCCAGAGGTCTTTGAAGGTGGGGAGGCCTTATGTAGACGAGGCCCACGGAAAACATCTTGCTGGTGAACTTGATCCTAGCCTTGTTGATGCCCTTGGCGACTTCTCGCCGCCTCATGTGGCTTCGCCCCTCGATCGTCTATCGTTACGTCCGATCTGTCCGCCGTCCGTACTCAACAGATTCGTGGACGAACAACAAGTACTTGGCTTGACTGTAGACATTAATTCTTCTCAGCATGGTCAGCTAGGGCTGCCGAAACCCTCCTAACCGTCTTTCGTCAACTAGAAACTGCCAACTATATGATCTTTTGACTCCGGATAACATTGGAAAACACTTGTAGAACCTGGCCGTCCAATTTAGCTGCCGTGCGGACATGATCGGAATAGATCTTTTGTTCTTGCCAGCTTCTTAAACATCAGCGGCCGACCCGGCCTCGAGCGAAGCGAATCGTCGCCGTGATCTATGTTATTCATCCCTCCGACAATAAAGCATCCTTCCGTTCCCGGCCATGCTTTGTTGAACTTCTCATCATGGTCTTGCTTGCTTGTGACCGAGCTTCATAGCCATGGAGTAGAGCCCACCATACTGAATAGAATTGACTAACATTCACACACGACGTCAGATCTGACTCAATCTAGGCATGAGGCCCAACGTGGAGACATCCTGAGACGGTCACGTTGACAAAGTAGGGAGGTAGGTCGTTGGTAGACCTACTCCCCTGATCCTTCCGCAGGGTAATGCATGCAGCATGTAAGATCGAGGCTCTAGAGTGGTCAGCGGAGTTAAGCAAGCTTGTCCGGCCACAAAAGACCTCATATTCGTCCGAGTCAGACATCACAACATGTATGCAGGTCGAAGTCCAAGGAAATTTGTGGAGAAGGGGCCGTATTGCTGGAGAAGCATGAAGAACCGGAGAGCGAAGTACGGAGATGGCTGTACTACTCCAACCCATTCTAGATTACATGGCGTTCTGCTAGAAGTCGCATTTACAAACCAGACCGCTCGAGCTTCGGATGCCACGTTTACCGTGGCTCTCATTATCATGTACATAGCAAACCGTTGAATTCAATGTTGAGACTGTGGATCCCTCTCCGACTCTTTCGGAGCTATCCTCTATACCCGCTAGGGTTTCTCCTTCATAATCTACATACTATCTAGAGTTCGTATTC
>QQTW01002260.1_pt1 | contig 13917 bp, 13 predicted proteins | sample 1904831 | NCBI WGS metagenome assembly QQTW01 (sample SAMN09435610, study PRJNA476489) | Subsurface metagenome, whole genome shotgun sequencing project. | reverse complement strand
CCCCAACTTCGACCCTAGCCGTTCCACATCCTCTTTGACATACGTCTCCAGACTCTCCACGTCCATCCCACTCTCGTTCAAGCTGTGCAAGATACTCTCCTCGACGCTGTACTTGGGTATCCACTTCTTCCCCTCACCCGCCTTGGTTTTTACGACACCAGTCGCTCGCTTCTTTGGCCGTTCCCGATACATCTTCATCTTGCGCACCAGATTCATCATGAAATCGCCCGCCGCATCAGTAATGGCGTCCAGAGCCGAGGGCTGGTAATCTTCGAAGCCGGCGTGAAAGAAGATCTTGCCGACAGAACGTTGTAGCGCGGCTCGACACACCCATGGTGCTTGCAGAGGCCCGTCACCCGAGACGACCGTTGCCTCCACGTCTTTCTCGACTAATGGATCGGGGTCGTACTTCTGGAATTGATTGGTGTACATCTGGTGTCACATTAGTACTATACTGATAGAGTTAGTTGGTTGTATAGTAATTTACTCACCTGCGTCTGAACTTGCATCTGCTTGATGATACCAATCTTCGAACCAACCTTCCTCGTCTCCTGCAGCTGCTTCATGTTGGCATCCATACGTTTCGACAGAATGCTGACCGGTTGCGTGAACATCCCCTTCGGCAGCAGACGCAGCGACTTTTCCGATGGATCTCGTAGCTGACCGTCGGCGTCCTCGATCCACTGCATCGAAGGTGGTACTTCAGGAATAGCGCCCATGGTCTCGTAGTAATCCGGTAGGAGATTATCCTCTTCTCCTTCCATCCCTTCCGCCAACGTCTCTCCTGCCGCCGTCGCATCCCCCGCATCAGTCCCTGCCTCCACCATGGCGCTGTCGGGACCAAAGTTCTCCGCGATGCACTGCCGATGTTTCCGCAGCCAACTTCGCATCTTGGCTTTCGTTCGAATCAGCGCCGGTTCGTCTTTGCTGATTCGATTGCTCTTGAACAGTCGATGTCGCTCGGCGGCCACACGCGCACGGTCCTTCTTCGTCACCTGCTTCCACGTCTTGTACTCGGCATCTTCTCGCAGTGCGTCTTCGATGGCGGTTGTGGTGGTCGGAGCCCCAGCAGCCAGGCCATTCGTTGACGCCGCAAACCCCTCCGCCTCGGTTGAGTCGGCTTGACTTCCCGGTGGCGCTCCGGCGGCGAGTCCATTGACGGTCGACGGGCTAGGCGCACCAAGTCCTCCACTGAGCCCACCTTGCGGAGGGGTCGACAGTCGGTTGAGTCCGCTGTCGAGCGTGGCATCCGAGTCGGCACGACGCAGATCCACCTTGAGATTGTTCATCGATGTCATCGAGCCCGCTCGATTTAACGATCCCCTCGTCTCCGCCACGGGGCTGCCCTGCTTGCCTGTGCCAGTAGTCTTGCGCGCGGTGGTGGTGCCCTTGCGAGACGTCTTACTTGGAGCCTTGCGACCTCGAGTAGACATGATTGGTTCTATCATTGTTAGTTGCATGTATTCCACCAACACCAGTAAATACACATATATTACCTTCATCACTCTCTTCGGCGCCATCCACGTCCATCCCTCCATTCTGCATCCGACGCTCCTCGGCCTCGACCTCGGACCGATCACGAATGACGATGTCCGGAATCAAGGGCACCAGCTTATCCGTCTCCTTGCGCATTGCCAGCGCATGTTTCCGCATATAATGATTCGGATCGGCATTGTACTTCAAACAATTCGCCCAGATGATGTTGAGATCGTCGACAAAGTCCTGCTTGGACTTGTAGCTGTGTCCCTTGAGTTTTTTGGTCATCGTGCCTAGATCCATCGGATGCTTGATGATGTTGTAATAATCGGGAGCATCACGTTTGTTGACTCGCGTCAGAAACGGTTGCGAGTGCTCCGTCAGCGCTTTCAGCTCGCTCAACACCTTCTCGGCAGCCTCGTAGAGCTCCTCCTGGCCGATCTTATCCTCGTTGGCCCACTTGCTGCGATTTTTCCGGACTTCGCTCATGAGACTGCGCAGCTCGGCGTCCGAGGCCCGGACCTGGCTGCGCTTGGCGTCGATGCGCGCAATCAGATGTTTCAACGTCAGACTCGAGGCGCCCATGTTGGCGCTGCTCAGCTTGCCGTGCTGTTCGTTGGTTGCCGTTCCAGCCGTCGTATTACCTCCTGACGTCCCCTGCTGTCCGGCCATCTCGGCGTCGACCTGTCGATCGAGTTCTTCGAGCTTCTGCTGCTCCAGCATCGCATCCCGGTCGTTCTCGAGCGTGTAGAACAGCGTGTGGAAGGCCCGTTTGGCTGTCTCCTCGGCCGCCTTCTTGTCTTCCTGCAGTTTCTCACGCACTTCGTCCGAGGACTTGGCCGCAGCCGCCGGAGGACCCTGCGAGGCGGGCCGAGCAGTAGCGACCGCCACCTCGGGCTTCAGCATCGATGATGTATTGGCCGTCGTTGAGATCCCATTCTCCTTGCTCTGCGCCACTCCTCCGTCTTTCGCCTTGTCCACCCCTCTCCGGTCCTCGTCATCATCGCCGTCGTCGTAGTCATCGTAGTCGTCCTCGTTGATGGCCCGAGCTGGCTTCGAGGGCGCAACGATCACGGGGGACGTTTTCTGGTTCTTTTTGACTTCGTTCGTCCCGACATCATTCCCCTCCTCATCAATCTTTCGTCTCTTGATGTTTCGGCCATCGCGACCAAAGAGCGATGCAATGCGCGCTTCGCTCTCCTGATACAGGCGTTTGAATCGAGCGACTCGCGGATCGTCCTCCGCCTCGACCGTCGTCGACGATGCCGGCGCATCCACGACCCGGGGGGGCTCCATCAGGGACGAGCCACGTCGAGCCTTGCCCGCCACACCGTTGACTTGAAGACTGTTCCCATGATGCTGCTGCGGAGGATGTGCACGTTGCGAAGTCGTCGAAGGAGTCGTCGGGGGGTTCGTGATATACCCTGCCATGCTGGTCGATGTCGTCTGCCGGAGTACAAGTTGAGCCGAGGGAGGGCCCGCAGTGGCCCTGAGGCGACTGGGTCCTCCTGTCTGTCTTCTTTCGTGCACTCAAAGATAGTCTTGATGGAAAGTGAGAGTCTTGGATAGTCTTGATAAGAGTAGTAATGATGATAGAATGATGAATGGAGATGTGGGTTGATTGGCATGGATGAGAAAGCGTCAGGAGGAGGGAGTGTAGTCTGAAGAGGCCCAATAGTCAGTCTGAACCGTAATGGGGAAGATGGACCCTGATACGGCTACCTCCGTGGACCAAGAGCGCAGAGAACAATAGAGCGAATGCGACAACGTCCCATGAATAGGTAACTTCCATTCAAGTTACCCGCCGAGGGCAGGCCGGGGGGTGAATCTCCACCAGACATCTCACTCGACAATTGGATGACGCATCATGTGAATGATTGACCGGAAGCTGGTCGACTTGGACATTGATACCGTTCAATACGCCTGCCGGCGCAATGCGCATCCGGTTACCCTTTGCCGGTACGTGTAGCACTACCGGAGCGCATATCAGATATCTACGCATCAACTGACGATATGCTCGCGCAGGTGCTTTCTTATGTCTCGTAGGCCTATCGGCCTTTCTAGGACTATTTCCATCGCGTCACATCCCCGTCAATGATAAAGTCTTGCACTTTGTCGACTTTTTCTTTCTTACGGTACGTTTGTTAGAGCTCATATTCATCTGTCCTTCCTTAGCATTCTCAATCACCAGTGGACTATTATAAATTCTCTAAAGAGCTCCTGAAAGATTTGGCTACCACGCACCCCCGCATCATGATGAAGAATACGTATTGATGAGAGTAATGTATAGATATGCTTCTACTTCCTCCTCGATGCCTCCCGTCGACGAGTGATCAACTTTACATTGCTAGTCTGCACATTTGCTCTCGGCGCCGGCTCGGAGATTGTGCAGGCCTTAGTCCCAGTAAGTTTCTAATCTTCAACTGCACCCCTTTCACCCAGAAAAACAATCAGAACGGAGAATATACCCTTGTCGGATTCAAAGCAAGATGAAAATCTCAAGCCGGAGAATACATCCCCGTTAAGATCCATGGCAAATTGAAAGATCTCAGTCCCAATAACTGAATATCCATCCATAAACAGAATGGCCGCATGTTCGACATCTACGACATAGCAGCCAACGTCCTCGGCTCCTTGACCGCATTACTCCTCTGCTCATGGTATCACAAACGAATGCTGGAACGGAAAAGGCTAGCGAGGAGGTATCACCCCGTGGCCACCGTCGACGAGGAAGAAGGAGGAGGAGGTGCGGATGTGGAGCTACAGACCAGTTCAGCAGTCGGAAACGATGATGGAGTAGATGAGTCGCAGCAGCAGTCGTTAGAAGCGAGGGTGGATCAATGGGATGAGAATGCGGAAGAGGAATGGGTTGGTGATGATGATGATGGTAGTGATAAGAAAGACTTGGTAGCGAAAGATGGCGAGGGGCGGTAGCGGGGGCCTCAGAAGCAGAGAATGACATGAATCAGTTTATTTTGGCGGCTGTTATGGTTTCCATGTTGGTTGGTTCGTTGCAGGAATGGAATGGCTTGGCGGGAAGAGGGAAGGAGTTGTAGGGCTTCTCTGGGTGTAGGTTGATTGGCTTGCGATATCCACATTTCTGATACTTAGCTGTAGTTGACTGTCCGTTAAAAGTCAGTTTTCAACCCACTTGAAAACAGGACGTTTGGAGACAAGCCCTCGTGGTGCTCGCTTTACTTTTAACAACTGAAATGAAGTTGGTTAAAGATCGCACTGGAGTACATGTACAATATATCTAAGCAGAAAGTGACTGAAGCAAGCAGGTACTGTATTCTTTCAATGCTGACATTCAACTAATAACATTTACATGCTGAAGTAACCCCTAACCTGATGTAGAAAGACGCAAAAACCTCTACTTGATAAGTACTATACACGGTGTTTGATGGATTCATTCCTTTGACGCCTCGAAATGCGAGATTGATGATTGTATGAGAACATATTCAGTGTCTCAAAGTGTTTTACGCAGTCGCTATATAGTCAACTAGATGAGATTATTGCTTTAACAAACGTAGCGGTCTCAGGGCCTTTTTGTTCTCTAGTCGATTAACCCCTGACACGAAGGATCTCCGAAGTGGTACGCGGCTGACAATATAAATGGAGACGCCCAGCTGTAGAGCCAACCGTCTCTGGTGAGCAGTAATCATCATCGTCCTCCCGATGAAGATTAGTTTAAATCCCCATAATAGCGACGATGGTAATTACTATCAGCAATGTGGTTACTGCCGAGCACTTCCTCTTATTTTGTTCCCAGCTTGACTGGATATGGTTCGGGTTAAATGGTTTTATATCATTCATCATCGTAGAGATCAAGAAAGTGACACCCCTAGAGCATGTATCCAAGGCTGTTCATCATCATGCTAAGATGACCGCAAGACACAAGGAAAAGCCGAGCAAAAGAGAGGTTGGCGGTACGAGTCGAATCTCATCTCATCTTATCAAGACGCCATCGCTGTGGGGGAAAAGCCACCACGTCCGCCTTGCCCCCCCGGAGTTCAGCTCATCAACGCCGTCCAAGTCCCCCAATTTTGTACGAAAGTGGGTAACCTTTCATCATGGCCAACATCGAACCACACAAGACAACAACGCCGAGCAATGCAGGATGAAAACAGCGTCAGATGAGCATCATAATAAGAGATTTTCTTCAATACTCGTAATGAAGACCCTCTCTCTCGGGAGAGGACTCAATGATCCTTGAGCCAGCCTCGTTATTACTGTCCCATTGGTGCGTTTGGGATGGTGTCCGCCGAGACCATCTCCGGCCCTCGATCGGCGAAGGTCGTCGGCTGACTGAACGCTTGCACGCCGAGCATCCCTTCTTGCGAGGCTTGTGCCGTCTCCGCCTGATCGTTCTTTCTCGCAAGCCAGCGTTGCTTGACGATCTCGTAAATAAAGCTCAGCTGGGCATCGCTCTGGACCATCATCATGCGCTGTTCACGCAGCCCATTGACGGTATCGAAGATGATGTCCACATCCCCGTCGGCGTTCTCATCCACGGTTGTCTCATCCAGGGCGCCCTCGTCGACTTCAGTCAACAAATGATCCAGGGCGATGAATGTCCCTGATCTTCCCACGCCGGCGCTGCAATGGACGATGCGCGGATTGCGTAGCGACCCGCTCAGTTCCGCGGACAAGCGAATCAGACGCAACAAGGCGGCTCGATCGTCGCCCTCGGGCGTGCAGAAGTCGGGCCAGACCCCGAACAAGAGATGCCAGACGGTCTTGCGCTCGTTATTTACGACCAGCTCGAGCTGTCGAATTGTCGATCTTGTGGGAGAATGCTCTTCGATCCGCAGCAGTTTGATATCCGCCTTGAAAGAGCCCTCGTGAAATCCATTCTCGCCGTGGATCGTCAACGTATCGTTATCCATCGATTCCGGGAAATACGGAAAACATTTCTCCCGCCCGCTCTCAAAGGTCTGCGTGAGCATCACGATCACGGCCGGCTCCGAAGTCTCGTGCCAGACCATCTGCCAGAAGTGAGCGAGTTCATCGGATCTCGGGCCCTGAGATGGTATGTCAGCTGGCGGGATATACGAGAGATGCGGGAAACAAGGTCAAAACTGACTTGCGCCGCGATGTACCGCTTCTCCTGCCCCGTCGTGGAGCTGGTCAACACGATGGGCGAGGCGTTGATGTAGTCGCATTCATTCCCAGAAACTCTCAAATGAATGCGGTTGTTCGTCCAGGGCTGGACGTTGGCGTAGCGATTACGGAACTTGATCTCGCTGTCTTGTTCTTGCGCCCAGCGCGAGCTGGGATCGGGATCTTGTCGACCATGAAGAAGACGTAGACGCTGCAACCATTCGAGCTCGTGAAACTTTTCTTGAATCTCTACATTGCATCATATCAAAGTCGATATTAGCTACAGGCGCATATATAATTCAACTGGCTAGATCGTCCAGTATGGGAAACGTACCACTTTTGGTCTGTCGCAAATACCCAGGCAGGATCGTCTCCTCTGGCACCGAAGGTTCTTTCCTCGTCTCGCTCCCACCAGGGAACACCCTCGACTCGAACTGATCATGTGCCGTCGCCACTCGCGGAGACGGGGATGGCTCGCTGACGGTCACGCTGGCCTGCTCGGGATCGAGGTGATCCGTCGTCGGCGAGAGCAACGCGGTCGGTTCGGCGGCCATACGCGGTTTGCGACGCCAGCGACGGCTCCGCAGTCGTCCGCCGACCGACGCCGAGCGCAGGTCGGGCTTACTGAACGATCGAGGGAGGAGCAGGGCGTGTAAACTAGACTTCTGGGTCGACGAAGGTGACTTGGCGCTCGGCGAGGTAGGAGTTGCGCGCCGCATTTGATACGACTGATGTTGTTTTCCCTTATGAATAATAAGGCCACTACTAGAAATCGTAGGAGGGGTATTTAAGGAAGGACGACGTGCGGACCAAGTGGATGAAGGAAGACTTGAAAAGGGTGAAGTGAAGTGACGGAGTCATGATCAGGAAGGGTGGATCTAGGAAAGAAAGAAGAGAAGAGAGTCAAGGAAACAACATAGGAAGTTGCCTAGAGAAAAGGGGATCTGATACGCCGTCGATAGGATGTCCCCAAGGAGGAGGTGGTGGATGGACGTGATGGATGTTTGAGCCAGCCTCAGATCTGGCTTACCTCATCACCACCATCACCTGTTCACGTAATCCATCAGCGTGTCAGCTCGCCACTTGATCTTGACGGCGTGTTCCGTCCGAGATCCTATCGATCTGGCTAGTTCCATGATACATGTTTGCTGGACCTGACGTTCAGGCCATTAGTTCAGGTGCCTAGCTGAACGGTGGTCACCATCAAGATGATGTGGATTCGCTTCTTTGAGGTTTGCCATCCACCAAACGCCCAACATTACTGGTACAAACAAGAGCCACGGATTGCTGATATCATCTTTGTTGTTCAGGCTTGGCTCACAGCCAGGGTATGTACATGATCTTTTGAAAACATGGAAGAAAGAAAGAAAGAAAGAACTATTGAAATTGATTGATATCGTAGCTACTAGCCAGTCCAACCTTCCATCGAGGTGTCCAGCTTCTGCACAAAAAGCTGCGCGAAGTACGGCATGGAAAAGATCCATCGGAGATGGGTGGTACCAACATTGACAGTAAGTTTGGCTGGCAACCCGTCTCCAATTTAATCATCTCTCCAGTCATCTCCCAGAATCTTCCTATCTTTCTGTTGTTCTCCCAAGCTCTCTTCTTTATTTTGAATAGCAAGTGATGAGAGTCTACGAATGCAGAGCCAGAAGGAACCGGCATCAAGAAATTCTTGGATTATTACATCGAAGAACTTCGAGAGCAATTTCGAAGCGGGAATAAGAAGAGGTAGCAAGTGATGGTAGAACATCAGTTCTATCGAATTCGGTGTGTAGGAAGAGGCGATGCGAGAGCAGATATATCGACATTAATATTCAAGATGAATCGTCCTCTTGGTGATGAAATATGACGATATCAAATTGCCAGATTCTGCTAGAGGGGAGTAGTAAAGACAAGTACAAGAGGAACGCTTGGCGTGGAGCAGAGAAAGAGGGTGGGCCATGGAGAAAGGGTTGAAAGAGTTGATTCAGGAGCAATGTGCTTTCGCCAAGTACCTGGAGCACGATTGGCTCCAAGAGCGTGGCGTAAAGGTCATGAAAGAGATAGAATACAGGCTCAAAGCACCGAAGCGAGGAAACCGGGACAGGCAACAAGAGGATGTCGGAGTACTGCCGAACGACCGTGGGAGGTGTCCTCAAAGAGCAAAACAGCGTCGAGGCCAGGCCAGATGCCCGGATACGATAAAAAAAAGTGAAGAAAGTGAGCTACCGGCTACATCGGCGCAGTTGGACATGATGGGCGATGGACGGGTTGATTGCCCGGGTACGGTGAAAGAGTCGGACATGACTTCTCAGCTACCTCGGCGCAGCTGGACAGAAAATGGACGATCCGTAGCTAACTCCTAAAGCATCAATGGAGTTATAGATGCTGTTCACAGGCCAGATGCCGGTGGACTTCAATGGAGTTATGAATGCTCTCCACAAGCCAGATGGTGTGTGTACGCACATGAGCTTGAGGAAAAGACGTACCCGATGCTCCGACAAACTCATCAGCGGGAGCTGAATCGAAGGATATACCAAGATATAGGCGCGGAAGTTAAGCTGGCATAGAACTTACAATCAAAACTACACTCAATATCTCCACAGAAATTTTTCACAGACATCTGAAGGGGAATTGTTGAAAGCTTCCCAAAGGTCCCATTATTGGAGTTTAATCCGTCTAGGAGTCAAGTGTTGGTTCCATTTCCACTGGTGCCGTGAGTTTGATTTGCTATTCAACCCTCCTTTTGAACAAACAACTGATCGTAATTTCTATGCTATAGGAGCTTCAATATCGTTTGGAGAGGCTAGGCTATCCGCCGCTGCAGAAATTCAGGCTCCAACTAAGACGTCGGCCAAATGAATCTACGGTACGGTACCAGTCAGCTCAGCACACATTGTAGATATTGTAGCTATCAGCTGTTCTCGATGAGCGGATACTATGATAGGAACGAAAGCACGGCCGGCATAAGAACCGCTGTCCCATTTGGTTCGGACAATAAGAGAGTAGGCTAGCTTAGACGATAAGAGTAGGACGTCTGTTGTATGATACCTTACTGTACTCTTACCTAGGTCACATTACCGTAATATTGCATCGCCCAACAACCGTGGTCCCGTTCTGCTGCGGACAATATGGCGAATAGAACTAGGGCGTCTTCGTAATATGGTGTGGTGTCGTGTGTTGACCGAAGTGTCTAACGGAATAAAAACCGTCATAATCTTTACAACAGATCAGGTGCTACCGTACTTCGGGATGGAAAGTTGTTTAGTTGCCCATCAGCATGAAGAACCTCTTACTCGTCTAGAGCTAGTTAGTCTCTAGTTATTTGTATGTAAATGTTAATGTGGTCCTCAACCGAGTTTATTCGGATTGTCGAGTTAATGGTGAAGATAGCACCACGAGGGGAGATATTCAAATGTTATATCTCGGAGCTTGTTGAGAGCTTAGTTAGTCTCGAAGTCAGAAGGATGGTCCATTCTTTCGGTGAGTGCGAGGTGAGTTGGATATCTCAGGTCTGCCCTTCCGTCTAAGGCCAACCGGATGAATGCGATAACGTGTTCCGCCCCCTATCGAGACACCGACACGCACATAGAAAACCACCGGTTTGTAGTCCAATCGACTGTCAGGATTTCATCACAACAAGCCCAATTGACTTAAGATTGGAGAGCGAGCTTAGTTGATATAAGATCTCCATCTGAGCAACAGCTTTTATTATTTTGTTTGGTGGTTGTGGTGCAGTGGTCTAAGGTGGTTTTACCCATACAAATTGAGCCTTGGATTTTGTATGGAGAATACAGTAGCATCCCGTGGCACTTCACTATGAAATATCTATCAGAATCACAAAAGCTCTTGCTCGAACCAAAATCTTACCTTGTCTAAGCTTAATCTTTGATTTGAGTCATTTAGACCTGTGATGGTTGAGTATTGAGCATCGATGGTTGCCAAACTCGGAAAATTATTATGGCGTAACCACTGTCTCGAATGGGGGTGTCTCGAACGGGGGTGAAACACGTTAGATGATATGTATTGCGTGCAGAAATAAGAACTCCATTACTGAGCCAATTGCTTTAGCAGAGTACAGCCAGCGTTCGAATCCCAACAGTCATTGGGAAGTGTTAGCAGAAGGATGAAATCCCAAGAGGGGGCGGATATTCCAAGAAATATGGTATGCACGAAGGCATCGGACAGTATTCATATCGAATTTGACTCGAACTCGCACTTGCAGGACTCTTTAAACACTGAATTCGAGGGGAGGTTACATACGAACGAGTAAACTACCTTCTTCCAATGAATGTCCTTGCAATCAGCCCAGCCCGGTCACGCCACGCCACGCACGTCCCTGATGTAATGGTATCCATACGCACAGCTGAATCGAATCCCCATCTCCGTTCATCGTAATATGAACTCACAATCCATTCATCCATCCATCAAACCACCGTCTCCGCCCGCTCACCCTCCGCCACGACCGGTACATTCAACCCCCTCTCCGGACTCTGCAAAACCAACTGTTCATGCCTTCTTGCTCTGACATAATTACTCACTGACTTAATCAGGATAAACCACCCGATGATCATGAGCGCGTAAGCCAACCAATCACTATTTGTCATATTCCATGCCGGATTATCTCTTTCCGGAGGGATGTTATTCCCGGCGGTACCCTGGGCGTCCATCATGGCTGCATTCATGGCCGCGGTGCCGGGGTCGTCGGTGAAGCCTTCGAAATCGTGACTATTTGGATCGGTAGGCTGGGTATATGTCGATGGGGAGGTCCCGTCGGAGATGGGCACACCACCCCCGCCACCTACCCTCCCACCTTTCAAGGCGAAACCGTATTGGATCAAGGAGATGCCGAGACCGGCTTTACTCCCGTTCTTGGCGGCGTGGGTCGTGTGCAACAGATAGGTCAATAGGAAGCCGACGAATTGGAAGGACATGGAGATGAGTCCGTTCCAGGCAAACGAGAAAACGGAACCGACGGGGAGACCGTCGATGAAGACCTCGTCTGTCCCGAAACCGGGCGCGAGGATGGTGGTCTCCCAGTAGGGTGGCGTCGCATCTGCCGCGGCTTGCTCGTAGCTCTGTCGGGATGTTAATATCAATGTCGTGAAAACCAGGTGGTTGAGTGGTTAGGTGGGTAGGAGATGAAGATACATACGGGAGGTTGATCTTCGGTCTTTTCATTGCTGTCGGGCTTGGCGCTCAGATTGGCAAAGACGCCATCGTTGGCCGTTCGAGGCATATTACGTCCCGTCGTGGGCACCGGCGAGGTGAAGACGGGAATCTCAGTCACACGACGCGCGAGGGGTCGTCGTCCACCCTCGGGCGAGTCGGGCGTGTTGTTGGCGCTGTCCTCAGGCCGCCATGATGACTGGCCTGCTTGCATCCTTCGCGCGTCCTCATTGCCGTTGTTATCATCATCATCGTCATCATCACTATTGGTATCGAAGCTGTCGGCGAGCGCTCGCTCGGCGTCGGAAATCAGGGGCTGCTGTGCGCCTGATCGAGTCGGTCGAGCAGCGGGTGACGAGGCGCGCGAATGGAACGATGGCGGTGGCGATGCGGGAGTTGGCTGCTGTTGTCGTTCGTGGTCGACCGATGTCCGTGGCGAGACATCATCCTCGACATTCTCTATCTGATGTCTGCATGAGTTGTTGTTCAATGTATGTAAGGATGCGTGCAGAACTCACCCTCTCGTACCGCTGAGTGCTCATTTTGGCGCCTGAAGCAGCACTGAACTGAGTCGCTGGACACGTCGCTGGATAATCGAGCAAGATATAGATGTAAATGTAGAAGAAACAAGAAAGACGAAAGGAGAAGGGCGTGAGCCGAATAGGAAGGAAAGGAGCTCCCCTATTGAGATCGAAGGTCGATGATTGATGATGATCAGCTGCCCCAGGGGAAAGAAGGGAGGTTGCGATGGTGATGTTGGCCACCGGGTCATCAAAGGACCTCATCACGTGAGACGGACTCAGCCTCGCGATCGTATGAGACGATTACGTAATCTCTACATCGTTCATCTCCATCGATATCATCGTCATTGTTGTTCTCCCATTCACTTGTCAAAGGGGCACAACCCGATGAACATACAACATAATGGCGAAATCAGTAAGCACCCACCATCATAGCTCTGGCAATTCATGCATTTATGTTGATATGCTTGGTATCAGGTATCACGACATTATATGCGTGCCATTGCACTCTGGCCCAAAGATCCACTGCGGCCCGAGACGTCCTTCCAAGATGCCATGCGTCGAAGGATGGAAACACGCAAGCAGGCCATTGAGCGAGATGATCCCGTCGATCCGAACTAGATATGCTTGGAGGAAAGAGCTAGGACTGAAATTTGAGATGCAGTTTCCTGTCTCCAATGAATTCTTGCGTCCGGCGTCGAATCCGGATCATTACAAAAATCTGGTGGAGGAGCTGGAGGCGGCGCCAAAACGGAGTTGGTTGGCCTCGAGATTGAATAAGTGGAAGGGTTTCTTACGCTTTTCGTGATTCCATCTTGAATCTGGATTTGAGCGAAACTGCATGTTATGGTGTTGATGGATGTGGCATGGAAGCGGAGGGGGGGACAATGGTACTTCAGATATTGCCGTTATCAGGTCGGCATACCTGTGCCTGGGACTACTATGACGCTGGAATAGCGCCACGGTCAGTCGTGAAAGCAGCATCTGCTCTTGAGTGATCCTCCATTGGTCGATGCAAGACCTCCTATCCTCTACATGACATCAGAAGTTATTGTATCATTGATATTTGAATGGTATGATGCTTGCGGCAACTCACTAGGGGAAAGATATTATCATCATCCATGGGATAAAAGGCCACGCGGGTGAAAATATAAATGGGATAGCTCGACAGTGAGCGCTTCATACTTTCCCCAGATCTTTCATCACCTCTACGACGAAGATGGCCTAACCTTCATCACACCGATGACGGTGATGTAGCCTGTCTTTCATCCGACTCACGACAAAGATTCCCAACCTTCGTCACATTGATGATGATGTACTCTCCTCATAGTTGTTACTACTAGGTTGTCCCAATGATTTTTCACCCGCACGGAGTCGTCACAGGTTCAAGGTAAGTAGACGGCCATAGCTGGGAAGATATAATAGTCAGAAGCGTCCATTGAGTGACGGCAAGCGTTCGAGATAGGTAACAGAGTAGACGTTTTTTTATATCACAACCGCTCCGCCCGATGATGCTCTTCGCCCATGCAATTGACCCTAACACCACCGAACAGATCCGTCGACATGCAATGCAAGGATGAGAGCCAGAACGCGGCCAAGAGGCACAGCAAATGCCAAGGGCAGCACCGCAGATTCGAACGAAGCGAGACCGGGCAGCCTCCCCCAG
>QQTW01002259.1_pt1 | contig 13918 bp, 12 predicted proteins | sample 1904831 | NCBI WGS metagenome assembly QQTW01 (sample SAMN09435610, study PRJNA476489) | Subsurface metagenome, whole genome shotgun sequencing project. | reverse complement strand
CATCTCTTCAGTCTACTCAGGCCGCTTCTCACCAAGCACACACATATCCGGGACCTGCTAGCTAAAAGCCGTGTCGGGGATCTTCTGGCATATGAGAGTCTGCTTCAAATGGTGGAACAAGCTGTCAAGGAAGGATTGATTGAATACGAAAATTATGCTGCTGAGGATCAGTCGGACAATCTCGAAAGAAATACTGGAGCAACCACAAGTGGCCACAACGAAAGAGATAATGCACAGCGTACTGCAGCGGAGATCTGCAAAATGCCATGGTGGATATGTCAGGCATACGTACGACCCTTGCCTCAAGAGGCGCTTGAAAGAGGCTCTTTGACGTTGGGCAAAAAACACAAGAACAAGCTACTTGGATCGAAACCGGAGGAGACGGTGGTAATCCTGCAGCCCGGGAACAGTCCGCAATGCCACGAGCCCATGGACCGCGAAGCTGAGGATGTGAGAATAAACAAGGAGGGCTTGGTTTGTGGTTGAGATCTTCAAATCTACACGACTGAACCTACGCTAGCAGCCTCCAAGTTTCGGCTTGAGAGCGGTGGTGACATGAGATGATGAATCTCGCCATGCATACGCAACTGTGGAGTTATCAGAACCTGAGAGCAAGAGTCCAGCCATTTTGAAGGTTCACGTCCACCAAAATTCCCGGTCAAGACTCAAGCTTGCAGAGCATCACCAAGGCTCGTGTACTTTGATCCTCACAATCGGCCACCATCGGATTTCGAGATCGGCCTTAAATATATTGGCCAGCATTATGGGGACTGCAGTCTGCACTCAGCAGAAATAATCCATGATCGCCTGCAAGACCTTGGTTACGTGGGTTCGGGCAGACTCGTCGCCGAGGTCTTCAAGTGTCGAGTTCTCCCGTGAAGGTCGGGCTGTTCGAGTAAAGACCATGAATGGCGATTTGCTGGATATGCAGCGGGATCCATATCGCATTTGTGAGCATCTTTCCAGCGTCTTGAATTTGGCAAACTTGGAAATCCCATCGATATTCTGCCAGACAAGGAAGACTTGCTCGGCTTAGGCATAAGAACTTCGCGTATCTGATCTATATCGTTCGATGTAACGGAGTATCTGACGCTTCCCATTCTATATATGAATCACGGAGACCGATCAAAACTCCACGAAGCAAACTCCCAGAACCTCTGCATGATACCAGTCATGCCATCTCTGAATGAATTTTCTCATCTGGCTCCAGCACGCCAGTCTCTTGAGCTGTCCGCAGCATCGCTTTCACGATTTTACCCACATCTTCGCTCTTGATCGGGACACGATGGTCCCCATTCCACTCGATAAGCGTGGTGGTAGCAGGATCGCAATGTTCGTCGAGAAGTTGCCGGTGCAGCTCTAGCCCAGGGTCCAGCAAGCCATGCACATGAATCGTCGGAATATTGACGACGCATTGGTTCGTCTGGTGATATTCGCGAAACTCCGCGATCGCCCCCGCACCCGGCAGGCCCTGGGCCTTGGACAGCTCACTCAACGCCACCAGCGGCGCCCGCCCCGCCATGAGCACGGCAAACTTGAAGTCCGTGTCCGCCTTTCCCGTCCGCTCCTTGTGGAGCTGCTGCTCGTACAGCAGGCTGGCCGCGAGCTTCGCGCCCTGGGAGAAGCCCAGCACCGCGACCACGGGGCCGGTCCCCTCGTCGCGCTGCGTCGCCGTCTCGATGGCATACCGGATCTCCTCGGCCGCGGTGTCGTCGTTGATCGGAGGGTGCTCGTCGCGCGTCCATCGTAGCCAGCGCCGGAACGGCCCGAACGACTCGTACACCGGCACGATGCCCGGCCCCGGCCCGCAGAAGAACGGCGCGTCGGCGAAGAACAGGCGGAAGTGCGGTTGCAGTGCGGAGATGATGGAGCGCGCTTGCAGGCTGAAGACCTCGGCCGTCACGCCGCCGCCGTGGAGGCAGAGGATGCGGGGCAGGGCCAGATTGGGTGGGGATTTCGGCATCGTAGAGGCTCTGAACTGTAGAATGGCAACTGAACGTCTAGGCAATGCTCTTTACGGAGTATACTGTGCAAATTACGGCTACTGGAAGAGAGTATTGCGGCGAGATTTTCTACGGAGTCGAGGGAGAAAAATCTTCTCCTATGTTGCTAGGATTAGAGTGCTTACGCATTAGCTCATGCACGAGGTGAAGTTCAGCTTCCACTCTCCAATCTCAGGTATACCATGCACATATAGGGCCTCATGCAAGTCTTCTGCAGCTATCCATTCCGGAAGGCCTCATTGCATTATAAAGTAGGAAGAAGGCCTAAGCATTTGACTTACTTGCACCGCAAGAGCGTACCGTACCATAGCATTTCCATACGATACTAGGTGCAAAGCACTCCTTAGTTGACCCAACAGCCATCTAAAGGCCTGACCTTAGTCCATTCAGGTTCGAGATGCTCGATTGCTATCCAGCCATTGTCGAGCCCTTAATGAGTTGTCAAGTATGTAAATTCGAGCTTATGCTGTCGAACATTCGTACCACCTTAAACTCTTAGCTTCATCACAGCAATCGCCATTGCTATCTGGTTGTAGAATCTCTCAAAGTGCCGTGAGCCTTTTGAGTTCCCCATTTTTGGCAATGTATCTGACCATATGTTTCCGTCCGGTGATCTTTTAGACTGCGTGGACAATTCAACTCGTTGACGCCGTTGCGCTTATCGTCTGGCTCTCAGCATCCTGATACCCGAGTTCAAGCTGGCTGAAACAGAAGGACCGATACCTGATATCGTGGTCGACTTTTAAGGGCTTCATATGAGTTGTGCCAGCTTGCGATTGATGACAGAGTGCAAACCCACACACCTTGCGTTTGTGTGCCGAGACCTTCCATGAAGATGCCACAGACAGACTTACTCAAGTCGATGGCTCACACAACCTCCCAGATAGGTTGTGTTTCGCGTTTAGGGATCCAGACCTACGTATGTTTGATGAACGAGTGTCGATGGTAGGAGATCTTAACGCCAGCCCCCCTTACTGCTCTCAGCAGCGGGGGGTTGAACGGCTGAGAAATCCCAACATCCAAAGAGCCAACCGTGCTGATATCAGTATGAGTTCATTTAAAACTATTTATGAAAGCTTGATGATCACCAAAATTGACAGGTGGGACTTCCCTAACCTCAGCACTCAAGTCTGGTTTGATAAATATGCGAGAATGGGAGAATGGGATAACCTCGTGATCTTTGGTGTTGAGAAATCTTTGGCAGAGTTTGAGGCCCATGCAAGAGAGGTACCCGCGATTGCCACCGCTATTGAGAATGGTGGAGTTCCAATGGTTGGAGAGGTCGTCATACACCTTAGTCGCGAAATCGACTGGCGCAAAAGTATTGAGGAACTTATAATCCTCACACTGAAGAATTTCGGGATCACAACAAAAAAGAAGAAATGTAAACTGATACCTTTCAGTGTGGATCTTGTCACAACGAACAGAAGTGTTTGCAGAGAAGCTTTATGCGCCTTCGCTGTCGAAGGTTATCGGTTTCTGAAGGACGAGGAAACCAGTTGACGAAATAGGAATTCCTGTTTGTCACGTTTGCTCTTTCGTCCGCCAAGTTTACGCGTAGCTTCATCCATTATTCAACGCGCTCAAGCTTCATGGAAATTTCAGAGGGTTTCAAAAGTACTGCAGACCCATCTGATCACAACACACTGGGTATCGAATCACTGACTATCGTGCAGCCTCTCAGCATCCGGTGCTATCTCCCGGAGCAGACTTCGTAGCCAGCCTCAATGGCTCCCGACTTATCATCCGGTCCATTCCCTCGCTACAGACAACACGCGTAATATCTGTAGCTGGGGACCACCGTGGCAAGACAGACATCATACGATGGGGTCCCAGATCACAACAAGGCAACGCGAGCTCACGTGTCCTGCTCGCAGACGAGGAAAATGTTCGTGTTTGGGACCTCAGTGACGAGCAATGGTCGGCGCACATCAATAACGGGAGCGGAGGGATGGGCAAGATCGTGAATGCGGAGTTTGGTCGTACGAGCGATGAGGTTCTTGTCGTCTCTGACTTTGGTTCGAAAATCGCCGTGTGGTCGCTGAGTTCCGGACGAAGCGTGGAAATCAGAGACCCAAAATTTGCACACAGAGGATTCGCATACAGGCCGACGACAGGATTATTCGTAGTGCTGTCGAGACCAGATGCACAGGACATAGTTACCATGCATGCCCCTCAGACGTATGCGGTCCTTCAAACGATCATGCTCTCCTCGCTGGATGGGCAAGGCTTGAAGTGGAGTCCTGACGGGCACTGGCTCGCCATATGGGATGCGCCGAGTGCCGGTTACAGATTGTGGATCTACACCGCAGATGGTCATCTGTACCGCGAGTATAACGGAGACTCGGACGAGGATGTTGGCGGACTTGGTATCAGGAGCATACAATGGAGCCCGAGAAGAGATTTTCTGGCACTTGCAAGCTATGACAAGAGGGTCACTCTATTGAGCACCCGGACTGTATGCCCAATCAGTACAACGTGTGCTCGTCCCAGAGATATGCTGATGCTACCGTGCAGTTCTCTCCGGTCGTGATTCTAGACCACACCGATGTCATCCAGCTCTCAACCGGCCAGGTCTGGCACGAGCAAGTCTCTGCAACCTCCGAACGAAAGTACAAACTCATCACACACCCATTCAGCCCGCCTACGGTGTCTTCCACGCTGAATGATCCTGGTGGCAAGATGGGCATATCTCAAATGGCATTCAGTCTGACGGGAGACTACTTTGCAACAAAGGAAGTCTCGGTCCCGACTACTGTGTGGGTCTGGGATCTGGCGAAGCTTACCCCGCGGGCCATCTTCATTCATCATGCGCCAGTCAAGCACTTCTCATGGCACCCGACTGTTCCGGACCTGCTGCTAATACAATGTGCCCAAGAGCATCCCATTGTATATCTTTGGGGTGCGACCGAAGACCCGCCACAAATCTTACATGTTCCACTTCACCGCGGCTCTGGCAGATTCGAGTCTCGATGGCTGGATAGCACGCCCGGGGGTCAAGTCGCGTTTATGTTTGGGGACTCGACCCAATCTCTGCTGGTTTGGCCGCACGGAAGGGGTGACATTGCCCCAAACACCAGCAATGGTGTGGCGGTTGATGATGACACGGAAGATTCGCTCTTCGATATATTGACTGGTCGGATACCACTACCTCTAACCCAAAATGACACCCTATCTACCGGTTTGGACCTGACCGACGACTCCATCGAGATTGAGGATACGTTCAGAGAGCAAAAGAAATAAGGATCGACAGGGGACAGATGGAAATGAAAACACCCAGAATCATTTTGCCCGCCCAAACAGCGCTAAAAGGAGGAAGAAAAAGAGATATTTGTACAATGGCAGAGACGTCGGTCTCGGGTCGCCTCTGGCTGGAGACATCATGACGACCAAGAGTCGCGCGCGATCATCACATAATTCGCCGCCGTCCACCGATCAGGCCGATCCGGTATGGTCGAAGCAGCCTTTGAATTTGTCCTCACCGGCTGGCGGTACAAGTTGATGGCAAAGAACTCGCGATCCTCGGCTTCCCTTCCGGAGATGCACTCTACTCTTCTCAACAGCTCGTTGTCCATCTCGTCGTCTCTATGTTCGGCGATGTGCATGAGGAAGTGCTCTACCCCCGCAAAGACGCCCGTCTCTCGTCCCGTGAGCACGCAGAACATACACCGATAGCTGTAGATGTTGTCCTTCACGTTCGGTTTTAACACGTGACTTCGAGCCAGGAAGGCCCAGCGCAGCTTCATCCCTCCGGCAGCGGGTTCGAATACTGCTGGTGCGAACTCGTTCATGCCGAATTGACACTTGCGGTTCGGACAGCCGTAATACCAATTCTTGACCCTTTCGCCTCTGAGTCTGGGGCGCGCCGTGATGTCGAAGGTAGATGCTCCTTCGCAGAAGCCAAGGTACTTGTTCTCCTTCGAAGGCTCAGGGTAGGCAAACGCAGGACGGGGAGGTTCCGCGGCGTCTTCGCCAGCCCAGGGGTTTGTGCCTTCGGCGGCCAGGGTGAAGGAGTTGTTGTCATCATGATGCGGCTCCCTGGCTTGGTCGCCGGAGGCTAAAATCCGGCCGGGGCTCGGCTGGTCCTGTAAGGAGTAATGCAATGGCGTTCCGGAGATGCCTGAATCTCGTCTGGAGTCTCCGGAACCCGAACGTTGTCTTCCGATGATTGGGAATGAAGACCTCCAAGTCTTTGCTTTGGGCCTTTCGCGAATGTGTTCGGGAGGAGTGATGTCCCCAATGAGAGTGGAGCTTCTCGAGTAAGTACCTGCCCTTGATATGCCTGGAGTGCTGGCTCCATCTGATCCTGACGCTTCAGGATATCCTCCCGTCTGACGGCCCGACGGGGCCCTCGAAATCGGCTTGAACGGCGGACTCGTCCGAGCAGGAGGACCGGCGGGCTCCCGGACCGCTAGTTGCTGCCCTTCGATGGGCCTGGGAGTAGGCCGCACCGGCAAGGCGGATGTGGGCTCGGCGGCCGCGAACATGTGCTCTTGCAGCTCGCACAGCGTGCGGACGGTCTTGATCCTGGCTCTGTTGGAGGCGTTGATGAGCTCCTGGAAGTCGATCATGCCGTCGTCCTCGACAGCCTGGCGTAGCTGCTCGAGCAGCGTGTACTGGAGCTGGCATTGAGCTTCGAGCAGGGTGATGTAGATGCGATCGGACTCGGCGCCTTCGACCTGTGCAGAAGTGCCGAACTGGTCGAGGATGGCATTGGACTGGAGCTCGATCTCTCTCGGCCCTAGCGCGAGAGACTGTTCAAGGTACTGAGTTGGCGGAAGAGCGTTCGTCTCTTCCCGTTTCTTTTTGAGGGCGTGAACGATGCGGCCACCATCATGGTAGGCTGAGATCAGAGCAGCGACGCAGGCTATGATGGCAGGGATCTCCACGCCGGACATTTTGTTTACGAAAGTATGGCTTCGGCTTTGGTTTCGGCAGTGGTGCAGGAGATATCAAGCGAAAGAAAAGACGGATGTGAAATAGAGTGGGCAAGAGGCTGCGCATTTAAAGGAAGGCTATACCAAAGAGTGGCCGTAAGAGCATTACAAAAGCAGCTCCACGCGGTGAGCATTTCAGCTGTACCGATGACAAGTCCCTATACGCCCCCAATCCGGTCACCCTCGCCCTGCCTGGCCGCCGTCGATGCAGGACGTGGCGCATGTCTGGGCAGCGCATTCGCTGAGTGTTTGGGAGGGAGAAGTCAGGTCTCTGTACACAGTACACGGCGCCTGCCGCCAACAGGATGGTGTCCTGATCCGGCACGTCGTATGCAACCCCCTGAAAAGCCGCTCCACTTGATTGAATGTGTTGTTGCGCTGGCAATGCTGTCCAACAGGAAGGTTGTGGATATGGATGTACTGTACCTTGCCTTGGCGTTCTACTGGGCTGGTTTGGCGGCTCCCGTTCCTTGAGAAGAAATCCAAATCATGCACACCAGGACCGGTGAGACTCTGGTCTGCACGCTGCTGCAGTCGCCGATCCTCCATCCCATGATTTCATCTGTTTGGAGTTTTGAAATCTGTCAAAACTCTCTTACCAGAAGAAACAAATGTCGAGGATCCGGTACTGATCATTGTGACAATTGCTGGAGTGCCGATGCCACCTGGAGCTGAAAGCCCGCGCGCAGAAACCAAGGCCTGCCCGCGCGGCGGTGCAATCGCGTCCACCTTCCAAGCCCTGGACGGGAAGTTGACCTGTTGCGCCCCACGGATGCGTCGGTATCTCTGTCCGCAGGGCGCAGCTGATTTTACTTGTTCGGTGCTAGGCATCTCACCTTGCTCTCACGCTCTCCCCAGATCGACAAGATGCTCCTTACCGACGAATGTTTCCAGAAGCTCGTTCGCCCGCTCGGTTGTGGGGACGGGACGGTGCACGATCGGGTGGGGATCCATGGTTCTCTGCCGCGCACTACCGTACGAAGTACGTGCGGGATATTGGCTCCTGGAATCACTTGCACATGACGGGTCGTAGGTGAAGATCACCGAGTATCCAGGTAGGCATAACGGTGTAGGCCCGGGACTTCATAATCGGTCGAGCTAAGGCAACGCCCTCATGGTGACTGCGTCAAGGGGCCGAAATCCAAAGGCTGCCCAGCAAACTGCTCAGCCTCCATTTGAGGCTCAACCTTGGAACGTAACTCAATCTGGTTATCGTACCAAATACCTCATCCCGAATGCGAGCCTGCACAGTTAAATCCGTCGAACCCCTTTGTTGGCCGGCCTTGCAAGGCAAAAGCGCCACAAGACCGCACATGTTCATGACTACGCGATCGACACTTGCTGCCTGATTTGCGCCTGCATATTTTCTTGGTAGATTTAGCCAATCAGCTCAGCGAAACATTTCTTATGTGAAGTGGTATTATGGACGTCCCCGCTCGAGAAACTAGCCCCAGATTGGCATCAAATTTAGATGATTTTTTTAATGGCTAAGAGGTATCGGAAGAGCATGGTTTGATCTTGAGGTCCATACATCGAATCACATTCGGGCCATAGGGTAACAAATCTGGCGCCAGTTCATCGTGGGTCCCGGCTATAACTATTCGGTATAAGATTTTTTACCTCACCCTATTTGAAGACGTTAATCCTCGCGAAGTAGGTGATGAATATATCACTCATTAGGAAGATTGGGAGTGGTTTTTCTGTTACCCGGGGTGGCTAATTTTATGGCGTCGTAGTTGCTGCCCGGCACGCTGACGTTCTGTAATAGTGGTTCGATCCAGTGCACCTACATCCATCCACGCATTTGTTTCGACTGTTGTATTCAGACTGCCCGTATAGCCTTCTGTGCAAACGTGGGAGCCAGTCAATCTTCGAAGCCGGCGTCGGCACGGAGCGAATATAATGAGGCCTGCAAAGGCCAAACACAATCTGGAGTAACGCCTTGGCGTTCTGAATTATCCGAATTATCCGAATGGCGCGCAAGCAATGCTGCAGGGTGGGCGTTAGTTCCTGATAGGCCTTTCCTGAAGTATGCAGTGTCTCGTAGAGCTGCCCGCCGACAGAATGTGAGGTAATCCTGGCCAGAACTCCAGCTGCTAATCCCATCTTTGATGGTATTGTTTGGTTGAAGATAGGCTGCAGGTTCGTCTGACGATACGCTCTACACGCCGCCACGGCGCATCTGGCATATGTCCAGACGGTCACCAGTCTCCATTGTAATACACGGTCGACGCGTGCGGCCGTGTGCTCGAGGACCTCGCTGGTGGACGCTCCATATGCATTCCCGAAACATAGTGCTATGGAGTAATAGTTTGATCGGCACACGATACTGTCCCGCGGCTTGTTCGGGGACCCATGAAAATGGTCTCGTTCTCTCCACTTAGATCCCCATATACACCAGTGATGTTAGCGTACGTCAGAACCTTTGCTTGGAACGATGGCCGACTCTTACTTGCTCCCTTTCCGGAAACCGACCAGAACCTTGGCCCGTAGGTGTTGGACGCTCGGATGACCCGACTCGGGAAGACTGAGGGTCAGCTCGACGTCCTCTGAGGACAAAAGCATTGAATCAGATATATATAGCCTTGTCGATTCACAGGAGTTGACCGGAGCCATCGGAAGACAAAGCTTGTCACCTAGCAACTAGTTGTCATTCATTGGAGGCCTGGAAGATGATAACCGAGAGATTTCGAAGAGACGAACATGAACAAGTGTTTGCGATCCAACAGGGTGCCTTCGCATGCCGCGTGAATGAACCTCAAGGTCGGAAGAGGGTCGTAGCGGACTACCTAGGTACCTAGGTACCTTGGGCTAGTAAACGAAGCTAGCCGTGAACGGAAATATCAGCTTCGCACGCGTTTGAAGCCAAGTGGCCGGAGCATTGACGATACTTGGCATCTTGAGATAATCGTCTACGGAGTAGCAATGTGTTCAATAGCTTTGTTCTAGCGTTTGATATGGATTCTCTCTGTTGATATACGGACAGTCTTTTCCTTCCCAGTTGTCCTGTTGCCAATCCTTACTTGGTGTGCCTGACTTTCCCGGCGAAGAGAACGTTATATTTTCGTGCATTGTTGGACCGCTTCTCACAGATGGCTCCTTTCGATAGACGGCGGAGGCCGTATTCTTCCCTTTCAGTAGTGCTTTGCCTCCTCTTGTTCTTCTCAAGCGCAGCGTCAGCGTCGTCTGCAGTTCTGGGCATCGATTTCGGAACCGAATACATCAAGGCCGTCCTTGTCAAGCCCGGCATCCCGCTCGACATCGTCCTCACCAAAGACTCAAAACGCAAGGAGGCCTCCGCGATCGCGTTCAAGCCGGGCACGAGCTCCACGGGCGGCGGGAGCTTCCCTGAGAGGCTGTACGGCGGCGATGCGCTTGCGCTCGCCGCGCGATATCCCGCCGATGTCTATCCGAACCTCAAACCACTGCTCGGCGTGCCGTTCGACCATCCCACTGCAGTCGCCACATATCTCAAAAGACACCCGGCTGTGGATCTGGTCGCTCTGCCTGACAGGGGCACGGTGGCGGTCAAGAGCGGCAGCTTTGGGTCGGAGGAGCAGCAGCCGTTCTCGGTGGAGGAACTGCTGGCGATGGAGCTGAAGAATGTCCGGGACAATGCAAAAGCCATGGCGGGCGAAGGCACCGAGATCAGCAGTGCTGTCATCACAATCCCGCCGTTCTACACGGCGGATGAGAAAAGGGCAGTGCAGATGGCGGCGGAACTGGTAGGTCTGAAGGTCATGGGGCTGGTGTCGGATGGCCTGGCTGTGGGATTGAACTACGCTACCACCAGAACCTTTCCCTCTGTGAGCGAGGGTGGAAAGCCCGAGTATCACATGGTGTTTGATATGGGCGCTGGCTATACGACCGCGACGGTTCTGAAATTCCAGGGTCGCGCGGTCAAAGACGTTGGCAGGCTCAACAAGACCATTCAGGAGGTGGTTGTGCTCGGTACAAGCTGGGACCGTTCGCTCGGGGGTGACTCGTTCAACGACGTGATCCTCGACGATATGTTGCAGAAGTTTGTGGCAACGCCCAGCGCGAAAAAGCTTGACGCGAGCCTGGAGACCGTGAAGACTCAGCCAAGGGCTATGGCAAGGCTGCTAAAGGATGCGGAAAAAGTCAGACAGGTCCTCAGCGCAAACTCTGATGCGACGGTGAGCTTCGAAAGCTTGTACAACGATATTGACTTTCGATACAAACTGTCCCGGACGGAATACGAGGACATGGCCAAGGAGTACGCCGATCGTATCAACAAGCCCATAAAGGAAGCCTTGGAGTCTGCGAAACTAGAGGTTGTCAACTTGGACTCTATCATTCTGCACGGCGGTGCCGTGAGAACGCCATTTGTGCAGAAGAGGCTGGAGACTCTGGTCGGTAACCCGGCAAAGCTAAGGAGTAATGTCAATGCGGACGAGGCTGCGGTTTTCGGTGCTGCCTTCAAGGGCGCCGGCTTGAGTCCTAGCTTCAAGGTGAAGGAAATCCGGGACATTGACACCGCAGGCTACTCCGTGGGCATTCAATACCAAATCGACGGCAAGGATCGCCGGCAAAAGCTCTTCACGTCCACGGCGCAGCTCGGTACCGTGAAGCACCTGCCTCTGAAGAACCTTGACGACTTTGATTTTACGCTGTTCCAGACGATATCCTCGTTGAGTGATCTGTCAGAAACTGACAGCCCCGTACTCAACGTCCAAACGAAAAACCTCACCGATTCGGTCAAGGCTCTTTTAGCGAAACCGGGATGTGACAGGGAAAATATAACGGCCAGCATATCCGTCCAATTAGATCCAGCAACCGGCTTTCCGGCGGTAACCAAGGGTGCTGTCAGCTGCGAAATCGATCCTGACAGGAAGAACGGAGGCGTGGTGGACGACGTCAAAGGATTCTTTGGATTCGGATCCAAAAAGGAAGAGCAAGAGCCTCTCAAGGAAGGGGAAGCGCCCAAAAGCGGATCCGAAGAGAGTACCACCCAAACGTCATCTAGCGCGGAACCTGTCAAATCCAAAGTGTCACAGGTCGTTGAAGAAGCCAAACCTCAGCCGCCAAAGACTAAGATCGAGAGCATCAATTTACGCCTGGTCTCCACACCACGAGGCTCACCTCAGCCGTCGCGCGAACAGTTGAAAAGCATGAAGAAACGGTCAGTCCCAGTGCCCGTCATTGCTTTCTTCCAATACTAACATCCCATAGCCTCGCAGCATTTGACGCTTCCGACAAGTCTCGAAGAGTTCGAGAAGAGGTCCTCAATACCCTGGAGGCCTTTACATATCGCGCGCGGGACCTGATCTCGGACGAAGACTTCGTCGCCGTGTCCACGCCGTCAGAACGCTCTCAGATCGAAGCGCGGTTGCAGGAAACCAGCGACTGGCTGTACGGCGACGGAGCCCGCGCGGACATGGAGACCCTCAAAGCCAGACAGAAGGATCTCGAGCGTCTCGTCGGGCCCATCGCGGCCAGGAAAGAGGACGCTTCGCTGCGGCCAGACCAGATCCGGCAGCTGCAGGACGCTCTCAATCAGACCTCGACGTTTGTCAAGATGATGAGGGAGACAATCTTGCAAGCGGAAGCAGCTGCGTCTTCTGCGTCCGCAGCAGCAGAGTCGTCCTCCTCATCCTCTCTACCGGACGCATCCGCACCCAGCTCTGAGATCGATCCCCTCGCCGAGCTCGAAGAGCCCGACTCCACCTCAACATCATCGTCACCCAACGCCGCTCCAACCCCCGAGACCCCTCTCTACACCCACGAGGATCTCGACCAACTGAGCGCAGTGCACGAGTCCATCAGCACATGGCTGAGCGCCAAGCTCGCCGAACAGGACAAGCTGGCGCCCCACGAAGACGCAGTGCTCACCGCGCTCGACGTCAACGCCAAGGCGGCCGAGCTCAACAACGTCGTCATGGAGATGGTGCAACGCAAGATAAAGTTGCCGACGGCTCAGGGCAAGCCGAGGAAGCCGTCGAGCACAAAGTCGAAGAAGACAAAGACCAAGAGCGCCAAGGAGCCGGCGCCGAGCGACAAGGATGCGTCCGCCGAGAAGGCGAACAGCAAGACGCAAGCGGAGGAGAAAAGCAAAGCCCAGAGGACTCGGGATGAGCTGTAAAATATGTGCTCTGTTGGATTGGAATAGATCGCAGCATCATCGGAGTTTTTGTTATTTTTTGAACTGGCTTCATACAGGTAGCTATCATGGCTTGGGGCTATCGTAGAGATAATGTTTTCATGCATATCGTTGGCATTCGCATGAGTCTTTGTAGCATAAACAAGCAGTGCGGTTGGTCCCAATAGTCGAGTCCAAACTCTATCGTCCAAGCATTACCGCAAACTGATAGGTTTATCCTCGGATTACCCTCGTTGTAATTCACTGAATACATTGATTAAAACATAAGTCCAGAATCACCCGCCTCGAAGCCATATCACCTTTCGAAAGCAACGTCACCCTACAGCTGTAATAGGCTTTTCAAACGAGAAACCCTGAGTCTGCACAACGGCTCCGATTCCATCATAAAGAGCGTTTCCAGCGAGCCATCAAAGTCGTGCTTCTCGTTTAGCAAGATTGAAAAATAAGCAGAAATCTGGTCTTTCTGTAGAAGAGAAAAGCGAGAGACGGGCAAAGGGCCACGTTTATACGAGTACGATAAGCGCAACGGCGCCTGCGACAAGCGCGACGACCGGACCGCGGCTTGCAGAAGTAGCACCACCCGTGAATTCAGCCGGGCTCGTCTCCTCAGTCGGGCTGGGTTCCACGGGCGAGACGTCAGTTTCTTGAGCAGGAGTGGTAGTCGGTATCTCGGGTGCTTCTTCAGGAGGGGCTTCATGCTCAGGAGCGGGCGTCGGCTCGACGGCGGGCGGCGGAACTTCATGCTCGGCGGGCGGCGGGATCTCGTGCTCGGCGGGCGGCGGAATCTCGTGCTCGGCGGGCGGCGGAACCTCGTGCTCGGCGGGCGGCGGAACCTCGTGCTCGGCGGGCGGCGGAAC
>QQTW01002258.1_pt1 | contig 13919 bp, 6 predicted proteins | sample 1904831 | NCBI WGS metagenome assembly QQTW01 (sample SAMN09435610, study PRJNA476489) | Subsurface metagenome, whole genome shotgun sequencing project. | reverse complement strand
GCTGGGCAGAAGAAACTGTAATCATCACCGGAAGCATGACGCCCGCAATCTAATGCAAAGCTACTCTCGAATGCCGACCACTGTCCGTCTGCCAGTTGCACATAGAAAAGAGAAGGGGTCGTCGCCAAAGGTCGTGTGAGGGGGTATGGTGTCAGGAGCAGCACGATCAGAAGAGAAGATGAAACGGAATCAGCCAAGCCGATTCAGAATGTCCCATATTCAGAAGCCATGCACGCAAACCTAGTCAACCTCCTCCATCGCACTCTCGCCGACCTCTTCCGCAGGAGCAGAGGACGACTCGGCCTCGCCCTTCTCCTCCGAAGTCTCGACACCCTCGTCGACGTTGAGTCCGAGCGACACGAGCTTGTGGATCCGCTCGGCAAAGCCGACGGGCTCCTCGATGGTGAAGCCGGACACGAGCAGGGAGGTCTCGAAGAGGAGCTGGGTGATTGACTTGACGGTGCGGTCGTTCTCTCCGTCAGTCTCGACCTTCTTCTTGAGCTCCTTGATGATGGGCGACTTGGGCGAGATCTCGAACGTCTTCTTAGAAGACATGTACGAGCTCATGGAGGTGTCGCGCAGAGCCTGCGCCTTCATGATGCGCTCCATGTTGGCAGACCAGCCGAACTGGCCGGTGCGGATGGCACAAGGGGAGCCGACCAGCTTGTGGCTGACGACGACCTTCTCGACCTTGTCGCCGAGCACGTTCTTCAGGGCCTTGGCGAGGCCTTCAAACTCCTTCTCTTCCGCCTCGCGCTGCTTCTTCTCCTCGTCGGTCTCCTCGAGCTCAAAGTCCTTGGTGATGTCGACCAGCTTCTTGCCGTCAAACTCCTTCAGCTGGGTCATGGCGTACTCGTCAATGGGATCGACGAGGAACAGGACTTCGAAGCCCTTCTCCTTGAGGGAGTCGAGGAAGGGCGACTTTTGCACGGCCTTGAGAGACTCGCCGGTGATGTAGTAGATCTGCTTCTGGTGCTCGGGCATGCGGGTGACGTAGTCGCTGAAGGAAGTAGTCTCCTCGCCAGTCTTGGTCGAGCTGAAGCGAAGCAGCTTGGCGAGAGCCTGGCGATTCTGGGAGTCCTCATGGATGCCGAGCTTGATGTTCTTGCTGAAAGCGGTGTAGAACTTGTCAAACTGCTCACGATCCTCGGCGATCTCGCCGAACAGCTCCAGGGTCTTCTTGACAATGTTCTTCTTGATGACCTTCATGATCTTGTTCTGCTGCAGCGTCTCGCGGGACAGGTTGAGCGGGAGGTCCTCGGAGTCGACGACACCCTTGATGAAGCTGAGCCACTCGGGGATGAGGTCGGTGCAGTCATCGGTGATGAACACGCGGCGCACGTAGAGCTTGATGTTGTTCTTGGTCTTCTTGGTCTCGAACAGATCGAACGGGGCGCGCTTGGGAACGAAGAGGATGGCGCGGAACTCGAGCTGACCTTCGACGGAGAAGTGCTTGACCGCAAGATGATCTTCCCAGTCGTTGGACAGCGACTTGTAGAAGGACGCGTACTCCTCCTGAGAGATGTCCTGAGGGTTGCGCGTCCAGATGGGCTTGGTCTTGTTGAGCTCTTCCTCTTCGATCTTGCTCTCCTTGACCTTCTTGGTCTTCTTCTTCTTTTCTTCGTCCTCGTCGTCTTCCACTTCCTCAATCTTCGCCTTCTTCTCGCCGTCGTCTTCTTTCTCTTCGGCGTCCTCGTCGGGGACCTCCTTCTCCGTCTCCTTCAGGACGTGAAGGTAGATCGGGTAGGAGATGAACTCGGAGTGCTTCTTGACGACCTCCTTGATCTTGCTCTCATTGAGGTAGTCGGTCTGCTCATCCTTGAGGTGGAGGATGATCTTGGTGCCCCGACCGAGCTGCTCGCCCTCGGTGTCTTGCCTGAGGGTGAAGGTGCCTCCGGCGCTGGACTCCCAGATGTACTGCTCGTCATCGTTGTGCTTTGAGATGACAGTGACCTTGTCGGCAACGAGGTAGGCGGAGTAGAAGCCCACACCGAACTGACCGATCATGGAGATGTCGGCACCCGCAGTCAAGGCTTCCATGAACTGCTTGGTGCCTGAGCGGGCAATGGTACCGAGGTTGTTGACCAAATCCTGCGTTCAAGTCAGACCAAGTAACGTACCAAGGCTAGCTCATGTGAGCAGAGACAACTTACAGCCTTGGTCATGCCGATACCGGAATCGCGAATTGAGAGGGTCTTGCCATCCTTGTTCGGGATGATGTCGATGCGGAGATCCTTGCCGGAGTCGAGCTTGCTAGGATCTGAGAGAGCCTCGTATCGGATCTTGTCGAGGGCATCGGAGGCGTTGGAAATCAGCTCCCGCAGGAAAATCTCCTTGTTGGAGTAGACGGTGTTGATGATCAGCGACAGCAGCTGAGAAATCTCAGCCTGAAACTCAAAGGTCTCGCCTGCAGACATGTTTGCAGTGTTGTGACGGAGTGAGTTTCTATTGTAGAGTTAGTGAGGAGTTCCACAAACAAAAGTTCTTTGTGTGCAGTGAAGATTGCGATTAGGCAATGGGTGAGGTTCGGTTTTGCAGGAGGGTTTGACACTTGGGGTAAACAAATGCGATGAGCAGCAAACTTACATGTGAGCGTGGAGAAGATGAGACTTTTGAGGTGAGCAGCGCTAGAACAGCAGCAGCTTTGATGTGAGTGTGCAGCGAGGTTGATCGTGAGAGGAAGACGGTTGAAGGTGAGAACTCTTCGAAAGTGAGAGCAGAGGCTGGTGAAATGAATTTTAAAGCGCGAGGCTGCAGCTCAGTAGTAGCTGTAGCCAGAACTTTCTTCGAGCTTCTGCGCACGTCCATGGCCTGCCCCGGGCCAACCAGAAGCTTTCCTCCGCTCACCGCCCGTGCCGGCCGGCAGAACTGTAGTTAATGCCTAAATTGTATTCAGGCCTCAGGCCACAGGGGCCTTGAGCAAGGCTGTCATTATTACCTGCTGCAGCTTTTCCTATTTGATGAACATCACCGATTACATGCATTCAATCTGTTGTGACGACAGCACCTCATCATCACCATCGAGCCATTCTGTGTACACAGCTTGAGTCTACTGAATTCATACCGGATGACGAAGCTGTCTTTTCTACTGTTAAAACTCTGTCCTTAAGTATGGAGACAATCCTGTCCAGACTTTGGTACGATTGATCAACGTTGTGAGGCTTTTAGAAGGACTCACGAAGAGAGGCGTCGTAAATCGTCTCAGGTCTCATCCTAACGTCCGCAAGACCTTGGTGCTTATAAAGTATGGCATGTTACGAATCTCGGTTTTTATATCATTTCAAGTGTGCGTTGCCCGATCAATACTGCGAGAAATGCTAACGAGACTGGTCGTCAAGGTAGTGTCGGCACCTCGAAGTGCTAACCTTGGAATAGTGATATGCCGTCCTGCTTGTTCCTGTGGACATAGGTCGGGAGTTATTCCAGTTTGTTGCGGCGTATCATAAAGATCTCCACGATGTGGTGCAATGAGTCTCGGACAATGATGCTGCAACTCTAGAGTGTTGCACGTAGAGGAAACAAGTAGCACGCCATTTCGAGCTACGATTTCTTCCAGCCCTGGAGCTCGGCGTCCTGCTTTGACCAAGTCATCAGAACGAGGGACGGTTTCACGAATTTCACTTTAATGCTAACAAAGTCAAAGGAGATGCGCGGATTGCCTCGCCCGTGCACGACATTTGAGAGAAAGTTCGCGCCTCGTTATAGTAGAGAAGACATGTGGCTTCGAATCGTCAGCCATCTCGCGGAATGGATCGAAACTTCTACGCCATCCGGACCGATGCAGAAAATGAAATGAGTCCAGACTGTGATCTGATGCAGGCCCGCACACAAAATTGCGGACAGGAGCACTCGGAGTCTCGGACACGAGAGCCCACCGCTGCATGCACGATACTATGGATCGGCAGGTTTAATCGACCCAGCTCCACGATTTCCCACGTGCGAGCAGAAAAATCACGCACACAATTTCCAGAGTTCACCGAGGCCGCCTTGCCCAGTGTGGCCGAGAGTCGTTTGTGTAGAAAGTTCTATTCGCTGAAGACCTCCGGAGGCGCACACTCGTCCTGCAGGCGCTTATTGCAGACGGCGGGACGAACGGGAGTGCCTCGTCCAAATAAAATCCGCAGTACTTCAGAGACGCGCTGAACGACTTGTCAGGCCTGGACCAGGTCTGCAGGCACGGTGGGCGTGTTTTCGCCTTTCAACACACCCTCACTGCCGGACGTGGCGCACGGCTAGGTATGGCGAAGCAGACGGCTACAGCCTTTCAAGGGAGTATCGACGGTATCATCTGGATATGTACGGAATACGCTGTACTGTAAAATCTCTGGCGATGACGGAGACGCATCATCACATATTAACCCGGACAGATTCAGAGGAGCCGGTTTATTAGCTTCCAAAAGATGTCATGTTCGTGAAAAGGGGCGAGAGAGCCGGCGGGGGAAACGGAAGTCTTCCGAGGAGGGAGAGGGGGCGCCGGTTGAGACAGCCGCAAAACGTGGCAAGAGATCGACATGGCCGTTTCCCTCAACCTTGTGGGTCGGTTGTTGTCGGAGTGGGCTGACAACCTGAAGGATCAAGTGTGTTTCTGCATCCAGGAAAGGAGGCATGCAGGCTCACCAGTCGCAGGTGGCCTCCTGCGAACACCGGGGAAAGCCCAGAGTCCGGAGTTCACATCGAGACGCCGTAGTCCTCTAAGTTATGTGGATGAAGTCGAAGAAAGAAGAGACCAAGGCGTGAGTGAGCACTGACGCAAACTTTATAGACTCATCATGGCTTCTCTAGTCATGGATACCTTCGCGTTAGTACAGAGTACGCCAACACTCCTTTGCTAGCTCTCAGCCGAACCGATTCAGCTGCGGAAGAATCGGAGATCCTAAGCGGTCCTGTGAAGGCCAGAGACAAATGATGGCGACAAGAATAGCAGCATCAACACCACCTCGGAGGCGTGGCGGCAGCAGATCAATGCCCAAGTGGCAGCCATTTGAAAGCTTAACGAGTCTCCTGTTGCTCCCCCTATATCACGCATGTACCACACCACGAAACTCGGCGCCCACGCGACGTGATGGAGAAAGAGAGCGATGAGAGGAATGAATGACATTATCAACGGCCAGGCTGATGAGACAGAACACATGTGTTGCCGCGCTCGTCTCCCGTGCCCATTGAACGCAGTCCGCCCGCCTCCCTCCCGCGCTCGGTTCGCTCGTCTCCCGCGCCCTTGTCCCCCGGGCGACGTGCCTGGTGCTGTGGTATTGGATCAGTCACTGTCAGTCTCCACGCGACCTGTCCCGCGGACGGTTGTCGGCGGAGGTGGTTCAGCTATCGGTCGCCAGTCGCCGGTCGCCGGCCGCCGTTGCCGGGTGACCGGGTGCGCGGGTAGGAGTGGGACAGGAGGTGCTGAGGAGGAGAAGTTGTGAAGCACAGTCCCGAAGCTGGTCCTTTCGTCTTGAAATTTCAAGCTTTTCACGGTGCCGGTATCAGATATGAGAGCGCTCCGTAGCAAGATGAACCTTGTCGTCGATTGATACCGCTCATATCTCATCGTGGGCCCCAGCGCGGCCGGGGAAGCAGGGAACCCAATCGCAATACGAATGGGAAGAGGCCGGCGACTGCAGCCCCACGCCGATCAGCGGCTTTCGGGTGAAACGCGCCATGGAGAGGCGATGGAGAGAAGAATGAACAAGTACGACGGTCGTCAACGGAAAGTACCGGTACAGGCGCCGGTACGCAGCTCTCCGTAGCAGTCGCAGTCATCTGGTCCGGCGGCGCAGGTACCGCTACCTCATCCGTCTCTCACACCACACGGCCTTCGCATCCCTTTTCCTGACGCTTCCGTTCTTCTCTCACCTCAACAACACCTTCTGGAACCGCTTTATTAGCGGACGCCGCTCTCCCTCTCGCCTTCCGCTTTGTCGTCACTCGCCCTCTCCAGCATCATAATCACCATCGTACCCTCTTCCTCCTGCTCTGACACTCACACTCTCTTCCCATACCGGACTCGTCTCGTCTGCTCGCTGCCTATTCCACGTGGCTCTACCGTGACGAGCAAGGCATCTGCCGACTGCACCCGTCTTACCGTCCTAGCGTCCCTCGTGGCAGCACTTCATTCCTTTGCTCCGGTTGCAGTCACGCCTTACCTTGAGCTACAAACCAAGTCGGTCCCATTTGGTTACTACTTAGGCACCATCATTTGCTAGCAGAGCGGCGCGGACAGCACGTTAGGTGGACCGCCGGAGCTCTGTCGACACAAGGCGTTGAGTAACACCTCGACCGACGACATATTCTTGCCATAAGCTCTCGACGTCAACCGTTACCACCATCCATCATGACCAACTCCATCGAGTCGGCGAGACCAATGCTCAACAACGTGAGTTGGAAAGTCCTCAACCGCACACAGTCCTTCGTCATCCCCAGCTCTCAACACTTTCTCTCCATTGATGCTGCTGCTGCTGCTGCACTCCAAATGCTTCTACTTCAATTGAAGCCGTTTCTATCTCTTCACAACTCCTCACAATCCATACTGACCCTCCTCTCCAGCGAACACGCACCTCCCCACCCAGCACAACAACCACCACCCGCGCCCTCAACCGGCTGTCAACCTACAGCGCCTCGCCCTCGCTGACTCCATCTCTCACCCCATCCGACGCCACGAACCCTGACCCTCGCACCGCCGACATCAAGACGTGGAACGCCGGCTTCGACCGGCTCGAGGACAAGCGGCTGGCCTCGCAGCGGTACGTCCCGAGCGCCGCGAAGACCGAGTCGCTCGCAAAGCTCGCCCTGGGCGCCAAGCTCGAGCGTGCCCTCGGCCGTCGCATGAGCGAGCAGGACGCCGTCTTCACCCGTCGGCACACCGTCGCCGTTCTGCAAGAGAAAGTCTCCGAAGGGACTGCCACGGCTGGTGCGTGATTATCAGGCAAAGTGAATGCCTAGGATGAGAGGTCGTGCCGTGTGGCTGAGACGGTGTCGAACTACGCTGGATGTTGTGAGAAGGCTGTCAGCAACCGGAAGACCTCGCACCGGTGCAACAGCACGGCAGTACTGCACCTGGAGAAGCGGGCACGCACCCGAGTGAGCTGTGAAGATTTCACCTCCGCACAACTGGAATGATTTTGCATATCTTTCTACGAACGCTTTCGAGCATCGAATGAGGACTCCCGTTTGTATAACTCTCGGATTTCTACACGGATGGGCGGTGCTTGGACCGGTGTTCCTTCCTTTCTATCTTTTGCCTCACTGAATGCTCCATTCGGACTATGCCAAAAACAATGGACTTGGGACTAGACTTGGTCAACGATTGCGGAGGGGCGCGTGCCAGTTTTTCTTTGCTTTGGATCTTGCTCTACTGTTGCTCTGCTCTTGCTCTCCTTTTTCCTCGCCGCTCTCCGTCGCAGTCTCTGTCGCACGGATGCGCTCCTACTACGTTTTCATGTTCCTTTGGACGCAAAGCGCTGATGACTTGGTCACAAGCTGTATTTCGTTTTGGGCAAATGCTTGGCGCGTCTGACTTTTGGCATCTTTTCCTTGATGAAATCAACGGCTCGAGAATTCAAATCAAGCATGCTTGCAAAGCTCAACTCCGTCTCTTCGAGTGTGGACTACGCCACTGATGATATCATCCTCCCGCAGATGTTCCTCTTCGTCTGTGGTCCATCGCCGAGTATAAACATGTCCGACCATGAGCACATATTGCATCGCCTGCCAAATATGGCCCCCCCTCCCGACCGGCTTGTCCCAAACGGAACTGTTAAGACTACGGAGCAATGAAGTGGATGAGAAGGGACAAACAGTGATGCTTGCTCTTAGTCTCGCCATGCGCTTTCAATGCTTTATACGTTACCTTCCGCTGCAAACTTGCCTTCTTTCCTTATCACCTTCCTAGCCTCACTGGAACTAAACACGCACGCAAGGGTCAAACGAGGGGATTTTGTAGTAGAGAAAGCGCTCGGAGCTCTCGAGAGCGCCTTGATTTCAGCTGGCTGACTACATACTTGACACGCACATAGCTAGCTAGCCGAAGGTCTGGCAATCCCCCAATATCCTACCTCAGCGCTTTCCCTGTGAACCAAGACCCAAGTGAACTCCAATCTTCCCCATATGATTACAAACTTCGTACCGGATGAGCAGCGTCTTCATGCGGCAGTGAGGCTCGTCACCCTTGTCTCGTGCGGTGTGATTCCGGTTCTCTCTGCCGGTATCGCATCTTAGTCAGTCTGGTTCTTGCTTGCTTTGTCTGCTTCGTGATGAGGGAGTGAAAGCTTGACTTACCACCATTCACGCCCTGAAAAACTCATCCCAAGCTTCATGCCTATCTTTGTGGTTTACCAACTGGCTCGCAATTCGAGACCCAGCAGTGATGCCCGCATCCTATCGTTGAGGCCCAACCTTGATTCGGAAAGGCAAAAGGCCAATCATCAAAAAGCGCAGTCGTGAACTGTACGAGACTCGCGCAGCAGATGTGCCCGACGGCCGACAGCCTCCACTCGATGAGATCTAAATCCTCGCGTTGCGCGGCGGCGTGATCAGCTTGGTGCCGCTGGTTGGTGAAATCACATCGTCGTCGTCGAGAGGGCGATCGGCGTAAGACGATCCGCTGGGCGTCCAGGCTCTAACACGAGCGAAGCGCCGGGCCGCACCGTCGGTCAGAGGGCCTGGAGTTTCGCTCAGAAACTGAGCGAGCCAACGCTCTTGCGTTGGACGAGGAGCCGCGTCACGCGGCGTTTTACGGGCTGGGGCTCCCGTTGCTGGCTCGGGGCGTGCCCTCACAGGTTGGAGCTCGATTTCCTGCACAGGCGGGTTGGCCCTCGGCGCGGCGCGGTCGCAGAAGATACGCCGCGGATCCGCTTTGATCTGAGCCCATGCCGTCTTGCAATGGCCCTGTGAGCTGTAGACGTACACGAGAAAGTTCCAGAAGCCCTGCGTGGGCAGGACGAGCGCTGCGAAGACGCTGAAGGCGTAGCTTGGCTCGTCGCGGTGAACGAGGGAATAGACGCGGTTGACGGTCGAAGGCACCTAAATTGGGGCGTTAGGGTCTTTCGAGGAGATGCTTAAACAAGACATAATGAAGAGAGTGCATACCCAAACGATCATCATTGCCAGAAACATGAGCATAGCGGTCCTCGCATAGTTCATGGAGGCTTTACTCCCCTGCCATGGATTATGTCTCGCAGCGAGGTTCCTCTGGGCTGCCCGAAACGCTTCAGTGCCGTTGTCTTTCCGTTCAGCTTCGTTGATCCCGTTCCGCCCTGTCTTATGGTCATCGTGGCCAGTGGATATGGTGGTGATGCAACGGGAACGCTCCATCTCCGCGGCCGGCCGCACGCGCTCAGTGTTAGCGATCGACTTGTGCGACAAGGAAGGCCGCGTCAGCGAGACCAGCGTTGGGTGTGCTCCTAGATGAATCCTTCCACCAGCCTCCGGGTTGCCGGGGAGTGAGGCACGGCCGGGCGAAGTGCCGGTTTGCAGCCGCCCCACCCTTTCCTCGACTTGAACGAATTCCGTCGTCAGCCTGATCATCGTGGTATCATTGATTTGTTTATTGCCTTGCGCAAGCCGTGCTTTACGGGCGGACCAGGAGAGCAACCCCTTGGAGGAAGGCTTCGGGGCTAGTTTGGACGGCCGGTGCTGTGGTTTACGAGCAGGCCAGGAAAGCAACCGCTTGGAGGAATGTTTCGGTGCCGTCTCAAACGGCCGGTGCTTGAGCACCTTGTATCCGGTCAGACCGTGAAGAGTGAACATGGAGACAATAAGGATCCTAAAACATGTCAGCACTGGTGATGTAGCCCGTGGGTAAGAAGCGGCTTGGGCATCAGCCGCCGCTTTGCTCTCACCATGCGGGAGCGTAGAAGAATGCCATGCGCATCCAAGCCCACTTAGTGGAGATCCAGCACCACATCTATCTAACTGTTAGCATTTGCACCTTTGTTGCGACTCGGGCGACTTTGTACATACCGTCGCGTCTCCATATATGTTTTCGTTGAATACGTAATCGACGATGAGGAACGTGAAAGCCGGAACGCTAGACAGTCCGTATCCGATCGCGACATACCACTTATTGAGAGCCATCAAGCGTGCCGCATCATAGTGGTGGTAGAAGACCAGGTAGACATTCATCGCCATAAAGAAGACCCAAATGCAGTCGGCGGGCATAAACCTTTCCGTAAAACCATCATTAACATTGCTCGCTGAATGGGTAACAACAGACAAGGAGGTCATGCGAGTTGATAGTAAGGCCAACTGGGCATACGTCGAGGTGCTCGATCTGGATGAGCGACTCACCATTGAATGAGGAGAGCTTGGGTCTGACACAGTGGACTATCCAGCCCGGCTTTGATGCCAGAAGTTGCTATGCCGGTTGCCACGCTCGTCATGATATTGCCCAGAGCCGCAAAGAAGATGAGGATATTAATCGGCTTCCGAAAGTACGGAAAGCGAGCAAAGCTCCACACGATAAAGAAAGAACATGCTAGTGAGAAGACAGACACCGCTCTTTCGATGCGGTGTATCCACATGGTCTGCTCCTCGGTGAATGGCGCCATTGTTAACAATCGTGGACCGTCTGTAAAATGGAAGTTATCTTAGCTCCGTCCGTTCGCCTGACTGATACCGCGTTGCCGCAGGGTTCTGAACTTGATAGGGAATGTGCGACGATGGCTCGGTATAGACGCAGCGTTGCGGAGTTGTAGACGATCAAGCCGATCTCAGTGCGTAGATTGTGAGATTCACTGCATTTCAGACCTCGACAGTGTTAGCGCGGCGTTAGGTCGAAAGCAGTAACAGGAGGACCAGAGTGAAAGTGAATGATTGCTTGAGCTCTCGCTGAAACGATTCCCCATTTGAGAGTGTATATTTGTGAGACTTACATATCATTATCCTTGAGGCATGCCCATCAAAATTGGACCTCAGTGACCGATAGAGCAACACGACGATTCGTCCAAACTTTGGAAAGCAAGCGTGCTGATATCAAAGCCATAATCTCGAATATATCGATACTGAGTAAAGAGCAACCGCCTGACCTGCAGACGACATCGGAGCCGAGAGATGTACCACCAAAGCAATCGATACGAGCAAGGAATCTTGGTGATGTTTGTCGTTAACCTTGGAGAGGGGAGTCTGCCTTGTATACAAATATACTGACAAGACATTCAGAACAGTGAGGAAGCGCCCAGCAGCGGCTCATGGAGCGAACCAATATCAGAATGAGAGAAGGAGGATGGTCGTACGAATATGCCCTGTGCCTAGACGAGGAGAAAAGAGACGGAAGCAGGCAATTAGAAAGATGCATGATGATAGTCACTGCTCTGCAGCGAAAGAAGAACAGAACCTCTCCTTTAAGGGAGTTGCGCTCTTATCCAGCAATATATAGTATTGGCTTGATCTGATGCAACCTGATGCCATTGGCAGCTGTCGGTCGTGCGAACACCTACGTACTTACGCGGCAATATCGATGTCATTGGACACTCGAAAGATATATACTGAAGGTGCGCCTGAAGCAAGCCTGATTTCCCCGGCATCAGCGCCACCAGAAGCACTCAGGCATCCCGAGCGTACAGGATGTTCCACTGGCCTTGAAGTGCAACGTATGTCGCCTTGCTGCATTACCGCTTTGGTAGATGCACAGGGCATCTATCCACAGAATGCGATCGCGGGTTGGATCGCGGAGGTTCCGAAGAGCAGACTCGAGGCTTCTGGTGACTTGGATGGCTCGTCCTCCGCACTCTATGTTGGTTGTGTCGGAAGCATCACCCCAGGCGTAAGATAACGCCTCAAATTTCGGCTTACTTGCAAGAGACACGTGAGTCAAACGACAGCTAACTGAGTCTGAGCCCTGTCCGGATGAAAGTATGAGTAGGCGGATCTCATCCTTGGTGTTAAGCTCCCGATGCAATCTAAAGCTTTCCGATTGTATAGCGCTCATGGTACCTAACAGATCTCAGAGCTACTCGGGAAAGCTCTCCTTCGACAAGTATATTCGATTGCTCCCGACGGGCTGGCTGGGGAAATCAGCTGTCGCGTGTGTATATATCCTGCTGGACATCAGCCCTCCTTGGAGTTGAGATGACAGACTTGATTGGACATAGACACTGTATTTCCCTTATGATATCATTTGGAGGGGTAGAAGTCCATGAGATAAGACGTATAGGAATACGAAGAAGTGATCACATGTCATATTTTGCCTTTGGATAAATGATGCAAACCGGCAACAATGAAAGGCTGAACCAATGGCAGAGCCGCTGGAGCAAGTCATAAACATGCACGGAGTTTCGCAGGAAATTCTCCTTAATCCGAGCACGTACGTGGTAAGTGCTCCTTTCCCCAAGTAAACGTTGACTTATTGTAAACGGATTCCACTGCCTTTCCAGAGACCCATATGCCCAATTGTATATTCGCGAGGTCAAGATGACAAACGTTTACCGCCCGTGAAGGGCCAGATGGCGCATCCAACGGGTTGATGTTATTCGACTCGTAAAGCTGGCGAGCGAAGACGTTGCTTGAAACAATGAGGGTCGTTTCGGGTTAGTTAATTATAGATGCCAAGGTATCTTTGCTGCCCCGCACCTGGTGGCTGAATGGCGGAGATCCACTCTTGTCAAGGGTCCTAGGTCCGACGTCGGATGGAGCGGTCCTCCGTAAGGTGGGAAATCTCAGGAGTCCAGCGCATCTCCACTCGGCCCGAGTTGTGAAGACGGTCATTTGATGCCGCCAAAGTCAGTGTCGCACATATGTTAAAAGCGCCGAACAAGCTCGACTAGCCAACCGCGACGGGAAATAATTGGATAGTAAGGGCAAGCGGGACATCTAGAGACTGTGGATGCTCTAGGTGGTGAGATGCGCGCGGTATAAAAAGAGGGGTATCGCTTTAGTTTACCCATTAACTATTATCTAACATGCCGTAAGTCTATAACGTCTTCTTAAAAGCTAACGGATTAAGCTAGCAAATAGGAAGACCCTAATAAGTAGTATAGCCTGAGGATCGGTCTAGACCTAATAAAAAGGATCACGTTAAAGTAAGTGTTCTTAGTGGCTAGTAGTAGGGAGGGATTAATAGGAAATCTTTATCTATAATATATGCTACGCTTAGCGTTACTATAGGACTACTAATATATAGTAAGGGATATTACTAGCTTATTAGAAGCTCTACTAGTAATCTATATACGCGATTTGTATTCTCTATAAGTAACGAGGAGCTATATAAATATAATAATTAACGGTACGCCGGCATATAGCTAGAGGAGTCTCCTACTAAGGGTAGTAGCTAATAAATCGACTAACTTTAGCCGACGACTTTAACCGAAACGGGAAAAGGATATTAAGGTCTTATATAGGAGATCATTCTAACGTGTGTCTAATTAGCCGCCGTAGCGCCGTGCTCCGTAATATACTAGGGATTTATAGTGTAGCTACTACGGGCTAAAGCGCTATAGTTAGCCCTACTCTTTTTCTAGATAATTAATACTAGGTACACCATCTCGTCGCTTCTAGCTCTTTAAGGGGCGCTTATACCGTATTACTTTTAGCCTACTACTAACGGCTAAGCGAGAAATAAAACCTACTAGTAAAAGCTTCCTTAATAATCTCCTACGGTCGTATCCCCTATACTACTATAATCTTATAAACAACAACTCCTCACCATCTACTAAGAAAAGATTTTATTACTATAAGCGTAACGCTCTCATCTATATAGCTATAGTAAACCTAGTTTTATTACTAAACTCTACCTAGAAGACTTTATAATAGACGTTTTTAGCATTTCTATTTTTACCTAAATACTTATTAGCTTTCTTACGCTCTATACTACTCTTTTATAAATAGTACCGGGTAAGTCTAGATTGCTTTAAATGTGGATATCTCTCTCTAATAGTTTTATAGGACCTCTCTAGCCGCATTAAATAGGCCTCTTCATTACTTAGATAGAAATCCTA
>QQTW01002257.1_pt1 | contig 13920 bp, 9 predicted proteins | sample 1904831 | NCBI WGS metagenome assembly QQTW01 (sample SAMN09435610, study PRJNA476489) | Subsurface metagenome, whole genome shotgun sequencing project. | reverse complement strand
AGGGCAGATTCGGTAGTAGAACTGCTAAAAATAGTTTGTAATACAGGTGTTGGTAGACCTAACTTGGCAGCGTGAGCGGTCAAAATTTCTAACCGTCCATCAGCTAAATGATGGTGAGTATGAAAAATTCCCCCAGCAAGTTTTATGAGCTTACCATGATAACCAAACAATAAAATTGCTTTAACTTCTTGACTTGCAGCTTCTACTAATAGCGATCCTAACCAGTTGGCAGTTTTGACCAATTGCCTTGGGGCAATCCCCAACTTTTGCGCTAAATCTAAGCCATTTTCGCCGATACAAAACACTAATAAATCGGCAGATTTTGCTTTTAATCGCACTTGTTCTAAACAAGCCTCTAATTGCCCGGGGGCGCTTAGCGGCTGAGAAATCCCCGTTGTACCGAGCAGAGAAAGCCCTTCTACTACCCCAAAAGCCGCGTTAGATGTCCGTTCGGCTAAGGCTCTACCTTCAGGAAGAATAATTGTTAACTTGATATGTTCATTTGGTTTTAGCACTCGCAGCAAATTGACTTGCAGTAATTGCTGGGCGTAACTATACACCGCCGGATCGCCATTTAGCTTGTGTCCCAGCCCTTCACCCCCCACAATTGTAATTTGCCTAGTTGATGATTCCATCCATTCTACTAAAGCCCAAATTGGTGTGTTGCGCGTAAGATCCAAGTTATCACCAGGATCGCTGCGAGTAATTGCTAAAGCTGTTCCTGGCTGCAATCCGGCTACTTGTTCGATCGCAATTTCGACCGTTTGCGCTGGGATAATTAAATCGACAGCTACAGTTAAGCTATTAGTGCGGCTTTGCAACCATTGTAAGGCGGCGATCGCACTGGCGCAGGCAAAAACAGGTAAAGTATAACCAGAACGGGGCGAACTTAAGGACACATTGCACCAGTTGGGAGTAAATCTATCTAGTAGGGATTCTCTTTCTGCTGACTGTTGTTTAGGGCAGCATTTTTAGCCTATCCTCCAAAATTATATAAGCAAAGCCGATTTGCCTAAAGGCGGGTCAATACGGATTTGTATAAACTCAACCCTTATTGAATTAAGCTTTGGTGGAAACCATTACTCAACCAGTTTCAGATTTGCTAGAAAACCCTGCAACCTCATCATCGGGGCTTTTACCCGATCTCCAAAACCAGATTTATAGCAAACAAGCAATTCGTACCAGTCTGAAAGCTTCTACTATTGACGGCGTGTTTGCCGCTATTTTTACCAGTATTACGGGCGGCGTATTGCTGACCAATTTTTTGCTGCAAGTAGGCGCAAGCCCAGTAGAAATTGGGATGCTGTCATCAATTCCTATGTTATTGAATGTATTGCAACCCTTGGGCGCTTATCTAGGCGATCGCACAAGTAGCCGTCATTACTATTGTTTGTGGATTTTTGCGATCGCGCGGTTATTGTGGTTGATCTTAGTCGTGGAAATTGGTTGGATTAGCTGGTCAGGTGGTAGTCTCCATCAGCTAGTCAGTTGGACGCTAGGAATGGTCTTAGTTACCCATATATTAGAGTCTTTGGGCGGCTCTGCTTGGCTCAGTTGGATGGCGGTACTCGTTCCCCATCGCTTGCGGGGGCGTTATTTTGGGTTCCGCAATAGTGCGGCTAGTTTGACTAATTTAGTGGGCGTACCACTGCTGGGATTTGCGGTATCGGCTTGGCCAAGTGGCACAATTGGCGGCTACGCGGTAGTTTTGTTTTTAGCCGTAGTTGCAGGCATTATTAGCTTGGGGTGTCAGTTTTTTATGAAGGATGTCAATCCCCAGCTAACAGCTAAAAAAGTAGAAACGGAACAAACAAACTTTTCACTTTTAGGTAAATTTTCGCCTAATTTTTTGATGTTTTTGTTGTACTTTGGCGTGTGGACGTTTGCGGTTAACCTCAGTTCGCCGTTTTTTAATCTCTATTTGTTAGACAACTTGCATTTAGATTTGTATTGGGCAACACTTTACGGCAGTTTGACGGCTGCGGCTAACTTAATAATGCTGATTTGGTGGGGCAAGATTGCTGACAAAATCGGCAATCGTCCATTGTTGTTATTAGTGGGTATTTTGGCTGGAGTAACGCCGTTATTTTGGCTGGGCGCGGGAGCAGATAATATTTCTCTGTGGCTGTGGCTACCGCTAATTCATATATTTACGGGCGGTACTTGGGCAGCCATTGAATTATGTAGTAGTAATATTCAAATGGAAGTTGCCCCAAGAGAGCATCCTTCTAGTTATTTTGCCGTAGCGGCGGCGGTAGCCGGGGTTTGCGGAGCTTTGGGAACCACCGCCGGGGGCTTTTTGAGTGAGATACCCGCTATTGGTGGTTTACCAGGCTTATTCGCGCTGTCGGCGGGGGTGCGATTATTTGCTTTATTGCCTTTAGTATTTGTTACCGAGCCTCGCAGCCAGAGGGTTACACACCTTGTCAGTAATTTGCTAAATACAAAAGCGCGATCGCCTTCGCAAAGCATAACTATTGCAAATACCCCAAAATAGAAGTAAGAGGAATTGCGATCGCCCTAAAGCAAAAACTGCATGAATACCGTTGATTATCTCCGCATTAGTTTAATTGACCGTTGTAATTTTCGCTGTCAGTACTGTATGCCGGAAGGAGCCGAGCTAAACTATATTCTGCGTCAACAGATATTAACAGATGAGGAATTACTAATTCTTATCAAAGAAGTTTTTATTCCTGTTGGTTTTACTCGTTTTCGCTTGACGGGGGGCGAACCATTGTTGCGCCCCGGTGTAGTAAATTTGGTAGAAAAAATTGCTGCAATCCCCCAAACTCAAGACCTTTCCATGACAACTAACGGGTTTCTTTTGGCTGGAATGGCGCAGCAATTGCACGATGCGGGATTGCGTCGAGTAAATATTAGTTTGGACTCGTTGAACGCTGAGACTTTCGATCAAATTATTGGCAATCGCGGGGGTTCTCAATGGGCGAAAGTATGGGATGGAATACGAGCTTCTTATAGAGTGGGGTTTGACCCTTTAAAACTAAATGTAGTTGTAATTCCGGGTGTAAATGATAGCGAAGTGCTGGACTTAGCTGCTTTAACTATTGACAAGCAGTGGCATGTCCGGTTTATTGAATTTATGCCTATAGGGAACGATCGCTTATTTAACGAGCAAGGCTGGGTATCTTCAGAGCAATTACGAACCCGCATTAGTAATAAGTACGGTTTAACGACAGCCTTTGTAAACGGTAATGGTCCCGCCGATGTGTTTAAAATTCCTCACGCTAAAGGAACTTTAGGATTTATTAGCCAAATGTCGGAGTGTTTTTGCGATCATTGTAATCGGATGCGCTTATCGGCTGATGGTTGGCTGCGTCCGTGTTTGTTGAATGAAAGCAACCAAATAGACTTAAAAACAGCTTTGCGGAGTGGCGTAGGTCTAGACCAATTGCGATCACGCGTGAGCGAATTACTTGCCCTCAAACCAGAAATTAACTATAAAGCCAGAGTTTGTGGTACTACAGGCGCTTACAGCCGTACTATGTCGCAAATTGGCGGCTAGTTAGAGGCAAATATTTATCCTGAAAAAATGAAACAAGAGCGATCGCGCGATTCTTTAGTTAGTGTTCTACTGCCAATATCACTAATTTTTGGTTTGGTTCTACTTCTGAGTTTGAATGCCGAATCCCCTAGCATTGGGAAGGAAACAAGCAACCCATTAGAATCAGGGCTTAGGGTGTTAGTTGGCTACTTAGCGGTAGGAGCAGAAATTGCCGCAGCATTAGTTATTGGTAGTGCAGTTTTACGCGGAATTACTAGCTATTTGCGCCAGTTAGTTTCCCGTTCCAAGCAGCATTATGATTCTACCGAATCGATCCGTCTAAAATTGGGACGAGTGCTTACCCTGGGGTTAGAATTTGCTGTTGCTAGTGACATTCTCCGCACCGCCGTAGCACCTACGCGCCGAGATATTTTGAACTTGGGAGCAATTGTGCTGTTAAGAACTTTACTCAACTACTTTTTAGAGCAAGAAATTAGCCAAGGAGAACAAAGCAGTCGCTTAGAGCAAGAACGCAATTAGGTTAAATAACTAACGGTTTTGCATAGAAAAATCCTAAAAAATAACAGACGCTAAGGATAACGTCTGTGAAATAGCATTTATTAGTTGTTTGCCCCTTCGTAAACCTCTCAGGACTAGATCGATCAACTCAAGCGGTCTCGCCCTAGTACCCCTTTTACACTTCATGGAAGTCCCACCGGGCTGGGGGTACTAGGGCGATTGACCGTACAGTCAAGATCGAGCTAGTGATGCGTGTGTCAACTAAACGCAAGGATGGCGATCCACCATCCAGATTGCAAGGCTGTTGCCAACTAAAATTACTCAATTTAATACTGACGAGCGTGTTGCATTCGCAACGCTAAAATGTGTTCGCAAGGACCTTTGTACAGCTTGTTTTGCTGATGCCAATTGCAAGTACATTCTGCCCTAATTATCCGTTCATCAGCGTCTACTGTCAATGAGGGGTGGTAGTTTTTCTCTCGTTCAGTCACGTTGCCTTGCAGAGTAAACGCCCCTGTAGAATCGCTAGTAATATTAGTTACTTGAGCCGCATTATGAATTAAAAAACGGGTGGCTTTTTCTTCTCTGTCGTTGGCAAACCGCAGCCTTTCTACTGGTAGAGGTTCGCGGCTGAGTTCGCGAATGCGGTACACTTGCTTATTTAAGTCGTAAATAGCCCGTCCTGCTTGGGTATACGCGCCTAATGCGCCGAGAATTACTGCCCGATTGAAGTTTAAGCGCTGGGCTAGGCTATCAACGCTTTGGGCCCAGTTCTTCTTAAGTTCGTTGTAAATATGTTGCTGCGTCCACTTGTCGATATCGGCACGAGGAGCCATAAGATCGAAGTTACTAGATTGCGCCCAATCGTTTGCCGTCCATCCTGATAAGCCGAGGGTAAAAGACATATCGCCCAAGTCAGCGACATAGAATGAAGGCATCCCTGTACCAAGTAAGTAAACCGAAAACTTTTTGGCAATGGGAATCAGGCGTTCTAAGATATTGAGGCGGCGACGACCCCAAATGCGAATCTCTTGCTCTTGTACGCCATTGTAAGGCGATCGCGCACAAACTAATTCTATCCCCCAAGGTTCAAATATTACCCGCACTGGTTGCCCTGGTTTGAGGATATAGCGCATACTGCGAGGCCCTTTTTTCTCTTTGTGGCGGCGGAGGATAAAGCAGATATTGTAAATATCCATGGGGTGCAAATCAAAGTGCGTTGCAGGTAAAGACATCGCTGAACTAACTTGCAAAAATCCTCTTATCCAACTATCAGGTAAATCGATTTTGACTTCTTTATAATCGGCTTCATTGGTAGTTTTGACTTCAAAGCCGGATGGATCAATTTCAAAGCGGGTATTTTTATAACTGCGAATTTTTTGAAATTCATCGTACAAGGCGGCAGAGTAGTCAATATTTGTCGTCCCGCAAGCAAATTCGCTGATATTTTTAAATATTTCGTAACTAGCACTAAGTCGCCCATAACTTGATTCGTCTTGACTAAAACATTCAAAAAATACTTCGTCAGGATGAACGGTAATTACAGGATCGAGGACAAACCAAGCATCTCGATCTTTTTGATAAATGTAGTCAAAATAACGCCTTTGAGCTTTGTAAAAAGGTGCGCGTCTTTCATAGCTTCGGCGATTTAATTCCTGATATTCTTCTTGTAGTTGCTGAATGTGATTTCTTATTTCACCACTTTGGGCGGCAACTAATTCTACGTCTAAATTTTGTTGTTTTGCTGCCCATTCTTTGTAATCTGTTTTATCTTTGGGTTTGGAGCGCATATCGGAAACAACAACATGATGTAAGGCACTTATTGCTTCTCTAAATGCGACGTTTTGCCGTAGTTCACCGATAAAATAAGTAGGCTGGCGCAAGGTGTCGGGAGAGAATGACATTTGCGTGTTTGCGCTACCTTCGTTTACTGCGGTATTGCCTTTGTAGTTGTAGTTAAATTCCATAGTATTTTGATTTAATTTGATATAAACTAGCTTTTCTAAAAGATTGAGAAGTTTTAATGCTTATTTCGGTTATCTAACTTCTACGACAGGTTTAATCGTTATTGGTAAAGGTATTTGCGGATAAAGTTTGTGAAGCTTGAGCATTATTTGCAAGGCGGAGGCTTTATCGCCAATTGCTATAGTTGCAGATTGTCTAGTAAGAATTTCTGCAACTATTTGGGCTGCTGCTTCACTTTTTTGGGCTTCAGTTTCGAGAAAAGCAAAAATTCTCTCTTTGGCAACTCTCCCACGATTGACGCTGCATAAAATTCTGACAAAATACGGGGTTAATTCTCGCAAACGTTCGGGGTTATTTGCTCCATAATTTTCTAAGTAATTAGTAACAAATATCTGCATATCAGCAGATGGATGTTCGCTAAGTTTTAAAAGATATTCTTGCCCAAAACTCTCTTGAAAGCTGCGAGTCACTAAATCTCTCCCAAATTTACGCACGTCTTCTCTCACGCTGTCGCAAATACTTACTATTACTTCTGGTGTCCAGTCTGTTTCTGCCGTAAAAATTCTCGTAGCAAATTCTCTCGAATCATCCCATTTTGATTCTAATAAACGTACTGCCGATCGCATTTGTTCCGAGTTACTGCGAATTTGCGGTAAAACAATCTGAAACATTTGTCTTGCAGCTTCCCGAATTGCTAGTATTTCATGACTTGCAAGTTTCACGATTTCGTTAATTGAAAATTCTGGTAAAAAGTTGCGGTTATTTGTTTGCAATACAATTCCTCCCAATTCTTGCACCAAAGCGGATTTAGCCCGGATTAACTGCATAGTTTTATCTTTGCTAGTCAGAGACATCCAATTTGGTAAGTCTTCGCGCAATAGCTGCACTAAATCTTTGTGGACTTCAGGATGACTTTCCCGTGTAATGAGAAGATCTATAAAGTCAGATGCGATCGCATTTGCAAAGTCTGCACTACTATTAGCTAATCGTTTTATTACTGGGTGAATAGCTTGGCGAATCTCTGGTACGGCATTAATTGCCATTGCTACAAGTAAAAGCCGATTATTTAAGAGTTTTTCATCCGGTAATTGTCCAAAAATTCTAATTCCAATACCTCTTACAGATTCGTGAGGCGAGGCTAAAAGCGATTCAATTAAGCCTGATGGTAAGTCCGCCGCTTTGGTGTCATGATTGAGTAAAATTCGCGCCCCCAATTCTTGAATTGCTGGTATTGGGTATTGTAATAAGTCCAAAATGACCCTAAAACCTAAACTCCGCAGTTGTGGAGTAAAGCTAAGCAGGAGAGTTTCGCTAATCTCTCGCGCCATCTCTGTTTGGGTTGGTTGGAGTGCGAGTAAAGCAGCGATAATTTGCCCAATTAGTAACTTGGCGGTAGCATCATTTAAAATTGCTGAACTTAGCAATCTCCGGGCAAAAGCACGAGTTTTGGCTTGGTTGCTAGTAACTAAACCTGCAATTAAGTTATTTGCAGAAGTTAAAAAGTATTCTTTTTGCGCTTCAATCCAGCGATAAGCTTGGGTACGGGCATTTTGTAAAATGCAGTTGGCAATAGCTAATACTAATTGTGAATTTGGTTGCGTGGGGTTGTAATGAGTAAGGGCAAGTTCAAAGCCCAATTCGGCGGTAACTTCGTAGGGTTTGGCGAGTAATTTAATTGTGGTTTCAGCGTTTAAACTATTGTAAAAGTCCGGGCAGCTACGCAAGGCTTTGATAGCAAACTGATGTACGGGGCGACATTCGCTTGCAAGTATTAGTTGCAATAAGGCGGCGGGGTGTTTTTGCCATAGTTCAGGAAATGCCTCCTCTCTAATCGTCGGTTCTTTGTCTCCTGGTTGGTAAGATGGGCTGCAACGCCAAGCTTGGGGATGATAGATGTAACGCTGACTATTTTCGTAGAGAATACGGTTAAAAGTTCCATAACTTGCATAGGCATCCCAATTTGTAGTAAAGACTTCGCTTCTACGACTTTGTTGATTCCATTTAAAATAGCTTGCTTGACGCACGGCTACGGCATCGGCATCAACGTATTGCAACAGTACACCAACGGCTAAACTTATATAATTAGCGTCGTTTTCTTCTCCCAATTGCTTCAGGGTACGCCATACCCGCCGCCGCAAATATTCGCGGGTTTGTTGGCTATAAGCTTTGGTTGACTGAGGGCTTTTAAGTTCGTTAGTGTGGAGTCTTTGGTTGCTGACACGGATATATTTGCGCTTCACAGCATCCCAGCGCCTATTATCTGTACGGCAATTGTCAAATGTACCTGGTTCTTTTTCAAAGGCATAAGCAAGAATACCAAAAACTTCCCCATCGTGGCGGTACTCAGCAATTTTAAAGATGTGGCGCAGACGTTGGAAATAGTTGGGTTTAAAGGGTGCTTCGCATATAGTATCTAGTAGTGCAGGACGCACGTTATTGTTATCGATTTGATAAATTGTGTCTAAAACGGCAAAACGTTGACGATCGCTTGTATTTAAATAGTCTTTGAGTGCGATCGTAAATCCTATCCCATTTTGGGCTGATTCTCTTAACTCTGGGGGTAGTTGAGCAATTTTTTGAATTTTCATTTCTTCCCGCCCTTGGCTATCCGATAGCTTATATAAGGCTTCCCAGGCGATGCGACGGACAAATTCGGCGGAATTTTGAGTAAGCTGAGTTAGATGTGCGATCGCATTTCTATCGCCACACCATCCCAAAGCCCAAGCTATGCAATAATCTCGTAATGGTTCGCCCGTACCAATTAATTGAATTAGTAGCGGCGTAGCTTCTCTTATTTTTAATTCTCCAGCCCGCCAAATTGCCCGATCTAAATTCCATTTGCTGCGGTTTCTACTAGCTAAACAATTGAGAATTTGTGCCTGTCGAGCGTAGTTATTAATTGCTATTTGTGGTGGAGTTATTACTGGAGTTGCTGTTTGATTTGTTGACCTATTATTTTGCTCATGGTAGCCTTTTTGAAGTTGGGTTCCAACTAATTTATCAAATACTTTTTGGGCTTCGTTTTGGGCTACAGGTTGAATAGTTTTAGCGCCTTCTTTTAACGTATTACCGCGCTTTCCGTAGCGGAAGTTGACTACAAAGCGATCACTTATTTGACATAGATCTATTTCATAGATTTTATCGGAACTACCTTGTTGATAAATTAAGGTTATTCTTTTAATTAGTGGCATACAAATATATATATAAGCTTATTACTAATTATATTCCCAGTTAATTGAACATCCTGAGATTGTTATAGGTAGCTTTTGTTAAATATTTATAAGTTAAGCTTTATAATTAAAAATAGACTTCTAGTTAAATACCTTATGCCTAAACCTACTATCCTGCAACCCGGACAGTCTTATACTTTTAGGCAATACTTTGAAATGTCTTACGAGCCAGAAGACATTTTGGCAGAATTTGGTTACACGCTCAAACGTCAGATTTTATCTTTGCCTCAGTCTAATTTAGACTTAGATCGGCTAGAAAACCTTAAATCTCGAATTGAAGAAAGCTTACCCTACATTAGTCTCACAAGCGAAGCCGCTCGCCGAGAATTGCTGATTGCGCCTCTGTTGTTAGATGTAGTTCATTACACTCGCGCCCAACTCCGTATCGAGTACCCGCTTATTGTGACAGAACAACTCAAAGGTTCTCTTGATTATTACCTCTACTCTATAGGCAAATTACTGGTAATTGAAGCAAAGAACGCTGATTTAGCTAAAGGTTTTACTCAGTTGGCTGTAGAGCTAATTGCTCTCGATAAATGGACAGACTCAGAACAACCTATACTCCAAGGAGCCGTCTCTACTGGGGATATATGGCAGTTTGGCGTTCTACACCGAGAGCAAAAGCAAATTCAGCAAGGACTCACACTTTACCGAGTTCCTGACGATTTGGAGAGCCTGGTTCGCATTCTGGTTAATATTTTGCAACCCTAACCGAGGTTTAATGCAAAAAGTGCCGAATCCCAGTAAACACCATAATTAGCCCCAGTTCATTAGCGGCTTTGATAGAATCTGGGTCGCGCATACTTCCCCCTGGCTGGACGATCGCATTTATCCCGGCGGCGGCGGCGGCTCTTACAGAGTCATCGAAGGGGAAAAAGCCATCGCTGGCAAGAAACCCACCCTTAGCGGCTTCTCCAGCCTGTTCTAAAGCAATTTTTACAGAGCCGACACGGTTCATTTGTCCCGCACCAATTCCTTTAGTAGTACGGTTTCCTGTTACTACGATCGCATTTGATTTGACGTGCTTACAGACGTTCCAAGCAAAAACTAATTCGGCAAGTTCTGTAGGGCTTGGTTGGCGATCGCTCACTACTTGCCATTTGCTAGAATCAGCAATGTAATTGTCCGCGTCTTGGACTAAAAAGCCGCCAGCGATTACTTTTACTGTTTGCTTAATGCTAGTGCGATCGGGTAAAAGTAAAACTCTAAGTTTAGACTTTGCTGCAATAATTTCTTTTGCTTGGGTTTCAATATCGGGTGCGACTACGCATTCTAAAAAAGTTTGAGTTAGGGCGGTAGCTGTAGCCGCATCTATAGGACGATTTAACGCTACAATTCCCCCAAAAGCTGACACCGAATCAGCGTTGAAAGCTTTGTTATAAGCTTCTCCTAAACTATCTGCCAACGCTACCCCGCAAGGATTGGTATGTTTGATAATTACGGCGGCTGGTGTATCGGTAAATTCGCTCACTATACGCTCTGCGGCTTCTAAATCGACTAAATTGTTATAACTAAGTTCTTTACCTTGCAATATAGTTGCTGTCGCCCAACCTGTAGGAGTATCGCCTGTTTGATACCATGCGGCGGATTGATGAGGATTTTCACCGTAACGCAGAGTTTGCAATGTTTGCCCTGTAAGCGTAAAGCTTTCTTTAGTTAGATAAGCTGCTATCGCACTGTCATAGCCTGCGGTATGCAAAAATGCTTTTTGAGCGCACTGTAACCGAAATTCTAAAGATACTTCGCCTTGATTTTGGCGCAATTGTTCCAAGTAAGAATTGTAGCTAGTAGGATTGCTCAGAACGGTAACATGAGCGTAGTTTTTGGCAGAGGCGCGAATTAAAGTAGGTCCGCCAATATCAATTTGTTCAATAGCTTCGCTTAGAGTTACGTCTGGTAGTGCGATCGTTTGCTCGAAAGGATATAAGTTTACTACAACTAGATCGATGGGGCGAATTTGGTTATTTTCTAAGTCTGCTAAGTCTTGAGGTACATCTCGCCGCGCTAAAATACCGCCGTGAATCCGAGGATGTAGAGTTTTGACTCGCCCGCCTAATATTTCTTGTGAACCCGTATAATCGGCAACTTTGGTAACAGGGATTCCTTCAGCTAGTAAGGCTTTGGCGGTTCCACCACTGCTGATAATATCAAAGCTAAATTCGTCTCTCAATGTCCGGGCAAAGTCGATAAGTCCGGTTTTGTCAGATACGCTGAGAAGTGCTAGACGTGCCATAAAGGTTTTTTTTGTTAGTTACTAATTAAGGATACGAGGCGCGAAGAATTGGTATTATTGCAGTAGATTAAGAGAATTTTATAGGAGAAAGTCTCTGCCTTTACAAGTTATTAATGTACCCCCAACTACAGGTAAAGAACCTACGGGGTTGGTTGTGGTGTTGCACGGTTGGGGTGCTAATGCTCAAGATTTGGCTTCCGTTGTACCTTTTTTGAATTTGCCCGATTATCAGTTTGTTTTGCCTGATGCACCTTTTGCTCATCCTCATGTAGCGGGAGGTAAGGCTTGGTACGATTTTCAGCAAAATAACCAAGGCTACGCGCAAAGCAAGCAATTGTTAACCGATTGGCTGCAATCATTAGTAAAAGATACGGGAGTCCCTTTATCTCGGACAATTTTAAGTGGCTTTTCCCAAGGTGCGGCGATGACTTTGGACGTAGGCTTGAATTTACCGTTGGCGGGTTTGGTGGCGTTAAGCGGTTATTTGCATCCGGTTACAGAATTACCAAGTAGGGCAATTGCGCCGATTTTGCTAGTACACGGTAGACAAGATTCGGTAGTTCCCTTAAGTGCAGCCCAAAAAGCGCGAGATAGTTTGCAAGCTATGGGTGCAAAGGTACAGTATCAAGAATTTGATATGGGGCATGAAATTCGCCCAGAAGTTATTGCTTTAATCCGCAGTTTTATCGTGGCACAAAAACCTGCTTAGTTGTGATCGGGAAAGCGGTCTAAGCCTTGATCTTGCCACGATACGGGGTCTTCTAAAGGTTCTAAATGAGTGATGATGTTAGTGCTAGGTAAAGCTTTACTAATAGCTAGTTCAATTTCTTCCGATAAATCGTGTCCCCGCTGTACCGTCCAGTCTCCAGGTACAAGGATATGGAAAGAAACGAAGCGGCGCGAACCTGCAACGCGCGATCGCATGGCATGAAATAATATCCCTTGGCGATCGTAATAAGGTGCAAGTAAATCTGTAATGATTTTTTGCTCAGCTAAAGGTAAAGCAGTATCTAATATTCCATACCCAGTCTCCTTTAGTAGTCTAAAACCTGCCCAAACTATATTGGCGGCGACAATTATCGCAATGATGGGATCTAAAAATAGCTTACCTGTTAATTGCACCAGCAATAAACCAACTACTACCCCTGCAGAAGTCCAGACATCTGTAAGCAAATGATGCGCGTCTGCTCGGAGTGTAATCGATCTTAAGCGTTTTCCTGCCCGTAATAAAATAAATGCTACTCCCCCATTAATTGCGGCGGCGATGAGCAAAAGAATTAACCCTAAGTCAACTTTTTGGATAGGTTGGGGATGGATTAATCTATCTAGGGCAGCTACACCAATACTTAAAGCAGCAATTAAGATTAACGCCCCTTCTAAGCCACTAGAAAAATATTCAGCTTTGGAATGCCCAAAAGTGTGTTCCTCATCTGGTGGCTGGGCGGCTAGAGACAGCGCCCACACTGCAAAAACGGCGGCGACTAAGTTTACAACCGATTCTGCTGCGTCGGAAAATAAACTTACAGAATTGGTAAGCAGGTAAGCGCCAAACTTTAGAGTAATAGTTGAGATCGCAGCGACAATCGAGACAATAGCATAAGAACGAGCAGATTTGTGACTCATGGCAATAGCTTAACCGTAGATAATGCGATCGCATTATCTACAATTTACGCGCAATTATGGTGCGATGGCGAGGCGTATTGCTAACTATTGTTGGCGTAGTAAATCCAGCCGCAACTAAGGCGCTTTCAATATCTAAACTAAAATAATCGTCTAAATATGGCTCGGTACTTTTGAGCAAAGTCAAAATGTAAGGCGGCATTTTTGCATAGATTTCCGACTTGGGGTTCATATCCATAATTGTCAAATACCCACCCGGCTGTAATACCCGTTGCGCCTCTTGAAATATCTGCTTAGTTGCCGATTGAGGTAATTCATGAAACATCAAAAAACTAGAAACCAAATCACAGGAATTAGCAGCTAAAGTTGTGGCTTCAGCAGTGGCGTGAAGCCAGTTTATAGAACTATTGCGCTCAAGAGACGAATATTTGGCAACAGCGAGAAAGTAAGGAGATAAATCTAACCCCGTAATTGCCGCATTGGGGTAAACTTCTTGCAAGGCAAAGCTACTCATCCCGGTACTACAACCCAAGTCGAGAATAGTTTGAGGCGTAGGGGAAATTTGGCTAGTAATAACTTCATGATAGCTAGAACGTAAAAGGCGATCGCCTTCTGCCCCAGAACCAGACCAAATCCCGGCATGAACGGCGATTGCTGCAACTTCTACTTCTAAGGCGGCTTCCCAATCGAGATTCCCTTGTTCGTAAGCGTGGAAAGATTTGAGATAGTAATCTGGATAGGCAAGTTGCGGATTTTGAACTTGGGCAAAATCAGTTTCCCAATTGCGTGCTTTTAATTCTTGCACTCTTTTTGTCCAAGGTACGCCGATTTTTTCTGCCCGTTTAATCATC
>QQTW01002256.1_pt1 | contig 13922 bp, 13 predicted proteins | sample 1904831 | NCBI WGS metagenome assembly QQTW01 (sample SAMN09435610, study PRJNA476489) | Subsurface metagenome, whole genome shotgun sequencing project. | reverse complement strand
CGTAGGATTTAAAACTTAAAAGCCGTGTCAAGTAATAGCATCTTCTGCTACGCTAATTCCGGTCTACCGTTTCAACGCTACTAACATGAGTACGGCACTACAGCAGCAAATTCAACAATTTTACGATGCTTCCTCAAGTCTGTGGGAACAGATCTGGGGCGAGCATATGCACCACGGCTATTATGGCGCAGATGGCAAAATCAAAAAAGACCGCAGACAGGCGCAAATAGATTTAATTGAAGAATTACTGCAATGGTCGGGCGTACAGCAAGCAGAGAACATTCTCGATGTTGGTTGTGGTATTGGTGGCAGTTCTTTGTATTTAGCGCAAAAATTCAATGCTAGGGTGACGGGCATTACTCTTAGCCCGGTGCAAGCCTCTAGAGCCGCAGAACGAGCAAAGGAGGCAAGTTTTTTAAGCACAGAAGCTAGTTTTCAGGTAGCAGATGCCCAAAATATGCCCTTTGCAGACAATTCTTTTGACTTAGTATGGTCGCTGGAAAGTGGCGAACATATGCCAGACAAAACTAAGTTTATGCAAGAGTGTTACCGGGTGCTAAAACCTGGTGGAAAGTTTATTATGGTTACTTGGTGTCATCGCTCTACAGAAAATGCGGCGCTGACTACCGATGAAAAACAGCATTTGGCAGATATTTATCGGGTTTATTGTTTGCCTTACGTGATTTCCTTACCAGAGTACGAGCAAGTCGCGCAAAATCTATTATTACAAAACATTCAGACGGCAGATTGGTCAGAGGCTGTTGCTCCTTTTTGGGATGTAGTAATTGATTCGGCGTTCAATTTTGAGGCGCTTTTCGGCTTAATTCGCTCCGGCTGGGGGACAATTCAGGCGGCGCTATCTTTAGGATTGATGAGTCGTGGTTACGATCGCGGATTGATTAAATTTGGGTTGTTGTGTGGTACTAAATAAGGAAACAAACCCCAGCGTCAAGAGTAACTGGCTGGCGGCTTTTTGGCAATTTTCGCGCCCTCATACAATTATTGGTACGAGTTTGAGCGTATGGGGCATATATGCGATCGCATTATCTCAAGGATTCAACAGTAATTCAGTGCTGTCTGTAGTAGGAGCTTGGCTTGCTTGTCTGTGTGGCAATGTCTACATTGTGGGCTTGAATCAGTTGGAAGATATAGCCATCGACAAAATTAATAAGCCGCATTTGCCTCTAGCTAGTGGCGAGTTTGCTCTGGGTACAGGTAGGCTAATTGTGGCAGTAACGGGAGTCTTGGCGCTGCTACTAGCTTGGTTACTATCGCCTTATTTGTTAGGAATGGTAACGATTAGTTTAGCAATTGGTACGGCTTATTCTTTGCCCCCGATTCGGTTGAAAAAGTTTCCTTTTTGGGCGGCTTTGTGCATTTTTACAGTGCGAGGAGCGGTAGTCAATTTAGGGTTATATTTGCATTTTACTAGCAGCCTAAGTATCCCAAGAGCGGTATGGGCGTTGACGACGTTTGTAATCGTGTTTACAGTTGCGATCGCTATATTTAAAGATATCCCCGACTTGGAGGGCGATCGTCAATACCAAATTTCTACTTTTACGATTGCTTTAGGTCAAGAACGAGTATTTAATCTGGCTCGTTGGGTAATAACTGTATGTTATGTAGGAATGGTCATTGCGGCGGTTTTTTGGATACCTGGGGCTAATTCTGTATTTTTAGTTAGCACTCATTTAGGCTTATTGGGTCTATTGTGGTGGCGCAGCTTTCAGGTAGATTTGGCAGATAAAAGTGCGATCGCTGATTTTTATCAATTTATTTGGAAATTATTTTTCTTGGAATATCTAATTTTTCCTGGATCTTGTCTATTGAGCTAAAAGCTATTTCTTTTTCTGGTTAAGCACTTGCAGACAAAGATAGAGGCAATGGGCGATCGCCCATTGCCTCTAAAATCTAATTCAAGTTAGTTGAAGCGGTAAGCTGCACCTGCTTGAATGCTACTAGCTGCCGCCGAACTATCTTCGTAGGCATCAATTCCTAGCTTCACATCACCGTATAGCACAACTTTGTCAGTAACTTGAGATTCAACACCTGTAGAAAGAACAACGGCATTCTTGTTACCTAGAGGAGTCGATTGACCATCTTCACCTACAAAAGAGTAGCCAGCACCTAAATAAACGTTGGTATTATTGCTCACAGGTACATCGTAGGATAGCGATGGGATAACAGAAACAGTATCGCCACCAAATAAGAGCGCACCCCTAGCAGAAATAGGTGTATTGGGAATAGCATAACGTCCTTGCACGTTGCCACCAAATTGCGCGTCATCGTTGTATCTGAGACTACCACCATTGGTAACACCCGCAGAAATACCCGCACCCAAATAAGCAGCGTCAGTACCTGTAGGTCTGGGGTTGATAGGTTGAGCAGAAACGTTGCCAGCAAAGAGTAATACAGGGGCAACTACCGTAGAAAGAGCAACAACACTGGGAAATAGGCGTTTCATAATTCTTTGAACCATCGAATAAACAATAGTGATGTCGCAATGATGGTTGCTGTCACAAAAGCTAGAACTTACTGTCTATCAGCTTTTGGAGAATGTTTTTCATACCTTCGATTGCCACATTTATAAAGTAACGCTTAGTATGCGTAATATTTAATGTTGGTGGACTCTTAGGAAAGTGTCACAAAAAAATAAATGTGTTTGCAAAATACTAAGTTTTGTGGTACTGGAATATTCAGCTTAAACTCCCGGAGAAAAATCCTCCTCGCAATTTTTGCTCAGCACTATTTTCACAGGTGAGTTTTGGAGTAATGCCGTAGCATCATATAAGGAATGGAGAGCTATAAATGGTTGAATCGTCTGGGCAAAGTCATTTAATTGCGGCGGTTGTCGTTGCTATCAGCTTAATTGCCCTAGCTTTTTTTGTTTGGGAAGGGGTAACTATATCTTCTCTATACAATCGCGGTGTCAAGTTGTACCAAGAAAAAGACTACAAAAATGCGGAGTCAGTTTTTATCGATGTGCTTTCTCGGCATCCTAGTAACGACATTGCGCGACTGCTGCTAGGAGAAACGTTGATGCAGCAAAATAAACTAGACGAAGCGGTGGCTCAATTTACGGCGCTAATTTCTCGCGCTCCTAAAAATGCTGAAGCTCAAGTAAGATTGGCGACGGCTTTAATGAAGCTACAAAAGTTAGAATCTGCTACTGCGTCTCTAGAAAAAGCACAAGAATTATTTAAGTCTCAACGCAACGAGCAAAAATCTGAGCAAATCGAGCAACTATTGCAGAGCATTTCTGCTAGTAAAAATAGCTAATAATGATAATTTCTTCTTGGTAAGCCTGGTACTTTACCTATGCTCGCAACTCGCTTTGTTAGGTTTTTCTACTATCTGCGTTGGGCTGTAATCAAAAAAACTATTGCTCGTGTGGGCGAACGACGGCTACTAGGATTGTCTTCAGAAATTGCTTACAATGCAATGCTGTCATTATTTCCCGCTATTCTAGCTATCCTTACCGCTATCGGTTTGTTTGAAGAATCCTTACAATCATTTTTTAAAGAATTGGCAGTGCAAGTTAGTGAAGTTGCCCCCGATGAAGCGTTGGGGTTGATTCGTGACTTTGCTAAGCAAATTACTCAAACAAGCAACACGGGCTTATTTTCTCTCAGTTTTATTGTCGCAATCTGGACGGCTAGTGGAGCCTTGAGTGCAGCAATGAATGCGCTAGACCAAATTCATCAAGTTCCCCCCAAACAAATCCGCCCTTTTTGGAAAGCTAAACTTATTTCTATTGGGTTAACTATTGGCACAATTGGGTTACTTGTAGTAGCTTCTTTTTTAATTTTTATCAGCGATTGGTTGCTGAACCTTTTTGTCCGTGAAAGTGGGTTCTCGGTTTTATTAGTTGGTTGGCAATTGCTACGTTGGCCCTTGGCTTTAGCGATTGTTTCTACAGCTTTTGCCTTTGTCTACCGCTACGGACCAAGTATTTGGGATGCTGGTACGCCGATTATGCCTGGAGCTTTTCTTGCCGCTATTTCTTGGGCGCTGGTGTCTGGTTTATTTCGACTTTATGCGTCCAATTTTGGCAACTACAATCAAGTGTATGGTGCAGTGGGGGCAGTAATTGTTTTGATGCTGTGGCTTTATATGAGCGCTGTCGTGCTGTTAGTGGGCGATCAACTAAATGTTACTGTAGGCGAAGCAATGCGCAAAGCCAAAATCGGTAAAAATTGAGTAGGTTCTAAATCTAGCTACAGGTACAGCGCGATCGCAACTTAATTGTGTTTGGATGATATTAATAGCAATAATCTAAGGTCATGTCTCAGACTTCTCGTACCTCTATACTTGCTCCATCCAGACTTGCTACTCTCAATCGTCTGCGTAAGTTTAGCCGCTTGCTTGACAATGCTATTGGCATTCCTGGTACAAAGTTTCGCATCGGCTTAGATCCTATACTCGGAATCATACCTGGAGCCGGAGACTTTTTGGGTACAGTCCTCTCGGCTTATATAGTAATAGAAGCGGCGCGGCTAGGTTTACCCAAAGAAACATTAGCTAAGATGGTGTCTAACATCGTATTGGAAAGTGCTGTTGGTACATTGCCAGTGATTGGAGATTTGTTTGATGTTGCCTGGAAAGCTAATATCAGAAACTTTGAATTAGTAGAAGCTCATTTGAATATTCCTCAAGAAGTTGAGAAGAAAAATCGCTGGTTTATTTTCTTCCTCCTAGCAGGGTTACTTATATTTAGTGTAGGTATTTTAGCTATTAGTGTTTTTACGCTCAAGCTCTTAATTGGGGCGATAACTGGCTAAATATATAAAATTAAAGCAAGTGTTAAATCAAGCTTGCTTTTATATATGCAGACAATCCAGCTACCAATTCCCCCACATTTCGATCCCCAAAAAGTAGGCGACGTTTGGCGAGTACCCTATCAAGAAAGAGCCGCATTAGCTAGAGATTGGGCAAACAAACACAGTATAGAGCCGTATTACGCAGACAAAGAACAGGTTTGCTTATTGTTAATTGACGTGCAAAATACCTTCTGTATTCCTGGCTTTGAACTATTTGTGGGCGGACAGTCAGGGAGGGGTGCAGTAGAAGATAATCAACGGCTGTGCGAGTTTATTTATCGCAACTTGGGGTCAATAAGTGCGATCGCACCTACCCTCGATACTCACACAGCAATGCAAATTTTTCACCCGATTTTTTGGATAAATGATGAGGGCATCCACCCCGCTCCTGCCGCTACCAATATCACACCAAAAGACATCGAACAAGGCGTATGGAAAGTCAACCCCGCCGTTGCCTATAGCTTAAATTTGACATACGAAACGCTGCAAAAGCACGCACTGCATTACGTCAATCAACTAAGTCAAAATGGCAAATATCCGTTAACTGTCTGGTTTTATCATTCTATGCTTGGTGGTATTGGTCATGCTTTAGTCTCGGCTGTTGAGGAAGCTGTATTTTTTCATTGCATCGCTCGCGATAGCCAAACTCAGTTTGAAATCAAAGGCAATAATCCTTTAACTGAGAACTATTCTGTTTTGCGTCCTGAAGTGCTAGAAGGCGTAGGCGGAAATCATCTTGCCCAAAAAAATACCCGCCTGATACAGCAATTACTAAACTTTGACAAAGTCATTATCGCCGGACAAGCAAAAAGCCATTGTGTAGCTTGGACAATTGACGACTTGCTAACGGAGATTCAACAGATAGACCCAAGCCTTGCCAACAAAATATATATTCTAGAAGATTGTACAACTCCCGTAGTTGTTCCAGAGGTTGTAGACTACACCGCTCAAGCAGATTTAGCCTTTGAAAAATTTGCGAAAGCCGGAATGCACTTAGTAAAATCTACCCAACTGATATAAATGCTTACAAAACTACCTCAATCTTGCTACTTCCAAAAGCAAAACTATTAATAATGGAGTTGAAATAGTTTTTAAATAATGTCAACTACATCTTTTGTTCGCTCAGCACGTCGAGGTAAGCACAAAATCTTTATTGGGATGGCTCCTGGAGTAGGCAAAACCTACCGAATGCTAGAAGAAGCCAAAATGCTCAAGCAAGAGGGAATTGATGTCGTTATTGGACTATTGGAAACTCATGGACGTAAAGAAACGGCTCAAAAAGCCCTCGATTTAGAGATCATACCCCGCAAGCAAATCGATCGCGGCGAACTAACGCTAACAGAGATGGATACCGAGGCAATTATCGAGCGATCGCCCTCTTTAGTATTAGTCGATGAATTAGCTCATACCAACGTCCCTGGCTCAGCTACAGAAAAACGTTACCAAGACGTGGAACTAATTTTAAATGCCGGAATTGATGTATATTCCACGGTTAATATTCAGCACCTAGAAAGCCTCAATGACCTAGTAGCCAGGATTACCGGGGTTGTAGTCCGCGAGCGCGTCCCCGATCGCCTATTAGAGGAAGCTGATGAAGTCGTAGTAGTTGATGTCACCCCCGAAACTTTAGTCGAACGCCTCCAAGACGGAAAAATTTATGCCCCCCAAAAAATTCAAGAGTCCTTACAAAACTTTTTTCAACGCCGCAACCTAATTGCCTTACGAGAATTGGCGCTGCGCGAAGTCGCCGATAATGTAGAAGAAGATGCAATTTCGTCAACCCCCGCAGGCAAATTTTGCAACATTCACGAACGAGTTTTAGTCTGCGTCTCTACTTATCCCAATTCTGTCCAATTATTGCGCCGGGGAGCGAGAATTGCTGGATATATGAATGCGCCACTTTATGCCGTTTATGTAGCCAATCAAGAGCGCTTTCTTACCAAAGAAGAAAGCCTGCATATTGAGACTTGCGAGAAACTTTGCCGAGAATTTGGCGGTGAATTTATCCATATCAAAGACCAAAATATTGCTAATGCGATCGCCCAAGTAGCGCAGCAAAAACATATTACGCAAATTGTAATTGGCGAAAGTCAGCGATCGCGGTGGAAAATGTTATTACAAGGTTCCCTGACTCAGCAATTGATGCGATTGCTGAAAAATATCGATCTGCACATCATTGCCACAGAAAAAATAGCTGTACCATCACCTTAAAGTCAAAAATAAACCTTGGAAAATTGGCTATAGTGCCTCTAGCTCATAAAAACTAAATTTATTATGACTCATGTAATTGGTTTAATCAGTGGTACATCCGTCGATGGTATTGATGCCGCATTAATAGACATAACGGGGACAGAATTAGACTTAAAAGTTGAACTTTTGGCGGGAGCAACGTACCCCTATCCCCAAAACTTGTCAGCGCAGATTTTGGCAGTTTGTGGCGGGCAAGAAATCTCAATGGCGCAATTAGCCCAATTAGATGATGAAATCGCTTGTAGCTTTGCTCAAGCCGCCCAGAACATTCAAAAATCTTACCCCCCCGCTCAATTGATTGGTTCTCACGGGCAGACTGTATATCATCGACCAGTGGGCGGTACTACCTCTACTCATCCTCGCCCTTTAGCTTATAGCCTCCAACTAGGTCGGGGGGATTTGATTGCTCAAATAACAGGGATTCCCACTATTAGCAACTTTCGTGCTGGCGATATCGCTTCCGGAGGAGAGGGCGCACCCTTAGTCCCCAAAGTAGATGCTTATCTCCTCAGCCACCAAGAAAAACATACCTGCGTGCAAAATCTAGGTGGTATTGGTAACGTGGCTTACTTGCCTCCTCGTAGTAATCCTCAGTGGTTAGAAGAAATACGCGGCTGGGATACGGGACCTGCAAATTCTTTACTAGACTTAGCCGTACAGCATTTGACTAATGAAGCTCAAACTTACGATCGCGGTGGGAGTTGGGCAGCAAGTGGCACACCTTGCGATAAATTAGTAGAGGAATGGCTGCACCAAGATTTTTTTGGACAGTCACCACCAAAATCTACGGGTCGAGAGCTATTTGGTTCAGTGTACCTACATGAATGTTTAGCCGACATGGAACCTTATCAGCTTAGTCCTGCCGATAGAATAGCGACTCTTGCCGAATTGACCGTTGCTTCAATTGTGCATAGTTACCATACTTTTTTACCCAAACTACCCGACCGAGTGCTATTGTGTGGGGGCGGAAGTAAAAATTTATACATCAAAAATCGGCTCCAAACCCTTTTGCCTGCCAGTATATTGACTACAGATGAAGTAGGACTAAGCGCTGATTTTAAAGAAGCGATCGCCTTTGCTGTACTGGCATACTGGCGCAATCTCGGTATTGCTGGCAATTTACCTAAAGTTACTGGGGCTAGACAAAAAATGCTGTTAGGAGATATTCATCAAATTTTTGATGATGTTCTTGGGTAATACTGGAAAAAAAATGGGTATCCTAAGCTCGTCAACTCCCATAGCTCCAAAAACAGCTCGTTGTTTACAAGCTAGTCCAAATGTCAATTGATTGAACCGTTATCCTCCTATGACAGATCCCAATATTGGTCGTTTATTAGCCAAACGCTATCAGATTCAAAAATTAATTGGCACTGGAGCGATGGGGCAGGTTTATTATGCAAATGATATTTTGTTGGGTGGCGTACCTGTAGCTGTCAAATTTCTTGCTCTCTCAATTCAAAATAAAAAAATTCGAGTCAAAGAGCGCTTTGAAACTGAAGCAAAAACTTGCGCTCTTTTAGGACAAAAAAGTATCCATATTGTCCGCGTCATGGATTATGGGGTAGACGAACAGGGGACACCATTCTATGTCATGGAATATTTGCAAGGAGAAAACCTCAATGATGCCGTCCGGCTCAAACCAATTACTCTACCTCGATTTTTGAGCTTATCGCGGCAAATTAGCCTAGGTTTGCAGTGCGCTCACCAAGGTATTTTGGTGGATGGCGCAATTTGTCCAATTATCCATCGGGATATCAAGCCTAGCAATATGCTTGTAGTTCAAGATCAAAGCTTTGGTGAGTTGGTCAAGGTACTAGATTTTGGAATTGCTAAATTAATTCAAAGTGATAGCAATCAAACTAAGTATTATTTGGGAACCCTAGCTTATTCATCTCCCGAACAAATGGAGGGGAACGATATCGATGCGCGCTCTGATATATACAGTCTGGGCGTGATGATGTTTGAAATGATTACGGGTAATATGCCTTTTCAGGCAAATACTGAATCCTTTGGCGGTTGGTACAAAGCCCACCACTTCCAAATTCCTCGGTCTTTTGCCTCTACGGGGAGCAAGCTTAGTATCCCCAAAGCAGTAGAGGAGCTAGTAATTGGTTGTCTAGCCAAGTCTCCCAGCGATCGCCCCCAAACGGTCGGCGAGATTATTGAAACAATCATCGCTTTAGAGCAGCAAAAAAGCCCTGTAGTCGTTCCCAACACTCAGATCCACACCCTACCGCCACTTCAAGAAGAAAGTATTAACCCCTCCCTAACTATGGGAGTACCATTTCTAGATCAGTCTTATTCTGACGATCCAGTTTTTCAACCTACCGCTTGGCCCAAAAACAAGCCGATCGCTGACATTGTTTTTCCCCAACCGATTCGTACCAAAGGTGAAATTATTTCTGCGCTGTGGGTAATGCTGCCCCAACAAGAAATCCAAAAGCGATTGCATGGTAAACGCTTCAACCAATTTTTGTTTATTAGTACGCCACATCCGATGATGTTGTGGATTACCGTCCTCCACAATGACGAACATGGTCCCAAGTGGCTGGCTTATTACATGGACTTAAAAACTCGTCAAGGTCAAGAAATAACTAGGTTACTAGGAGAATCTGGCTCTTACCGATTATTGCTGTTTGCTCGTGAGTCTCCTGAGTGTGCCTGTAGTTCTTTGTTAATGGCGATCGCTCCCTTGCAGCGTCAACAACTGCAACAATGGGTAATGACTAGCCAAAATCTGGTTTCTGTTGCCGAGCCTCAAGTCAGTAAAGGTTTGCTTCGGCAAGAATTTGAAAAGCTTAAACCGCAGATTTTAGTCAAGTTGCAACCTTCTGGTTTAGATTCGGTTTTTAATGTTACTTTGTAGCGATTTCTGTTTGCAAGTGACAGTTATTGCCGCTACGAGATTAGATATATTTTGTGATATGGCTTACTAATCAATTCCATAAATTACAGTTCTTTCCACCGCGATGTTTTGAGGTAACGCCCCAGCAGCCCCAGCTATTTTCTGCCCGCAGAATTCAGCTAGAGAAGGAGGTCGCCCTTGGTGGACTGTTAAAAGCATTAGCTGAGTTTAGACTCCACCCTCAAATCCCCATTGGTGCTTGATTAGCTCTTTATAGGTTGCTTCGCGCATGACCATTTGCTGATATAGCTTGACTAAAAAGTCTTGGGCTTGCTCGTGGCTCATTTGCTGTACTTGGGTCTCAAAAGAGCGGATGCTGAACTGTTGTTCTAGTGATAGTTCAATTGGGTTACTCATGATTGACTCCAACAAAAAATATAGAAACGTGAATGGCATTTCTGCCCATAAGCTTGGCGCTTTGTCAAAATTAACCTTGCTGTATTAAAAAATATAACAAAGATTTGACAAACTGCACCTACTTCTAAATGTGTAATTCCATATAAACCTTAAGAAATAAATTTTGCAAGTGGGTTTAGACGGAAAACTACAGGTAGTTTTAGCAAGTTGACAAGCCAAAAAATGCTCAAACTGAACAAAGCTAAGTATATGTACTTAAAAAATTCGCAGCAAGATTTTTTTGCTGCGGATTTGGCAATAAATGGTAAAAAGAATAACTAAAATGTTTTGTCGTAGCGATCAAGCTGCATAATTGTCCGAATCAAGACAATACCTAAAGCTCCAGCAGCAAGTGCTGCGATCGCGGCTAACCACAGGTAATAATTAATTAGTAGCAAAGTAGCAGATAGCGTCAAAGTGCTAACTACCAAAGCATAAATAGTCGCAAGTCCAATATTGCTTTGGCGACGCAGCAAGCGCTCGGTTTCAATCGAGCGGACGCGCATCCGAATATCGCCCCGTTCTAGCTTATCTAAGGTGTCTTCTAGCCGTCGCGGTAAGCCCAATGCTGTGGTGCTGACTTGCGCCGCCTGACGACCTAATTCGTTGAGGAAAGTATTGCCTTGGGAACCATTGCCGTTTGTCATAATTTCCATTGCAAAAGGCTTTGCAACCTCCATAAAACTAAATTCTGGATCTAACCCCTTGCCTACTCCTTCCAGCGTTGAAAAAGCCCGCATCACAAAAGTAAAAGTTGCAGGAAAGCGAAAAGGTTGGTCGTAGGCAATTTCATAAAGATCTTCACTAATGGCGCTGACCGATTGATTCTCAAACGGCTGATCCATAAAGTGGTCTAGCATATACTGAATTGAGCGCCGCACCGGACCCATATCATCAGCAGGTGCGATCGCGCCTAGCTCAATTAAAGACGCAACTACTTGATTGGCATCTTTTTGAGCAATGCCAAAGAGCGTTTTCATCAGTTGCTCTCGCACCCCCGTCCGAATCTGCCCCATCATCCCAAAGTCGTAAAAAATCAACGAACCATCGGGACTAACAGCAAGATTGCCCGGATGAGGATCGGCGTGAAAAAATCCATGATTGAGCAACTGCCGCAAGTAAGATTCCGCACCTTGACGCGCTAGAAGTTTCCGATCTAACCCCGCCGCTTCTAAGGCTTCGTAGTGACTAATTTTAATTCCTGGGACATATTCTAAAGTCAACACTCTAGGCGAGGTATACCGCCAATAAACTCGCGGTACTTTTACCCAATCGTGAGCGCGGAAATTGCGGCGAAAAGTATCCGCATTGCGTCCTTCATTGAGGTATTCAATTTCTTCCCATAAAATCCGGCAGCACTCCTCATAAATACCCAGCCAGTCTCTACCTCTACCCCATTCTGGGTGACTTTGGAAGTAACGAGTGATGCCTTTAAGAATAGTTAAATCAATCTCAAATAACTTTTTTAATCCAGGGCGCTGGACTTTAACAGCAACAATTTCCCCAGAATGAAGGGTAGCTTTATGAACTTGACCTAGACTGGCAGCAGCAATCGGAATTGCTTCAAAGTTTTGAAATAACTCCGGGATAGTCTTCCCTAGCTCCTGCTCGATAATAGCTTTTGTTTGCTCGTAACTAAAAGCTGGAACTTTGTCTTGGAGTTTGGCAAGTTCGTCAACGTATTCGCTGGGGAATAAATCGGCACGAGTAGAAAACAACTGACCGACTTTAATAAAAGTTGGCCCCAATTCTAGCAATGTATTCCGAATCCAAACAGCTTGCTCAATCCGTCGAGCCTTGCGTTTTTCCTCGGTAACTCCACCGGGATAACTCCAAGATTTTTTATTAAGCCAAAAACCCGTCATTAAAGACAGCACAAACGACCATATGTCGAAGAAGCGCCGATTTCGAGAGTAATTGTCTCGATTCCAGCGATAGGCATTATCTTTATACACCATCGAGCTACGCTTGCGGTCAACCTTAGTTTTGATGGAATTTTTGGCAGGAGGAGAAAGAGACACTCGAATTCCTAATCGTTATTTTTGCAGGAGGTAAGAAATGAATCAGTGGTAAGCGAACGAAGGTTTTTAGGGCAACTCCCTATAAAAAGATCGAATTTAATTTTCTTCTAACTCAAGTAGAACTACTACGGTGACGTTGTAATTCTGCTCTTAGTAGGGCAATTTCGGCTCTAAGTTCATCGATTGTTGCTTGTACGTCACTAGAGCGACTTGGAGAAGAAACGGTTGTAGTTGTAGTGCTAGAACCGCCAAAATTGCTTTCTGCTTCTCGGTTAGCTCGTTCCATAACTTCAGCCGTAAACTGGCGCAGGCGTTCGCGCTGTTCTGCGTCAAATTTACCTAGTTCGCTTAAAGCATCAGTCAAGGCATTTTCTAGGTGTTCGTTGACAACTTCAGCTACGGCTCTACCAACAAAAAAGGCATGAATCAAGGGATTAGTCATAGATTGTTTCTGTACTCCATACGCGAGAATTATAACTTGCTTGCTTAAGTAGCTGCCTCCACCGTAGTAGAGAGTCAGGTAGCATCAGAAACTAGAAACTTCTTTACTTTACTTTACAATGGATAGTGGATAGATAAAAACTTTTCTGCACTGGTGCGATCGCATATTATTCCATCTAAAGTCGCAGCTAATAATTCTTCTAACATTTGCCGATACTGCGGACTTGGCTTGTAGCCTAGTTTTTTGAGGTCGTTGCCATTGAGCGGTGCTTGGACATTTGCCCAACAATTGAGGTATAGCCAAATTTGACGGCGAATAATTTTTGGAGTGCGTACCAGAAGCAAAATTAAAGTAGCATCATCGTAGGGTTGTAGTAAATGGACTACTTGGCTTTTGGGCGATGTAGGTAATAGTTCTCTAACTTTGGTTTCCGCAGCCTCTAAATTTACTAACCTTTTGATACTTTCATCGGGCAGTTGCAAAGTTGCAGCGACTAAACCGCGCTCTTGGGGTGCTAAGTGAGCAATTAATACTTCCAATCTTAGCAACCAATCAGTAAGGTTTTTACCCTTTAAACCTAGCTCTAAAAGCCGCAATTGCTGCCATAGAGAGCGAGTAATTTTTAAATCGGGGTGAATGCACTTAGTCGCGTCTAAGTCAGCAAGTAAGCGCAATCCTGCTTGCCAGGAAGGGGATTGAAGTAAGTATTTTAATTCGCTGCGGAGGCGAGTTTGCAAGGCGGGTCTAGTTTTATTATCTGGTTGATTGGAGTTATAAACGCCGCTAGAAATTGCATAACGAATATACTCAATACTGCGCTGTTCAATTTCAAACCCCAATCGCACGGCAAAGCGGACAGCGCGATAAATTCTTGTAGGATCTTCAATAAAACTATTGGCGTGTAGAACCCGAATTTGCTTTGCTTGCAAATCCCGCATTCCGCCAAAAAAGTCTAATAATTCCCCCCGATGAGGATTAGTTAACCGCATCGCCAGGGCATTAATTGTAAAGTCGCGCCGATACAAGTCTTGACGAATAGAACTTGCTTCAACTTCAGGATTTGCCGCCGGATAAGGATAAAATTCAGT
>QQTW01002255.1_pt1 | contig 13925 bp, 16 predicted proteins | sample 1904831 | NCBI WGS metagenome assembly QQTW01 (sample SAMN09435610, study PRJNA476489) | Subsurface metagenome, whole genome shotgun sequencing project. | reverse complement strand
GGACAGGCGGTACAATAGGAAAATTTGCAATAGCTGGACAACGATGCTCTCCGCATTCAGAAGCAACAGTGTTTGAGTTCCAGCATCCAATGGACGGTGTTGCGCCATTCGATCCTCCAGCTTACCCTCAGAGATCATTCCAATCATAAAGTCGTCGAGAAACCTTCTAGGGAGCCAGAACAAGTGCGCAAGAGGAAGAAGACGAAGCAGACGATGAACAATTGTACACAGTTTCCAGCTTTCAGCCAACCAGCTTCGTCATGCTTTGATCATGCGCTTTGAACCGAAGAGGTCGTCCAGCAGCCCACTCCACAGCTCCCGCATAGCACCGGCTTCCCTCATCTTGTCCACGGCGTCCTCTGCAGTCCTCGTCGCAGCCGCCGCCACCTTGTTCGTCAAGTTGTACGGATCCAAGTCAATAGAATGGTTATCCGTTACCTCACTTATGGCCGACGGGCTCTCAATGTGCGTACTATTGGCGCTGACCAGGGAGATTTCCGGGCGGATCACGCTTTCAACGGCTTCTTCGAGGCCCAGTTCTGTGCGTGGGGGGAAGATATTCTGTGGCAAGAGAGGAATGCGCACGATCTCCGGTGGTTTTGATTCCTCTAAAGTATGCTGCGGCATGTATGCGAAGTCTATCGCAGAGGTATCGTGACGCCATTGCTGCTTTTCTGATTCATGAAAAGGGCGTACACCTCGCTCCCTTGGACTGCAATCCGTAAGCATCTTCTGTAGCGCACAGACTGCTAGAAGCTGACCCATTGGCATGAGCAGACCAGTTGTACGTGGCTTGGTAGCTTCTGGCTTGCTGGCTTTTGGAAGCTTGGGGGTTCCGCTGGACCGGCGTAAGGGCACGGGGCCATAGACGTGATGCCGGATATCGAAGAGTAGTAGTCATTTGGTAGGAACCAATAGACGTCAGTATAAAGTAATTTTCGTTCCAACAATCCAGATCAGTGATCAAGGCCCAAGTGACTTGGGAATGTATTCAGCAGTCGAGAACAGAAACTCATTAAGAGGACACAATTGACGAAGGAGACGGTCACCTCAACGGCGGTGTATATCTATCGGATAGCGAGGTAGTAGCGCTACCCCACCTCAACAATTAGGGAACGCCGAAGCCCGCGTCATCTGATAAGATATAAGCCGCATTACCTAGAGTATGTGTCACAATGCCGTCATGGTCGGAGCATTAGGTCCGCCCGAATCCCCGCCATTGAAACGTCTCCTGTACGAAGTAAAGCGTTTTCGAACAACTCCGAAGCACCGTGCGCATCCCGTGATATCGTGGGTCAAGAGGTAGGGAGGGTCACTTGCTGCACGCCCTCAGTGACGGCGTCCACAGGCTCCTGATCGGTGATCGGCTTGGCCTCGTCAGTTGCCGTCGCTTCAATGCTGCCTTGCTCTGGTTTCTTGGCGTTCTTCTCCACCTTCCGAGCTTTTTTGGCGGCTTTTATGGCTGCTTTCCTGGCAGTCTCCTCGTCTTTCTTTAGCCGCTCTGCCTGCGTACCGCCAAAGATGACGCGCCATTCCTCCTCCAACCTGGGATCGATTACTGAGAACAGGTGTTTCGCTTTGCCAATGTGGTGGCCTGGCTTGATGTCATCAGCTGTCCAACGGTCTGGAATGACGAGGAATGGCGCTTGTAATTGCTCCAATATGGATTTGGACGTGACCGGAAGATAGGGTTCGAAGATACTTGCACATAGATAGATGATATTTATTGCAATACCCGTGACCGCTGCTGCCTTTTCAGGTTCATTGTCTGCAAGCTTATTGTCGAAACCATTGCTTTGAAGGAGATTGTTGCCAGCTTGGGCGATGTGCATGGCAGTCTGGACCCCGGCTTTGAGATTAACTGCTTCCATGTCGACTACGTACTGCTTAAGTAGGTCATTCACCTCGCCTTTAGCCTTGTCGAACATGGGGTCGGAATGGAGTGAGGTGTAGTCTGGTATGACGGAGTTGTAGATCCTGCTGTTGACAAGCTTGATGACACGGTTGACAAAGTTACCAAGCTTCGCGAGCAGCTCGTTGTTGTTGTTCTCAATGAAGGATCTCCATTCAAACTGAGTGTCCCCGGTCTCTGGTCTGTTCTTGAGAAGATAGTACCGCCAAACATCCGCTGGCACCTTTGTCTCTCGTGCATTATTACCGAAGACTCCAATACCTCGGGACTTGGAAAATTTTCCACCTTCATAATTCAGGTACTCAGTGGTTGATAGATGATGCAGCATAGTCCACTTTTCACCTGTGCCGATCTGCGATGCAGGGAAGATGACGGTGTGGAACGGAACATTGTCTTTGCCCATGAATTGGTAGAGTTGAACATTCTCAGGATCGCGCCACCATTGCTCCCACTCGGTAGTGTAGTTGGCTGTAATAGAGACATAGCCGATACAAGCGTCGAACCATACGTAAAACACCTTGTCCTTGTAGATCTCTCGGTCCTTCTCATCAGAGAAGACATCTAACGGAATGGGCACACCCCACCTGAGATCTCGACTGATGCCCCGGTCCTTTAGTCCCTGCTTCAGCCATGATTCCGTGATGATCTTGCCGTTCTTTGACCAGTCCCCATGGAGGGAGGCTTTCCGACACCAATCTTCAATGGCTGGCTGAAGTTTATCGAGCCGCAGGTGGATGTGCCTAGTGTCTCGGGCAATTGGTGTGGTGTCAGGATCAATCTTACAGCGTGGTTGGATCAGGTCCAGAGGTTCGTAATCCACAGAGCCACAAGAGTCGCATTGGTCGCCCCGAGCGTCAACGTAGCCACATTTGGGACAAATTCCCTCGATGAAACGGTCTGCCAGGAACGATTTGTGCTTCTCGCAGTAAGGCTGGCGCGAGGCTTTCTCCACGAGATAGTCTTTCTTGTACAACTGTCTGAAGATGTGCTGCACGATATTCTCCTGCTGAGAGGTAGAAGTACGGCCGAAGATGTCAAATCCAATGTTGAACCAGTCGTAAATATCAGCATGTACCTTCGCGTATTTGTCGCATAATTCCCGTGCGGTAATCCCTTCTTCGAGTGCTTTTGTTTCAGTAGCTGTGCCATATTCATCGGTGCCGCAGACGTATAATGTTTGATAACCTCGTGCTTTGCAGTACCTATACAAAACTTGGAAATTAACCAATAGCTGACAAGTTCTGACTGCGTCTGTGCTGACCTCGAGAATACATCAGCACTCAGAACGCTTCCGACAATGTTGCCAAGATGGGGTACGTTGTTGACATAAGGCAGAGCACTCGTGATCAGGATGTTTCTGTGCCCAGGTTTAGGCAGTATCTTGTCGTCTGAACTCATAGCTCATGTACATTGAAGGAAGACCCGAACAGATGAGTCTTCCTCGACGAAATGATCCCTTTGACTCACTTCAAAAATCTGTGGGTGGAACCAGCGGAGATAATCATCTAAATCCGATGTCAGACAGAAGGCCATCGTATCCCTGCAGCGATCTGTACATCACCTAGCGTGGCATTCAACTGCATTTCGGTTGATGCGTGCTCCAAAAGCTCGGACTTGTGCTTATGACGTCCGCAACAATTGAGTCGTGAGACCGCCGTAGGCTGATGCAGAGAACATGGCTTCAGCAAACTGTTCAGATCTTACAAGCAGCCCAGCTGGCGGTACGTTATCTGCAACTTGTGTTTCATGCTACCGCAGTGCCGTGACCATTTTCTGCTCCCCGCTAAAGTGCAAATAGGGTCGAAGAACAAGAAAATAAAGAAAAGAAAAGGTGGGGCAAAGGGGAAGGCAAAAGGTGACCCAGATTTTGCCAATGGCACAAAACTGGAACATGATCAGGAGCCAGACGGTGGAGATGGTGAGGATGCGGTACCGCACACCCCAACCGTGGAAGCCAACGCACCAGACCATACCCGCACTGCCCCAACCGTGCTAGAGCCTTTGGAGGGAAGGGGAAGTGCAAATGGTGTACCACCATCAGAGAACGACGAAGCAAAGCTGTTAGCGATGGATGGTAAGGCGGCTGGAAGACTTAGACAGGAGGAAGCTAGATCAGAAGATGCTGCAGATTCTGTTCAGCGCGTGTATTCACCACAAAGCTCTCCGGAACCGGACCCCGAAACCAAGGCCAATGATGCCGGGGCTAGGTTTGAAGTGCTCGCTCAGGAGAGAATGGCCTTGAAGGACCAAGTCGCCGAGCTCCGGCGAGAGCTAGAGGGAATCCAACAAAAATATGATGGGGATATGGATACTGTCCGTCACCAGTTGGATGAGATAACCGGCGAGAAAGAACAAGCACAGACCCAGTACCGTAACCTCCTTGGTAAAGTCAATACTATTAGGACACAGCTAGGGGAGAGACTCAAAGCGGATGCCGTAGGTCTTCTTGCGCCGGGGCGAAAACAGAAGATACTAACCCCAGAAAGGAAGACCTGGCCCAAGCCAAAGGTCGGATCGAGGAGCTCGAAGAGCAGTGCGACGGACTTCGCACTGAGAACGAAGCTCGGACAGCGGAATTGTCCACCGCCGTGGCAGAAGGAGAGCAGCGCTCAAAAGAGCTATCGAGTTTACGGAACAGGACCACGCTATCTCAACAGAACTGGGCAAAAGAAAGGGAGGATCTGGTACAACGAGAAGCGATCTCACGTGAAGAATTCGAGGCGGCGAAGCAGGCAATGCAAGATTGGGAAGTATTGGCCATGGAGGAGCGATCTGTAAGAGAAAGTACGGCGGAGCGGGTGGCAGAGCTTGAAGATCAGCTATCGACGCAACGTGAGGCTTACGAGAAAGCTGTATCTGAAAGGGATAGTCAGTCATTGACCGTAGACGGCTTACAGAGGGCCCTCCAAGAAATTCAAGACGGCAAGTTTCCGGATCCCGCATCGCGAAGGCTAGCACTGATGCCCCTGTTAGCTCGAAGGAGAGAACTTCGAGACCTTGCCGAAAATTCAGAAGCACAAGTGGGGAGCCTGCAGAAAGAACTCCAAGAAGTTCAGCAGCAGGCCTCGGAATCCACTTTTGCGCTAAAGGCAAGCCAAAAGGAGGTCGAAAGAGCACTGCCTTTCGAGAAGGAGGTCAAGGAGAAGAACATAATTATAGGCGAGCTGCGTCACGAGGCTGTGATCCTGAAGAGTAACCTCACAAAAGCACTACGATATCTAAAAAAGGGGAGACCGGAGGATAACATAGACAAGTGAGTCTTCGGTCATTCCTATGAGCCGTCTCGCGTCTCACTAATTGATAGACAACTCGTGACCAACCATTTCTTACACTTTCTGGCCTTGGAACGAGCCGATCCCAAGAAGTTTCAAGTGCTTCAAATCATTGCGGCCTTACTCGGCTGGTCAGACGGTATAGGACACTTATCCGCTCTCATGCCACGACCAAGAGCACTGACTGTTGGTGCAGAACAACGTGAGCAAGCGGGCCTTGCCAGACCTGGAGCGTCAAATCCTAATTTGCGGGTACCCATTTCACCATGGCACCGCACACCGAGTACACCAGCATTATCCACGGACTTCTTCCCTGATAGCAGCAATCGGAAAGAATCACTAGCCGAACTGTGGTCCGACTTCCTGGAGCAAGAAGCACAAGAAGGCAGCGGGTCTCCGCGATCTCCCGGCGATTCAACCAGATCACCGAGTACCTCAAGCACTTCGAAGCCATCCGGCTTGGGGACAATCCCTAAGGCGTGACCGCGACCGCCTTCCGCACGCTAGGGTACGGGGGGTCAAGGCGAGCTCGTGTACGAGCTATGCCAACCGCGTACTGTTGACCGCGCATAAATGTATGCACATCTTACAACACATCGGCACCCAACCAAGTACATATTGTGAGTATGATGAAAGACAGTGCAAAGCTACCAAAGGGGGGTTCCCCTTTGCTGCGTGATCTACTCTACTCAGCCTTTAGCCTGAGTCGGTCAACTAGCCACGTATGGAGGTGCTTGCGGAAGGCAATAGCTCTGGCGATATCGACGAACCGATGAAAGTAACAACATGTTTGCTGGAATGGCGGTTTCGCTGCAGGCTTCTTCTACTCGGAGGCTAGGAACAGTAGTCGATAGGGATGTAACGCCAGAGTAAGTTGAGAAGGAATTTGTTTTGCTTTTGATCGCGTACTGTACGCTACTCGTTCAGCAGCGGTGAATCCGTTTAAGGTCCAGACCAAGACTGGACGAACAAGTAGAAGAAAGTGTATATTGCGGTCTTCCTGTCCGTCGATAGCGGTAAAGGTATCACACCTTAACCTTTCTACTAAAGCTTATCACTAATGGCTCATCAGATCATATCAAAAATGTTGTTCCAGGCAACGACGGCGGTTTTTGTACACCTCGCCGCTTCTAGGGACGGCAGCATTGTTCGCGCAGGGTACGCTATCCATCTACCAGTCAGACTTGGGTCAAGCGTGGGACGATGACTACAGCCTCTGAATCGTACAAAGCCGACCTCCAACTATATTCCAAATCACATACGCAATTACATGTACTAAGCATCTGGCATACCATCGGATGCCGCTACCCGTTCATTCCTGGCATCTCTACCAGAAAATATCAGTCGCATCGATAGGACGAATATAGTTCTGAGACTAAGGCGTGGGTGGAGGATATACAGCCTTTGGCGTCTGGGCTGATGTTGAAGACTAGCTTCTATCGGGGCGGGGTGGGCAGATAAGTCGAGTACGGTCTGAGGTTATGGGTTTCTCTCCAGACTGTGCGAGAAAGTAGGAACACTCGATATGCATGGAGCTTTAGGCAGAAGCGACCCCTTAGTAGAGAGCAACACAGGCTTGGGACGGGTATAGCCTCAGCTCCGGCTTACATAGCGAGAGACACCAGGCCTGGGCCGTGGGAATGAGCCGATCTGCTCGTAGATAAACTCCATGCAGTCGAACAGACCTAATTTATCTTAGGCATGGCATTCTTACCTTACTGTACATACCTCGTCTTCGCTCAGCAGATTCATGTGTATCAGTCAACAACAATCCGCAAGTTAGATTTATGAAGTCAGGGATGCCTCACAGAAGCATCAAACCACGTTTCCCTGGAACGATGTGTGGAGGATCTTGAGATAGATTCGAGCTTGTGAGAAGCATTTCTACCTTCCCCGTGGCCATGCTTGCGCCAACCATGCACTTCTAGATCTCCTAATCCTTCATGCCATTGACCCACATCATCACCAAGATTGTGACCAGTCTCTCCAAATCCTCTCCACAGTCCTTCCGCACTTCTCGTACAACCGGCCTCTTCTCAACCAAGATGACTCCTACCGGTTCGCCGCCCCACCCACCGTCCGAGGATCCCGATCTGATAGTTCTACCTGCAGCAACACCACTTCGCCGACCGATTGTCATCTCCGGTCCATCCGGCTCCGGGAAATCCACGATCCTAAAACGCCTGTTCGCCGCCCATCCAAACACCTTTGGCTTCAGTGTTTCCCGTCCGTAATCATCCTGCGTTAACTTTCCCGGTCCACTAAGCACCACTTCTCTCTTCGTTTTCTTGAAATCCACCTCACAACCGCCTCGCGCTCACATATCACAGACACAACCCGCGAACCCCGCCCCACCGAGCAAGACGGGCGTGAATACAACTTCACCACCACCCCCGCCTTCCTTGCCCTCGTTGACTCAGGCGGCTTCATTGAACACGCCCAATTCGGCGGGAACCACTACGGCACGAGCGTGAAAGCCGTCAAGGATGTCGCGGAGGAAGGGCGGATATGCGTGTTAGATATCGAGATGGAGGTTAGTTGCCCGTTTCCCGTGTCTCAGTTTCACATTGGCAGGTACCCACTGGAGAGCGGAACATTGTACAGAAGATATCGTTGGCATGGCTGTATTGCACCTGGGGCGCTGATACGTGGGGGGACCGTAGGGCGTGAAACAAGTCAAGAAGACCGACCTGAATGCGCGGTTTCTGTTCCTTTCGCCGCCGTCGATTGAGGTGTTGGAGCAGAGGCTACGTGGCAGAGGGACAGATTACGAGGAGAACGTGCAAAAGAGGCTGCAGCAGGCCGTGAAGGAGATGGAATATGCAAAGGAAGAGGGGGCGCATGACAAGGTGATTGTCAATGATGATTTGGAGAAGGCGTATAAAGAAGTGGAGGCGTGGGTTGTAGATTGGGGCAAGTTTGGAAGCTAGCAGGTCGAGTTCCTGTGGTTGAGAGGATTGTGGGAGGGAATGTGACGATATTGATATACGCAGAGCATACGATACCCAACTTGACTGATACATTGCATGGCAGGTTTTGGCGGGTGACCCGGGACCACTGGTGTTCTATAAGAGTACATCTGATCAAAGTCTTGATGCGCAATACACTCCATAAGCAGTAGGAGAACTATCTGAGACCTGGGAAACCGCTGAGAAGCAACTTGCCAAACCCTTTCAAACCACTGCAACGAGGCTTTTTCAAGCCACACCCGCCCGGTATATGCAGACTCCTCTAATAGCCATTGATTGTCATACGCTGGCTCTGCCGACTCAACTCCCTATCCGCGCTTGGACTAATCGGTCTGCTTCCCGAGTGCCCTGTTGCACTGTTCTCCTTCAATGCCAGCAGCTGCTTTGCCCTGAATGTCTCATAGTGGATTTGACTGGTCGTTTCGATGAGGTCCTGCAGATGCGTCCTCGTCAGAAAGTCCCTTAGGCTTACAAACTCGCAATGGTTTTCATCCTCGACGTTGATGACGCCCCAACGGTTCTGGCGTCCGCGGACCTGGCGGCCATTGACCACAATGCTGTTTTCGCTACCGACCACGGCGAATGGAATAAGGTCATTGATGTGCGAATTGAGTTGGCGTTCCTCATCGTCTTGCTCATCGTTGTCGTATGGGTACATGCGAAGATTGTGGAAGGCGAATTCTTCCTTGATGCGCTCTTTGAAAGCGAGGCGTTCTTCAAGGGTGAGGGAGTCGGATTTGGCGATCACGGGGACGACGTTGACGACATCGGAGAGTTTCTTGAGGACTACGATGTCGATCGGTTTGAGACTGTAAGCGTTTAGCTGGAAAACACCTCTGGTGGGCGTTTTCTAGCGACGTACGCGTGACCAGATGGTTGGATGAAGAATAGACAGCAGTGAACCCGGGTGTCTTGAATGTATCGCTCGCGTTGCGCAGTGAGTTCTTTCCGTAGGTATGCAGAGTGCTGGTCCTTGATGTACTTGACGATTGGGTCCCAGCTAAAGACATATCAGAGCTTGGCCACGGAAGGTACTCGAGCCCAGGCCTACCATCTGTCGTTATTGACTTGATCGCCATACCCTGGAGTATCCACAATGTTGAGCCTCAAGCGGACCCCGTTTTCCTCAATAACTGAGGCCGATGTAAGCAATCCGGACGTTGTCTCAACGCGAGCACAGTGTACCGTGTGATACAGCCTGGATTTCCGTTGTGGAGCGCACCGGTTCCGAGGGTGTGAGGCGGCCTTTGGAGTCAATGAGATGGGACGCGAAGATGGTGTTAATGAGAGTCGATTTGCCCAAGCCGGTCTGACCTGTGCGCCTATGAGCTGAATTGCAAAACGTCGCGTCCAGAACTACTGACCGACACAGATGACATTGAACTGAAAGCCCCGTTTCAGGAGCTTGCGCTCTATCTGGTTGGTGATGCTGTCGAAGCCAACGTGGCTCTTGGGCATGACAGGGTTTGATTGAGAAGACATGACATTGGCTGCTGCCATACTGGATGCCGTGACGCGAAGATGCCGGCACAGAGGCTGTATCACTTGAATAGACAGACGAGACAGCAACTTGTTGGTACTGGTCAGTAGAGCATAACCATCTATTTCCTGGACTTTAATTTTGGGAAAAGGGGGCCGACACTGCGCACCCGCGCAACCGCGGGCGATAGCCGCTTCGTCCTCCTCGGATCTCTTCGGACTAAGCTACATGTACCTTGAATCTGCTTATAATTTCACGGCCAATCTTCCGAGATCGTGAGACCACGGGTACAGAGACAGACACCCTCTTCGTGAAAGGACAGTGGATCTGCTTTTCGCAGCTTTCTCCAAAGTTTGCTGCCAGGTCTCGCATGCCAAACCTGCAATTTCCCATTTCAACTTCAACTTACCATGCAGGTGAACCGTTCCCCGACCACAGCATGGGAAGATGCGCAGGGAAGCACAGAGATAGAGAGATCTTCAGATATCGTAGAGCTCTTGATAATCGGTGCTCCGCGATCGAAATCAGCGTGGTATCTATAAATCTATATTACATTCATGACTCCTTGCCTGTAGCGAGGCCAAAATATCAGGCCAGCAGTGAACAACAATATACGCAGAGGGCAAAAAGAGCAAGTGGTATCAGCGCGATAAGCAGACGTCCAGAGAAGGGCGTACCCAACTCGCCCATGACCAACCCTGAAGGATGCACGCAAACAGAGACACGATTGGAGACTCGCACCTCACTTTCACCTTCCCCGATCAACCTCCGTCTATCTTCCTTCATAGTCCGAGGCCCAGTCAGGACCTCCGTCTCCCACCCATCCCTGTGTCGGCCCAAATCCCGTGCCTGGTCCGCTGACATAGCCTCCCTCCCCCACGTCATCCTCATAATACCCACTCTCCGCTCCGCTGCTTGCGTCGAAGCTACTTCGACCGCTGACCTCTCCCTCATCCCCCGGTCCAGGTGCTGCGAGCTGATCCCATTGCAGGCCCTGCAGCGCCGGATACTGCGCCAACAGTGCCGCCGGTAAAGCGAACCCGCCATTCATCATAGGTTGCGGAATCGGCTGGAGACCGCCGTTCTGGTGGTTATTCGTCGCCATCTGTTCGTTGTAAAGACGTTGTCGCTCCATTGCCTCTTCATCCAACAACGGCTTGATGCATATTCTCCCCGCCTCGCTCCTGAAGTGTCTTCCCAGCGCGTCCGCGCGCGCAAACCGCCGGCCACATCCCCATGTCCCTCCGGCGCCTAGCTCGCCCTTGCAGACGAATTTTTTCTCGCCCGAGTGGAGCCCTTCGTGCCGTTTTCGGTCATGTTGACGAGCAAAAGCTTTGCCGCAGACGGTACACACGAACGGTCGCTCGTCGGTGTGAGTGCGTAAGTGAGAACGTAGATTGTAGGCGCGGGTGAAGCGCTTAGGACAAAGAGAACACTGAAAGGTGGCTGGGTGTTTCTGGACTCGGGAGTCTTTTCCTCCAGCTGCCGAAGCTCGGGATGGATCAGCCAAGTCAAGAATGGCATCGCGGTTCGGAATTGATGAGGTGGAGGAGCGACGTGATTTGCTGGCGGGAGAGGCTTCACGAGAGAAAGGGGGCTGAGAGTGACTATCAAAAGGAGAGAGCGAACGGTGGCGGAGATCGAAGTCGGGATAGGAAACATGGAAGTTATGATTCGGCGTCATTGGCCGTGAGATCGACGTATCGGATTTGGCTCTGCCTCTACGTCCTAAATAATGTTCAACAGCCAATCGAGAACTTGTGACGGGTGTAGTTTACCTCTTACTGGCGGAATGAGTGCGTCAAAGTCACCTTCCGGCCGAACAGGCTCGAAGTTCGAGGGAACCGACGGCGGCGCCAGATCAACACTGATCTCTGGCGGTGTCATCTGTGCAGCCTGACCCATGTCCCCCGAGCTCAGTCGATGTTGGTATCGTGCAAACGAAGGGTCGCGAGAGTTGGGATATAGATCAGGCCCTGGCCGCCCATTGAAGTTGTTTTGCATATCTGGCGAGAGTTGAAATTGGTCCTGAGGGAATCCATAGCCGGGGTGAGGCGTCATTCGAGGAGACACATAAGGACTGTGCCCAGGGCTAAACCTTTGCTCTTGATGTTGCTGCTGTTTAGTATCCGAAATGCTGAACTGCCCAATACCCAAGGCATTCTGGTACATCTGGTTGTCTGGCTGTGGATTCAGCATCGGTGACGGCTGGTCAAAGGTGTCGAAGCTGTCGTGATGAGGGAGCAAAGGCGACGGAGCGACGGAGTTGGAGAAATCCGAGTGCTCTGATGGTGCGCGTCGATGTGTCTGGAACTGCTCGCCAGTGAAGCCTGTCCACTCTGTATGCTGCGGTTGACCTTGGCTTAAAGCTGCACAAGGACCCAGCGATGTTGAAGCATGACGTGAGTGATTGGGAGAAGTGAACTGCCCTTGATTAGGTTGTGGGGAACCGTGATTAGACGACGAGCATTGGTCTGGTGGCATAAGGTTGGGAGGGGTGGGTATCATGTTCTGTGGTGAGGACATGTTGCTCATGATCTCCGCAGGATTGACGGATCGTTGCTGTACCTGCATGTCTAGCTGCGGATCAAGGAGGAAAGTGTTGTCCAAGTTCTGCCCTGGCTTGGTGTTGAAGCTATGTTGCTGCTCAAAGTCTCCGTACGGGCTTCCTGAGCTCAAGCCCAAAAGGTCAGGGTTGTACTGTTGGTGCGTTTGCTGTGAGGGAGACGAGGCACGATGAAGAGCGGAAGAGTTGTCCTGTTGATATGGGGTCTTCTGATCCAGACCATCGAAGTCATTGCTTGGTAAGATGTGTTGTTGTTGATACGGCGGGGCTTGTAAGGAGTTGTCGAGAAAGGATGCGGGGAGGCTGTACTGCACGTCAGGGCCAACGGGGCTGTTGTCACTAGGACTGAAGGACAACGAGGTGAAGTTGGGATGGGAGACGGAAGAGTCGATGCTAAGGTGGTGGTGGTATTCGTTGAACTGGTGTGGCGAAGGCGAATGCCTTGAATCGTGGTTTGACCGGGGGCCAACGGACGGGGAACGCCCACGATGCTGCTGATGCTGCTGCTGACCTTCCATCGCGGAGTAGCTTGTGATGCCTTTCCCTGGGGTAGCTGTGTTGCGAGAGCTTGGACCAATTGATAGGGAGTGACTAGGCTGTGCTTGAAAGCCCTGAGATAGAACGAGGCTATCCTGACGTCTCGTCGCTTGTCCTCGGGGCGAGTGCAATTGGCCTTGTGGGGGGGGGCAGTGTTCTGACTGAGGTCGAAATGGTCCACCGTGGCAAGCGAGAAGCTCAGCAGCGCCCTGGGAACTGGATCTCTGTGAAAGGTGCGAAAGACGACGGTGCTTTGCGGTTGTTTCGAACGGTAACTGCCTGGATCCCGGCAGATCGCACAGCCGCAGCGATCACCAATGCGAACGCTCGAACACGGAACTCCGCGCGACCTTGCTCCCTGACCTGACCCGTTCAATAGCGCGAAGGATGTTTTCCTCCAGGTCGGAGGATTTGAATTGTTCCAGCTGCTTCTTCAACAAATGGCACGGCCTGATTGCCCTCCTGGGTCTGTGCGACAGCGGTGAGAAAGCTGAAGGTCTGGTTCTGGCGATCTTCTGCTGGCACGGAACGGGCAGAGCGATACTTGGAGCAACGGAGGGTGGCTTTGCGATTATCGAACCGCAACCGGCGCTTGATTGGAAGAGCACGTTCGGGCTGGGAGGCGGCAAGGGCCGAAGGTCAGCTAGGCTTCAAGGTGTTGTTTCAGATGGAGGAGGAGCAACAGTTGTATCAGAAGATAAGCACCAAGGCTGCGCACTCACTGTCAAGAAAGGGGCGAACAGGCTACCTCAGCTAATCGAGAGAACAGCGCTCGTGTGGTTCGAGTGGACGACAGTTGGTGGAGTCTGCGGAGATTGGGCTATCGATACAGAGTCATATCGTCGTGGTATGTCGGGCAAGAATGGAACGAACTGCCGCAAAGTTCGATCAATGTGACGGGAGGTGTGTAGGGACGGATACTCGCAGTGATCATATATTCTTCTGCTGATGTGATCCGGGGGAAAAGCGATGGCCCCCAAAGATAGAAATGACATGGAGCTGGTGAACGCTCGTCGCTCAAAGTTAGACTCACCGTCACGCCCTAAGCTACCTTGGGTACTTCTAAGGTGAGTAAGTCTTAGAGGCATCTTCCGGGCGTCTAAACTGCAGCTACAGCACGCGAAGGATTCGCAAGAACACTCCAATCTCCACCCTGCTACGTGCTACTCTTGATCTTGTCCACCTGGTG
>QQTW01002254.1_pt1 | contig 13928 bp, 4 predicted proteins | sample 1904831 | NCBI WGS metagenome assembly QQTW01 (sample SAMN09435610, study PRJNA476489) | Subsurface metagenome, whole genome shotgun sequencing project. | reverse complement strand
GTGACTACCGCAAGTCGGTAGCCACGATGTAATTTGCGCTGGCCTGTAGGTTCCGAACGTGTGATTTTACTTTCAAATAAACGCAGTCTGCACCGTTTGCTGGGCTCGGGCGGGAAGGCTTTGATCGGCCTGGGGTCGACGTATTGGAAGTCCCTGAGTGTAATCTCAGAGAGGAGCGTCTCGCCATGTCCTGCTTGGAAGCTTGCTTCGAGCCTTTGAGTATGGTCGTACATTTCCCAAACTGATCTAAAGTCTGCTTCGGAGAATTTGGCATAGAGCTCAAACCCTCGAGGTAGCGTAACGCGCATGACTTGCGACCGAACCTCCCAATGCACATCACTCCATGCCAGGCCGAGCTTATTGTTCGGCTGGATGCAGATATTGACCAATCCGTTCTGGCTGGCAATTGCAAGTTCCATTCCCCAGTCCGTCCGATCACGCAAGGTGGAAACAATGCAAGGCAGATCAAATTCTTGAGCTTTGTTGTCATCTGCGCTGAGAGTTACATTCAAAAATATTCTTCCGTAAGTAAATTGTCGCTTCGTATCACTTAATGGCATGGTTTCGGAAAGCCTTAACCTCTTTGAAGACCTTTCCAGAATCATCGATCGTGGAGCACTATTGGATAACATATTTTGAATCTCAGGTGTGAAGAACGGATATTGAATCCAGATACTCGTATCTAGCCCCTGTGACAAGGGTGACTGACCCTGCTGAGGGGGCAGCAAGCCGTTTCTCTTCATCGACATTGTCAATGCGCGTAGATTGGCCACTATTGCTTGGTGCATCTCAATCAATTGGGCAAGGTCCTCGTCGCCGGCAGTTCGCACAATTGCAGCCATAACACCCATGCTTCCATTGCCGAATCTTCTAATTTCCGGATGCTGGGGTGTGATATGCTTGATAATCCACCAGGCTTTTGCGAGATCAACATTTGCCTGTATTGGTTGCACGCTCTCGCGGTTCCCGTTAGCGCTGCGCGGTCTGGAGCGCATGGCAATCTCGAGCTCTAATCTACCCCTGAGAAACCACCATATTCCAGCTCTGATCCACTCCAAGAAAGTGGTCTCCAAGATGGGCTTTAACGCTTCTGCTGCTAAGTAGAATATTGAATCGTAGTGCTCAACACGCGCTGAAAATTCTTCCAGTGCATCGTCGCGAACGGCGTGTACAGCCGATCGCAGCGAAAGCGCAGGGTGTTTGTGGGAAAGTGCTGGACCAGGGTCGCCATCGACGCGAGGTGTTTGATGCTTGTTGGGAAGCATAGCTGGAGGAGTGTGATGAGGCACACCAGGTGTCAGAACCGAAGGAAAATACCCCGAGCCAACCGACGTGGAGTCAAGGGATGTGGGTTGTGTTGCTGGTGAGGGATGCAGAGAATAGTTTGGTGCTGCTTCTAAAGTCGTCATAGATGTCCGAACTGGGGAGACTGGAGAAGACTTTGTTGGGTCAGGTTGTGACTCGTCTGACAGATAAGCTGGTGGAGGCGGAGACCGCAGGCGCTTTTCGCTTTGTAACGCTCTCCCTTCCTCGGCCCTCATTTCTGCCTGCGCTCTAGCCGTAGTCAAATCCATGTGATTCGAAGCGCGCCGCGAGATGGCGGTGCTCTCCTCCAGTGGGGAGACCGGACATCCGTAGTCATCAGATGGCAAAGTCTTTTGACCTTTCGAGCTGTTCCCGCTGTCGTTAAACCCTGTAGGTACCCTTTGCAGCGGGCGCGGCCGGAAGCCTTCGCCGACGGTCATCTCTGACACTGAGATCTCTTCACCAGGTTTTAGCGGTGGCTGAGACCTTATTTCTAAAGTGTGACCCGCCTTATGTACGACAGAACCTCCTTCTGACTGTGGTCGAGCTCTCGCCCGCGAGACCTCCCTAGGTGGGATTTCCGATTCATCCCCGCCTTCGCCAATAATTTCCGGCACTGCAATTGTAAACTTGACGCTGAGACCTTTTCCTTTTCTGATTCTTGGCGGTTCTGTTGATGGCTGCTTCCTAGTGCTCTCTGGTGAACTTGGTGAGCGTGATATCTCCGCAGCGGTGGGCCACCGTGAAGCTGTCGTAGTATCTATCCGAGGAATGCTGATCTCGGTATTTGGTCTTGGGTGCTGCTTGCTTGTGGATTTCAGGAAGTCTGCAACGTTGTTCTCTGCCTCGAACTGCTTCTCCGCCCTCTTTGCCGACTTTTCTTCATTCGAGAACAGCTTTCCCCTCCAACTGTGCTTTGAAGAGTGCTTCGGTTCAAGTCGCGGCCGATCCAATGTGGAGCCATTGTCGCCCATGATTGTGGTATTATGACAGAACCTGAAGATGATTGAGAAGACGGTACCATTTGCGCTACTTCGTAGTTCAAGCCTTCAAACTCGATGCGCTGCCCAAACCGAATGGTGGCAACCACTGCTGTTTATACCTCGCCGGAGTCTTAATTCGGAAAACGTAGCTCTCGCATAAATGCTGTCAGGACATTGGAACGAGAGACAGCTCATTAAATCAGGGCTGATAGTCAGGGTGGCCTAGTGAACGGAACGCTGTCTTAGAGAGATAAACTGATGGTCGTGTGCTCTTGCATCTCTTGAATGCTAGCGGCGTAGCACAGGCAAGTATATGTGGTGAATATGTTTACTGGTACGGTGAACTGCTCTGCCTTTTGTGCATATATGTAGCAATTGTAAACCAATCGTACTCAGACGATTTTAACTGTAAGTTTCACTTATATAAGTTTAACCCAGAGCTCAAGTCACACCTAATGTTGCCTCAATACAAGCTCTTAATCTACCCCCAAGACCACACCTAATGCCCGGTCAAGTCATATCCAAGCTTTGAGACTCTTGCCTAACAGGCACCTAAGCTAGGTATACCGGCCCCTTCATACTTAGGTAAAATGAGCGATGGAGTTCACATACGATCTAGAACTACCTGGTATATCTCCTCGACAATTCTAGTGCAACACTACCAGACACTGGACATTTACCCTGTGATCGAATGGCAGGTCTGTGTAGACGAGGGCGGCGGGGGGGAGAGGTCCTTTTCATAGATCAAACGAGTCTGCTAGCAACATTTGCTTGGAGCAATGCTCACAGGACGGAAGATGCAAAGAGCAGTCATAGCAGAAATTGCACCCATTTCTCCCTTGTGCTTGTCACGAGAGCCACGCTAGAATAATAAGAAACTCGTGTCTCATCTGGATCCGGAGGCCCAGCATTCGTCGTACTTCCACTCCCACGAACGCCTGATCCGTACGTAATGAGACGCAGCGGGCTCACCGATGGCCCGTGCTGCCATGTTCTCTCGGGAACGATACACTCCTTGTCAAGGGCAAAAGACCTCACGAAGCAGAGTTTATCTATATGTTGGTCAGCTAGTGCTTGTGTTTGTGAAGACCAGAGCCCATTACAAACCTCCGCCGATGCTCCAAGGAAGGATCTACCCTCTCCAGGCTCCCAAAGGTACGTCTTCTGCCCCAGAAATCAAAATATCGAGTTTATTGCATGTGTTTCGGTTCACCAGCGGCCCTTGCGACTCCACCTTTGACTCTGGGTAGTTGGTTCATGCGAACCACTTTCCAAGTCGCCCCTAACACTGCCTTTAAAGCGGCTCTTACAACCGTCTATCAGGGCATTTATTGCTCAGTCACAACTTTTCGGATCCATATTCGTAATATGTGATTCAAACCAGCCGAGCCTTGAGCCATTCCATCTCATTGCGCACAACCTCTACGAGCATCTTTGGACCTGCACCGGATCCTATCTTTCTTGACTGATAGTTCCCGACTTAGAAAACAGAATGATGTGTTGCTACTTGGTTGATCGAATGACTTTCTATCGGCGCCAATGGACTTGTTGATCTTGGTTTTGGATTACACCTTGCCTGAGACAACTCCTGTTCTCGCCCTTGAGTTACCGCCGCCAACCCGCATGCAGACTAAGGTTGTGGCGGTTTGTTTGTGTTGGCCAGAGACATCTAAGATGATGATACTGTAATATGGGCATCCATGACCGTATTCGCATCTGCCGAGAGGTATCATCGCTCCGCTTGGAATGCCAAGTGTAGAGCCATCTCTCTCTCTTGCTGCGCTTCCGTGTTGCTACCAGAAAGCCGGATGAAATGATAATGTCGAAAATGATTGCGAGTCTGATCAGCTACGAGCCCTTTGGCTTCCATGATCAGGCCAAGCTGTTATGGACCTCATCAACCCCCTCCAAATCCAGATCAAGGAAAGAATCCTGGCGTATCGAATGATGCCAGGGTATATCGAGTGCGCCCGCTCGACAATACTTGGAAGCTTCCTGCAACATTTCCTCAGTAGCAAGTTTGACATTTCCTGCACCATGCGCAATACACCATCAGCTGGAGGTGCGCATTCTGGCTTGGTTGCTGGAAAGGGGCCGTGCCGCTGAGGTTGACTGATAACCCACGTAATCTAACCCATGGTCCATCGACTGCGCCGTGGCGAAGACCACGTCTATCTTGTGTTGGATACAATTTGTAGTCTCGTATCTCATCTAAAGAAGCTGGCGGCGAGAGTAAGCGTTCGAACGGGGAGATGCTGGGAGTTCTGCCCGACCGCGAGAAAAGAGGGCTTTGAAGGCGTGCTTGAGACCAAGAAGAGTTTTTAAATGAGTCCGAATGTCTTTGGTCGATACACGACACTCTCAAGGTTTCGGACAGATCGAGCTATTGTCGCCACGATGGCCCGAATGTGCTCTTCTCCGTTTGTGCCAAAGGTTCGATGCCACATTGTCTTTGATATCTCTCTTTTCGGTCTCTTCTTTCGTTTCATTCAATCCGCCTCTTTCTAGTTGAAGAATGCTAAGACGAAGATGACCCCGGTTGTATGGAATCCGATGTACGTTCGGCGAAGATGACGAAGAGAAAGGAAGTATCTTCCAACTGTGTGGGCAGCGAGTGATAAATTAGCATAGAAATCTGAAATGCGGAAGGCAAAGTCTGGGTAAGTCAATAAGAACTTCCTTCCCTGATCCGACGGAGTTAAAGTAGGCAAATGGGAAGAAGAACAAAGTAAAGAACAGAAGAACGAGTTGATGATGGAAAAGAGATCAAGCGAACAAGCGATAAAACGAAGAATTAAACAGGAGGAGAAAATGAAGAAATGAAGGAAGGAAAGAATGAAGGAAAGAAGGAAGGAAAGAAGGAAGGAAGGAAGGAAGGAAAGAAAGAAAGCTCGGAACAGAAATGCAAGAAGCAAACAGTAAGAAGGGAGAAAGATCGGAGAAACGAGTGCGGTGTCCATTACTTACTTCGATTCACAAACAGTGAATAGGGCTTTCTCGATATTCACCCATGAGCAATGGCAACTCGCTCTTAAAATTTGCACCACTTCCTCGCCCTTCACTAATTTGTACACAGCAGAAAGGGGAGGCTTAAGCAAGTCCAAGAAGGGATCACCAACAGAAAGGAAGGAGGTCGATCCAGGGAACGTCCCTACTCACTTCTACCTTACTATCCATTGCTGTAAGCAGACGCCGTGAGTCGTAACCTAAGTAAGCTCGTCTGGGAACATTCCACTAAATCATCATAGAGGCACATCAAAAGCCGAGAAACACAACCGCAATGCAGCCAAGTAAAACTTTGATCAATCAATCTGTTTCTTCATTTCATGAATTACCTCATCTGCGCTACCACAAAAGCCGGGTTATTTTATTCAGACAAGTATCCACCGGCCGATAACGACGTAGCGAAAACAAAAGCTAGCCACCGCACCGTTGCAAAACGCCCACTGTGCTCTACATCTGGTAGCAAACGCTGCACCGCACATAAGAAGCAAGCGAGACGCTTGCCCGAACCGAAACTCTTTTGTACAAGACGCGCTCCTTGAATGACGAAAAGTTAGTATGTACATGTGACAGCAGGTCCAGGAATGTCATTATCGTGGCCTCCTGACTCGATGATCTTGCCCTTTCTTCGACTTCTTTTTGCTCTTGTCGATTGGTGGCGCGATAGGGACGTCGTGGAGTTCCCATTGCATAAAGCGAAGCATGTACTCGTCGACATGACCGATTTCGTCAATTTGATCTGCTTCGTCCACGTCCATGTGATTGTGCGGTGTGAATGAATCCGAATCCGCGCTTACTATGGTCGTGAGTAGTCTCTGCCGATCCCCGCCTGATTGTTCAACGGGCGTAGGGGTTTGAGTGAAGGCGGAGAGTGGCGGGACAACTTCTCTCGGTGTCGGAGGACCAGGTGTTTTCGGAGTGGCGCCACCACCGCTGCTGATGGCAGTCTTCTCTTCAAAGTCCGCATCATCATTGTGAATCATTTCCTTCTCTGCGATCTTCGCCGCAGCAATGTCCTCCTTATCCTCAGCCTCTTCCAGGACCTTGCCGACTCCGCCTGCACCACCGCCCAGGACGCGGTCCATTGCCGCACTCGCCTCTGCGTCACCGTCCAGTGCTTCGTCATTAATGATGTCACGAACGTTCATCTTGTTGAAGTAATCGGTAGTAAACTCGCCCTCTTGAATGACCACGTCGTCGAGCATGCGCTTTTGATTAGCTTTTCGTAGAATATTGGCTTCGATCGTGTATTCCGAGACGAAGCGATAGATGTGGACATCGCGGGTCTGTCCAATACGATGGCACCGATCCTGACATTGCTTGTCCATGGCAGGATTCCAGTCAAGGTCGTAGAAGATGACAGTGTCAGCGCCAGTAAGATTGATCCCTAACCCGCCCGATCGTGTCGATAAGATGAATGCCAAGATTCGTGTGTCGCTATTGAAGCGATCGGTGAGTATTTGACGTTGCTCTACCTTGGTAGCGCCATCCAGACGAAGGTAGCGATGCCCATGGATATTTAGGAACTGCTCGAGAATATCGAGAACTTTGGTCATCTGCGTGAAGATAAGAGCACGGTGACCTCCAGCCTGTAGGTCTCGGAGAAGTTTGTCCAGCCGCTGTAGTTTCCCGCAGTCGTACTGAAGGAGTCGTTTGTCTGGAAAAGCGATGGACAGTCGGATTCTAGCCTCGTGAAAGGCGTCCGTTTTGTAGATCTGCTGTGCGTCTTGGATAATCTCGACACCGTGGCGAGACAGCGTCAAAGGAACCATATCGGTGGCAACAACCGCGGGTGTGATGCAGGCGAACTTCTGGATGGTCGTCTGGAGACTGTCAGAGCGCTGCGCCAGGGTAGGTACCATCTCTTGCATGGCAGGTGAAGTCGTCAAAAGCCAATCAAGGACCTCAGCCTTCCGCTTTGGTTGCGGTGGTGTGGGGAGGTCTTTCAAGTTTAATGTCAACTTTTCAATCAGACCCCTGCCATAGACTGGGTGTTTCTGGTTCCTAAAGGCAGTAAGGTAGACGCAATGACGAAGCTCTTCCATCCTTGAGATCTTCGCGGTGTTCTCCATGGAAGCCAAAGTCGCGTCAATGGACGAGCCATCGTATTTCTTGGTCCAGTCAGTCCGATTTATCTGCCTCTTGCAAAGATCCTGAAGCGTTCGGATAGCACTGAGTCTAGAAGTCTCCATGGTTCCAAGGGCTGCAAGGTTTTCACTATGTGCTGGCGTCAAGTTTAGGAAATCCAGGTTCACATGACTCATGGGGTCGTCTTTCAGCAAGCGTCGCCGTACAAAGAGTTCTTTAATCTCGAAGTCTGCTATGGCCGATCTTGGCATTGCAAAGGATGTGACTATCTGTCGAGTCTCAAAAAGATCCGGATGGTTGCAAACCTTTCGAAGCTGCATTAAGCAATTGATGATTGAAAGATAATTGCCGGAAGCCAGAGTTTCGCGCGTCTGGGCCCGTGACATGAATCCGTCATACAAATATCGCTGCCTCTTCGACAGTCGACAATAAACCACGTGCTCATACTTCGCCGGCATTTGCTTCTCAACGTCGGCCTTCAAACGGCGCAGAAGGTAGGGGCGCAAGACCTTATGAAGTTTGGAAACGATTTGCTTTGCCTCGTCATCCATGGTATCTTTGCCATGCTCCAGAATTTGCTCCACGGGCTTTCGAAACCAGTCAGAGAACTCCTTGAGATCGGCAAAACCGCCGATACCGTTCTCTGTGCTTTCGGAAGGCATCAAGAAAAACAATAATGACCATAACTCTGTCAGGTTGTTTTGCAGAGGTGTGCCGGTCAGCAATAGTCTGGCCCTGGTCTTAAATGTCAGAAGGGTCTGCCATCTCTGCGAGCGGAAGTTCTTGATATTGTGGGCTTCGTCGAGGACCATGTAGTGCCAGTTGCGTCGCTTAAATGTCTGCTGGTCTTGCAGAACGAGCTGATATGAGGTGATGCACACGTGCCATAAGTTGTCGTCGAGCCACCCTTTTCGCTTCTGCTTTCGTTCTTCTTGAGTACCGTAATAGGTCAAGATCTTGAATCCTGGCAGGAATTTCTTAAACTCCATTTCCCAGTTGAGCATAACGCTAGTAGGGACCACGATTAGGTGAGGGCCCCATACTTCGTGCTCCACGGCAAGATGGGCCAGCAATGAGATGGTCTGTATGGTTTTTCCTAAGCCCATCTCGTCCGCCAGAATACCATTGGTGTGGTTGAGGTAAAGACCCGCAAGCCAATCAAGCCCATAGTGCTGATATTCACGAAGAGTCCCACGCAGTAGAGATGGCACAGGTGTTTGCAGGGTGACTGAAGGTTGTGGTGTAGCTGAGGAAGAGCTTGGCTGGTTACGTGTCAGGTGCTCGATGGAGGAAATCGAATCAACTTCGGAATGCTTTGTCGTAGCGTTGGTGCCTGGAGACGTTTGGTTGCTAGGATCGCCGCTGGCTTCAGGGGTGGTGGGAATGCGAGAATCAGCATTGGTAATGATCCTTAGGTCTTTCTTGGGCAATATGGGAGGCTCATCAACGTTACTGGCCGAAGGCGTTTGGACTTGTGATGCGTCAGGTACGAGAGAAACCTCCTCAATCTCTTCCTCTTCGAAATCGTCGTCAAGTTGCTTGTTTTCTTCGCCATGTATAAGAGGAACCTCAATCTCGGCTTTACGGTCCGTCTTCGGAAAGAACCCGAGCAAACCAAGCTCTTCCTCGCTGCCCTCTTCTACGCTCTGCCCTTGCTGACTACTGTCCATATCACTATCACTGTCGTCCAGTTCACTGTCCATGTCGATTGACTCGTCGCTATCGTCAAGGAGGACTTCATCTACGTCCTCCAAATCCGGGTTGGCCATATCAATGTTATCTTCTATCATCGTTTCGCCAATATCCTTAGGGGGCTCCTGAGTCTTGGCTCTCGACGAATCTAATGATTTCGCAGGGTGACGTTGACTGTTTTCATGTGTGAAGTCGGGCGACGTGAGTAGATTTTCTGAATTCGGAGGCAATGTTGAGTACTTTCGTCGAAGCTCATCGACAGTCAACTCCTCATCATCATCCATAGCTTCATTAGTAAGGCCATCTTCGCTCTGCGATGAGCTAGTTGACATGTTCTCGTCCTCGACATCGGAATTAGATCCACTTTCCGAAGTTGAGTCACGTTCGTCAGGTTCATCTTCCTCCTCATCGCTATTGACCTCAGATAAGTCCCTCAGCCGCCTCTTGTCAAGTAGTTGCGTCGAATGCTCTAGTACTCGGTTCAGTGCCTGCTTCCCAAGAACTTGTTGCTCCTCCTCCCATTTTATCAGTCGCCTTTTGTTAACCTCAGCAGTGACCATGTCCCATTTCTGCTGCAAGTCTTTTCGAACCTGCTTGTATATTACTACACTCGCGTCACGCTGCTCTTGTAGGACCTCTTCGTCGGTCTTGGGTTGCCTTCTCTTCCACTCTGTTGCAGCCGCATGTGCCAGTCTTTTTGCAGAGGCGAGGTGATGCCGCTGTTCCTGTTTCAGTAGTTTGCGAAAGTACAACACGTGAGCGAGAAGGTGATCTTGATGTGCATACTGCTGATTAGGCTCTTCTTGTGGGTCCGGCACATAGACTGAGCATATTTCCGCACTGAGCACACCGCCAGGGCGTCCGGCATCGACAATTCGCTGTCGCAATTGAGCTTCTCTCCTTGCATCGTCTTCGGTCAATACCGCTCCGTCTTCAAGAGGTAACGGACTCTCATGATCTATCCAGTCTCGAAAAGAGGAGAACTTCTTTGGTGGAAGTACGTGCCCAGGATGCTGTATGGTTACTGTTGGCATGCGTACTTTGAATTTCAGCCTCTGCGGCTTGAAACTCGGACTGATATTCACATCGTCCTCGCCGTTGCTACTAGCTATGCCATCCTTGTCTACTTCCCGCATCTTGTTCTTCGTATTCGTCGCCTCTGCAGCACGGGTAGTGCGACGTGTTTGTTGCGACAGTGTGGAGCATGGCTTAAGGGCGGATGAAGAGGATTTTGGTGTTGGTGTCTCAGTGTTAGTATCTTTGGTGGCACGAGCCTTTTGAGGGGTGACTGTGCTCGTATGTCTCTTCGTTGGAGTGGTGTTTGATAGACCGCCCTTTGTCGATGACTTGCCAGCGACGTGGATAGTGTTACTCCCAGCGGACACAGGGTGTTTCTCATGGCGTTGATATTGAGTTGAAGCTGAAGTTAACGGCGATGGCTGGTGTGATGTTGCGCCTCCGTGCCTGCTCTTACTCACGTAGGTTTTCTGTATGGCGGCGCGCGTCTGACGCTTATCAGCCTGGGGTTGTAGTTCCAACGGCACAGCATTTGTTCTGGCTGATTTCCTTTTCCCTCCCTCCAAAAATGATGTGGGACCCTCCACTGAGACACGTCTCCATGGTGGCGAGATCGGTCTCGAGGTGGAGCGCGGTCTGGTTGTAGCTTCGGCAGTCTTGCGCTTCTTGAATGGAGGTGCATTGCTGTCAACATCTTCATCGAGGGCATGTTGTTTGTCCGATGAGGGTAAAATAACTTTCTCGACGGTGAGGTCGGGCGATTCATGAGCCAAGGTCGCTTCCTTACCTGTTGGGGCGTTTTCGTGGTCGTGATGATGTTCAGAAAAGCCATTCAGGCTACCGTTTTGCATTTCTCGTGTCAGGGTGACGAGGTCGATCCCTTCTATTCGGTTGACCCCCAAGCTCTCGACGAAATCGCGCTCAAATCACTTGATTTTGGCACCAATTGAAAGCTTGGCATTGTCCTAGTCTGCTGAAGAAGTCTTGGTTTCTCATCGGAAAATTTGCGTCGTGGGCGAAGGATTAAAGCTCCAATTTGAAGTGATGATAGGGCGAGGCACTTTCCGCAAGCCGCAAACCAAGCAAATTGAGGTTGGCGAGGGGCCAAGGTTTGATCTAACCTCATCAGGCTACGTCAAATCCCGTTGGACCTCGATTACCTCAACTTGATCTGCTTAAAGCATCACGACGGATTGATAGCAGTGAAGGTCTGACTGTCGCCTTTACCGGTAACACATTGCCAAAGGATTGTCACGACCGATGTTGTTGCGAAGGATAGGAGCGGTGCGACCGCTAACGCGGGCACTCCGGGGGAACACACCTCGAGTCAACCTCACTCAAATCAGATCACTCACACAAGCGGAGATTGAGGATCCAAACATGGTCAGACATATTGTATGTCAGGAACTATGGAATTAACTGACTTCGTCAGAACGGCGGCTACATCAACCCACCTCCGGAGAAGCGTCAGTTCCGCGATCCCTATGCCGACTGGTGGGACAAACAAGAGCGACGAAACTATGGCGAGCCGGTCCATGAAGATAACGACATCCTTGGGATATTTTCACCCGAGGAATATACCCATTTCAGCCCCGGTCATGGTTTCTTTTTGATGGGTTGTTTCATCGCGACCACGCTCGGTTTATGCGGTCTCGTCCACATGTACTATCCTGACCGGCCCAGTGTGCCAAGGGAATTTCCGGATGGTTTGGAGAGGGAACTTGGAGGGCCAAGGGCGTTACGGGTAGGTCACCAAGAGATTGCCCGAGTAAATATGGAGTAATACTAATTGTGCTCGAACAGGCCCGGAAGATCGGCGAAGGGCAGCAAGAGGCATGAAGTTTTGGCGCCGTTCCTACTGTGTATATATCATTTGCTACAATCTTCACAAGGGTTTTTCTAGGTTTGTGCCGGATCTGTGCTCAGCGAACAAAATAAAGTCCACTGCCAGTACTTCTACCGCATTTGCCCTGACAATGCCACAGCACCTTGCTCCTATCAGTGGCGTGATGAAGGCGCTTTGGGCTTCCTATGTCCATTTAGTGGTGCCTCAGTTGGTTCCGAGGCTGTAGCCATTACCTTGAACGGCCATAGTATTAACTAAATTGATCATGTCAACATTTTAACTATTGTCAAACAGTGCTTACAAGAACGTTGGTAGGAGATTAAGATCAAGTTTCTCTACTGAATATTCGGCCTGTGAGTACGCTAGGTGAAAGATGACCTAAATGTAAGGAACAGATACAGCTATGTGGTAACGCCGGTGATGGCATGATCGAACCTCCACCAGCAACCGTTGAAATGAAGCAAGACCAATAAACAGCCCAGCCGCGCCACAACAACCGTTTCAAAACCGCGAACCCCACCGGCGATAAGACTCCCGCTAAATAAACACCTGACAAGTAATGGGTATAATCAAATCATCTCCTAGGGATACCGCCTAGCATTCTCCCACCGCCAGCTAACAGACTCTGTCTCACAATCATTTCTGCAGCCGCAGCCGCAGCGAGTCTCTCCTTCTGCCTGCTACGATCCTTGAGGTACTTCTGAGCCTCCGGTCTCATGCGTAGAATTCTAAGGATCATGTCATCGTTCGGTTCCGCCTGCGCTTCTTTTCGCTTTTCTTCCTTAGCTTTCTTCATGGTCCCAAGATTCCTCGATAGCATGATGCTCTTCGTTCTTCTTGTGGACGTCAACCCCATAAGGCCCGCGGCACCGCCAAAGGAAGGGGAAGAAAGCGAGGCAGGTGCTGAGAGGCGGTTGCGTTGGGCTTGCTGGCGTGCTGCGGTGGCGGAGGCCATACGCTCGGACGTACGTATAAGGTTCTCAGTAGACTCAAAATAGAAGAAGTTTAGTGATTGAATGTCGTGGTATTTGGGGGATTTCAAAACATCGAGCGGGACACCGTTCGCTTCTCCAGTCTCCTCGTCCACAGCATGGAAAAAGTCGAAGAGCAACTGTAACCATTTGAAGACAATATCGAGTTCTTGCTGGGTAAGTGGCCGCTGTTGGGAAGGTTTGTCCGAAAGTGCTGGTACCAGCATTGCCTCTATGGTGATCAAAACTTCCTTCCATAGCCGGGACATGACCATGACCATAGATGTGTCTGTTAAAGTCTGCTTCATGATAGCAAAATTATCGTCGAAATATGCAAATAGTGGCTTAAGAGCGTTGGTAATCTCGACTTGTGTGGGTCCTTGAGCAACAGACTGTGGCCGATTGCGGTTGAAATAACTCGAGACTGATGACATAGTTATGCCTTTTTGCAGCAGACTCCTCAGAGCTCTTCGGGACAAGCAGTGATTGATGTACGCAGAAAGCTATGTTTCTCATCTCAGCAAAGGCCGGCATAATAATGTGGATTCTCAAACCTTGTCCGTAATTGTCCTAGTCATGTCTCGCTCCGTTCTTTTCAATGTTCTGAAAGCCTTACCAAAGTAGAACTGTATGTCATCCCTTTCGCCTTCCATGCTGACTCGGAGCAAAAGACGACCCTGTGTATCGAGATCCAGCCAGTATTCTCGCGGAAGAAAGTCACTAAAGTGGGAGGGATCCAGTTTGATCGACGTACGTCCGACACAGTCGTGATCACCCATCGTATCCCAATCCCAGACAGTTGCAATGATGTTGAGTGGTCCTTGAGTACTGATATCGACCGTCTCCTCCCAACGCGGATTAAGGTTGCCGTAAATGATGCGTGTCTTTGCTAGACGTTTCTGATACTCATCCCCCAGCACCACATATGGATCACTCAAGCCGTTGATGTCACATGCTTTTAGATCTTCTGCCTCGACAATTTTGATTGAGAATACATAGTTTGTAACTTTGCGTTCCCTTTGA
>QQTW01002253.1_pt1 | contig 13929 bp, 15 predicted proteins | sample 1904831 | NCBI WGS metagenome assembly QQTW01 (sample SAMN09435610, study PRJNA476489) | Subsurface metagenome, whole genome shotgun sequencing project. | reverse complement strand
ACCATGTCTTCAAATGAAAGAAGAATATTCTCTACCTGTCCATGTCGGACGACAAGAAAGTCGACAACAACTCTTGTTGTTGTCGATTGACGGTCTCTCCAGGTTTTCTTTATCGATCGTCCTGGACGGCTTCGGCCTTGTGTCTGTCTCACGTGCGACCCAGGCACGGGATGGAGATGGGAGGTCGCCAAGACACGAGATTTTTTGATGGAAGAAACCTCTTTTCACCATCAACATCGCCAACTCTACTAGGAAATATCGCCGGTAAAAAATCAGCCATTGTTTCCATTGAAGGGCTGTAAAAAAGCGGATTGATCGCGCAGGATAGTCGCACGATCCGCAGCAAAGCCTGGCGCAGCTGGTGTTGGTCAGACCGTGAAAATCGAAAACACAAAGAGAGAGCCTTACCGTCTCCCTTGTCGTTCGACATGGACAGGTAGAGAATATTCTTCTTTCATTTGAAGACATGGTGCTTATACTGGGCACAGTCTCAATGCCGCCGAGCAAAAGGAGTTGCAGGGCCGGGTCGAGCGACGACAGATGAAGGAGTTTATGACGGTTCGTGAAGATTCTTTGTCCATCCGCGCCGCAAACGGCGACGCAGAAAATCTTGGAATTTACAATCATGGCTTTTAGCAATGATTGAAGATATCAATCCTATCATCCGTATTAGAATATTTCTACTATGGGTGTCGCGAGTTACCTTGAGCCATGCGGGGTGCTGATGATGTGAGCACCCCAGATGTATGGGAAGCTCGTCCAACGCTGCTTCGACGACTGCGTCAACGACTTTTCCACCAAGGCCCTTCATTCGAGGGAGGAAGGTTGCGTGCTCCGTTGCGTCGACAAGTACCTGAAGGGTTCGGAGCGATTAGGGCAACGTTGGCAGGAGCAGAATGCCGCGATGATGCAGTCGGGCCAGCTGCCAGGAGGGAGTTAGATGGGAGGAGAATATCTGAATGAGAGGGAATAGGGTCAGTCGCTCTAATTACCACATGTATAGTATCTATTATCGAGCATGAGCGTTGGGCGATTTGTGGGAGATATTCAATCCAATCGCTTCTCACCCGGAATGTGCGGATGTTGTGCCCTCGGTGGGTCTGGACTGCGGAGGACCCTAACCTTCCAGAACGACGGGATGACTATATAGACAACAATTGAAAGCTCTCCCTGCAACATGAAATAAATTGCACATGATTGCATATCGTTTTGAGGTTGGCGACTTCATTGATCACGAATGGCTATACGCTACATCGTGACGCACCAGATGCCAACAGTTGATATGGCTAGACTAAAACATGATTAGATTGCACGTGGGTGCTGGTCGATGAGATGTTTGATATGATTGATGACTGATCAAGACGTCATGTTATGGCTCTTCGTTACCACCTCGTCGCTTCATCGCTTGAGCCTCCACCACTAACACGTCATCTATCAAGATGCCCGCCGACACCGTAGGAAAGGTATACTGAATCATATATTAATCTCTTCAACGTTAGATGCTGATATATATGCCAGACGATACATTGCAAGGTCAGCTCGCTCGCTCCAGACGTCGACCGTCAGATGTAATTCAATCTGTAGGCCGCCGTAGCGTGGGAAGCGGCCACGGATCTCAGCATTGAGGACGTCGAAGTCGCTCCACCCAAGGCACATGAGGTCCGCATCGAAGTCTATTACACCGGCGTTTGCCATACCGGTAGGTGTTCTATCCCCATCATAATTCTCGGCTGAATTTTGTTTCTAGACGCATATACGCTCTCCGGTAAGGACCCCGAGGGCGCCTTTCCCATCATCTTTGGCCATGAAGGGGCCGGCACCGTCGAATCCATCGGGGACGACGTCACCTCGGTCCAGCCGGGGGACCACGTCATTGCCCTATAGTAGGTCTCATGTTGATGTTTTCTAATCACGAGACTGACTACTCCAGCACCCCCGAATGTCGAAAGTGCAAGTTTTGTGTGAGCGGTAAGACGAACCTCTGCGGAGCGATCCGAGCCACGCAGGGGAAAGGATTGATGCCCGATGGAACGACTCGTTTCCGGGCCAAGGGGAAAGATCTGCTGCACTACATGGGCACCTCGACCTTCTCCCAGTTTACCGTCGTGGCCGACATCTCCGTCGTGGCCGTGACCCCCAAGGCGCCCATGGACCGGACCTGTTTATTGGGGTGCGGCATCACCACCGGCTACGGAGCGGCCATCGTGACGGCCAACATCGAAAAGGGGTCCACCGTGGCCGTCTTTGGCGCCGGTTGCGTCGGGTTATCCGTGATTCAAGGCGCGGTCCGCAACGGCGCCGAGAAGATCATCGTCGTCGACATTAACGACGGCAAGGAGTCGTGGGCGAAGAAATTCGGTGCCACCGATTTTCTGAATCCGACCAAACTCGGCGGTAAAAGCATCCAGGAGCAACTGATCGAGATGACGGACGGCGGGTGCGACTATACGTTCGACTGCACGGGCAACGTGGGTGTCATGCGAGCGGCCCTCGAGGCATGTCACAAGGGCTGGGGTCAGAGCGTGATCATCGGCGTGGCCGCAGCCGGGCAAGAGATTTCCACTCGACGTGCGTTTTCATCCATCTTCGAGGATCGAGGCTGACTTTTTTACAGCATTCCAACTGGTGACGGGTCGGGTCTGGAAGGGTTGCGCCTTTGGCGGCATCAAGGGCCGCTCGCAGCTGCCGGATCTCGTGGATGATTATCTGACGGGCAAGCTCAAGGTGGACGAGTTCATCACGCATCGACAGCCGCTCGGTCAGATCAACGAGGCCTTCAACGCCATGAAGCAAGGTGACTGCATTCGGTGCGTCATCGACATGCGGCAGCTGTGAAAAGGACCCACTACATAACGGAAGGCAAGTAAAGAATCTGAGCAGCCATTTCTGCATCTATGTTGCGTGATATTCGTTTGTGATCCCTGTTCAAGGTGTTATACATGTTTGTTGCTAGCTCCAGCTGAGCGTTGCTCACCGCTTCGAATCGATGCACCACCCCTTGCCATGCTGTTGCTCGCTTTGGTCCGCATCCATCTAAACTCGGCAGAGACGACTCCTCACGTTGGACACGTCAAGACGCATCCGGACAGGCATCTGTCCTTCGAGCCCAGCTGCAAGCTGTCAGACGGTTGGTCAGACGATCAGGGACTAGCTCGACGAGTACTGCGAACTGGACAACAGTATACAGGATGCAGCACGCAACTCCCGACAGGGCGAAAAATCCTTTTCCATCGACGATCCTGCTGGATGACTGGCCTCGACCATCTGATGGAGTTGTTCCCGTCCGCCCGCGACGCCACGCAGATCACGCTTGGCCGGATGCATCGACCAACAGCTTTTAGGTGCTGACGGATGGCCTGATCCGGTCGAGGAGTACGCTCCATCGAGTCTAGTGTCTGACTAAACCCGATCTGCCGAACGCGCTAGGCTCGTTCGGGGCGCTCAACAACTCCATCGGGGTTGGCGTGGGAAAGGGTCATCCTCCCGGGATCAACCACGGGCCCCCTCGAGCTCACGAACGAAGCTGCGACCGTGACGGCCTCACCATAGCGTGACGCTATCGCGGGACACCCTACCGGAGGCTAGAGTTCATCCGACAGCGGGATGATGGGATCAAGTGCTCAGTGGCTCAGCTCTCGATGGAAGTCCTTCCTTGGCATCTCGGGGGCGGCAACCGCGAGAGAGGCGAAACCGGCGGAGCGTCAAGTCTGTTGTCGGCCGCCCTCCAGCGCCGCGGGTCCTGTTGGCCGCCCCACCCTGGCGGGTATGTCCGTCGACCGTACATAACCATGCTGTCACGGACCGATGAAAGAAGGTCAAGAGCGCACAGGCCAGACGTGACGCCTGAGGATATCCCCACCTGATACACGCGTCCGCTTCCTGCCTGCGAGTACCCGTCTGGTGAGTGTACCAGGTGACATCTGGATCGCATTCACCGACTGATGTTGGTTAACAGTCGAAGAGAGCTTTCATTTACGATAGAAGCGCGATATTTGAGCGCCTACCGTTACGCAGCGCTTTGGTAGCTTCAACATGCTGGACTCTGAGAAAGCTCCGTTGCTGGAGCTGGAGGCTCCCTTCCCTCGAGGTATAGATGTCCAGCGGTTGACTACCTTCACCGCTGATGATGACAGCTCCTCTGGCGATACCCTGGCAAGACAAGCTGGGCCGTCGATACCCTCAAGCCATCGCGCATCGAGGCTATCGCACCGAGTTCCCCGAAAACACGCTGAGCGCGTTCGCGGGCGCCCTCAAGGCGGGCGCGCATGCGCTGGAGACGGATATCCATTTGTCGAAAGATGACGTCGTGGTTCTCTCTCATGTGAGTGATCGGTGATTATCGTTGATCATTTACTGATACGAACAGGATGCCACGCTCAAACGATGCTTTGGCAAGCCCGAAAAGATTGTCAATTGCGACTGGAGCTATCTGAGCAGCCTACGCACACTGAAAGAGCCGCACGAGGCGATGCCCCGCTTGAAAGACCTGCTCGAATATCTCGCCCGTCCAGGTCTGGATGATGTGTGGGTGCTACTCGATATCAAGGTAGATCATCGACGCGTAGTACATGTTGAGATCTGACATTCCCAGGTCGACAACAGCCCCGACAACGTCATGAGATTGATTGCCAAGACGATCCAAGAAGTACCACCATCGCGACGACCGTGGACGCAGCGCATCGTGCTCGGTTGCTGGGCGGTCAGTCTTTTACTCTGCTCGTGACTCCAGTACTGACGGTCCCAGGCCAGCTACCTCCCTCTCTGCTATCGCTATCTGCCCGGTTTCCCCATCACCCACATTGGCTTCAATCTGTGCTACGCCCGACAGTTCTTCAAAGCGCCGAATGTGTCGTTCAACCTGCTGCAAAAGATTCTCGTCGGTCCCGCGGGCAAGTCGTTCTTGCAGGACGCCAAAGCCGCCCATCGACCGGTCTTCGTCTGGACGGTCAACGATGAGGACATGATGCGGTGGAGCATCCGCAACGAGATTGACGGGGTGATTACCGACGACCCCAAGAAGTTTCTGGAGGTGTGCCAGCACTACGATGGCACGGAAGAGCTGCCGAGGCTGTCCTGGCGAACCTACGCGGCGCTGCTCTGGATCCATGTTCTGAGTGCCTTCTTTAGCGTGTTATTTCGATGGAAATATGGGTCCAGAGTAGATCCGGCGTGGTTTCGTCGGTCCATTCAGAATAAGCGATGATTGTTACATAGACTCTTCCCATGTAAATAGTCTTGGATGAGTGACGAATTCATGATCATTAAACGCGTCTTACCTCGACGCGTCTCGAGAATTTTGAGACCATCGCGCCCCACCACTGATACCCCCTCCACCAACCTCGACGTCACCAATATGCCCAGGTATATATTGTATTCCAAGTAAAGTAAGCTCAGACTGATGGTAGCATTAGAGAGATCATCACCATTCAAGCCGGCCAATGTGGCAACAGCGGTATGTTTATCTCATCACTCTGTTTTCACGTCTACTCACTTTTGTTTCAAGTGGGCAGTCAATTCTGGCAGCATCTCTGCCTCGAGCACGGCATCAGCCAAGACGGCAACCTCGAGGACTTTGCGACCGAGGGCAGTGATCGGAAAGATGTGTTCTTCTATCAAGTTTGTCCATTCGTATCTGGACGAACATGATCTCATCTGACGATATGCCAGTCCGACGACACGCGATACATTCCTCGAGCCATCCTGCTGGACCTCGAACCTCGAGTAAGCTCTTCGATATGGACGGTCCGAGCAATATTAATGCTCTCAGGTCATCAACGGCATTCAAACCAGCTCCTACAAAAACATCTACAACCCTGAGAATTTCTACGTCGGCAAAGATGGCATCGGCGCGGGCAACAACTGGGGCGCCGGCTACGCGACGGGCGAGAGCGTGCATGAAGAGGTCATGGAGATGATTGATCGCGAGGCCGATGGGAGTGATTCCCTGGAGGTGTGTTGCATATGCTCCTGGTATGAGTTCATATCTGATCATCTCAGGGCTTTATGTTGCTGCATTCCATCGCCGGCGGCACCGGATCCGGATTGGGATCGTTCTTTCTCGAACGGCTCAACGATCGTTTTCCAAAAAAGATCATTCAGACGTATTCGGTGTTTCCGGATACCCAGAGCGGAGGGGATGTCGTTGTGCATCCGTACAATAGCGTGTTGGCGATTCGAAGATTGACTCAGAATGCGGACTCGGTGGTATGTGCGTCCATTTTAAGAATATGGGTATGTCTGATATGATTAGGTGGTACTGGACAATGGAGCGCTGTCAAGGATTGCGGCCGATCGACTGCATGTGCAGGAGCCGTCATTCCAGCAGACGAACCAACTGGTGAGCCCCCCCGTGCTCTCTATATTTTATCGAAGCCTAACAACTAGGTAGGTATCAACAGTCATGTCCGCGAGCACGACCACCCTGCGATACCCCGGCTACATGCACAATGATTTAGTTAGCATTGTGGCTTCACTCATTCCGACTCCACGATGCCACTTCCTAATGACATCCTACACGCCCTTTACTGGCTCCAACGTCGAACAAGCCAAGACGGTGCGCAAGACGACGGTGCTGGACGTCATGCGTCGGTTATTACAGCCGAAAAACCGGATGGTGTCCGTCACGCCGAGCAAGAAGAGCTGCTACGTTTCGATCCTGAATATCATTCAAGGGGAGGCCGATCCCACTGATGTATGTCTCCACACATCATCGGAATTGATATATGTGCATAATTGTATTAATGCTAATGCAGGTCCACAAATCCCTCCTTCGAATTCGAGAACGCCGTCTAGCGGAATTCATTCCCTGGGGTCCCGCGAGTATGCAAGTCGCGCTGACCAAGAAATCACCCTACGTACCCACATCACATCGAGTGAGTGGGTTGATGTTGGCCAATCACACGAGCATCGCCACGGTGAGTGGTTAGACCTTTCAGCCCAGATATATGGGGGTATTGATGAGAGTAATTATGTAGCTCCTCCGACGGATCCTCGAACAATACGATCGACTGCGGAAACGAAATGCGTTCTTGGAGCAATACAAGAAAGAAGCGCCATTTTCAGATGGATTGGGGGAGTTTGACGACGCCAAGGCTACCATTCAGGATCTAATTGCGGAGTATGAAGCGGCGGAGAATGCAGATTATTTGAACCCGGGCGGCGGTGGAGGAGGTGGTGGAGGTGGTCCATCGACGACGAGTAGCGCTCAATAACGATGATATGTAAGTTAGCAGGTGAGTGAGTCTGGTCAGTGAAGGCGTATGGACTGCAGAATGTGATGTATCGGCGTTGGGGATTGTGAGGACGCGTGTGGCGTTGCGGAACAAAGATCCATATCAGTTCAATCAATCCCTGATCACTGGCCGCCTTCCGGCTTTCCCAAACCTTTTCACCATCACGTCTTTCTCTTCGAATTCGAAACTGAATGATTACCCTGTATCTTCGTTTTCTAAAGAATCATCTAGATGGATGTCCTCGCTCTGGCCATGTCTTCTAAAGCCTCTTGTTATGCAAGTTCCATCTCTATCTTATCCTCCATGCGATGCCACGGACCGACAGCTGACTAACTTCAATCCCCGTTCCCGAAATCCGATCCGATGACGGTGCGCATCCGTGCTGCTCGTGCCAAACGTGGCCATCTGATCGCATCGATCTTTATTTCCATATGTTGGTATTGTTTTCGACTATTCGATATCCCATGCTAATGACATTCTTATATCTAGGTATAATATGTCACTATACAATAAGGACAACCTCACACGAAGGAATTACCAGGCAGCGTCATATAAGCGCCGAGTCTCGTCGAGCATCGTTCATATGATTACTGCGCCACACCACCGCGCCACTCGACCCTCGATTTCTCTCTTTTCCCGGCGGCAGTCGAATCGGCGTGGGACAACAACGAACATGGGACCCATGGATTTGATCACGGATCATTATCACGGATCACCATCCCATTCCCGACGGTTTGAGTTTCGATCTCCGTCTCCTTGCCTCTGGCATTCGTGGCGCATCGCCCCGACGGTTCTTCATTCCGTTTCCTTTTTCCCCTTTCCAGCTTCGTGTTTTTGGTCCTGCCTGGTTATTCTTTTCTGAGTTATCCCATATGGGATATCTCACAGGGATACGGTTTCTTTTACTATAGGGACGGGTAGAGTACCAAGTGGCTGGTACGAGTATCGTCCGGAAGGGTCTCGATCTTGTTGGGCTGTGCTGCGCTGCGCTGTGTGTCATCTGTCGGTCTGACCTGGGTCTGACCTGGCGGTGGTGGCCTGACGGGGCGCATTACACACGAACTAACTTACCGGTTGGTCACCGCAACATCAGATCAGGATCACCGGATAGTTGCCGTTGGTTTCTGTGATCTTCCTTTCTTTCTTTCTTTCTCTTCCATCTCACCTCTCGCCTCCTTACATACTTTACTTTCTAGGCATATCGCTGCTGCCTTGCCTTGCCTCCATCGTCGCTGCTCATACATACTCTACGAGTTCATACTGTGATCTACCGATCTATCTATCGAAGCGTATCACATCGCATCGCATTCCATCGTCGTATCGAACATCAGATTTCAACATGGCGGAGAATACGTCGACGGCGCAAGCTCCTTCATCGACTGAAAAAACGATGACGACGATTCAGATCCACGTCAAACAGCTTAACGGCGAGAGTATGTTCTGCCTTGAATCTTTAACACCCCTACTCACTTTCGCAATGAAGGCATCGTATACTAATAATGCGACATGTTAGCAATCTCCCTCACCGTCTCCCCGACGTTGACCATCTCGTCTTTGCGCTCTATGCTAGCGAATCACTCCTCGACTTCTTCTTCCTCTTCTGGGATCTCTACGACTACCTCCTCCTCCAGCAGTCCTATTGTGTCCTCTACACCCGCTGCAAACCCTACCACCTCGTCAACCCCTTCTACCACCACTCCCCCCCTAACCTTGTCCCCATCTCCAGCACCAACAACAGCACCTCAAAATCAACCCCAAAACAAAGCATCAGAGATAAGACTCGCATTCGCATCCAAACATCTCAATAAATCCTCCCGTACGCTTCAAGACTACTCGATTGGAGACCAAGCAACGCTTCATATGGTTCTTCCTTCGCGCAAAACTACCACTACAACCGTATCGGGTGGTGCTTCCAGCACCAGTGGGACTGCGAGTGGGGCCCACGGAGGGAGTAAGAAGCAGAGATGTACTTTCAAAGACTGCCGCGATGCAGCGCAACGCATCGTGGGTGATTGCGGATTCTGTAAAGGGCGGTTTTGCGCGAGACATAGATTGTTGGAGGATCATCGATGCGTGGGGTTGGAGGATGTAAGTTCTATCTCTGTTTTCGCATCAGTTCCATATATTCTTTGGGTTCGTCGTTCTTGCTGTATTTTGTTGTGTTCCTTATTTGGAGGGCGAGGGTTCGAATGTTCGTTTGTTCGTCAGTCAATCAGCCTCTTCTTGTGTCGCATCGATTTTCATGCCTTTCGGGATGGGAGAACGCAAGGATTGTTTCCTCTCATTCTCTTGAATGGATTCCTGTTTCGGTATATGAGGATGAATAACCGGGTGTTGTTTGATTCTATCGAGCGTATTATATGGAGAAGAAAGAGGAGGGTGCAAACCCAAGCGGAGCCTGAGCCAATGAACGAAAGAACAAAAGAACGGATGGATGGATGGATGAATATATGCTAATGATCTTATGGAAATAGTGCAAGAAAGAATCCCACGACGCCAACGCCGATAAATTAATCTCGGAACGAACCATGGCTATCAAAGGCGTTTAATTCAATAACGCTCGCTCACTCGATTGTTAGGTGGAATCAGGTCCGAACCTCACCTGTCGCTGCGAACGTATGGGTACAGTATTCCAGTTTGTTTGTGGCTTGTCCGTCGGGTAGAGGAGGCCATCGCGCAGGTAGGGTAGGGTAGGGTAGGGTGATCATATCTACGAAGGTGTCATTTATCTATCTATCCCCGATTTCCTTCCTTGTTGTGAATTGATAGCTGTGCTTCCATCCTTGATCCCCATCCCCGATCTCTCCGGGAATCAATCAATACCATCTCCATCCTAGATTTCCTCTACGTCGATTCCACCGCCCATGTATTGGCTCCGTTCCGTTCTGTTTTGTTTTTGGATGTTTTAGATATGAGCGGGAGTAATGGATGGCTGAAGATGACAGGGTATATGTAGGATAGCGATTGGTTATTTTATTTATTTGTATTCAGCTATGTATCTGATTGAGCAAGTTTGTTCAGTTTAAGCTAGTTTGTCGTCTGTTCTTTGGTTTAAAGTGCTCGTTACCACTGCTTTAAGTATATTGTCCTGTTCTGCTATGCTCTGCTTTGCCTTGCCCTGCCCTGCCCCGTTCCATTCGTGTCCTATGCTCATCCTATTCCCTGCCTGTCTATCCATCTGCTTCTTTCTTTCTCTTTGTCACCAGCTGTGTATGTATCACCCTATAGATAGATATTTATGAGGGGACAATAGTATCGCACCGCACAGTAAGCGGCCCCGCTTCAGAGATGGAGGATATTGAGGGCTGGGCCGCTTATTGCATGGTGCAATACTTAAGTCCTAATATGATAGATAATCCAACCTCATCGATCTTCATCAAGAACCAGACAAGTCCAATTAACATCTTCAAATCAAATCGTCGCCTCAACGACATTATCCATCAATATATATAAAGTATAATACAAGACAGGTTGACGAGTAAGTATTTCGTACTTATACGAATTACCACCGTCAGACAGCCTGTTCGGGATCCAGACTTGGATGGGTGGGCTTCATCGACCGGACTGACTAATGAAGGTGGAGTTGGAAGGTTCCTTTCCCCTTCGAAAACAGACTGAAGCCCATTAACGGTCATAATTCACCATCATGATCGTGATGATGAAATAAGGACGAAACTAGACCAAGGAAGAAGGACATATTCCCCTCCCTTTCCCTCCCAAGTTACAATCCCTGCATTTTCTTCCAACAGGTAAACAAACCATCTATCCACTACCTCCCTCTCCCTCTCTGTCTGTCTAGACTAAACTCGACGGGCATAATCCCCTCCCTCTACCTCCCAAATCGCAATCCTTACATTTTCTTCCAACGGGTAAACAAACCGTCTGACCGAATCCAACCAATAAATGATTTATCTCGTGCCAGAGTTCATGGGGGAGCCAGCTCTCGAGACTCTTGCGGGTTTGTTCGGGGGTTGAGGTTTGGATTTGTTTCCATTTTATCTTTTTCGTTTTCTTCTTTTGGGTCATCTTTTTGGTGTCCGTCTCTTCTTGTTCTTCCTGTTCTTCTTTCGTGTCTGATCCTTCTTCGTCCCCCCGTTGGTTCTTTTGTTCGACTTCGACTTCGTCTTCGTCTTCAGCTTTCACTTCGCTCCTCGCTTTTGATCCTTGATTCCTCTTCCCGTCCGGCTTCCCAGGATTTCGTCTCTTTCTGGATGATCGCTGGCGAGACGAGACATGAGATTCTTTCACCTTCCCGTCGCCTTCGTCATCGTCGTCTTCGACATCATATTCGACGTCAGATGATGCTGAAGAGCCACCGGCATACTCATTTGAAGATGCAGACGACAAAACAGGTATCCGATGCCACCTCCACAGATTCGTAATCCGATGAACATGCACATCTACCCCGATCCCCTCCGTTCTTCCCCAAGCAGCACTCATGGTCAAATACGCCATCTTCGGTCCAACACCCGGTAAGCTCATTAAGCCCTCGATAGTATCAGGTATATCTCCCTTGAATTTCTCTCGTAAGATAGCAGCCGTGAGTTGGATATGCCGCGTTTTCGTGTTGTGGAAACCGACGGGGTGGATCAGTTCGTTTAATCGAGTGGGAGGGACGGACAGGATGCCTTCTAAGGTGAACCCCGCTGGACTGGGGAGGTGGAGTTGCAGGTTCGTCATGGCTTGCGCGGTGGAGGTGTCTTTCGTTTGGGAGGAGAGCATGAGTGCTATGAGGGTTTGGAAACGTTGGGTCTGGAGATATATTAGCTTATGATAGCAATTTAATAATACATGTATAGCTGAAAGAATGGGCCAGTTGCTTGAAAGGAGGGTGGTGAATAGATGGATGAATGATTAGTTGGATGTTCACGTTTGGACGGGTGCATGGATGGATGGAAGGGGGTGTTGGAAATCAAAACATTACAATCCGAGGAAAGAAATAGAGAAACTAACAAGGCAAAGGGAAGAGGAGGGAGGAAGAGCAAGTGCGAGACGGAATACAAGACATACACGAGGAGATACTTCAACATCAGCAAGCCTCTCACACCCCATGGTATCCACCGGTGCTACAATCTTCTCTCGCATGGCTTTCATGGTATCGTACATCTCGCGCCATCGAGGCGGGGTTGGAACCAAGATATCTTCCATGTCGATATCACCCATATTGGCACGGGTGGACGTCTTGCGTTTCTTGGCAGTTTGGATCACTTTCACTGTTCTCCTTGCCCGTTTCTTTGTAGTGGAGCTGGTTGTAGGTGTATATTCGTTGGAGACAGCTTCCGTTTCTTCGAGCTTGATCGTCTGCTCGACCGCTGCTGTTTGGCCGCGTGTGGTCCGCGTAGTCCTCACTGCTTTGGACCGTTCTGCTACCCTCTTGGTTGCGTTCTTAGCGACTGATCTTCCGGCTGGAGTATCCACTTTCATGTCATCTTCAACTTCCTCTTCCACTTCGGCCTTCACTTTGGCAGCATTCACAGCCGTGGAACTCTCCACAGTATCCATGATAGCCCAATCTGGCTTCCAATCCCCAGCATCAAACGATTGAACAGACGACAGCTCCGAGCTGATTGATGCACCATCCTCTTCTTCATCTTTCTCAGTTCCACTAGCCGTGAGATTCAACGATGTATCAAGAGTGCTCTTGATACCAGCAGCACCGGAGTAAGGCGGTGAGCCACTATTGGCCAGCGAAAAGTTTTGACGAAGCTGTCGGGCGAAAGAACGGGTATGTCTTGTCAACGTGTCATTCTCGACCAAAGACGATGCATTGACCGGAGTATTGTCGAAATATTTACTCGTTTCTCGAGCTCGGCGTGAAGTCCGCATCATATATTCGCTGTTTGATGGGGTAGCAAAGACTCCAATGGGTTGGTTGACAGCGGTGTCGAGGATTGAAGTTCGAGGAAGAACACGCTACGGGAAGCAGAAAAATGCAAGTTCACGAACCAACGCACTATTTATACATATCTCACGCATATTGAGGTTCATCTATAGATCATGATCATGGAATTCGTTCGAATGAGTTTAGATCTATATACTCATACAGTGCTGTCTCATACGTTCTTTCCCTTTCCACTTTTGAAGAACCGGCCAAGATATGCTCCCCCAGCATACCCAACATACACCCCCGTCACGATCGTGACGGGCCATCGTTGCCATTCACGATCCCTATATATCATCAATACCAACTCATCAGTGACCCGAAACGACGTACCAGTCAAGTGGAATTGGCACAGCCCCCAGCCATGCACCGACGAAAGTCCCGACCGTCGTGCCGTAGGGTCCATCCAGTGGCTGCTTTCCCGCGAGGACACTCTTCCATTTTCCCGGATCCAAACCATGGACATATACTAATGGCAAAAGCGCCAGGAGGGCAATATGCGCCGCGGTCAGGGAGGTATGTAACAGATGAGTGGTGATGGGAGCGCCAAGGAGGATCATCAATACCGTCATCACCGGTGTACCTACACCCAAGGCGAGCACGAGCGGGACGAGATTGGAGTTGAGCGTTGCGATAACGGACTTGAATCGAGGAGGATAAAGGCTTTGGAGGGTACTGGTCTGTAGAATGGCGAGGAGAGGTAGAGATCGGGACATGGTCGAAATGGGATCTTGGACGAGGGCATCGAAGCGGAATGCTAGTGCGGAGAGGAGGATGATGGGGTATATTTGAGCCCAGACCTGCACCAAAGACGAA
>QQTW01002252.1_pt1 | contig 13935 bp, 10 predicted proteins | sample 1904831 | NCBI WGS metagenome assembly QQTW01 (sample SAMN09435610, study PRJNA476489) | Subsurface metagenome, whole genome shotgun sequencing project. | reverse complement strand
GTTCTGCATTAGCGTTCCTGCCATGCCTAATTGAGCGCGATCGCTTACTTGATATTCTCTCTCACCTTCAGTAATTGCATCTATCCCCGCTGCTACGCCACCGTCGTGCAAGTATGGCGCGGTAACGTGTAAACCTATTAAACTAGGCACTTTGTAGCCTCCTGCATTTCCTTGAGCTAAAGCAAGTTGTTGTGCAGATAGAGGTGTAATATCTGTAGGAACATCTAATATAGGCGGATCTGGTGGTAATGGTACGTTGACGTTACTAGGATAAGTCTGCGGCGATGTAAAGATGCGTGGAAATTTAGCGAAAGCTGTGGCGCGGGATGGTTGAGTAAGAATTTCTTTAGCTGGAATTACATCGTGATTGGTGAAATAACGCCCACTGTGACATTGTACGCAACTAGCACGACTAAAAACTTTTGCTCCGCGTGCGATCGCATCTTTATCATTAATATTACTCGGCGGTGGTGCAAGGGTATTTTGCCACGCAGACATACCATTAATTTGTTGTCCTACCGGATATCCTGGCGAACTTGCCATCAATCCATCTAAAATAAATGGCGAACCTTGTGGATAACCAGGCATTGGTATCACTTCGTTCATGCCTGCAACTCCTGGTGTTGGATCGATCTTTTCAAAAAATTCTGATGGTTTTGCTCTTTTTGGCAACCTAAATCTTGAATTAGCCGAATTTTGCAGAATTACGCCTAAATACGTCTCTTTATCGATTCCTAGTAACTTTTGACTTGCATCTGCGCCTGTGGTTAAGTCTGAGTTGGTTCCATGTACGTTGCTATTTAAGGTAGTTAGCCCGTGAAACCAGCCAATTGCAGCGTTTCCACTCCAACCATAGGGGAATGCTTCGTGAGTATAAGAAGATGGATTTTGCGAGGGATTATTGACGTTATCTCCGGTAGAATCGAAGTTACCAGGCGACCATGTTAATAATTGCGTATCAACAGCTTTTTCTAACGCTTCAGCATCGGGGAGATATGCTTGTTTGTTGTCTGTTTTGGTATAAACTACATCGCCTGTAGCTATTTTTAGGGGGTTAACTCCTGTTTGCCTAAACCACGCGGCTGAGTTGCTGGCTAATGCCAAAATTAAACCAGTATCTAAATCATTATTTGGTGAGCCTTCCAGGATACGTCCGCTTTTGCTATCTACTGCGGCATGACACGCCGCACAAGTAACGCCGACACGAATTTTGCCTTGGTGGATGACAGTTTGAATGCCTAATGGTACTAGGGAACCTGTAGCTACATCTAAGCCTGTATTTAGTACGGTTCCTTTTTTCAAGGCGCGATCGCCCACAACCATATCTCGATCTAAAGTAACTTGCAAGTTGTTTGTATGCTTGCCTTTGAGAGATGCGATTGCTTTTGCTAAATTACCAATATTCAACGGCCCATTCAATATCCCCGTTACATCGGTAAAAAACACTTCGTTTTTAAATGTTTCTTTGTAAAAAGCATTGCGCCCAACTGATAGCAAGCGATCGTCTATAGCAACTGCGCCGTTTTCTGGGGCTAGTTTTTCCCTACCCTCATCGGTTTGCAAGAGTTTTGCTGCTTCGTCTTTATCTACTGTACGACCTAACAGATCGTAACTACCAACGCCTGAAGGTGCAGACTGGGTAACGGGTGTATAAGTTTTACTTAGGCTGGGCGTACCAGGAATAATTAGTTCTATTTGGTAGGCTAAAAAACCAATCAGGATAATTATAGAAAGTATGACAATTACAATCGAGCGCAACCGCATAATACCCCGCTAACCTACCAATAGCAAGCACTTTAAGGCGATCGCAGCTATTTATCGTCTGTCTGGAGAAAGAAACTATTTTTGTAAAGTTTATACAAAACTAGCAAGGTGCGATCGCCCATCAACTTAACTATTCTCACCAAAGCGGTAGCCTTTACCATACACTGTATGAATTAATTGAGTTTCCCCAGGAGCTTCAATTTTGCGGCGTAAAAGGCGAATTAAAGCTGCTAATACATTACTACTAGGTTGTTCGCCCTCCTCAGACCATAAGTGTTGATAAATCTGCGCGTGAGTTAGCAATTGACCGCTATTTTCAATTAAATATGCTAGTAATTGAGTTTCTTTTTCTGATAGCTCAATCGTGCGCCCTAGGCGATAGCCTAGCTGGTTTTCACAGTCTAACTCCAAATCTGCCACCTTTAGCCGTTGAGATAGCGCTGTGGCGCTGTCAGATGCCGAACGACGCAGTAACGCCCGGACTCGTGCTAGTAATTCGCGCAGTTCAAAAGGCTTGACTAAATAATCATCTGCCCCCGCATCCAATCCTTGGACGCGATCGTCTATCGTATCTTTAGCCGTGAGAAACAATACTGGAGTAGCTTGTCCCGCTCGGCGTACTTGCTGGCAAATTTCTAACCCGGTTTTGTGGGGTAGCATCCAATCTAAAATTAGCAGATCGTACCCACTTCTGGCTGCAAGTTCGCTCCCGGCTGCGCCATCATAAGCTACATCAACGCTATAACCTTCGCGCTTTAGCACTCGACTAAGAGGATCTGTCAATTCAACTTCATCATCAACTAGCAGTATTTGCATTTCCTAGGCGATCGCATTTCGGCTATTATTATGCCCGACGCTTAAATATACTAATTCTTTAATTATGCTCGTTGTCGCACTGCCTAAAGGCGCACTTTTAAAAGATAGCATTCGTTTATTGCAATCAGTGGGACTAGATTTTAGTGCTTTTCTTGATTCCACCAATAGACAGTTGCAAATTTCCGACCCCACAGGGATGGCCAAAGCCTTGCTCGTTCGAGCGCAAGATGTTCCGGTGTATGTAGAATACGGTCAAGCGCAACTAGGGATTGTAGGCTACGATGTCCTGCAAGAAAAACAGCCCCAAGTAGCTAATTTAATTGATTTACAATTTGGACTTTGTAGATTATCGGTGGCGGTTAGACAATCAAGTTTGTACCGCTCGGCTTTAGAATTGCCGCCCCATGGTAGAGTTGCATCTAAATTTATTAACTGTGCTAAAAACTATTTTGATAGCCTAGATTTACCTGTAGAAATCGTCCCGCTTTATGGTTCGGTAGAATTAGGGCCAATTACCGGAATGTCAGAAGCAATTGTTGACTTAGTTTCTACCGGACGCACTTTACAGGAAAATGGCTTAATTGAAATTGAAACGTTATTTATCAGCACGGCGCGGCTAATTGCTCATCCCTTAAGTTATCGCCTCAATACAGGTGATTTACATCAGCTAGTCGAGCAAATGAGAAAACAAATTCTTGCTAAAGTTTAAATAAACTTTCTGGCGATCGCTAAAATCAGGAAATTAGCCCAAAAAGCAATTTAAAGTCTTGGGACTAATGACTAAGGCAAATGCCGCCGCCGCAACCAGCGATAAATTAATTGTCAATCCCCGCCGATGATGAAACAGTTTCAAGTAGATTTAGTTTCTGTAAAAGTAAGAGAGTTTCAGGTTCTAAGAAATTTTGCAAGTGAGGCATTTGGTTAAGTAAAGAAATTTCTGCTTGACAAGATTTTTGCAAAATGTCTACACAGCGATCGCGTTGCATTCCCTGCCCTATCCCTTTAAGTAAGTCAATTGCCATACTTAGTTTGGGCATAGCATGGCGCACTTCTTTTTGTAGCTGTTGTAAAATTTCTCCTTGGCTATCTACAGACTGCTGGAGTTTTTGCACTTTTTGCTGCAATATTTCCGCCCGCTCCCGTTCGGTTTGATACTGTTGCATGACAACTTCTTGTTTGCTAAAGCGCGAAGTAACTGCTCCTAATAATTCTGCCCTTGTAAATGGCTTAGTTAAATAGTCATCGGCTCCCAAATTCATCCCTTGACGGATATCTGCTTTATCTACCATAGCTGTAAGGAAAATAAATGGAATCGTTGCGGTTGCTGGCACTTGGCGTAAAGCACTTAATACTTCATAGCCATCAACTTCGGGCATCATTACATCGCAAATAATTAAGTCTGGTAGATGCTCTTGCGCCCACATTGCGCCAATAAACCCATTTTCTGCCCCCACCGTATTAAAATCTTCCGCCTCTAGCAATTCTAAAATATTTGCTCTTACGGCTGGTTCGTCTTCAATCACTAAAATTTTTTTCATTTTTTTATACTTATTGATTTAATGGCAGTGTAACTAGGAACGTTGTGCCAACTTCTAATTGGCTTTGGACTGTAATTGTGCCTCCGTGTAAATCCACAGATTTTTTAACAATCGCAAGTCCCAGTCCCGTACCAGGAATGTTACTCACATTTTTACCGCGATGAAAAGACTCAAACAATTGTTGCTGGTCTTCTGGAGAAATCCCAATTCCCCCATCTTGAATTGAAAAAATTGCACTTGTGCGATCGCAACTGAGATTGAAACTTACTTCTTTGCCTTGAGGTGAGTATTTCACAGCATTTGTAAGTAAATTAGTAATAATGTGCCGAAGCAACTTTTCATCTATAAGTCCATCAATTTTATCTAATTGTTCTTGAGTGCAAAAATTAATAACATGAGATTGAGTAGTAACTTGGACTTCTTCTACCAAATCTCGGCAAAGTTGGACAATATCTAGCAACTTTGGTTGAAATTCTAGTTTCCCCGCTTCAGCTTTGCCAATTAATAACACATCATCTAGCAAACCAGTCATGTGTTTAACACTAGATTGAATGCGCTGCTGATGTTTGAGTTTTTTATCCTCGCTCCATTTGTGACTGTAATATTCCAGCAACTCGCTAGAAGATAAAATTGTCGCTAAAGGAGTACGAAACTCGTGAGATGCCATAGTCACAAAACGCGATTTAAGTTCTCCTAGTTCTTTTTCCTTTTCTAAAGCGTTACGAATATCTGTTTCCACTCGCTTGCGCTCGGTAATATCGCGAATAATTGCCATCACTTCATTTTCTGCGCTGACGGCAATTCGCGCTTCGTACTCCAAAAGATTTTCATCTAATAGCAACTGATATTCCAAAATTTGCATATTATTGGTGGTAAGCGCTAACTGAACGCAATCCATCATGGGGTTAGCGACTTCTATAGGAAATACCTCGTACAAACTTTTGCCCAAAAATTCTTGAGTAGGTAGCGGTAGAGGATTATTTTTTGCAGCTTTAAAATTTACAAAAATACCCTCAAAACTAATGCGAAACATAGAATCGGGGATAGCATTAAGTAACGCTCTATTGGTAGCTAGACTTGAATTTAGAGCATTTTCTGCCCGCTTGCGTTCGCTAATGTCGGTAGAAATACCGCAGACTGCATAAATATTTCCTACGGTATCAAACAGGGGAAACTTGATTGAGAGATAGGTATGCAACTCATCCCCATGAGGAGCAACTTCTTCCCAATCTAAAGGGCTTTGAGTTTCTATAACTTTCAGGTCGTTTGCCCGATAGCTATCAGCTATTTCTTTGGAAAAAATATCATAGTCAGTTTTACCTTTAATCGCTTCCCTATCGAGATTAAATAGAATTCCAAACCAAGCATTGATAGAAATGTATCTGCCCTGGAGGTCTTTGACGTAAATCAAAGCCGTCGAGTTGTCGAGTATTGCCTGCAAGCGCTGTTCGCTCTCTTGCAAAGCTTGTTGACTGCGCCGATTTTCCGTAGTGTTGCGTACTACGTAAGAAAAACCGCGCAATTGTCCGTTTTGGTCTTTTAAGGACGTGATGATGGCATCAACCCAAATCCGCGACCCATTTTTACACACCCGCCAGCCTTCGTCTTCCGTTTGACCCTGGACTTGAGCTAGGTAGAGTAGGTATTCGGGTTTGCCGATCGCTTTGTCTTCGGTGGTATAAAAGCAAGAAAAAGGTATTCCCAAAATTTCTGCCGATTTGTAGCCCTTAACTCTCTCGGCTCCTTTATTCCAACTAATAATATGTCCCTCTAAGTCGAGCATAAAAATAGCGTAATCTTTGCCACCATCAACTAATAACCGAAAGCGCTCCTCGCTATCTGATAAGGCAGCTTCTACTTGCTTGCGTTGGATTAATGCCCCTAACTGAGTCGCCACGGTAGAAACAAGCTTGACTTGGTGATTGTCTTCATCGCCAGCCGTAAACATAAAAAATACCAAAACTGCCAAGACGCGATCGCTTGCCACAATAGGAATACCTAAAGCAGATTTAAAACCAACTTCTAGAGCGCAAGGTTTGCGTAAAAAAGCTGAGTCTGAAGCATTAGCAACATTTTGCATCCATTCGGGCTGCTTTGATGACCAAACTCGTCCCGGTAGTCCTACTCCTGATAAAAAGGTGATGTTTTCGCTCTCCAGTCTAAACTTATCAATATTTTGAGTATTTCTATACCAAGCAGGGCTACATTCTAGCAAGCCACCTTGAGGAATCCAGGCTTCTCCAAAAGCCCAACCTGTAAAGTCGCACACCAAGCGCAGGGCCACTCCTAGAGCCGAGTGAAAGTTTGCCGATTCTCCAATTGCTTGGGTCATAGTTTGCAGAAAACGCACTTCTTCCTCGGCTTTGTGGCGAGTATTAATCTCTTTAAGCAACAGCTTATTTGCGTCTTGCAGTTCCTTGGTACGTTCTTCAACGCGGAGTTCTAATTCGTTTCTCGCTCGTTTTAGTTCGGCTTCCGCCGTAACGCGATCGCTTATATCCCGCACAATTGCCAAAACTTCATTTTCGCCATTAACTACAATTCTGGCTTCATGATGGCGGATGCCACCCTTGACTTGGAGTTGATACTCAAAAACTTGAGTTTCACCCGTTTGTAAGGCTTGGCTTACATAGTGCATCCTTTGATTTATGACTTCTTGGGGCAAAATTGCCTGCTCGTTGTGGCTCAAAAGGCGATCGCCATCGGTTTTTGTAGGCAAGTAATCTATACAGTTACCATCTTTATCAATCCGTAGCATCGGGTCTGGGATTGCGTCTAACAAAGCACGATTTTTGACTTCGCTTTCACGTAAAGCAAGTTCTGTATGCTTGCGCTCGGTAATATCGACAATATAGTTTCTAATTAAACCGCTAACAGCTACATAATGTACCGATTGAGAAAATATCTTGCTACCAATTTCTACTTCCCGGACAAAAAATGTTTCTTGACCCTTACTGATGATTGGCATTATTTCTTCTAACAGTGGATGTTGTAGCTTAGTTTCTTTAATATCTGGAAACTGGGCTAGGGCGGAAGGATTAATATAAGTAATATTTCCTGCTAGATCGACTTCAATAATTGGACTTGCGATTGGTTCGGGAAAAGATGCCAGTTTTAGCAAGTCAGCGTCACTATAATTTGCTATTTCTCTTTCCACGCCAATTAGCGTATCTGTAGCTGAAGCTTTGGTATTTTCTTTGTTTGTACTTCTTGATGCTAAATCTAGCAAGCTAGCCGCTATGTAGTACCAAGCTTTAACGTCATCGCCAAACACAATTTCGTCTTCATGGCTAAGATCGCGCTCGAAACAATGCTGACCGTTGATTCTTAAACCGTTGGTACTGCGAATACCTTGTAAATTGCCATCAACTAGCCGAAACAAGGGTGGATGCTCCTTTACCCGCACTAAAATAGCGTGCTGCCGCGATACCAAGTGAGAGTGAAGCACTATTGAATTAGTGGCATTACGACCAATTGAATAGGTAGTAGCTTCTAGGTTAATTGTGCGTTTGCCTTGGTTGTCTTCAATCACGAGGAAATGTTTGATTTGCTCTGTTTCACTCTCTGACACGATTCTTGGGGATTTTTGCGATGGGTAAGCCTAGTTTGCCCAGTTTGAAAGGAAAATACACAATTTTTGCAAATAATAAAAATATTTTTAGTAAAGTAATGTTCCACATACTAATATCCCTCTCTGGATTCAGAAAGGGATGAACTTTTATGCTTGTTTATTGCGCTCAAACAGCAACTATGCTTGAGGAGAAATGCTCCCAATTCGGTCAGCTTTTGATGCTGAAGAATTATGCCACAGGGCTTGGAACTTGAGACTAATTTTTTGACGCAAGGTTTGGCGCTCGATACCCAAAGATTTATCGTAGCTGTTGTAGCACTCTTGATAACGACCTAAATGATTTAATGCCGCACCGCGAAACAACCAAGCTTGACGATCGCTATTGTCAATTTCTAAAGCGCGATCGCAGCTATTGAGCGCATCTAAATAACGGCTGAGATGAATTAATACTACCCCCCGCATTACCCAAGCTGCACTATTTTTAGGTTGAATTTCTACGGCTTTGTCAAGGCTAACAAGCGCTTCTGAGTAGCAGCCCGAATTTGCTAAGTCGTTACCTTTGTCTAACCAAATATTAGTATTGATGGACTGATTTGAAGTTTTGTCTAAATTGGCAACAGTGGTAGGCATCATGATTAGTTAATTTTGGTTAGGTGTGAACGGGCTGGCAGATAAAAAGTTATAAAAATTAGCAAACTTGTAGTTTAGTTTTTTTGATGAGAAGCAGCGAATCTAAGAAATATTTTTTTACTTTAGAGCGCCTAAACTTCTATAACTAATTAATAGCAGCTTAAACTGTCGCTGCAACACAGTAGCTTTACGGAAAAGATTGTAAAGTTATTTCGCAACTAGCTACTTAGTCTAGAGACTACAATTGCGTAACTTTACGCAAAGTAATATAAAGTTAGCTTGTCAAAGGTCAGTTTATTCAGCCGGAGGCAAATCAGAGGGCTTTTGCGCGGGGACAACTAAAACTTTATCAACGCGATTGCCATCCATATCCATCACTTCAAACCGCATTCCATCCCATTCAAAATGATCGGCGGCGTTGGGAATGCGCCCTAAATGGGTAATTACAAAACCCCCCAAAGTTTGATAGCTGCCGCGATGTTCGCCTTGAGAGTCATTGACAGCAAAGATTTTAAAAAATTCATCTACTGGTAGCATTCCATCTAACAGCCAAGAACCATCTTCTCGCTGTACGGCTTGGGGGTCTTCAAGTTCATCTGCCGAAGGAACATCCCCAACAATTTCTACTAAAATGTCATTTAAAGTTACCAAACCTTGAATTACACCGTATTCATCTACTACCAAAGCCATATGAGTGCCAGTTTGTTTAAATAACTCCAGCACTTTTAAGCCGCGAGTGCTTTCTGGGACAAATACAGGCTGACGTAAAGAAACGGTTAAGTCCAGCGCCTCTCCCGATAAGCTGCGCGCTAATAAATCCGTAACAGGCATAATACCCAAAACATTATCTAAACCACCTTGACAGACAGGAAAGCGAGAATTGGCGCTATCCATCATCTTTTTGCGGTTTTCTTCGGTGGTGTCTTCCAAGTCTAGCCAAACAATATCTGGGCGCGGTGTCATTAAAGCACTTACTGGGCGATCGCCCAATCTAAATACTCGCTCTACCATGTCTTGTTCGGCTTCTTCAAACATTCCCGCTTCCGTACCTTGCTCGATCAAGACTTTAATTTCTTCCTCGGTTACTTGGGGTTCGGTGGAAGGGCCTATACCCAATATTCGCAGTACCAAATCTGTAGAAGCGCTAAGTAGATGAACGATGGGAGAAGCAAAAGCAGCGATCGCGCGCATAGGCATCGCTACAGTAGCGGCGATCGCTTCGGGATTATTTAAAGCTAGGCGTTTGGGTACAAGTTCGCCCACAATCAAAGATAGATAAGTGATCGCCATAACCACAATTCCAAAAGATAGTCCTTGACTGTAAGGCGCTAAGAGAGGAATTTGATTGAGATTTTCGGCTAGTTTTTCAGAAATAGTTGCGCCCCCAAAAGCACCCGCTAAGATGCCAATAAGGGTAATACCTACTTGGACTGTAGACAAAAATCTATTGGGGGCTTCGGCGAGTTCTAGGGCAACTCGTGCTTTTTTATTGCCTTGGTTTGCCATGTTTTGCAGCCTTACCTTCCGCGAGGAGATGATTGCCATTTCTGACATAGAAAATATGCCATTAGCAACGATCAACAGGAAAAGAAGCAAAATTTCTAAAGTGATGGAAGACATTTTTTAAATTGCCGCTATTTCTGGCAAACTGGGCTTAATATTTAGTATCTAGGACTCAAGGAGACAGGAGGTACAACTTAAAGGTTATTTTTTACATAATCGATAAGCAATTTAAAGGTGAAATAGTGGAATTAAGACGAGCAAAATTTATCCCTGCTTTGTGAGCTACTAGAACTCCAATTGCTTCTAAATACGAGTTTACTTGAATTGCTTTAATACCTAGCGGTGCTGGAGGAACAAGCATTTGCGTATGATTGTCGCTGACAGTAATTATTTGAGAGCTACTGCTTAAACTTAAAATAGCGCTACCACCGCAAGCTGTTGCGGGTACTATTACTGCGTCAACCTCCTTTGCCCATAGATCGCTACTCAGGGAGGGTTCGGTTGTAAATTTAGGAGCGCGACTCAAGCCGACAAGCACGCTAGGTAAGAAGGTATAGCCTAGTTCTTCCGCCGCCGATCGCGGTGATATGTTTGGGTCTAGAGGCAGTGGTAATAAAGCGGGAGCGTGAGCGCAAGGAATTTTAAAAGTTTGCACTATTAAGTGACTAATGACTGCTTCCGCCCCCGCTAAGGGGTCTACGCCTTGCCCGTAACGGTATTGTTCTAAGGCAACGCTATCGATATCATCGGGGAAACGAGCAACAACAGCGATCGCTTCTGCTCCTATATCTATTAAATTCTTTGCGGCACGTAATAAACTATCGGGATTTTCTAGAGTTCCCCAACTCGCCCCCGATGCCGAACTACGTAATTCTACGTTTAGAGGAGTGTCGGTAATTACGTAATCCGTTAGAGATAGTCCTAAAGTTGCCCTCGCGGCTTCAGCAGCTTGCAGTTGCCTGATTTGCAGTTCTGGCTCTATTCCCCGATCGAGAATTAAGCCAATCCGATTTTGGCGGACTGGACGCAAACCCCAGCGCGAGGCAGCAAATTTGTCAAGTCCATAGCCTTCAACGTAGAAAGCATTGGGCATAGACCAGTAGAGTTGAGCGCCATTGAGAACATTGGGGTGAGTAATTAAGCGATCGCAGACAGAAGCGATCGCCCGAGCAACGGGCAAAGCATCCCCTGCATAACCACCGATCGCGGCTCCAATTCCAGTTGGTATAATTAAGACAGCAGTGTAAGGATGATTCACGTGCTAAGTGATTTTGAGATGACAACCGCTTCAACCGTAGCTGTTTGTTCGGGAATATTTACCGAGGTAATTGCCCAACGCAAAGGCTCTCCTTGTTTTGCCAATTGGGCTTCAATTGCTGCGTGCAATTGGGCGGGGGTTTCTTTTAGGTTGATTTCGGCACTAATAAAGTGGGTAGTCATAAATTATAAGGCTATTGTTGGAACTGACCAAATTGTAAATGATAAACTCGATCTTCTTTTTCCGTCTCGATTTTTAAATCAGAACGAGGATAGGAAACGCAAAGCAACGCATAACCTTGTTGTTGAAGTTCGGGGCTAATCCCCATACCGTCGCTTTGTTCTACACTTCCCTCAAGAATTTGAGCCGCACAGGTAGTACAAACGCCAGCATTACAAGAACTTGGCAAATCTAATCCCGCAGCATCAGCAGCTTTGAGAATAATTCGATCTTCGGGAACTTGGATAGTATGAGTTTTACCTGCATGGAGAATTTGAACAGTATAAGTTTGAGGCATATAAAACGATTAAGAGTAGCGCCCTTACAGCTTTAAAAAGTAATTGTACCGCGACTTCCTCGCGATTTAGGTGGAAAAATAAGGTAAAAGCCGTATCATCACAAACCGCAATGATGCTCAAACCAGCGCTAATCTGGCAATAGAAATAAAAAAGAGAGGAGTAACTAAAATGCTTGAAGAATATCGCCAACATACTGCCGAGAGGTCAGCCCTAAATATTCCCCCTTTACCTTTAGATGCGGCGCAAACTTCGCAGTTATGTGAACTATTGCAAGCACCACCGCCAGGGGAAGAAGAAACATTATTACATTTACTGCGCGATCGCATTTCCCCCGGAGTAGATCCGGCGGCGTATGTCAAAGCTGGATTTTTGACGGGAATTGCCAAGGGAGCAATTAACAGCCCTTTAGTTTCACCTACCTATGCCATAGAATTATTGGGAACCATGCTCGGCGGTTATAACGTGCGGAGTTTGGTAGATTTGCTATCTGCTGATAACGAGGAAATCGCCAAAGCGGCGGTAAAAGCTCTTAGTCATACGGTACTTGTCTATGACGCTTTCCACGATGTGTTTGATTTAGCCGAAACTAACATCTATGCTAAACAAGTAATTGATGCTTGGGCAGAGGGTACATGGTTTACAAGTCGTTCCCCTTTAGCTGAAAAGATTACGGTGACGGTGTTTAAAGTACCGGGAGAAACCAATACCGACGATCTTTCTCCCGCCCCTCACGCTACAAGCCGCCCGGATATACCGATGCACGCTTTGGTAATGCTAGAGTCAAAAATGCCAGGGGCGTTAGCAACTATTGAGCAGTTGAAGCAAAAAGGGCATCCCGTCGCTTATGTTGGCGATGTAGTCGGTACGGGTTCGTCGCGTAAGTCAGCAATAAATTCTGTGTTGTGGCATATTGGGCAAAATATACCATACGTGCCGAATAAGCGTTCTGGTGGGTATATATTGGGAAGTGCGATCGCGCCGATCTTTTTCAATACAGCCGAAGACTCTGGCGCTTTACCGATTCAGTGCGATGTTTCCAAAATGGAAACCGGGATGGTTATTAGTATCTATCCTTACAAAGGTGAAGTTACTAGCGAATCGGGGGAAGTAATTTCTACTTTTAACCTCCAACCAGACACCATTGCTGATGAAGTTCGCGCCGGGGGACGCATCCCGTTATTAATTGGGCGCAGTTTGACAGACAAAATCAGAACGGCGTTAGGAATTGAACCTAGCCCAATATTTATTCGTCCTCGCCCGCCTGTAGATACCGGAAAAGGCTATACATTGGCGCAAAAAATGGTCGGGAAAGCTTGCGGCTTAGTTGGCGTGCGCCCCGGTACATCCTGCGAACCAATTATGACTACCGTAGGTTCTCAAGATACCACAGGCCCCATGACCCGCGACGAACTCAAAGAACTTGCTTGTCTTGGTTTTAGCGCCGATTTAGTTCTGCAAAGCTTCTGTCATACCGCCGCTTATCCCAAACCTGTAGACATTAAAACTCACCACGAATTACCCGATTTTATGGCAGAAAGGGGCGGGGTTGCCTTGCGCCCTGGGGATGGAATTATCCACTCGTGGCTAAATCGAATGTTATTACCCGATACTGTGGGTACTGGCGGCGACTCTCATACCCGTTTTCCTTTGGGTATTTCCTTCCCCGCAGGTTCGGGCTTAGTAGCCTTTGCTGGGGCGTTGGGATTGATGCCTTTAGATATGCCGGAATCAGTTTTAGTGCGGTTTAAGGGTGAGTTGCAGCCAGGAGTAACGCTGCGAGATATTGTCAACGCTATTCCTTATATAGCAATCCAAAAAGGCTTATTGACAGTAGCTAAAGAAAACAAGAAAAATATCTTCTCCGGGCGAATTATGGAGATAGAAGGATTGCCCGATTTGAAGGTAGAACAAGCTTTTGAACTGACTGATGCTACGGCAGAGCGATCGTGTTCGGGATGTACGATTAAGTTGAGTGTAGACACAGTATCCGAGTATCTGCGTTCTAACATTGCGCTAATGAAAAATATGGTAGCGCGGGGTTATGAAGATGCCCGTACCATTATGCGCCGCGTCGCCAAAATGGAACAATGGTTAGCAAACCCGGTACTAATGGAAGCTGACGCTGATGCAGAGTATGCAGAGGTTATTGAGATTGACTTGAACGAGATTAAGGAACCCATTGTTGCCGCCCCCAACGACCCGGATAATGTCAAACTACTATCAGAAGTAGCAGGGGATGCGGTGCAGGAAGTATTTATTGGTTCTTGCATGACAAATATCGGTCATTACCGCGCTACAGCCAAAGTATTAGAAGGCGAACCCCCCGTTAAAACTCGG
>QQTW01002251.1_pt1 | contig 13938 bp, 10 predicted proteins | sample 1904831 | NCBI WGS metagenome assembly QQTW01 (sample SAMN09435610, study PRJNA476489) | Subsurface metagenome, whole genome shotgun sequencing project. | reverse complement strand
ATCGTCGGGAAAGCAGTTCAATGCCAGCACGGCCAAACATCTGCCGCTTCAACATCTTCAACCGATTTATCTGCCCTTCAGTTTGGCCGTTGCTCCAAGGCAGTGTCACACCGCCCGTGAGTAGCATTGGAACAGGAATGTACGTTAAGCCCAAGATGCTTACCGTACTTGAGTTTGAGCCGTTACCTTTAAAGATGTTTATTCCTGTGATCAGAATTTTTATCACAGGAAAAACACGCTCAAAGCCTGAATTATCAGTGAGAATGAGGCATTGAAGAAGGTAGAAATTTTATCGTTATCACAGGAAACAGTCTTTAGCGTACATTTTGGTTCCAATACTACTCGCACGCGGAGTACGCCAATAGGACTAGCGGTTCATGACAAAAAAAGTATCAAATCACCAAAACTTTAACGAACGGGATTGCCATTCTCTTACCGATTGTATTTCTGAATCCCTGAACGCTTGTTTGAAAAGACTATTGCTGAAGCGATAAAATCGTCTTAAGCCTGTAGAGGGAGATGAAAGTTGATGTCGGAGGTAAATACTCTAGCGGTTGACTATACCAACGTGAAGGATGTCTTGCAGATTCTTCCGAATGGATCTCTCCTTACAAGTCGTGGAGTTCAGTGGGATGGAATTCATCTGGAATACTATTGTCATCCTCCCTATGAAATCCCTGAGAATTCTGCCAAGCAGCACTTAATTCTCATTAACACTAAAATTCCCGCTTCAACCCACTGTGAGCAAACTCAAGTACGGTAAGCATCTTGGGCTTAACGTACATTCCTGTTCCAATGCTACTCACGGGCGTCCCACCGTTAAACGCATCGTACATAAATGAGAGAGTTTCCGGTGTGGTGAGTCAGCCCTGAAGGAGGGTTTCCCTCCGCAGGGGACTGCGAACCCGAAGGGCTCAGCTCAACCGGAAAACTCGCGTGTACTCGCGCTCTTGTCGGGGGTCTTCTTGCGGTTGAATGATAAATAATTAGAAAGAAAACGAAGCTACTTGTGGAAGTTTCGCTGTAAAGAAGCGGCAGGATGATACAGCTATTTCCGGGTATGACACTGCTCTTAGTAATTAGTGTTTGAGCAACTTTAGTCAACGCTCAACTGCTTTTCCAGGAATTAGGTTGGAAATAATACTAAAATCTAAAGCTCAATGCCACCATACTCCTAAAGAGCGCAAGTGGAAAATTCTTGCTTAATTTTTGTTAAAGGAACTTGGCTGTGTCGTTTGCTCAGCAACGTTTCTGCTGTTTGAGTAAGAAGGTTTAATTGACTGATAAAACTTTTCAGTTCTGTGTCATCCAAAGGAACAAGCTTTTGGGGATACGTGTGTGCAATCTCCGCTAAAGCGCTAATTGTAGTGGCTATGTGGTTATGGTTTAGAGACTCAATACTGTTAACAAAATTTTTATAATTTTGCTCGACATCGGTAGAAATGGGTTGAAATGTGTGGTTGTGGTCTGTATTTACTTCTCCTGGTAACTCTTCAGAAGATTGGCTGAGACTAGCAGGGATATTTGGAGCATCATCTACATCAGCTGGTTGCTGCTCGTCGTCCTTAGTCTTGGTTCTTTTCTTGCTGGGCCTGCCTGGTTTGATTTCCTTAACCGCTTGGGCTACGTGGATAGCATTGCGCTTTTTCCCCGAAGCCTGAGCGATTTCCTCTGCCAGTAGCAACCCTTGTGCTTGCTGTTCTGGAGGAAGTTTGGCAAGAACAGTCAACTGGCTAACGGGAATATCGTCCAAGTCCACAATTGTGGACTTGGCGTTAGAAGTTAAATTCACTTCTACCTGAGCTGCTGTCAGTAACTGAAAAACATAAGAGCGGGATTTACCAAACTCAACGATTGCACAATCCTCCCAACTGTTGTAGCCTAAAGCTTCCCAGCCTTTGCGCCGGTGTATTTCTAGTAGCATTAGCCGAAGAGATTCCAGGTTGCCTTTGATTGCAGTGATGCATTCGCGTGCCTCTTCTCGGCTCATCGGCGTGATGTTGATCGGCTCTGTGCCTGTGATATCTATCGTTGTGTTCATATAGTTTTCACTCCTCTTGTAGCTATTGCTGGAATTACGTTCTTAGCACCTGTTCTAAAATAAAGTTGCCAGCCGTGTGTTGAGTTTTCTAGTGGGTGTCGAGAGATCCTGGTTGACGGCTGGCAACTTTATTTACAGACAACCCCTTACCTGTTACTCCTTGCTTTAGCTAGATTTTTCTACAACTAAAAATTAAGTTTTGTAACAAAACGTGGAATTGCTAAGTGCTTAAGCAGAGTAAAAGGCAGAAGTTCTGATCTGGGAGCCTGACGCCTGCAATGGTAGAGAACAAAACGCGTATAAGCATCCTTGCAATGAATTTGTAGGCCCACGCCGTCAACGCGGATCTCAAGGGCACCCACTAGTTTTCGCGCTTCACTCGGCGTGGGCCTACAAATTTTATGCGTAACCCCTAACGAAAGCTGATTGAGCTAAGAATCCCAGGGCTTGACGTGGGAGTGTCAAATTAGTGTGTCATAACGATGGATGAGCAACTGACAAAGTTAATTAGAGAAGCGCAACATCAGGTTTCCGAATCAAAGGAGCGACATTCGGTTATAGCCCAGATAGTGGATCAGATCTTGCGTTCGCGTAAAATTTGCCGTCCGTTGAGAGGTAAATTTCTATCTGCCGTATATCAAGATATTTACCACCAAGTACGACAGCAACTTTTGGGTGATGTTGACGGGGCTCTCGACAACCGCAACGAGCAACGTACTTCAGTGAGAGAATGGGCAAATATGCTGCGGGATAATGCTTTTAGAAAGGTACTAGATGATGCTCGACTTCAAAAGTTGGCTCTAGCAGCTCAACAGTTTGAGCCTCTAACTGAGGAGCGACTTTATGCCTTAAGGGAGCTACTTGAAGCAATTCAACTGTCAGGCAGAATTTGCCGTCCACATTCAAATAAAATCCCTGTTAGTTTTTATAATTTAATTTATGAAGACGCAGTTAGTCAAACCTTAACTTATGTTTGCGAAAAAATTGACAAGTATGACCCGGAAAAAGGTAAAACAGGTAATTTGATGACCTGGGTCAATTTTCGTTTGGATAAGCTAGTTATAGAAGCCTGGAATACATTCTTGTGTTCTGACAAATTATTTACGCCAGAGTCAATGCAAAACTTAACAATAAGTGAGCAAAATCCTTCACTACTTGAAATTCTTCGAGAATATATAGAGGAAGATGTGGAAGATGTTTTTAAGCAAGCACATATTAAACAACATCCAGATGCTAACTTTCAACGAATAATTTTGTTGAGGATTGCTAAGTTAACGTGGCAAGAAATTTCCCAAGAGTTGGGAGGAATTAAAATAACAACACTTAATAACTTCCTGAAACGTTCTTGTCAAAAATTTGCTCCGAAAATTCGAGAATATTTGTTGAAGTAATTTTATAAAAAGGATAAACCATCACTTATGAACTACCTAACTGAGCCTTTAGAACCTTTAACCTTTACGGTCTTACTAAGTTTGTCAGCTCATTACAAAGCGAAAGAGTTTAGTTATCATCAATCTAATCTCCAAAAAGCTCAACAGGTTTATCACAATACCCTGGCGGTATATGCCGTAAATTATTACTTACATTGCTTGGAATTTGAGACCAACTTGGAAGCGAGTGATAGTTACAATCCGGTAATGCAGATGCTGATGGACATTGCTGATTTGGAAGTAAAAAACTACGGCAAGTTAGAGTGTAGACCAGTGTTAGGTGATTCTCAGGTTTGCCACTTCCCGGTAGAAGTTTGGTCCGAACGGATTGCCTATGTTGCTGTGCAACTGAATGAATCGTTGAGTAGAGCGACGCTGCTAGGATTTTTTGAACGGGTACAGACGGAGGAGTTACCCCTCAGCCAACTGCGACCGCTCGAAGATTTATCAAGCTATTTGAGTGAAAATAAGTCAGTGCCGGTACACCTCAAAAAATGGCTGGAAGGTGTGTTTACAGACGGTTGGCTGACTAGGGAAGCAGTGTTTAGTACAGAAGCCTCTAATCTAGCTTTTAATACTAGAGTTAGTAACTTTTTGAGTGAAAGTGACCCTTGCAAGTTAGTAGTTAATGTTAGTAGAGGCAAGCTGATTGACTTAGGAATACAACTAGTAGGTCATCCAGTTGCCTTGATTGTTGCTGTTGCGCCTTTTTCCGACGAGGAAATGGACATTCTCGTGCAGGTTTATCCAGGAGTTAAAGGCCAGTTTTATCTGCCACCGGGTTTACAGCTTATTGTAATGGATGAGTCTGGAGCTACCTCCCTGGAGACTCAAGCTAGAAGTTGGGATAATTGGATACAACTACAGTTTCTTGGTGAACCGGGAGAACGCTTTAGTGTCAAACTAGCTTTCGGAGATGTTAGCATCACCGAATATTTTGTAATTTGAGCGCCTCACACTAAACTCAGCAGACACAATGGGCAAGAAAGTCATCCTGACACTAATACAGGGGAGCTTTGAGCAGGGGTTTCCGGTCATTTTGCGGATTGAGTCGGGTAGTGCGACTGCGGAGCATGAGCAGTTTATTCAAGTTGTAGGCAAGTTACCTCCAGCACCCCAAATTCTGGAATTACTTCAACAGTGGCAGTCAGCCTATCGCCAAATAGTAATGCTGCACTCCTCCCGCATCAAACCTAAATTAAGTCAAGTAACCAATGTTTCCTGCCGTCAGCTAGGCTCCAAGCTATCCGAGAATCTTAATATCTGGCTAAATTCCGGGTCGAGCGAGTGGCAAAAGATCCGGGACCAATTGCAGCATCACTTGAGTGAAACAGATGAAATAATGTTCATTATTGAAACGGCGGAGCTGCGACTGCGGCAACTGCCCTGGCACTTGTGGGACTTATTCTCAAAGTACTACACGAAAGCGGAAGTTGCCTTAAGTGCGCCAGAGTATCAAGCAGTTAGAAGCACAAGAGCACTCCTTACCGATAAGGTCAGAATTCTAGCAATTTTGGGGGATAGTACTGGCATTGATGTCCAGCGGGATCGAGAAGCCCTGGAGCAATTACCAAACGCACAAATAGATTTTCTCGTAGAGCCGCAACGCCAGCATTTAAACAACCAGCTTTGGAAACAACAGTGGGACATCCTTTTCTTTGCTGGGCATAGTGGGAGTGGGGCTAACTGTGAAACGGGTCGAATTTATATTAATCGAACTGATAGCTTAACAATTGACGATTTAAGGTATGCCCTCAAAACAGCCATTGAACACGGCTTAAAACTAGTAATTTTTAACTCCTGCAATGGCTTGGGTTTGGTGCAGGAACTAGCTGGGTTGCACATCCCGCAAATTATTGTCATGCGGGAGCCAGTGCCAGATCTAGTAGCACAAGAATTTTTACAGCATTTCTTAAGAGCCTTTGCCTCTGGCAAGTCTTTGTATCTGGCGGTGCGGGAAGCACGGGAAAGACTACAGGGTATGGAAGACCAATTCCCGTGTGCAACTTGGTTACCAGTAATCTGCCAGAATCCCGCTTGTGTGCCGTTGACCTGGCAAGAGCTGTGCTGGCGTCCAGATGATGGGCAACAAAATCGCCCCATCTTGCCCAGCAAACCGAGCCTCCGAACAGTACTTCTAACAAGTGTAGTAGTAACCGCCTTGGTAATGGGGATACGGCATCTGGGAGTAATGCAGACGTGGGAATTACAGGCTTTTGACCAGCTAGTGCGGCAGCGACCTGATGAAGGGCCAGACCCCCGCCTGTTAGTAGTTGCGATCACTGAAGAAGATATTCGGGCCCAGAAACACAGAAAGGGCTCGCTATCAGATCCTGCCTTCGCACAGCTATTGGAAAAATTGGAGCCGTATCAACCACGAGCCATCGGCCTGGACATCTATCGTGATTTCCCGGTAGACCGCAGCTATCCTAAATTGGCAGCCTTGCTACGGCAGAATGAACACTTGATTGCCGTATGCAAAGGCAGTGACTCGGAGTCAGACCCGTCAGGCGTTCCACCGCCACCTGAAATTCCGCCGGAGCGGTTGGGTTTTAGTGATTTTATTGAGGATGCAGACGGTATTATCCGTCGTCAGCTCTTGTCTATGACTCCAGACCCGGCATCGGTGTGTACTACGCCATACGCCTTCAGTGTGCAGCTAGCATTCCGTTATTTGGCTGCTGAGGGGCTCTTACCCAGGTTCACTTCTGATGGTAACTTGCAGATCGGTCCTATTGTCTTTAAACGTTTGAAAGCTCATACTGGCAGCTACCAACAAGTAGACGCACGGGGGAACCAAATACTGCTGAATTACCGCTCTTCCCCCTCCCCTGAGAAGGTAGTAGCGCAAGTCACTCTTACACAAGTTTTGAGTGGTCAGCTTGACCCCAAGTTCGTGCGGGGGCGCGTTGTCCTCATTGGTGCTACTGGCACAAGTGCTGTTGATGTTTGGGCTACACCCTATGGTGCTGGACCCGACCAGCAAATGTCCGGCGTGTTCATGCAAGCGCAGATGGTAAGTCAGATCATAAGCGCAGTTCTCGATCAGCGTTCACTGTTGTGGGTTTGGCCGACTTGGGGCGAAATCCTCTGGATATGGGGTTGGTCACTAATCGGAGGAATGCTGGTTTGGCAAGTGCGCTCATCATTTCAGTTGGGACTGGCGATCGCAGCTTCCCTTGTATGCTTGTATGGGATCTGCTTTACTTTGTTAACTCAAAGCAGTTGTTTGGTGCCACTTGTTCCATCGACCCTAGCCTTGATAGCTGCTAGTGGCAGCGTAGCGACCTGTAAGACTGCCCAGGGGCAAAGACGGCAGTAGTTTAGAAAACATCTCTCAGTTATGGATTGGATAAAGTTACCTCGGCAACTGATCGTACTTACCTTAGCGCTCTCTGCGGCACTCATTAGTAATATGTGCCACTCTACACAATTACAGGCGCAACCTGCTAAGGACGACGACAGAAATAAAATCCAGACCGTCAACCAGGATCACTTCGTCCCCACTAGTACTCTCAATACACGGTCTGGATTTTATTTAAGTCACAATTCTAAATCAGTAGTCCCAACACTACGCTTTCGCTTTGTCCCGCCACTACCGCCACCAGACCAAGGCTCACCTACCGGTAGGCGCAAAGGAGGTGCAAGCCGCTGCCCAGAGTGCAAAGACTCAAATTTGTCTCTCACTGCTTTAGTACCTGGTATTAACTCAAAATCTTCCCTGGCGTTTACTGTTGCCTCTCACCCCACTTTCTGGTTTTACGTTCCTTATGCGCTTACGCCCTCAAGCTCTTTCGAGTTTGTGCTACAGGATGAGCAGGACAATTACATCTACAAGACCACTTTCACTTCTCCTGGAACGCCAGCGGGAATTGTTAGCATCCCCCTCCCAACAAAAGAAACATCTTTAGAGATTGGCAAGCAGTATCACTGGACTTTTGTGATTCACTCTAATCGACAACCATCTTCGTATGTTGCTGTCGATGGGTTTGTTCAGCGGGTCGCACCAACTCTTAAGCTAACAAAGCAATTGAAGAACATGACCCCACGGGAGCGCACTGTTCTTTATGCTGCCAATGGAATTTGGCACGATGCCCTAACTACTCTGGCTTCGCTCCTGAGTGCGTATCCACGAGATACTATGCTTACTGCTGAGTGGGTTGGTTTGTTGCAATCTGTTGGTTTAGATAATATTGCGACCCAACCCTTCGTGCAGTGCTGTATTGGCAAGCAGGCTTCCAATGACTGACTGGCATTAGTGGACAGCCGTATTTAGGGTTATCTGTAGGTGTCACGAGTGGTTGAGTTGACGGCTGTCCACTTTTGGCGAAAGTTAGGCTAGGGCTCAAAGCCAATTTCCTACCAAAACATATGCTCCCCAGTAGGCTGGGTGCCTCCAAGTAGAATCTTTTAACAGAGCAAGTTGGGCGCGACGTAAGGCTTCTGCTTTGGTCACTTTAGTGTTAATTAGCTCTTGGTAGAAATGACTTAAAAGTAGTGAGCCGGACTCATCATTTACGTTCCACAGAGAAGCGACAGTACTACGCGCCCCTGACCGCACGGCTACTCCGGCCAGTCCCAAGGCAGCCCGTCTGTCCCCGGCAGCTGTTTCGCAAGCACTAAGGACTAATAATTCCAGCGCCTTGCCTTGGTTTTGGTCCCTTAACTCAAGCAAATGACTCAACTCATCGACTTTAATTGGCTTATCCCAAGCGACAATAAATGTCTGCTCTGAGTTAGAACTGAACTGACCGTGAGTTGCTAAATGAACTACAGAAAATGGCACCGAGTTGATGTGTTCAGTCAGGGCAGTACTTGTAAATTGCTGATTAACAAGTAGCACGCTGGGAACTGAAGTTTTGATTTGATTCAATTCATGTGCCACGCTGTCCAGAGCAGAAAAGCCCAGGCGTGCTTCAGTTAAACCAGCTGCCAAAGCCTTCAGATGTACCTGCGCTAATGGTTTGGGATTTAGCAGTGACAGTCCTGGAGTCAGGGCGACGCTATACTTCTCTACTAAATATTGCTTACCGTCGTAAAGAGCCGCCATAGGAATATTCCGTAAAGCTCCATCCAGCACAAACACTAAGGTTTTGACCTGGCTTTGGGCTAACTCTGCTTCAGCTGGTTTGATCAACCAGTCATATACTTGCTGGGATAAAAACTTACCTTCTGGGGCAGTGTAAGGTTTTTCTAAATTTTGCCGCAGTTGCTCCAGGGTAGTTCTAACTTGGCTTTGAGGTACGCTCGTCCGGTAGTGGCGGAGATTTTGTTGCTGCGGCAGCTTGAGGATGACCTCTAATCGGTCTGCCAAAATAATCGGGTAAATGACTGCCGCCGTTGGCTCTTGCTTATCAATAATAGAGTCAATCAGTACCGGCTTGGCTTCTAAACAGGCGGTCCGAAAGAAGTTGTCTAGTTCAGCTAGTTGCAGGGATTCAATTACAGCACGGGCAGAGACTAGGTTTTGTTGACTAGGCTGAGATCCAAGTTCTGACTGCAATAGCAAATCTACCAGTTGCCGGTAGACAGGTTCGACTTCCTCTCGAAAAGAAAACTGAACGTCTGTATTGATGGCGACTAAATCATTGCGAAGGGACTTGAGGTTGTCAACTGCTTCAGTGTAAGCAGCGATCGCTCCTTTGACATCTCCTTGGGCTTTAAGTAAACGTCCTAATTGCCATGAAAAGCGGTAGCCAATGTCTGGTGCGTTAATCGCTTGGGATAGAATTAGGGCTTGCTGGGTAAGGTCTTTAGCATCAGACCATTGCTGAGTCTGCTCATACAGTCCACCAAGCGAACCGAGAGCATAGGCTTCGGCTCGTGAATCTCCTAAAGTTTTTGCTTGTTTGACAGCTGATGCTAAGAGTTGGGCAGAGGTACGCAGGTACGGAGGTGCAGTTTTCTTTCCGACTCTGCCAGGTGCAGTTTTCTTCTGTTGGTTAGCGCTCAATGCACTCGCCTGCTGCAGAGCTGTTTTGCTGCCCTGTTTCACTAGGCTCTGGGCAAAGTTGATTTGGGCATAGACTGCCGCCCGGCTGGAAGGGAAGGTAGAGATTTGAGATTGAATTTGAGGTAACAACGCCTGTGCCGCTGACCATTGCTTGGTTTCCAGCAAAAGGCTGAGTTGATTCAGTTGAGCTTGTATCCTCTTGATTTGAGAGGTAGATGCAGTGGCAGCCTGCTGATAGAACGCTAATGCTGCTTTAGTATCCTGCTGCGTTCTTGCCGTGTTACCTAAACTAAACAAAGCAGCAGCGATATCTTCAGGCGATTTTAATTTTTGGGCTAAGGCTAAACTCTGCTTTAACATAAGCCGCGACTGCTCTAGGTCGCCAACCACCCGCAGGGCATTGCCCAGACTGTGCAATCCAGCTGCTTTTAGCGGGGAGTCTGGTTGTTTTTGCAGCGTTTGGTTGACTTGCGTTAATGTCGCTAAGGCTCGACGGTAAAACCCTGATGCTTGCATAGCTTGGGCTTGATTGAGCAGGCTCAGGGCAATCCCGGTTTGGTCGCCTGCTTTAGTGTAAGCAGTAGTGGCTTGTTGCAAGGTAGTCAGGGCAAGTTGTGCTTGTCCTTGCGCCAATTGCAGACGCCCTTGCGTGTTCAGGGCAAGGGCTTGGACTTGTGCGTGGTCTTCCAAGTCACCTATATTTCGCCCTGTCCGTAAAAGATTCAGGCTGTCTGTAATTGCCTCTGTTGCTTGGGACCACAAACCAAGTTGCTGATACGCCAATGAAAGATTACTTAATGTTGTAGCTTGTCTCAGGCTATCCCCTCTGACTGCAAAGGCCGAGACTGCCTGTTGCAAAACCTTGACCGCAAGGGAAAACTGTTCTTCGTCATAGAGGACCTTGCCTTGTTGCACTAGGCTTTCGCTCTGCGCCAGGGTGCTTGACAGACGAGGATGTGCAGGGTTGACGGCGGGAGATTTTGCCAGAACAGGTGAGACTAACGTACATAGAAACGCAGTACTTAGGGGTAGTAGAAGCCGGACTATCCAGCGCCTATGAAAGCGCCATTTTCTTGGTCTTAAAGAAAGGGGAAGTCTAGGGAGCATGGCAATTAGTTGAGTTTAACCAGGGAACGGTTGGTTCGGCGTTGGGCGCTTCTGCCGTGAGAAAAACTTCACCCTTGGCATTGGTCATCCAGCCAGTGGCTTCCACAATGGGAGCAGGCTCGGTACTAGCTGAATTCGTGGAAACGATTGGGTCGCTCTCGCGATTCTCTAGGCGATCACGTTGGCGAGAGGATTCGTTTTGCGGCGCGCCGTTGCTTCTGGCGAGCGTGCCCCAATCTTCCAGAAACGTTTCACTGTTTAGCATTTCCTGTGGATTTTCCGGTATTCCACCGCGACCAGTGATGATAAACTTGCTAGCTGTTGGTCCCACTCCCACGGGGCAGCTTTGTGCAATCTGATTGGAAGCATCTACTAATTCCTCTGGCAAGTTCGCTAAGCCGATGGCGGGGTCAACATCTGGGTTGTTGATTTCCACTTTTCCGCTTAACTCAGGACTTCCTCCAGTAGCAGTGATGTCACTTTCTGATGTAAGTGTATTGCGGAACTGTGTGCCAAAGATGCCTTGAGCATCGATTATGACCTGCCCCCCTCTGGCACCTTGAGCATTGGCACTGATATCGCTATTTTCTAAGGCAGCTAGCGTGTTTGTGCCGATGGTGATGTTGCCGCCATTGCCGGTGCCGCCTGCGGTAGCGGTAATAATACTGTTGTCGCGCAGTAGCAGATTCTGTGCCTGTAGGAAAATATTGCCACCTTCACCGGAGGTGGTAGCTGCTGTAATACGACCTTTATTGTCTAAAAAGATAGAGCCAGCATTGATTTCGAGCGCCCCGGCATTGCTTGTCCCGTCATTCCTGACGCTGACTGTACCGCCATCTGTTACACTCAACTGCCCAGTATTAATTATGACCTCTCCAGAGGTTCCACCAGGAACTGGAGAGGCTGAGAATAGCTCTTGGGTTGTTGCATCCGCGCTAACAACAGACGAACCTACGGCACCACTTACCTCTACGGAGTCGGAAGCGTTGATGGTAACACTTCCAGCAGAGCCAGAGCCTACGGAGGATGAATTAACCTCTGCTTCATATCCCACTATCAACCTGGATGTGTTGATTGTCAAACTGCCAGCAGAGCCAGCATTAAAAGCTGTGGCACCCAAGTCGCTTGGCACATAGGTTGGGTTTGCGTTAATCAATTCTACAGAGTTACTTAGTTTTACAGAATTAGTTGCATTCACAATCACATCCCCTCCTGAGCCGAACCCACGGGTTAGAGATATCAAAGTTCCCCCCATCCCGAGCTACAAACCGCCCTGTTGATACTGTGATATTTCCTGCATTTCCAAAAGCTGAAGTACTAGCAAAAATGCCGCTAGTAATCAAAGAATTAAAGGGTGAAGAGCCAAGCAATTGTACGGACTCTGAGGCGTTCACACTTAGATTGCCCCCTTTAGCATCACTGTAGGTTCTACTGCCTATACTTGCTCCTCCCTGAATAACCAACTGCTTGGTAGAAACCGCTATGTCTCCTCCATTTCCAAAGCCCACAGCTTCAGTTCGCAAGATGCTAGGAATGCTTCCATTCGAGGAGGTTCCGCTCAATTCCAGAACCTCGGAGGCATTCACTTTTAAGCTTCCAGATGGTTGACTCCCTTGGTTTTGAATTAAAGCTACTGAACTATCAGCGATTGCAACTCTTCTACCTGCAAGCTGAATACCATCGCTTCCCTCCCCACTGGTATCAACTAATGCCTTTTGCGACAACTGAATATCCTGAAAGCTTTGCACACCTGCATAGCCCAAATTCCAGCCATAAGTAGTTGGAGTGAGGCTTATTAACCCACTATTAACGCTACCCAAATCAATCCGGCCTCCCTCTGCTGTCAAAATGCCGCCATCTAAGGTTACATTGCCGCCTACTAAGGCCAGTGTCTTACCTGGCTGCACGCGCAGACCCGTTGAGCTACTCCTTCTAACTGGTAATAATCCTGAACTTAGATTGTGACCGGTGCCCTGCACGCCAATCCCTCCTGGATTCCCCCCATATTGCAAGCCAATAGGCACACTGATGGTCAACAGTGGTGTTGTATGGTGTGCAGTCGCACTGAACTGTGTGCCATCGGCAAAGTTCACGCTGCTAGCCGTACTTGCTAGAAATGAACCGCCAATGTTCAGTGAGGCATTGGCACCGAAAATAATCCCGTTGGGATTGAGCAGAAATAGGTTGGCTGCGCCGTTGGCTCGGAGTAACCCATCAATGTTAGAGATGGACAAACCCGTCACCCGGCTAATGATGTTCTGAATATCCAGGGCGTTGTTAAAGTAGGCCGCGCTCCCAGTGGGGATAGAAAACACATCAAAGCTGTGGAACAGATTGCTTCCTGTTACAGTTCCTCCAGTAATGGTGCTGGCATTGCCCTCAGTTGTGACACTGGAGTTAACGGGCAACGTGGCATCTGGAAGGATCTGTGCCTTCACTAAACGAGAAGAGAACCCGAACCAAAATAGGGTACTGCCCAAAAGCCGGCAGAATAATAAAAAAATCTGTAATCTCATATAGCTGGGGTGAAAGTTTGTAAGGTAAAACTGGTAAAACCAGATGCGTTGAAATGGCGGCTGCCCCGGTACAACAAAGTAGGGTTTACCAACCAATCCACCGCAAAAACAAACTCATGCCCACTCTCTAAATGCCGAGGAAAACTAACAGAAACGCCATCCGGATAAAGCTGAGTGAGGTAATCCTTACCCAACTCCTCTAGTTGCGTCCATGAGCTTGCGACTGCTGGCAGCACTATCCAATCAGGCATTATCTGTGTGAGTGTTCCAATCCAGTTACAGCTGAGTTCATTCACCAGAGGATGAATCGGCTCCTCGGCAAAGCTTCCCAAGTGTTCGGAAATAATTATAATTTGTTGGAAGTTACTATTCTCATCGTAAACAACAACAGCAGAAGCACGTCTATCTCCATGCCTAAAACCAGTCTCAAAAAAACCAGGTGACCCGGGTTCTAATGTTGTGAAACCCCAGGAAAAGCTATTGTCTAAGTACAACGCTTTTGTATTGGGTTTATTGTAAGTTTTGACTAAAGTAGGCTCCCTTCTGCCGTCAGCATGAATACGGTAATTTTGGTGATTAATTTCACTACTATCAAAGTTGTTATGTAGGCTTCTGACGCATTTAAAGGAATCAGTTACTTCTCCATTTCCATCATATATAGTCCAAATTCCATGCCAGTCGCCTGTATGATATCGACAAAAATTATCCCAATTTTGTATTTGAGCGTTCATTGTAACGTCGGTATTCATCGCTGCTATGTTGCAATTTATCGTTTAATTACCACATTATATTTTCCCTTAAAAGGCGATTCTCTTTACGCCTTGAATCTTGAATAAATATTTATTCTAAAACTAGCTGATAGCAAAATAAAGGGTGATTAACAGCGTAATA
>QQTW01002250.1_pt1 | contig 13947 bp, 12 predicted proteins | sample 1904831 | NCBI WGS metagenome assembly QQTW01 (sample SAMN09435610, study PRJNA476489) | Subsurface metagenome, whole genome shotgun sequencing project. | reverse complement strand
GTCACGGCCGAGGTGCAAGAGCTTCGAAAGCGGTTCGATGGACGAGGGAATAGCAATATACCTTTTGAAGCCTTGGATGATGATTTGTTTGATGTAGACCATCACGAATAGAGGAGCTGCTACGTGCAGCTGACGAGCATATCACGAAGAGTGGGGCTGTTGAGTGACAATCATGAGTGAGATGGGAGATTGTTTGGAGGTTGTCGCGTCGGGATAAGGGCCGGTAGAAGGTCGACGCGTAAATAGGTTGGCGCGCGTCCAGCGTCTATTTTGTGGCGGGGGCACGCGTTTCGCGTTGCGGAAGCGGAAAACGGGTCATTAAATGTGAGACTGAACGCTGTTCGACGAATTTGTGGTCATCGTTCGAGGGCCGTCACAGCTTCGTCACCACGCGTCAACTTCAAATTATCCCCACAATTGCCCCACCACACTCGTGCTTATATTCTAGTTGCTCAAGAAAATCGTGAAAGTGGCGACTGAGGTCGACTGGCAAATGGCTACATCTAAGATCGAGCAGAACATGCAGTCGACTACGGAAAAATCTGGAGATGATGTAAATTTATCGAATATCCATTCTGAAGGGGTTCAGCTACCAGATACGCTGCCTCCAGCTGCGGACGCTGTCATGGAGGACGTCAACGAAGAAAATGAACTAAAAACGCTAGAACAAGAGGATACGGAAGACTACGAGGACATCTTCTCCGACATCGACGAGGATGAGGGTTTTGACGACCTGGATGTGACTACATCAGCTAGTGCGTTGACCAAGAGCTACAATCGCCAGAAGCGTCTGCAGGAGGTCTCCTCCGACCCCAACGCCCCAAAATCATCCTATCCCAAAGCGAACCCACAGAAGCCCAAAGCGAACGTCTCCGCTTCGGTGGATGACCAATTGAGTAGCTTGGCAAAGTATGCATCGCAGATCAAGCTCGATGGCGCTCAGGCGGGGCTGCGTACAAAAGGCGAAAAGACGTCAGAAAAAGACAAGAGCGATCGAGCAACGAATGAGCAAGTCTTGGATCCTCGCACACGCATGATTCTGTTGCGAATGATCAACAAAGGCATCGTTAGCGAGATCAATGGATGTCTATCCACAGGAAAAGAAGCGAATGTCTACCACGCTGTGTCCGAGCCGCAAGAAGAGAACGGTGAGCTAGGTGGCAAGGAACCGGACACACTGCAGCGTGCCATCAAGGTGTACAAGACCTCAATCCTCGTCTTCAAAGATCGGGGCAAGTATATGACTGGCGAATTTCGCTTTCGACAGGGCTACAACAAGAGCAATCATCGAGCCATGGTGAAGCTATGGGCGGAGAAAGAGATGCGCAATCTACGCCGAATTTGGAATGCTGCAATTCCTTGTCCAGAGCCGGTGTATCTGCGCCTGCATGTCCTGGTCATGAGTTTCCTGGGTGATGATCGAGGCTGGCCAGCACCTCGACTGCGAGATGTGGAGTTGCCGGACACGGAGGCCGACCAACAGTGGCGGAATCTATATTTCCAGCTCTTGGGATATGTCCGCATCATGTACCAAACCTGTCGGCTAGTTCACGCCGACTTGAGTGAGTACAACGTCCTCTATCATCAGCAAAAGCTATGGATCATCGATGTCAGTCAGAGCGTCGAGCATGACCATCCTCGCAGTCTCGAGTTTCTGCGCATGGATATCAAGAACGTCAACGATTTCTTCGGGAGGAAAGGTGTGGTGACGTTGACGGAGAAAAATATCTTCGCATTCGTGACGGCCGCAGAAGGACCGACGGTCGAGCCGGGGATGAGAGACTCGCTGGAAACACTGGCCCAAAACGCAGATGCGACGGATGAGCAAGAGATGTTCGACGCGAATGAAGTAGAAACAGAGGTCTTTCGCAAGCAGTACATCCCTCAGACGCTCGAGCAGGTGTACGACATCGAACGGGATGCCGAGCAGGTCGGTCGAGGTGAAGGGGCCGATCTGGTGTATCGCGACCTTCTTGCCGAGAAGGTTGGTGCTCCTCCGGCTCAAACGGCCGACGAGGTGCCAAGAATCGAGGAGGACCAAACCAGCGACATGGAGGTGGATGAGGCTATGAAAGACGAAGAAGATGGGGATGCTTCTGCAGAATCCAAAGCTCCACGTGGGAAACGTTTCGAGGATAAGGATGCAAAGAAGGTATGTTTCGCTCCGCTAAATTCAGACAAAACCAGTCGACTGATTTATGATACACAGGAACATAAAAAGCAGGTCAAAGAGGAGAAGCGAGAGCAACGAAAGAACAAGATGCCCAAACATGTTAAGAAGCGACTCGTTAATGTGTCTGCTCGGCATAAGAAATAGAAGTTGGAGTAAGCTGTGCTCGGCAATCGCATTGTGGGGGTCGATCATCTACGCTCATAAAGTAAGCAACGTTTCTCATGAACAGAGACAGGAGGCTTGAATGATGATTGGTTTCGCTTCTTTCGGCCTCCAGGCAGTGTTTCACGATGGGAAACCTCTTGTGAGGTCTTGTCAATGAAGCTCCAAGAAGTCGAAAAACTTACTGCTGACTCTTGCAAAGAGGAATCTGACAAGAATCTCTCTGTCACTGGTTGTTTGTGGCGTACCGCTTCGAAATGCTGATTAAATAACTTCACAGCTTTCGGCTCTGCCGTCGTGCCGCTTGCTCGAGCACTGCCCGGGAGATCTCCGGAATGCTCCCACTCTCGGTGTCGATGCGATTGAATTCGAATCGTATCGGCGCGTCCATCAAGCCAGCCCAGATGTCCGATGGCAAGAAATCGCCTTGATCCTGACGGAAGGCGTCTCTCTCGGCGAGATCATCTTCAGAAAGAAAGAATGAGTCCAGGCCTTGCGAAACATGAGGGAACTAGCGTACCATGATAGATCTGATCAATCTGGGTCATGGCGTCTCGCACGACCATCTCCATCCGCTTCTGCGCCTCGCGTCGTCGCCCGACCTCGATGAGTAGGCCATCGTAGGCCGTCAGGAAGTTGTGGTAGAAGTCGCGCAGGCTCTCCATCTCCTCCATCCGCTCACCGATCTGCTGCTTCTGCTCGTCCCACTTCTTGCGAAACTCTTCGCCATGCCCGATGTAATCCGACAGACGCGCGCCGGCCTCTTCCAGTCGGTCGAACGCGGTCGAGGCATTTGCGTTTGCAGCCGCCAGCTGGTTCATGTGGCTCGTCAGGTCCTCCGACTGGGCTTCCATCTCTCCGAGACGATCTCGGATCTCAAGTACCACATCCTCAAGCTCGGCTGCATCTTTGGCAAGCACCGTGAGCATCTCATTTCGATCTTCGGTGCTGATCGGCTCCAAGGGAACGCTTCGATCATTCTCTTGAACATTGACGTCCACCGGGAGATCTTTGGTGATGCTCTGCGCCGCTGCGCCGCCGCCCTCGGTGTGCTTCAGCGCCGTGACGCAGAGATCAAAATGCCGCACCAACGACTCGAGTAGATCCGCCATCTCCTGCGCATGCGATTCGAGGGTCTGCAGGATGGAGGGCATCGCTTCCTTGAGCACATCTCCACCCAAGGACTGACCTGAACGTGTTTCCAACGACACTCGGACAGCTCGAATGTCGCCGTCAAACTGTTGCAGGACATTGGCTAATTCATCGTGTGCTTCTTGTGTCCGGTCAATGCATTCCCTGAGACCCGCTTTGAGCTTCTCAACGCCACCTTCATCGACAAAGTCGTGTAGCGAACGCTGCACGTCCCCCAGCGGTCGTAACGCAGGTTCAATCGGGGTCGATCGAAGTAGTTCCACTGTTCCTTGTAGTCGGGCGTCGGCTTCGTCCAGTTCCCGTAACGTTGTCTGACTCGCGTCAGCCTTGAAAGCTTGCCAGCTCCTTCCATGTAACGAGAGCAAGGCACCTCGAATTCATTTCTTCCTCTCCGCGCTAGCCCGTCCACACCTGACTTGACTCCACTCAATATTTTCAACTGGCTCGTGATGCCATCTTTGAGAAATTCCGAGCGCGCTCGAAGCTCGACGGCCTCGACCACGGCCTCGCGCGCCGAATGTACAATGTTGTTGGCGCGCCAGACCTGCTCGGTGGCCGATAATGAGCGCTTCGACGCGAGAAGGTAGTCGAGCAGCCTCTCCAAGGTGGTCTGGGACGGATCGACATGTTCCAGTGAGCTCAGACTCTGGTTCGAGCCACGAGGCCCAGCGCTGGCGCTGGCTGGGAGAGCATCATCTTCCAAGCTGCAGGACATGGCCAGCTTCGCATGCATGGCGGGGGATCAACCGTTTCGAAGGAGAGCCTGCTGAACTGGTGAAGCCAGTGACTAATCAACATCATGTGACTACGGTGACTAAGAAATCTGTCAGTTGAGGGGCGATTAGAATGCAAAGGCACATCATCAGCCCTAACTTAGTTCGGTTAGCTCTCAGGGTCTGGCTCACGTGACAGGCAGCTTATCGTGGCGTGACCACGCGCCAACTTCACCTCATCGGCCACGATGGCGCAATTCGCGCCTGTTGATATGCAACGGCAATATAGTAGGGCTGGCTCCAGCGACAGGATGAAAGCTGTACATGTTTAAATATGATCATCTCCCACTCCTCGAACGGACGTCTGAATCGACACCATCCTCCCCCTGTGCCTGAGTGATACTCGCCTTCTCGCTCGCCAGCGGCACACCCCGACTTTGTGTCACCACCCGCGTCTCGGGTTTCGACACCACGATGGTGACTGAAACCACCATGGCGACCGACGTTGCCTCTTCAGCTTCGTCGCCTGTATATTGGGACCTCCCACAACCCACGAATGATCCTCAAAATCAATCACCTCTCGATCCTCCGACCCCAGAGCCGCCCTGGGATCATCCGGCCGATCATCAGCACGCGGACAGCAGCATCTCGGAAGCAAGAACTCCAGAGGACGTGCGCGGGGAGATTAGCCTGGACGACACGAATTACGAGGAACAGAGCACCACCAAGTCGTCCGTCGCCCAGAGGGTCGTAGGCACCGTCGCACCGTTCTTGTCTCGCCATATTCCCGACCAGTATGCACCCCGAAGCCTGCAAGACCCTCCTTTGAAGCAGGAGGACAACGACTCGAACGCCCGGTACTGTTATCGTCATCGCTCTGCTCTACAGTGTCGACGCCAGGCGGACGAGCCGGCCATGGAGCAGTTACAAAAAGTAAGTCAACGATGTCGTTCACTTCCGGTGTCGCCCGATGCCACTTGGCCCAGTAAGAAATTATCGCGAGAGCCATGGGAACTGACGCCTCAGACCTAGGAGCTCGAAAGCCTCCCACAAGCGGATCAGCAGACGATCGCGCACGTCTGGTCGGTGTTCTCGGCCGCGCCGGCCAAGCACCGCAATCTCATCCTGCGAGGCGTCTTGATGCAATGCTGCTTTCCTCAACTGTCGATCATCTCGGCGTCCGTGGGTCAGATGCTTCGTATCGACTATCTCCAGGTCTTGCCCACGGAGATTGCGCTCCGGATCATGGGCTTTCTTGACACGGCCTCGCTGGGCAAAGCCGCTCAAGTGAGCCGTCGATGGAGAATGCTGGCCGATGACGACGAAGTGTGGCATCGCATGTGCGAACAGCATATTGATCGCAAATGCGCCAAATGTGGTTGGGGAATGCCATCGGCGAAGCGCGCTCCATTGCGCGGCCCAGGGGGTCCGACGGGGCACCTTGAGGGTGGGACTATGGCGGGCGGAGGCTACCCGGTAGACGACTACAATGTGGAATCGCCGGACTACTCTTCTGATCTGAGTCTCGCCGGCCTCATCATGAATCAACCCTTGGATGATGTGTCGGAAGCCGGATCGTCCGATGTGAACGGGAACGGCAAGAGGTTGGCGGATGAAGACGACGCCGGTGAAGATACCATAGAAGTCAAAAAGCTCCGCATCGATGACGGGCTCTCGACTTGCAAACCGTCGACTTCGGTTACTCCGAGGCGGTCCTGGAAAGAAATCTACCGAGAGCGGTATCGAATCGGCCAGAATTGGAAGCATGGCCGATACTCCCTCAGGGTCTTCAAGGGACATACCGATGCCGTCATGTGTCTTCAATTCAATGACAAGATCCTCGCGACCGGTTCGTATGACCGGACCATCAAGATCTGGGATATCGAGTCGGGTGAGGTGCTGCGCACGCTTCACGGACATGAGCACGGCATCCGTACGCTGCAGTTCGACGAAGATCGATTGATCAGTGGTGGTATGGATTGCAGTGTGAGGATATGGAACTGGCACACAGGCCAATGTGTGTCTCGCTCGGTCCAACACGGCCACTACGTTGTCGGGTTGCATTTCGAAGGGCACATCCTCGCGACGGGCTCGGCCGACCACACGATCCGGATCTGGAACTTGCAGAAGATGACCACTTACGCGCTGCTCGGTCACGAGGAATGGGTCAATTCGGTCAAGCTCCAATCGCAGTGTCGAAGGTTACTCTCTGCCTCGGACGACCTCACTGTGCGCCTGTGGGATCTGACGAAGCGCACCTGCTTGAGGGTTTTTGATGGCTTTCATACCGGTCAGGTTCAGCAAGTTTTTCCCCTTCCGTTGAATTATGTGTACGAAGCGGAAAACGATCCCACGGGATCGGGTAACAGCCCTGCCGCAAGCCACTCCTTCGGAAGTGATTCGGTGCAGACGCCATCGGCAGCAACAGGAACGGAGGAGACGGAGACGGCGGCGACCGAACTGATAGAGGCAGAATCGATGGGGACGCCAGCAATGTGGCCGAGCGATGACAACGACCAGCAACTCGTCGATGTCCGGTATATGGTGACGGCCTCTTTGGATTCGACGCTTCGTCTGTGGGATGTGAAGACTGGCCAATGTCTGCGGACATTCTTCGGGCACCTGGAGGGCGTCTGGGGAGTGGCCGCCGACACCGTTCGAGTCGTCTCGGCCGCCCACGATCGCAGCGTCAAGCTCTGGGATGCACGGAGTGGGCGGTGCGAACGAACGTTTACCGGTCATACCGGGCCGGTGACCTGCATTGCACTCAGCGATACGCGACTCTGCTCCGGCAGCGAGGACAATGACGTCCGTCTCTACGACTTCCGTTAAAGAGACTTGTCGGTTCGCCCACAACGGCATCAACTCGCCGACGCCAATGTTGTCGATGGAGACCCCAGCTGAAGCGGGGGATATATGTCGGGTGGGTACCATCTCTCGTTGGAGATGCTAGCTCTCTAGCTCTTCTTCAATTTCGTGATCATTGGCAACCAGCAATCGACCTTTGAGTCATCTCTGAAGTTTTCTCCTTGCACGATCATCCTTGCGTGGATTCGAGCATTTGAGCGGGCGCGTATCTCTCTTGCATCCTATTTTTTGTAACAAACCCACGCCATGGTAATGCAGCGGCCGAGACTCTTTAACGAAAACGATGTATCATTATAGCTTTCAAAGGACATCTAGCTAAGTGCTTTGTCGGTGTACATACAAAATCATACTGTCAGGTCTTCTCCACCATGCAATGCACGGGTATGTTACGAGTCGCATACCTAAGAGAGCCTCTTGCCGAGATCAAAGGTTCTTGAGAGCCCCAGAGTCGATGGGGGCCGGAATTTGTATCACCCATCACTAACAGTTTCCTGGCTACAGGTATTCATGCCTCAAATGTGATGAAGCTCAGCTCTACCACACAACGGGCACATTCCAGGGCGGAAATCGTTACAGCCGCAATGGCTGTAGGGCGAATAGAGCTTAGCAAGCCCTGAATGTCTTTCTAAGCATGAACTAGAAGATGCGACTTTGTTCTGGATAGGGCTTGATAGAGTCCGACGAGTCCTCAAGCTGAGAGGATTCCGGAAGCGGACGACACATACGTCGAGATATGTTACTGGTATATTTCGGCACGACAAAGCAGGAATGCACATCGCAAGATGATCGAAGTTGTCGCTAGAAGTTTATGTTAAACCTTTGGTGTGAGCTTTAGCGCCAAGAATAAACGCCCGTAGCGACGTCGAGATGTCGTCCGCATAAGGGTCGAGTGATCCCGTAAGCCATCGTCAGATTGGATTGAGAACCTCCAAGCATGGCGGCCGATCAGAAAGCCAACCTGGTTGATCTCGAAAAAGACTTGACTTGTTCGGTGAGTGAATCGATCATGCAACTATTGCACGGGCTTTAAGGGCCGGCAGATCAGATGGACAGCTACTAACTCAACTACATCAGATATGCACAGAAGTTCTCTACCAGCCCCTCACACTCATCGACTGCCTTCACTCCTTCTGTGGATCCTGTCTCAAGGAATGGTTCTCGTTGCAGGCGCGACACGCTCGAGTAGCGAATCCGTACACCTGCCCGTCATGTCGCGCAGCGGTGCTCGGGACGAAACCGAATGCGCTCGTCACGTCCATCTTGGAAGACTACCTGCGCGCCAATCCGTCGCGACAGAAGAGCGATGAGGAAAAGGCGGAGATTGCCAAGAATTACACTCCGAGTGAATCGATTCTTCGTCCCATCCCGAGCAGACGCATCAAGCGAGACGATGATGAAGACGCATTGCTGGCGGAGGTACGGCAGGCCAGTTTGTCGTCGGCGCAAGGGCCGCGAGGGCAGGAGAGAAGAAGTGGACACACCCGCCGGGAGCGAAGCCGAGAGACAAGAGATCGCCATGATGGACATCGAAGAAGAGCGGAGCCGGAGCGGACCAGGCAAACTGGCGGTGACCGGACTCCGCCTCAAGACAGACATACAGAACGACGCCAGCAGCAGCAGCAGCAGCAGCAGCAGTCCTCTGCCGTGTCAACACGAAGCATCGAGCATCAGTCAAGTCTACGGTCGTTGCTTAGTGCGTCGGATATCGATACGACGGACCTCGAGGAAGAGATAGCCCGACTCATCGTGGACGAGGGGCTTTTGGATGGCATTGATTTCTCGGAAGTCGGTGCGGCCCAAGAGGAGGCGATCCGGGAAAGAATAGATGAGGCATACAGACGTCGGCATCGTGATCGTGCAGGGCCCTCAGGACCTGCTCGACGAAGTTCGGACGCAGATGGGACTTTCAGAAGAGCTCGTGAAGAAAGAAGGCAGCGGACGCATTCGAGATCACATAGCGCATCCATACAGAACCGGCCTCTGCGACCGACACAGACGACGGCACAGGGTGATCATTCCTCACGACGAGCGGAGCATCGATCAAGGGTATCCAACCACACTCCCAGGTCGACGTCGCCTCGAGCGAGAGGTCGCGCAGCACGTCATTCGTCCGGCCCCGCTCGAGATCCTGCAGGGTCTTCGACCGATCTAAGCCAAACACCAAGCTCATCGCAGCCATCTCAGCCTCGCCCTGCTAACTTGGAAAGCGAAGGCAGGCGCAGAACTGATCCCGAGTCGGGGAACGCAAGCCGGCGGCATTATGGAGCCGAACAGCTTTCCCCTCCTGCAGAGCGCCACCAGGAGGCCTCCACTGCACGTTTGCAGTCGAATCGACCAGATGGCGCAACTGGACCAGCAGACGTGATGGCGTCAGATGTACCGCCCACCGATCCTCCACGTCGTTCCCACGATGAAACCTTGCGAGAATCGGCCATCCGGCGCGGTCCCCCCACTGAACCGGGAAACCCAGGTACGACAAATGAGCAACACACTCTGGTCGGTTCAGCGAGCACAGGACGAACACGGACCCTGCTGTATCCAGAGCCGTCCATCTCTTGTGCTCGCTGTGAGAAACCAGACATCCAATACGATCTTCATTACAACTGCTCGCAGTGCGATAATGGCGAATTCAACCTCTGTCTATCATGCTATCGGCAAGGACGCGGTTGCCGGCATTGGTACGGCTTCGGGTCAGCCGCCTGGGCCAAGTATGAGCGACAAACGCCGGTGGGTGGATATCCACCTAACCATCCTCTGCCCCACACCCTGACCGGTCATCGCTTCCTGCGTCCCGCTCAGCATTTGTTACAGCCAGCAGCGAACGACAGCAGCCGACGGCCACGAAGTACCGAGGACCCTCTCAAGCGGCTTCAAGCTGGCGTCTTCTGCGCCATGTGTTCGACGTTCGCCAACGCCTGCTTCTGGAAGTGCGACGTCTGCAACGATGGCGAGTGGGGATTCTGCAACGCCTGCGTCGTGACCGGTCAATGTTGTTCCCACGCCCTGCTACCACTCGCCTACCTGCCATCCCACGATGCTTCACGAACTGGCGAAGCAATCGGGACTACCTCAGGACCGCTAGGGGCAACGCTACTTCAGGAACCATGGGTGGTCGAACACGGTCCGCTCAAGCCACTGTCCATCTCGACGAGCTGCAACATCTGCCGTCTTCCCATCCAGCCCTCATCAACGCGGTATCACTGTCTACATTGCAACGAGGGCAATTACGATATCTGCTCACCTTGCTACCTCAAGCTATGCAGCAACGGCCGAATCAGTCCCGAGCACGGCAACAAAGGCTGGCGACGATGTCTTCGAGGCCATCGAATGATCGTCGTGGGCTTCGAAGACCAAGACGGGGGTCGCAAGCGGATCGTCGTCCGTGATCTCGTGGGCGGTCTCGCGCTGAAAGACGAAATGGACGAATCAACCGGGGTGGATGGACGACGAGCGAGTAAAGCCGGAGGAGGAGGTCAATGGAGCTGGAGCGAAGGACCCGACGGCCACCGGGAATGGAAGTTTGTTTCGCAGACACCCGGTCGAGGATCCATCATCGAATCGTCCAACGCGGAGGTCTCTTCGGCACCGCTGCTTCATTTCCCACCCGATGGGGGAGTGGGCATGCGTGTCCTCGCCCGCTGGAGCTATTTCCCCGCTGACGGCGTCACGGATGAACTCATGTTTCCTCGTGCCGCGGAGATTCGCGAGGTCGAGGATATCAACGGGGATTGGTACTGGGGGTGCTACGCCGGCAGGAAGGGACTTTTTCCAGGACCGTACGTTCGAGTGTTGGACGTCGTGGGGGCATAATGTGCTGAGATCGGTGTGAGGACGTTGGTGTTGCTCACGTCATCACTGGCGTCGAGCTAGAACTATTTTCTTCCGTCAGTTCTGGTTTTGGATTTCTCGTTGCCTCATTCATGGCTGCTAGTCTTACTAGCACCGTGCCACTTTCTCGTTCTGGTCGGTTCCCAGATGGCCCAGGGATATGCGACATCAGCTCATTATTCTTATCTGATATGCGTCTCATAATTCTCTATTTCTCTGGATGGATGTGTACGTGTTTGATATCTAGCAATATTAATGTCATGAATCTTGTTGATGTACATCTGTAATCTTTGCGAGACTTGGTCTTTTCTTATGAGTGTTGAACGGCAATATAAACGGGTCAGCGTACGGAGACCGGTACAGTAATGAATGCCTTCCCTCTAATTCAAGACAACTGGTCATGAATAGTTAGCCGAGCCCTGCCCACTAGACAGCGGGTAGCGGTATGTTTCTTGTTTATCACTAAGCATAGGCTTTTATTTTTCATTTTCACCTAACGGAAGCCTATTTGTTAGTTTTTTTCTTCCCTAGTCCTGGGGGCAGATTTAGACTTGGGTGCCTAGGGCTTCGGGCACTCTAGGCTATGCTCAAGCAATTATCAATTGTTTTGCAACTCGCTTATTATTGAAGGGGGCATTCATTTCTCTACCGGTCTCCGTAGCAGTGAGCGCTTTATACTTCCCGATCATCTTCATCACCCAATTACAACGAAGTTACAGTATCTTCATCTTTCTTTGATGAAAAGCAGCTTCATCATGTTCATGATAACGATACCTTCATCAGCCTTAGGACGGACCATGTGGTCACCTTTATGACGACGGCATCCGTGTGGGTAACCATTCAAAAATTGGAAGAATGACGGGCTCCAAAGGACATCATCCGGCCAGGCACGTCCGAATTCCCTCGAACGACATCAATGAAGACGGTCAACCTTGGCTATAACGAGGTTGGATATAGTGAATCCTGGGCTAGTTCTACAGTCTAAAGAAAGTAATCCAGGGGCAGGAGCGATGCTTCGCCGGGAGCTAACGAATGTCACTTTATTTATACGTCCGTTCTTCTTTCGTGAAGTGTTTGGTGAAGTTGACGGTACAGTGAATCGAGAAAAGGAATCGGATTCTATCTTTGAGCGAAAGAAGATCCCAACCTGGTCTGACTGGTCGCCGCAGGCTCGAAAGGGTTGCACCCACGACGTTGTTAATAATGGGCGAGCAGGCTCTAGACCAGGTTCTCTCTCCGTTTCTTTCAGCTTCAACCCTACCACTATTGCCGTGCTCTCTTTCATGGCCTTCTGCAGCGGCACTCGGAGCAATTACACGTCCCGTTTTGGTGGCCAGCACACGCAGGGCGATGCCTTGCCGGCCCTGTCTACTTGGCAGCTGAAGTAACCCGCTGCCGCATCGTCTCCACAATAGGATGACTAAGCTCTCTAGACGCTACTGTGTCTCCACACTCTCGTTCCCGCTCCTGCAGTGTCGCCAACGCAGCCCCCGCGCTGAGGTCGGTGCAGCAGGCGGGGAATCAGCAGCGGCAGCAATGGACTTCGAGGACAAAGGACCCCTAGGCTGGCAATGCCAGTCATCGGTCAGCAATGCTGATCTCGGAACGGCCGTTAGACCAGTGGAAAGTCGCCTAGGAATCCTGGATCCATACATATTTTCGCGTACGTACGTTTCGTACGTACGCCGTCTCTTTTGATACTTCTAGACATCTAGTTGGTGGCTGTGGGCTGTTTCCTTATAGTGCTGCCCTAGCACGGACGCATGCCTGACCAGGATCGAGGACGCGGAGTGGAATTGCTTTCTGCCTGTGGGCGGTTGGTTGATCACCATTTAGGACACGGGACCGCTAGAACAAGGCTGAGGGCTTCGGAGAAGATGAGGCTGCACCAAAGGCAGGCTGTGCAACGAATCACTTCCACGCGGAAAAGCCCACGTCTTCCCAGGTCAACGGTCGTCCCGAGCTTCCTTCGAGGCAACCGCAGATCCAACCTGTTGGCCATTGGCTTCTTACTCTAGAAGCCTCGTCCAAAGGATTCCCGAAAGATAAGTTTAGCTGGAAAGTGTTGTTGTGAGGACTCTTCCTACGAAGGACCTCCCAGTTGGTTACCCTTGCTCCCAGCGACTTGGGAGTTGTCAGACGTAGCACCAACTTGTGGATTCGTCTGCCTGGTCCAACTAGAATCAGTTCAACAAGATCCTGACGCTACGACGAAAAATTCTCGCCGCTGAACACCACTGTTAACACTTGATTTGCGCTGCCCCTCATCCAAAAGGCAAAGGGACTACTCAAGAGACTGCTCAACATGGCATTCAACGGCCCCGGGGTGAGCGATGTGCTGGTTGTGACCAAGCTGGCCTGGGACCTTTACCCCAATTGCTACCTGGTTGCCCGAGAAGCCCCAGATGAATTCCGGCAGATGGTCAACGAGCTGGCGTCATTACAAGGCGTGTTGCGCACTTTACGTGACGATGTCACCTCCGACGATTCCTTCCTCGACCGACTGGGAGATCATCGTCGACAGACGCTTCAACGATGCCTGAATGCCTGTCAACACACGCTCCGGAAGCTAGAAAGCATCGTCGAAAAATACCGTGAGCTAGGGAGCAACAGCGGGTTGCAGTTCTGGAGGAGAATAAGATGGGCCACGCAGCAGCCGATGATCTCGAGCGTGCGAGCCAAGTTGATGGTGCACTCTTGCAATATCAGTTTGTGTATGAGCACGATTGGAACGTAAGTAGCCCCATCTATAACCTCAAGGGTGACAAACATAAATGGAGCAGCACAGCGGTAGCCGCTAATGGTCATCGTCACCATTACAATGGAGGTCAAACGAATCTTCATCCTAATGGTGACGGAAGCTATGCTCATCATCGTTGTCATTGCGATGAAGGTTCAGGTCATCTTCATCGTAAGGGCAACGATGATTACTGCTCAGCAATGACGGCTACTGCTGAGCTGCTCCATTTATTCTGTTACTCGCGTTATTATCTAGAAAGTTATGTGAAGGCAACTATGCATCGTCATACTGACAAAGGATAGTACCTCGCT
>QQTW01002249.1_pt1 | contig 13947 bp, 15 predicted proteins | sample 1904831 | NCBI WGS metagenome assembly QQTW01 (sample SAMN09435610, study PRJNA476489) | Subsurface metagenome, whole genome shotgun sequencing project. | reverse complement strand
AACGTAGCTGACCACGTAGCGCGTCGTACCTTCATTGACGGTATCTCTGAGGAGGACCTGAAGCAGGAGCTTACGATCATCGGTATGGAACAGTACGCTAGGTCTTGGGACGAGTCCAAGCAGAGGGGTAAGACGCAGGTTTCTGAAAGGGACGGTGAGAAGAAGAGGGACAAAAACCTCCGAATCTACATGCAGACTCTACTCAAAAACCGTACCCACAATATAGAAAGGGGTCTCAAGACCAAGAAGAGGGGTGGCGGTGTAACAGTAACCAGCATAGACCCCCAGAGCCTAGCGTTCGACGCTATGTTCAATGGCGAGGAGGACGGTTCCCTAGAAACATCCGACCTCGAAAACCTTGGACTCTCTGAGGAACAGGTAAGGGTCCTATCTTACATCGCTGGCAACGATCTTGGTGTGGGTGGTAAGAACGGCTCCACCAAGAAGACGATGGCTGAGGACACGGGAATCTCTCTAGAAAGGATCGGTGAGGTAATGGAGGACCTTAAGGGCAACACGACTCTTAGGGAGCTTCTTCTAAACAAGGTCTAGGGCAAAACTAAATAGGATTTTCTTCGGGCCTCCCTTGACGGGGGGCCTTTTTCCTGGTACAATTCCTTCTAGTCGAGCAGAAAGGAAGTGCATGGACTACATCCGTGAGAGCCGTAAGCGCCACGCGACGGGCACCGTCGTTACCTTGTACGACACCAACCACCCGGACAATATTTTTGACCCGGCTGGCGGTCGTTGGGTCGTGGTTTGCGAGGATCACGGGGCCATCTGTAACTTCGATACCATAGCGATGGCACGCTTCCACGCGCCCTGTGTCGAATGGTGCGAGGAGTGCATGGGGGTCAACAACGATCCCGACCTGTACGAGAGCATCGTCCGGGCATAACCCCTAGTAGAGGAGCAATATGAATTCTGTAGAGGTACTTGATTTGGCTATGGAGCACGGTAGCGTTTTGGAGGCCGCTCGCGCAACGGGCAGGAGCGGTGAGATTTTGGCGTGCCTAGAAGGTCTCCGTGAGGCTGCTTTTAACTCCATGCAGAACAGCAGGGGAACCGCAAGTCCCGACAGGCTGGAAGGATACGAGGACCAGATAGCCCTTCTCGATTCTGACATCTCTAGGGTGAGGGCTTTTCACTACAGCACCGGTACCCCTCCCCTGACCCCCGGTGGAAGCTACGTCGGTCGAATGGGGGCCACGATTTGAGGGACATTATACAGGGGTTGACATCCGTGGCGATCCCTGTATAATAGGTTCTAGTCGAGCGAAAGGGCACCATATGTCGAGGGTAGAGATCAACGCCAGCACTGAGCTTGAGGCCCGCGATGCGCTGAACCGTTTGTACAACGGTCGCGACCTGATCGTTATCGCCTCGAAGTACGGCACAGACGAGGACGTGATCTTTCACGCCACCCGCGACTATGCCGCTCAGGTCAACTACTACTCTGAGGCCCGCGAACAGCTTCATCCCGGACTAGCTATGGAGTCCGCTGGCCCGGACTGCGACGGTCATCAGCCCGCTCGCAACCTCGACCAGGACCTCGCCATCGAGTTTCTGATGGATTGCCAGTACACAGACAACACCGCATACTTTGTTGAGCGGTAACACCAAACACACCAATCTCCCCTCCGGCCCCCTATCAGGGGGCCATTTTCTGTGCTATAATGGCGGGGCTTGGGAAGCTGGCATGACAGAGAGGAGATTATGAGTGCAATCCCCGTAGACACCCAATACTGGAAGGGTAGGTTCGACAAGACCTGCGGATACCTGCTGCACAAGAATAAATTCAGTAAGGATGATGTGTGCAACGCCAGATTCCGCTACGGGCGAAAGAACGATCCAGAATTTCCTATCACGTTCACCAGGACGGATTACTCTATAATCACCAACAGAGTGAGCAACAACCTGGACAGGGAAACATTTTGGTCAGCCGTTGTTGCCCCGACCCAATCCTTCTTCGACCGCGATTGGATGGAGTGGAAGGCCAAGGGTAAGGACTTCATGGAGATGCAGTTGTGCAGGCTGATCGTTGATGATGAGCTTCTAGACAATATGCCTAGCGAGAAGAGAGAGGAGGCAAAGCTGTACGCGACCACGGCGCTAATCGAGGCCAACATAATCAAGTACGAACCTCGTGCAGCAAACGTGATACCAAAGCCTATTAGGGTAGTGAAGAAGTGGGACACGGAGCGAGCACCATCAACCGATGATGTGCTCAGATCGTTAGGAGACTAGATGATACTGCGTAACCTGGACGGAATCCTCGAACAGAGGGGCATGACCGATGACGAATTCATGGAGATTACCGGCTTCAACATGCTGGTTGCTCTGACTCTCAGGGCGGGACAGAATTGCTCCACGGAGGTAGGTAACAAGGTTGCCGATGCCTTGGATGTTCCCATTGAAGACCTGACCGGTGAAGAGCCGGAGGTTATCATGCCTAGGGAGAAGACCGACAAGGAAAGGATTGTGAGCCTGGAAGAGAGGGTAGAATTCCTAGAAGACCACACATACAAGCTCACCGTCGAATTCCGTAAATTGACTGACAGCTTGCTATTGATGAGAGAGCGGGGGATGTTCAACGAACCAAATGACTGATATTCTAGAAGTAATTTTCGTTGTGCTTGCGGTGTACCGCGTGGCACTGATGGTAACGACTGAGGACGGGCCTTTCGGTCTGTTCGTGCAGACGAGGTTGGAGGCCACAAACTACGCACCTAACACATGGGTAGAGCGTGGCCTTCACTGTCCTCTGTGCGTTGGATTCTGGGTCAGCGCCCTAGGAGCCGTGTTCATAACCAGCGACTTCCCATCGTGGATTCTCGCTTGGCTTGGCATAGCTGGCGCTCAGACGTTCCTTACAATGATCTCCGGCATACCGGACACTGATGAGGAAAAATACGAGGAAGAGGAGGAAGGTTGATTTTTTGCGACATAACGTTCGATTCTAATGGTAACGAATGGGTTTACCCTGTTCTCATTCCCTACATTGGAGACACCGTGAGGCTTCCCAATCAGGAATTGGGAGAGGTTTTGAGCGCATCTGGTAAGGGTTTCCGGGCGTGGCTATTTAATCAGGTATACTACGAAGTACGTTCCCTAGAAGGCAAGAAAAAGACCGGGTGGTACCCTTTCAGTAAACTGAGGGTAGAGCATCGGGCAGAAAGAGCGACAGAAAGGGGTGGATTAAGCACAGGATGAGTGGTTTAGATTTACTAGCAGCGCACATGGTAGGAGACTTCGTTCTACAGACCAACGAGGAGGCGCAGGGCAAATTCGATGACGCTGCTCTCAGAATGAAGCACGTACAGAAATACGGGAACGCCTTCGTTCCCTTCCTGCTGTGGCGCTGGTACAAGGGAGACACGACCTTCGCCAGGGCGTTCTTCGGTCTGTGGGCGCTTAACCTAGCGCACTACATCACAGACTCTAGGCGATGGGCCTCCGGCGAGGAATGGCCTCCCAAGCCCATACTGGTGGATCAGGCCATCCATCTCGTACAACTGGCGCTACTACAGGAATTTCTAGAACGATGACAGGACACACACCTTGGAAGGAATTGAGAATGACTAACGGACTGACTACTGAAGACAACAGGAAGATGTTCTTCGATTTTGGAGATCACAGCGTAGAATACTGCCCTCCGGGTGTAGGTACGGACGTTGCCACACTGAATCCCGGAGATATGATCCTGACCCGTCGCGTTGACTCGTGGATGGGGTGGCTCATATCGAAGATGACAAAGGGTTTCTATTCTCACGTCGCGGTATCCTACAAGCCCGGTGGGAGCATAGCCGAAGCCCTAGAGTTTGGGGTCGAGGTAGAGGACATCGAGAAGTACCGTAGGAACCACCATTACGCGGTTGTACGCCTCGACTCTAATGGTGTTGACCAAGAGGACATGTTCACCTTTATCGAGGAGGTCGTGTACGCTGACCAGAATCGCTACGGGTACAAGATCATCGCGTCCCTAGCCATCTCAATCTTGACAAACCACAACCTCAACTTTGGAGCCGGTGTTGGCACCCGTATTTGCTCGGGGTTCGCTGCTGAGTGTGCTACCAGGGCGGGGTTCATCTTCGACAAGCCACCTGCCTACATGACCCCTCAAGATTTGGCTGTTGCGTGCAGGGTTCAGGACCCAACCTCCATCGTACAGAAGCGCCACAAGAGACTTACCAAGTAGAATCCTCTGTAAGGCCCCTAGGATCAATTCTAAGGCCCTCCCGTTCGGTTTTGGTACCGGACATAGGGAGGGCCTTTTCGTTGCCTTAAAATGGATTCTCGCTCGTCTGAGGAGAAATTATTCTAGCTCTTTCTCTACCCCGAAGTAAGTTGCCAAGGAAGCCCCTAGGCGGTTCTTCGTGATGTTTCCGATACCCGGCTGGTAAAGAACGCTCTGCACGAGGTCTATTCTATCTGACCTCTTGACGTTTGTTAGTAGCTGGTGGAACAGGACCGTGGCCGCGCCGTTCTTTTCGGCATCACCTTTTACGATCAGAGTGAACGTGTCTGTCTTAAGGTTAGCGATCTCGATGTTATTGGTTCCCTTGGAATTCAAGAAATAGTTAAACACCGCTAGGTCCCTTGTCTCATAGAAGTCATCGGCACTGAATAGCTCCCACCCCTCCACGAGAACAACATCGTCTTGCTTTACTTCAGACTGCTCCGGCTTCGTCTTAACGCCAGATTCTTTGATGGGAGAGAGGGTCATAATTAACCGTCCTGTATTTGATTGTTACTCACATCAATGTGAGTATCTTATATATCACCGTCTTCAGATCGTCCGTCAGCGTACCTAGGATCGTGGTCTCCCGCGTCCTGCGGGGTCCATTCCTTACCCTCGAACAACTTCGGCCTCTCGTGCTCCTCAATCTCGGACTCGGGTGCTGTTTCTCCGAAAGTAACGCTCTGCTTGGTCCTACCCCTGTTTTCAAGGGAGGCCAGTTTCCTGGAATCTAGGTTCTCGACCCAACCCTTCGGATCGGAGCCTGTTTTTCTCATGCTCATAGTTTGCCTCACATTTTAGTGTGTTAGCCTTCTTGTCAACTAGCTACGTTAACGTCCAAGGCGTACCACGTAGAAGGGTAAATTTTCGTTAGCCTCGTCTATTCCCGTGCCCCATGCGGTCCTAGGACCATTCGTTGCTATGTCAGCAATGGCACTACCCACGTCCCATCCCTCGAAACGGGGGCCTAATTCTCTCCTCAACTGCACGAATCCTCCTGAGCAATCAAGTTGCACATCTTCTGAGTTGTTCTGAGCTATTCTGAAGGGGAGACCAGTGCCTTCCATGAAACCTACGTACCTATCGTCAAGGTAAACATCGGCCCTCTCTTCTCCGATCTCTACCCTCCAACGCCTGTTCTTGAGCGTTACCGGCCTGTAGGTGAATTCTTCTCTGTAGGCTACAAGGGACCCGTCTAGGAGTAGCAGCACATCGCCATCGTCATGGGATACTTCCTGCTCCCAAGATATAGCACCCTTGCCATCAACCGCTACCCAATCCCCGAAAGTAGGCAAGCTGGTTACGTTCTGCGGGTAATACAGCCTGGAAGGTCCCTCCCCGTCCCACTTCACGGTCTTCAATATCTGGCTCGCGCCGGTCCTGAAGGTCTCATTGTACACACCGGATATGGCAACATCCTGCACATCGCCGGTGTTCTCCGGCATCGCAGCACCAACGCGCCATCTCTTAGCCTCTCCTAGAGCTACGGGAGTGTCGGGGTTGTTGATGGAGTCCGTAGCGTCGTGCTCTCCGTTTTCTGTTTCTACCCACCATCTGATGTCCTGCGGCACCCATTCCTTCTGACCCGCCTCGGCTATCCTGAAGCGATCAATCTCGTAGACCGTGGGGCCGTTTCCCGTCAAGGTAAATTCGTACTCGTCATTAGATGCGACGAAATCACCGGCACCCCTAACGGTTTTGTCGAGGGGGTTCCAGTTTACTATTTCTATGGCCCCCACGTCAATGACCGCCTGACCTGAATGGCAACGGACGTTGGCGCTTACGGTATAAGCTCCCGTGTACAGGTCGTTGACCTGAGTAAGGCCCTCGTTTTCTTCTAGCTCTAGCTTTATGAGATTTCCACCCCATCCTGCCGGAAGGATGTCAACCTTCGGCCTTCCCACTGGCACCCAATCCTTGATTGATTCCCACTCTACGCGGAAGGACCCTAGGGATGTGTACACATCGAATTCAAGCTCTAGGACACTAACAGCACGACCGTCGTAATTCTTCATCGTAACCCACGGCGTATCATCGGGCCTGAAGCGGTAGTCAATCTCCGAACCCCTGTACTCTATCTTCAGTAGCTTGGTAGCGTTAAGGGGGAACACGTACCTGACCTTGCAGGGTCCCGTGATCTGCTCGTCCCTAAAACCGTACTTGCCGCTCTTCTCCCTAAGCTGGTTGACTAGCTCCTCTCCCCTGATAGTCATAGCGTGCTTCTGAGGAGAGATGCCCTGGTATAGCTCGCGGTAGAGTCCACGCATACCTTGTTCATCATACGAGTAGATAACGTACTCATTCTCCGATGCCAACGGAGCCGGGTCGGAGAGTTTGATGTCTGTTCCTCTTGCCTGATACTTGTAGGGACCGTCGTAGACCTTTATCATGAGAACCCTTCTGGAAAGCTCCTCTTCTTCCTCGGTAGGTCCTATCATCCACCAAGCCTCTCCCTCTGTGGAAGCTCCGTACTCTAGGGGTGTTACGATCCTGTTGCAAGCGATAGAGTAACCGTTGCCTAGACGGAAGACGTTAGGGTACTCGGTTAGCTTGGGGGTATGAGAAAATTCGATCTCGTCCCTCGTGGTAAAGCGCGGGTAATCCTTGCGCTCGACTACTACCTTGTGGTCTCCTAACCTAGCCCAACATATGTCCTCTGTGTCCTGGTCTATGTGTATCAGGGACGGAGGTATCTTAACGCCGAAGACAAATTTCTTCTCGTGCATGAAGGTGATGGGGTAGCGTGTGAAGTAATGAACCCTCCAATCCGCCACATCTATCGTGAGGGTAGTAGAAGGCTCGGCCTTATTCCAATCGTCATACCACTCGGTAGGAGACTGGAAAGAAAGCCTTTTCTCGAATTTGCCCTTGCTGGCCTCTCCTCTGGTTGGGTCCAGTGGATTATCTGGATCGTATATCCATTTGTCTAATGAGCCTTCCTTTAGGAGAATATCGTCAAGGAAGGCGGGGTCTTCTCCCCCGCCAATCCATGTAGCCATTTATCCCTCCGGGTTGGAGATGATAGATACATCAACAGCATCAACCTCAACACCAGTGATGTCCCTTCTTGGGCCAATATTGACTTCCTGGCCGGGGTTGAACCTTTGCATTGTGCCGGTCTGACACTCTAGTATGACAGCACCCTGTTTACCGTCCGGGAGATCGGGCCATGAGTATTCGTAGACATAGCCCTGCCTCTCGACAGTAACATAAACGTAGTCAACGTGGAGTCTAGAGGCAATCTTGGCCCTCCTGTCCGTTGTGCGCTGGTTCTCGATCATAAGAATCAGCTTCCTATCCGCCAAGCGGTCGGGTTCCTTGACCAGGAACGTGGCGTGCCCGTCTTCGTTGGCGTAGCGTCCTAAGATACCCCAATCGGGGTGTCTCCAATCGAGGAGGTCAATGTCCCTCATACGGGGAGCCGTGTCGAGCGGATTGGCCGCTGGCTTGCCCTCCGCCCTGGCCCTTACGTGGACCTTAACAATGTCCCTGTCAGTGATGTCCTCTCCGATCTCGAAATGGAACAACTGCCTAGCCTTGGAACCTGTTACTAGGGCACCCGTCCACTTGGCTATCTTCCTAACCTTACCATCAATACGGCGTAGCCTGTTGGATTCCCTATTACGGACGTTCTTACCGCCTAGGGATGAGAAACCATCAGAGTGCATCACAACCTGCGGGCTGTGGACTCTTGCCGCTGCCGTGGTAAGAGTTGCGTCCTCGGCGTGCGTGGTTATTCTCTCCGTGGTGCCCGTGTTGAGATCAACCCTTATCGGGTTCACGATGTCATCCCTAACGGATAGCCTGTCGAATACGGTAACGCCCGGAAGATGCCTGTCAACCCAATAGGAGTATATGATGGTCTCATTCTCGGGTGGCTGGTTGTCCTGGGTGGCGAGAATCCTGAAGTCCGGTGTAATAAACTGTTTGATAAGCTCGGCACCGCCAGTTATCAGCGCGAAACCGCCCTCCGGCTCAACACCACCGCCGATGTTGACTCGGAAAGGCATGTCTCCCCTGACCATACGCCTCTGACCCGTTCCTATGTTGTGGGCAATAATGCCATGCCAAGCGTAGTCCGGGTGCTGCTCCCTGAAGTCCTCATCCTTGTATCTTTCGTTACGGTGAATATCAGCGCCGTTGTAAGGAACGAAAGCCTGATAGAAGAACAGATCATCGCCGTTGGAGCCTAGGTAAACGGAGTCGTTGGACCCCTCGAAGTCGTTTATCTGCTCGTCCGTGGAGGTTGTCCAGGGGTTCTCTGTAGCCGGGTACGCCCCGCCTATGATCTTGGCAGGTCCCTCTGCTACCCAATCCCCGGCCTGGGAAATGGAATGTACTGTCCCTAGGATGCCTGGGTTAAACTTGACATAGTTGACAGTTGCACCGCCCCTATGAGAGTCGTTGTAGACGGAAGAGAACGGGAACCACTGGTAAGAATCGTGGGCCTCTCCCTCTCCGTTGTCGTTGTAGTAGTTAACGGCGCTCTCGCCTTCAGGAGCAAGATCATCATTGAACCCTAGTTTTGTGATAGGGTACACGTTCTGACCGTCAACCTCTAGCTCGTCGGGAGCCAGCGTGGTCGCAGGCCAGTGCTTAGCAGGGAAGTCTCCGCTCGCGGACACCGCACCTAGCCTCCATCCGGTCCTCTCGTTGGTCTCGGGACCCTCTATGAAGTTGGAGAAACCGTCCCACTTAATTAGCTGGTGCTTCTGAGTAAAGAAACCCTGTTTTCTAGGATGCCTAACATTCCAGGACTTGTAAATCCAAACCCAACCGTCCTGACGGTCAAGCCTAGCTGCCACCTTTACAAGGTTCTCTTCTTGAAGCGGCCTGATGTCCTCGCCAGCTATCTGACGGAAGACGTTAGAGTTGGCGTGGTACCAATAGAATTGCTTGGTTCCCTTCTTCCATGCCAAAGCCTTGTCTGAGTGATAAAGAACCCTAGGATCGTCCTGGTTCCCCGGAACACCCTTGTAGATCGGGTCGGAATCCTGGTACCTAGGAGATGTTGTTACGAAATCTCCGTCAGCCCTGGTGATTACCTCGTACTGCCCGGTATCGAATTCGATACGATCATCCCAACGCTTCTGTTTCCTACCGAAACCGTAGCGGTAACGACTCATGACAGGACGATCCTTGTCTATGTGGTGCCAAGCGATGTGAGGAACGGTCATGTCCTCTTTTCTCTTGTTCTTGAAGTCGAATTTGGAGATGATAAAATCGTCCACGTAGGAGACTTCCTGCTGCACGCCTATCCTGGCACCCGCGTAGGTCCTGGGATTAGCCGTGGAGCCGATAAGCTCATCCGCAATAGCAATGTAGGGGGTAACGATACCCTTACGCGCCATGAAAATACGCGCCCTGGCCTGCTGCGGCTGCACGTCCGGGTTGTACCTATCCGCCATGCCCTTTTTGGTTAGCTCTTCTAGGGTGTGGGCGAGGTCGAACACCTTGGAAATGTAGTAGTACGGCTGATTGCCCTGGTAGCCGCTAGGCAGATGCAAAATTCCCTGCTGAGGGCTGATAGCAACGTCCGTGTACCTCTGATCGGCCTTGTTGAGGGTGTTGAAAACGTCCGCGTAATGGGTCTCTATGGATGGAGGAGCATCAAGCGCGTAGTGTTTGTGTCTTAGGTACTCTAGGTACTGCTGCCAATCTCTGATGTCGAGTGATGTGAGGTCTACCCTAAGCTGAGATGTGATAGCTCTAAGCTCAAAAATAGCCCTCCAAAGGGAATCAAGGTCAATGAGCGGGGAGTCTACCCCGTCGTGCTTGTGTCCTTCTGTTACGTGGAACAGTAGGTCAATGATGTCCCAATTTCGGTTACGCTTGCGCTCGTCAGCATAGTCCTCTAGGTACTGCCTGATGAGGTTAAGCTTGTTTGTGTAATCAGCCATCTAAACCAATCCTTCTTCGTATTTCTCGAATAGGACCCTTCCCCACGTCCTAGGTCTCTCGGAGTAGTCAGGTACCGGGGTAGGAACCTCTCCCTCCGGCTTGCCTGTCTCCCACGTAGGGGGAATCTCTTCGTATTGTTCAATGTCGAGGGGTATGGCACCGTTTCGCGTCCACTGACTAGCCGGGATGTTGGCTATTTCGCCCCATTTGTTAGCCCCACCGGGAGAATCCTCCCCTAGGACATCGCCCCACGTCATCTCTTCCGTGAGCGCCTTAACGTCGTTAACGAACAGCGTATAGCCGTTCCACTCTACTTTCGTGTTGTTCCAACCGGATGATACTATAATTTTCTGGATGCCGTTGGCTTCCGGCGAGACCTTGTTCTCGAAGTAGATATACCCTTCTTTGTAGAAGAGGTCTATCCATTCGTTTCTGATGACCCTGAAGCTAGCGGAATCCCTCCACCTAAAGAATGCTATCCCCTCGGCCATCTCCGGTATGTCGGGCATCTCGTAGGGTAGCTGAGTCGGGAAAGCTGCGTTGGGATTGTTTTTCCAGTCTCTTGCCGGGAAGAAATCACCCGGTTGATGGATGTAATGCCCTCCCCAATCTTCGGCCTTACCGTCGAAGGGTATTAGAACGTCGTAGGGTCTCTCCCTAGGATCGTATATAACTGCCGGATCGTCAAGGTCCCAAACGTTGAAAACTCCCACCTTATTGGCATATGGAGTTACTACCTTTGGGGTGATCTCGAAGTCCGTAGGGAGCGGGAACGCCTGCACGCTGATCCTAGAAGGTTCGTCCTCTATGAGCGGAGGAACATTGGCCGGAGAGATCAACTGTACGTAGGCCCTACCGAACATGCGGTTAATCCAACGCTTCGGGTAAGGGTCCTTGAGAAGACAGATCATACCTACTCCCGTGCGCCCCACTATGGGAGCATTAGAGATGAGATAGTTTTCGCCGTAAGCGTACAGACCGGGCTGCATGGGGATGGGGTCCCTGTCCAGGGAGTAAGAACCCATGAAAACCGGAGGCTTCGAAGGTTCTACATACAAGCTGCCTCCACGGAAGGATGCTGCGCCAGCTATGCCCTCGGACCACTGAAGGAAACGTGTATCTATGCTGATAGTACCGATGTTCTCACCGGTTACGTCATCAATGTAAACCCTGTTGTCGCGTATGGTGCTTATGTACTTACCGTTTCTAAAAGAGTTGTTTGCGGTGATGTTAACCGGGGCATCGCCAGATACCCACTTGGCTTCCATAGGCAAGAGCAATTCGTTACCAACCATCTCTAGGGGTTCAACCCACGGAGATTCCATCCCGGCAGGTAGCCCCCACGTCTTCTCCACAGGCAAATCCCAAGAGTTAGGAATGGTCTCGAATTCGACTATCGCCCTTACCTCTGAGAGGTTGTCAGGCAGAGCATCATCGGAAAAAGAATCAACCTCTAAGAGCCTACGCCACGCGCCGTTAGGCAGAACCCTGCGGTCAACCACGTAGGTCCTCGGGTCGAGGTCTTTGGCATCCCTGGCAATCTCTATTCGGTTAAGTCCTTCGGGGGTCGTGGTGATACGAACGTCCTGTATCTCGCCCTCGTGGGCGTTCCTGCCGATGACCCAATTGAAGCCGCTGATCCTGTTACTCATTAGACCTCGAAATCTCCGTTTTTAGAGTAGTTAAGATTGTGCTTGCCTACTACGTCTATGTTCAAACCCCTGATAACGCCTGTCTCGTACCAATCGGACACCCAAATATCACCGGGTCTTAGCCTTAGATGCTGATTCTCTAGCTCGGTAAAATGTATGTCAACGAACGGAGACTCGTGTATCTGGGGTGCATCCTCGTACCAAGTTATGTCGCTTAAGGTCATGAAATAACCGACCCTAGAATCCCAGGTCTCTTTCTTCCTGAGCGGTGGCCTCGGAGGAGACTCCACATCCCTAGGCTTGGGTGGTCTCCTCTTGCGGCGTTTCTTTTCTTTGTTGTCAGGTGTCGGGGAGGGGTTAGGCTTGTCTTTGTTGTCCCTGTCCCTCTTGCGATGCTTCTTTTTCTTTGGCCTGCGCTCTTCTTCCTTCTCTTCCTTGCGCTTCTCTCCACGCTTAGGATTCGGAAGACCCTTCTTGATGTCCCTGGCATCATCCAGGTCCTCTAGAAGGTCCTTGGTGGCATCTGCGAGGCGATGCCTGATAAGCTCAAGCCTGACCTGCGGGGTGATCTTCTTCCAGTTGATCTCGCCTAGGCTCGGGACCCTATTGGATAGGTCGGACCTTGTTGGCGTGAGACCCCTTCCTAGTGAATCCAGATGCTTACGCATAAACGCCGTGTAGTTACCAGTCCCGTTCCAAATCTCGTTTGCTTTGGCCTCGGCTACCTTACGGAGGTCTGTTGCTGATAGTTTACGACGTAGGTTCATCTTGGAATTCCTTTAGGAGCATAGGACGGAGGTTGGTGAACGTCAGCTTGATATGCCTAGCCTTCAGCGGCTCGATGTCAACCCGACCGTTCTGGGCCTTGTAGTATCTAGGCATATCTATCCAGTTGATACGCCTATAATCTTCATTGGTCTCAACGTTGTCGTTGGAGTAAGAAATCCTGAAAAGGGCACCTGGGCTTCGGGTCTTCATACCTATGGCTGAGAGCTTCCTTGGCGCTCCTCCCGTCGTACCATACCATTCTCTCTCGAAGCTCGGGTCCGGGGCTGGTTGGCATATCCACTCTCCCCCCTTTCCTATCTGGTCCGCGTCCGCGATAGTAACCGTGTCCCTGGCGCTCGAACCTTCCTGGCCTCCTAACGTCAACCAAGTTATTCTATTGTCCTGGTCAACCCTAGAACCCACATAAACGCCCTTAACGAAGAGTCCCGTGAGGTCCTGTGCCGCGTTGGTGAATCGCAGCACTACGCTAGAACCTTTCACAAAATTGAAGGTCTTATCAAACTGGTACCATCTGAAGCTAGTGATGTCCTCTGTGAACACCTGCTTCTCGTCTACAAATCCCTCTATCCTCCACATCCCTGCTCCTAGGGTAAAGGAAACACGATTCATAACCTCGTCCTCTTCCGTTCCTAGCGTGAGCGTGGCCTGTTTTCCAAATCCCATATTAGGAACGTGCCAAGAACCCCCTCGGAAGAGGAGGTTGGGAAGACCCGTTCCCGGAGAAAGCGTGCCTTCTGGTGCTTCTCCCCATTTGTCAGCGGTTGCAACTATCATCATATTGGGCGAGTCCCAATGGGGTCCGTCGAGGCGTATTTTGGTGGGGTCCTCTCCCACGTACACCCAAGGACTCCACATATTGTTGAACGGATTTGATCCGTAGGACTCGGCGTTACCTATCTCTACTATAGTCCTCGCGGGAGCTATCCTGTAAACTGATCTTAACGCCCCGGCCCTGGCTGCTGGCGCAAGCTCTTCTAGGGGTGTCAGGATAACCCTGTTACCGGCCTTGTTAACCCTGAAGGGAACGCCGGAACCGGCTTCCGCTGCCATCCTCACACCCTCAAGAGGATCAGACACGTTGGTAAGCTCGTTGACCTTAACGAGAATTCCAACTTTGCCAGGATCGCTAATGCCCTACTCTCTATGGAGAGGGCGCGTCTTGACGAGGCTGTGGAGGCCACCAGGAAGACCCTGGGTGATTGGGCCGGTAAAGAGCTTGACAATTGGTGGGGAACGATCTTCTCCATAGAGAGGCTACCCGGTGTAGAGAGCACGGAAGAGTTTATCGGGGATGCCACATACATATCCAGAATCAGGCGTTTCATGGAGGCCGGGTCCAAGGGCATATCTCTAGAGGCTGTGAGG
>QQTW01002248.1_pt1 | contig 13947 bp, 7 predicted proteins | sample 1904831 | NCBI WGS metagenome assembly QQTW01 (sample SAMN09435610, study PRJNA476489) | Subsurface metagenome, whole genome shotgun sequencing project. | reverse complement strand
CTTCGGGACCTCAATTCTTTGAACGACCAAACTATCGGCTCTATGAACATTTTCTTCTAGGAACGCATCAAAGTCTCTTGCCGCGCGGTTGAGGCCCTCGGATATCATAGCGAGAGTAGACTGCTGTTCCAGTTGTCTAACAAACTTTCCATTGTCTGGGTCAAATCCTGAGGGCTTTGCAATGTTCATAGAGCCGATAGTTTGGTCGTTCAAAGAATTGAGGTCCCGAAGTGCGGCACCTGGTGAGATTCCTGACGCTGCAAGTAGATAGTGGCTTTGGGAGAAGTCAACATTGAAAAGGTCACCACGATTTAGCGAGCATCGGATGATACTTACGTCTTTACATCCTGTCCTTTCGCCCGCTTAGCCTGTCCACCGGAGCCACCAAGTTCTCTCACCCTCCGCGATATATCTCCTAGTCCTAGATGTAGGCTGGGCAGCTCCGCCGAGCTACCAGTAAAGTCCCCACCATTTGTCCTTTTCCTGCCTCGCTCTAACAAACTATCAAAGTATGCTGGTTGTGGAGCCCCAGTGAGTCCATTGGATAACTGTCCACCTTGCTGTTGCTGTGGCTGCAGGGCGGCCTGATTTTGCTGCGGCTGCGCTGCTGTTGAGGCGAAAAGTGACGATTGCAATGGCTGAGACGTCGAAGTGTTCTGTGCGGAAAAGAAACTTGTTGCTTGTGGTTGCGAGGCGCCAGTATTGGACGCTCCGAGAAGCCCTCCGCTACCGGGTGCTGCTGTTTGCTGCTGGGAAGACCCCAGACCACCGAAAGGATTGGATGGGGGTTGCGAGGTTGAGCCTCCGCCGAGGTTACTGAAAAGGCTCGGTTGCTGTTGACTTTGAGAACCGTTCGTGTTGAGACCACTAAAAATGCTTGGTTGCGCCTGTGTTTGCGAGGTATTCGTGTTGAGATTGCTGAACACTCCGCTACTCTGTGGTTGTGATGCAGCTGTTGACCCTCCTCCAAAATTACCGAAGAAACTGGTAGCAGGCATCGACATAGTGGCGCTATGAGAAGAGAACCAGAATGGAAGGTTGGGTCGTGGTATGAAGTACTGTCACTGTCGTGTTGACGGCAGTAAATAATCAGTAACAAAGTGGGTTTAGTCAAACGTGAAGCTGCCATGCTCCGTTAGCGTGTCCTCTAACTGGAAAATTGTTTGACCGGGGAAACCAGCACCAGCAGCGCTGCTGATGTAAGGTAGGGTACAGAGGCATTTACCATAAGTCCTTTGCACATGCTAGTGACAATACGCTGTAAAGTATGGATGTAAAATATATCGATAAATCACACTGACTGGAAGCCCACTATGAATTCGTTGACCATTAGGCGACTTTGTACCTATACCGCTTGACTATAGCGGTGTTAGGGGCGCGTCCTAGGCGCGAGATATTTTACATGCTCTGTATATTTCAGTATATTTCAGTAAACTATTTTAGCATGTGCAAGGACTTTTGGTAAATGCCTCTGTACCTTACCAAACCCTAAGGTAGGTGACAGACGTTGTGGCACATAGGTTACCAAATGAAATATATATCGACAACATAACATCAAGCTCGATAACGTGAGATACAATTACAATGTTGCAGTTGTAAACAGAGTATTATCTCATTGAACTAGGAGTTGTTGGTAGGGAGCCGCCCACAAATTTTCTGATATGTGCCATCACCTCTGTCACTTGGCCTCTGGGTAAGCAGGCAAAAGCGATGCTCTGCCTTACAGCAGTACTTGAGAAGTTTCGTTCCCTACTGACAAGAGATCAACTACTTTGCTATGAAACAACTTACTCAAGACTTCAAATTACCCACAATTGACTCCAGCAGTGGAGTGAAACTACATAAGTTCTCTTAATGGATTCGACTCAGGAGGCTACCTAAGTATCACATTTGATGGACTTAAGCCATTAGCGTCAGCTGTACTTGAGAGACCTAATGCGTCGCAGCCATATCACGTTGCAAGAAGCTTTCCAATGGATTTCTAAGGTCTTATGTCTGTTTGACAAGGCCTGCGACGTGATGTGCCTTGACGGTTTAACGTCAGATGAAAGATAGGTAAGATCTTCACAAGCCAATCCAGCTTGTGTACAGGTGTTAAAGCTCATTCGCTATGCCGTAGGCGTAAGGAACCAGTTGGTGTTCACAACAGGGTGGATCGCAGTGTCAAAACTTATAAATTAACATCCGTAATGATTTGCTACGCAACTGAGTGCCAGAGCTCTCCCTCTATCCTGCGGAGGGCGTCTTGGACGGATGAGATGCTGACTGCATGCTTGGAAATATCCAGAGACATCGTCTACAAATAAAAATTGCAGAAGCAGAGCGAGGACCGCCTATCCGCTGAATGAATCAAGCGGATGAGATGCTGACTGCATGCTTGGAAATATCCAGAGACATCTTCCACAAATAAAAAGTGCAGAAGCAGAGCGAGGACCGCCTATCCGCGGTATAATATGAATGAAGCGCAAACACCGATGCTCTACCCAACTCCTCGTGCAATAACGTAAGAGATAGCAGATACTAACACATCATAATTCAGACTCCGTTTCGATTGTAGAACGGTAGTTCTTCTTCCGCATGCCATGGTACTCTCAAACGACGCATGCCACTCCGAAAAAAATCACGAAGGAGCACCCGCAGATATGAGACGAAAGGCACTGCAGCTGTGCACACTGCCAGGCTGACAGTGAAAAAAGGTGGAAGAGCGGTTAGATAGTCATTCTGAAGCTCAGGAATACCCTTCAAAGCCAAGACGGTTAAGATGAAAGCTCCCACTATGCTGAAGAGTACGTGGCTTTGGATATATGTCAGCATCTCTTCAACCCACGAGGTTAGATTATTATGCTGTTTACCTTTGAGACAGCTTGTGTTTCACGCAGATGAGACGATTATAGGCAACTGTTGTCCCTATGCCTATACCACAAACACTGCACACAGTGTCAGAAGCCTCAAGTCATGATTGAATGCAGTACTCACGACCACAAGCACCATGGCGAGACACTTTCATCTCGCCTCAACAAAGCCGTCAACCACCAGGAAACCATTGCCAGAGTGCCATATACATATGTGGGCTCCCAACTCTTGAGGTTAGCGTATATCAAGCACGTGGCCAGCAGAAAAGCGCAAAGCACCGGATATAACAATCCGGGCAATGGAGATAAGCTGATAGGTGGATCGTTGGAATTGTCGCCCACTGTTACTAAGGGCCCTAAAACCCGACCGTTAGCGGAAGTGGATCTCTGCTGAATAGTCATGACATTCCCACCTTCAGGCACGAGACTTGTAACAGGTGTTACGAACAAGGTCAATGTGGCTAGGGTGCAGAATGTGCCCAATTTCCCAGGTGGACGAGGGAAGCTTTGACTCTGCCGTAGAGCTTTGATCGCCGTAGTAATCTTTGAGCAATCGTCCCGTTTTGAAGTAAGGATAGGAGCTCTCTGAACTGCGCCAGTGACAGCAGTATTTGCACAGAAGCCGCCGTGAACATTCTGCAAAACTCCGCCATTGCCAGACCCAACCGTAGTCAAAGCCACAGATCCATTGGCGACTTGGGGCCTCTGAGTCAAGTCCTTCAGGGCGAGATCTTCTCGGTTTCCATGAGAGAATCCTCTTCTGTTCAATGCAGCTTTGTGGGAGCTGTACGTAGCGTCCATAGGTGTTGTTGAGCTGCACGTTGCTGCCATAGGTGCTGTTGAGCTATACGTAGCTTCCATAGGTGCTGTTGAGTGATAACAGTAGCTCCAGTATATAAGCGTACAACAAAGCAAAGGTAGGCTTGATGATAGAAGGCCTCTACTGTAAGTAAGATGACGGATCCAGGCGCTGAAGAAAACAAGAGGCATAATGTTGGAACGAAGCATTGCGAAAATCCCTTTGGATATGCGAATAGAATCTTGTGCCTTCGATATGGTAACTGCTGGATTGATTCGGTGTTTTTGTTCGTGGAGCAAATTATCTCTAGGGCATGGTCTTCCCATCTGATGTTTTGCGGGCAGTGGGCGAGGGTCATCCTGTGCATCCACATACTCGTCATTGTTGAATTCAATCTTCCGCCGCTGTCGAAGCGAATGATATTTTCTAGACTGTTGTAAGAGCACAGGGCTAGGCCAGGGGCGTTGAGAGGCTAGGAAGAAGTCGTGTTGCTCGTGAGGGGCCCAAGGGAAAGCGTTCGAAGGCAAGGAATGTTCAGATGGTAATATAGCCTGTTGGAATAGAAGTAGTCCTTGAACTGACTCATGCTGCGCGTAGTTTCCGTTCAACTGTTGCAGTTGGGTTTGCATCTTCTTCAAAGCGTCCGACAGGCGCATGCTTATGGCCCCAATATACCTGTCCATCTCGTCGCTCCTGAGAACGATCCCACGGCGGTTGCGCTGCTCCCAGTCCTCGAATTTACCGCTGAACACCAACTGATTTTATCTGCAGTGGAATCAGCATGCACTCTATTTACATCTCAACGCGAGGTGCTTCACAAGTTCCTCTGGTAGCTGACGTACGCTTGGTTTGCTGCCGACTCCAGGAATACCAGTGAAGACAAGATGCTTGACGCTATGGTTCCAGAAGTAATGTAGCCGCCCTCCGCCACGATTATGCCATTTTCCTATCAAGCAATCAGTGGCGGAGAATTTGTGAGAAGCGGTACTGAGTATAAGAGAGGTTTTGTGGGCTCAGAGGTGAAGCTTCGTAGGATGAGAAGGTTTCTTCCGGGATGTCATCGGAGACAGTTGAAGAGCGTACGAGCGTGGGAGAAGAGCAGTATATTCTTACTACGGTCCCTATTCGAGTTCTATATTGCTCGCCGCAGTTGTAAAAAGACGCGCGGTTGTAAAAGAAGGCAAGAGGCATTGAGCCAACCGGCCGATTGAAGTGTCACCCACATCTAGTTGGGCATCAATGGCAAGCGTGACGTGTGCAGCTTTCAGTCCGTTAACGCTGACAATGATGTGATCAATTGCTAGAAATCACCCGTAGAACAAGTTTTGCAGCCGTTCCCTGACAATGGGATGGGCCCTGATAGGCGTAGAGTTGCCAGCCTCGTTGCCTTGTTTGCCTTGCCTTGCATTGCCTTACGTGGCCTTGCCACCCCCAGCGCCGTCACACCTTGAAGAGCCGCAGAGGGTGATTGGTCTGCCGCTTTTGCCAACGCTTTCAGCACTCTTGACTTTCTTAACCCTCACACCACTTAAATTCCAGTAGCCCACTTTTCAACACCCTTTCTTTTAGCAACATCCATCGCAGAACACGTAGAAGAACACATACGAATCCACTGAAACCAGCATCAGCAGTATGAGCTGCCCCAGGCAAAGACATTACTGATGCCATCGGTCAGTTCTTGGTACTGCGGTTGGAGCTGCGACTGTACTGCGATTTTGATTGCAGAAAGAGTATCTTTTCGAAGCCCGCGGACCGTTCGACAATCTCACGCGAACCCCCGGAGCTGAGAGCGGCTTAGGAGGGGAACGGCAGTAGGTTGCCCAGAAGCCTTCAAAGCCATTCTGAACACATTGAAGCCAAGTGCAGCATAAGGAAGGTACGAGGATTATCTTGTGTATTGGGGAGAGTTTGGAGGTAAGTTTGTTTAGTGAACAGGAAGGCTGGGTAGAGCGGGTGCTGATTATGTGGACAGCAACACCAGCACAGAGATGCTGGATGCGGCCGTTCTAGAAACATGGAAAAGGTGTCTGAAACGCAAGGTAAGTGCCAACATAGGGACAGGCGAACTCGCGCTGCTGAGAACCGCGTGCTAGGTCTCGAGTACCTGTATTTTTAGCGTCAGCAGTGGGCGAGAGGGAGCAACATTTCTATACTGTGTGCCTAGCACCATGGGAAGAATCCTAAAAAAGAGCGGTGTTGAAGTGGTAAGCATAGCTTAAGTTCTCTTTACCAGTCTCTAACGAACCAACCGCAGTCGTGGCAATGGAGCAAACTCCATATAATCGAAGACCCAACACCCACCGTGCTCGTCCTTAAATGGTTCACCGTTGCCATGCTAGGGCTTGCCATTTACCATTGCCACCTGCAAGATCGATACCAAGTTTATTTCCTAATCATAGGCTTCAGCTTCGCAGCGCTCATCGCGCATGTATCGCATCGTAGTGCGATGACAACTTTGCAGACATACCTGCCCTTCTGCGTCATTCTCGCATTGTGCTCGAGTGCCATTGTCCACATGACATGGCGTGCGATGAGTCCGGCAAGGTGTTGGGATCCTCAGACCGAGAGGCAAGGGAACACGCAAGAAGCGTTTATTGAGAAGACTCGGTACGCTACGGAGCCCTCTGCGATAGAGGAGGTCGTACACAGCAGATAACGATGGAATATTATAACGGTGTGTTTGTTGGGCGTACGGTATTTTCTCTCCCTGACTGATTTTAGTGGCGATGTTGATTGCTAGCTCTGGTGAGTGCAGGACTTAAGAGAAGGAATACGACCGGGCGAGAGGCGTAGGTTTATTTATTAGCTTTGATATACCAGTTAGTGTTGCTCGAGGATAGTATTGCGAGTTGCTTTGGCATTATGAATTCGTATAGCAAGGGATCATCTTTATTCTTCCGGTGATGCTCATCTTCCAATGCTCAGTTGATGCTATTCTATGCTAAGGCCGTCGTCAAAATGAAGTGGTTCCGAGGGAAAATGAGCCCAAGGGCGGGATGGAACAAACGACTTCAGTGTGAGTGAATTTTTACCTCAACTACAAGCAGACTATCAGATGAGTGCTTAAAATCTTGTATTTTGGAGATCGAAATCGAACTGACAGACTTTTGCAATGTTTCGGGCATGATACATTGTTATCAACTTTTGCGCCACGACGACCCATTCATCCCGCCTTCTCAGTGGGAAACATTTCTGGATGGCGAGTGATTCCGTTTCCCGACAATACAGTCAGCGTTCTGGATGTCTTCAGGAGCGGAAGTGGCACTACGAATTTGGCAGATTTGAACACTCTAGATCGCACCGGATGTCTGACTTCGTAAAACGTGGGAATTAACATTGATCCATAATCTCTATACTAGTATTCGTAACCCCTATGTGATACCTTCGCATGACCCAACACCACTGGAATGCCCCATAAACCCGTCATCTTCCCATAGTCCGAATCAACGTAGAACAAGAGAGCACAAGTTTCAATGCTGGCCACCCTTTGACTGCACCTTTCAGACGTGTTCGAGTAATCCGACCAACAGCAAGCCCTATGAACTCCTCATTCCTCCCTTACGATCCCTACCCACCTTTTCCGGTTCCTGCCTGACTAACCACTCCAGCACCGTTTCGTAACACAGCACGAATTGCCTCAAACTTTGCACCATGCTGAGGCGCTGGACCCTGAGATCCTCAACCGTCTTGGCGATCAGGTCGACGTCCTCGCCGTCAACCCAATCATCATCATCATCGATATCCATTTCCTCTCCCGATGCTTTGCGCGCTCTTTTATGACGTTGCCGCTTCAGCATATCGAGTACCGAGTCGATGGTAACAAAAGTCCCCGTTCGGCCACAGCCTGCGCTGCAATGAACGATCGCGGGCATTTGACCGGGTGGTTCGGGATCCAGAGCATCCCTCGTGTCTGTGACGGTCCTGACGATGGCGTTGCACTGCTCTATCAGGCTTAAAATGTGTGTCGGGTGTGCAGGGACCCCAAAATCCGGCCAGCACGAGTACTGCAGTTGCGTGATCTCACGGATGGGGGCGAATGGATCACCTGCGTGACTCAGTGCGAGTTTGCGGATAATGACGTGCGGCACGTCCGAGGCAGGCGAGGTGACATCCTGACGCGTGTCTTCCCTTCCTGCCGTCGACGGGTTTGTGGATCGTCGGCGGCCAATACTTGGTCGCTTGGGGGCCCCAGAAACTTTGGGAGAATCTGTGGATGTATCTAGAAGAACACGCTTTTCTGAAAGGCTTTGGACTTTCATATTTCCATACACGCCCTCTTTCCAGTAAGGGTGACATTTGATTTGGCCGCCCTCAAACTCTGCGGTCAGCATAATGATCACCCGAGAATCCTGCTCCCAGATAACGCGCCAGAAATCCTGCACAAATTGTTAGCCCAGCCAAGACAGAATACATTCCTGTGAGTCTTACTTGATAGGTGGCTGGCATGGGTGCTTGAGTGGCAATATAGTGTTTGTTGGTCCAAGCAGCTTTGACATGGCTGGCGTTGATATAGTCGCAGTCACCGCTCGATACCCTTTGCAGACGGACCCTTGTGTGATCGTAGGGCCAGATATTGTTGTACCTGTTCTTTGAACCTTTCTCGATGCCTGCAATTTGAACCGACTTTGGAGTATCTGACGCCGGTGATCCATATGACACATTGCCCGACAGGGCTCTCTGCAAACGCCGTTGCTCTGCCTTTTCGATGGCCAGAAAACGGTCTGAAACCAGCTTGCCACTATCTTTAGGGTCGGATGCCTGCAGTAGCCAGCGCGGCAAGCCCGATTTGTCGTACTCGGCCAAGCCGGTCGGGTTCTTGATAGGCATCTGGCCCACCCCACCTATCAAGTCTGTGTTCTGCCGGATGTTACCAAAAAATGCATTTGCGGCAGGCACGGTGCTCGGCATCGGACATCCTCCTGCCACCGGCGCCGCACCTGTCGCGGAAGCTTCAATGGACAGAGTTTTCTTGCTGGAGGATTGAGTCTCACTGGTTGGTCGACGATCGACAAGCTCAGGAAATTTGCTCGAGAACTCAGCAAAACCACCACGAACGACATATGCGTTGCCTTTCCAGCCCTCATTTGCAAATTTCTTGAGAGTGTGAAGAGATGAGGATGCATCCCTCAACAGGGAGGAACTAGCGTCGTAGACAACGATGAACCTTGTTTCCTTCCAATGAGCGAACTTGGACTTCTCAGCTTCTATCGTGAAGGTTTCCGCAAGCCTCTGCACGTTATAAGACGGCCGTTTCAGGAGCGTGGTGGGTATACACAAATTGAGCGCACTAGAGATCCTTGACATTGAATACTGAGGAGACACTCGCAAGTCTAACAGCAAGAGATCTTGAGGCCAGGCTTTCATGAGCTTTGCAACATCCTCGGGAGGTACAATCAACGGGCCATCCGTCTGAAGACGCGGTGGAAGGGTGTCTGCCCGTTGTTGTGCGCGATGTTGCGGATCTAAGGACGAAGATGGAGGTGTTGGGTTTGCCTTGTTGTAAGGTAGTGAGAGGCGAGAATGCACTTCGTCCTGATGAGATCGAGACTTCTTTTGCAACGGAGGTGAATCACTATGGGGCATACTGGCTGGAGACTGTTCGCGGGGAATGTCAAAGAATGAAGGAGAATTCGTACTCATGTCCTTTTGTGCAGATTGAAGCCGATAGTGTCCCGAGTCCAAGTCCATACGGTCTTCCACATCGTGGCTCCCATCGTGTCCTAGCCTGGGCATTGATCGAGGGGACTTGGCCGAAGATGCTATGTCGGTGGTTTTCGCATCTGGTGCGCGAAATGCGCTTGACTTTTGCGCAGGGGGGCTCATACTGAATTGCGAGAGGCTACCGTGCCCGAGGGTGAAGGTGTGTTTTTCCGATTGTCGTCGGAAAGCTTCGTAGGTTGGGCTCGCATCCAGTGGAAGTCTCTTCGGCGAGGATTTGACTGTCGCTCGAGCGGTGGAAGAAGGAGGGTTCCGGTTCGCCTTCGCATGGAGTCCAATGTTCGAATCGGTAGGATCGGTGGCAGGTTCAGAGATGAATCCAAAGTAATTGGGGGTCGGGGTGCAGTAATCTTGCGTCAAATGAGAACTCCGAACTGTTGGGGAGAGAAATGGAGGCATAGCTTGTCCGACAGAGGCAGGACCGGCGATGGGCGGGCCTAAGGGTGTGGTAGACGGAAGCTTAGAAGGGAGCCTCTGCGGATGGGTGTTCCACGGTGATTGTGGGGAAGGTCTGGTAGCCGTTGTGGTGGACATTATATGAGGAGTGATTGATCTGGAGAAAGAGTAAGCATAGGTAGTGATGGAGGATCAATCATGCAGGTACTGAGTTACCTGCATTAGCTTCGAGATGTGATCAAGACATGGTATCTTGATCAACGTTTCGACGAAACCCTACTATGCCTTATCTTGAGTGTATAATGTCGAGCGTCGCCGTCAGCTTTGAAGTATGGCGTTCGGATTGGTGTGCAGTCTCAAAATGATCTCCTCGAACAACTCGGAGCGTAGCGGCAGGACTGCTGGATCGCCGTGCTGAGCTGTTGGTTAGTTTGGAGTAGCCATGGCTGACGATGGAGATGTTCGAGTTGGAGGCTTCGGTTCTCAACGTGAAGCTTGATAAGACTGTGCGACGCGATTGTACTGTATGTATCAGCACCTTTCACTGCTGTGCCTTGCAGTCAAGCTATCCTCGATTTCACACTTTGACTCGGGCGGGAGCGGTGATGTCGAGCGAGAAGCGAGAAAGGGTCCAAGTAAAGCCGCTAAAGAAATTAGTAATCGCAGCCTGGACTTTCTCCCTGGGCCCCTCGGACCCTGAAATCGACAAGACCTACCGAGCGCGGGGCGGATCATGACAATCCAGGCCTTGAGGCGTGCATGTTTTTCGTTAAGGGACAGCGCCACCATGCATGAACCGCCTATGACTGGCAGAAATGGAACCTTCCAGGCAATCCCGAGGCTTATACAAAGGGCAAAGGCACCCCGTATCCGTTCACCGACAGCAGTCACGACATAGAACAGCCGATCGATTTACGGCACAGAAGAAGGAGTGTGTTTCAACTTAGTGCTTACCTTGGGTAATATATCATCACTGTCGCTTTTGCGCCGACTCAGGTCGTTCAGCAGCGGCTATTGGGGAAATCGTCGCCGTGATTGCTAACTTCCTGTTCCCGTATTTCATTACCAACACAACTGTATGACATCGGTCTGAGTACCCAGTGGCGAAGGGATCTGCAAATATTCAGAAGTCACACTTATAACTTAGAACTTAGGGTGTTGAGCAAAGATATACCTTTGATGGACCCAGATTTGACCTATATCCGAGGGCGGGATCCAGGTACCTGCCCAGTATCCTGTCTCAGCTTCTTCGGAGTCGAGAGGGTCTAGAAGCACGTCACATGATGAGGCTCTTCGCTAACCCTAATAGCCTAGCCAATTGCATAATCAGGCGAAACCGCAATTGAGACATGCGATTGACATAACCATAAATTTGGAGTGCAAGGTATGTAATGATTACGGGTTGCTTGATACAGTCCAGAGCACAATGCAATCATACACTCATAAGGGTCATCTGAGGGTAGTTGATAGATTAGTCCACCATCACACAAGAGAACAAACTCTAGTCTAAGTCTCTGAAACACGTGACCGCTCAGCATAACAACAACGAACAGCTTCGGCCCATCAACCGAGCGTCTTCACTTCCCCATCCCTCAGTTTCCCCCCATCGACGAGTCGTTTGATCTCCTCAGCATAAACCCCCTTCACATCCGCTGCGCTCTTCTTCCCACCGAGCTTGCCTGCCAGAGCCGCTAACTCTTCGTTATCAATCTTGGTCATGAGCAGATCCACATCGTTGAGAACGGCATCGACCTGCGCCGGACTGGCATCACCACTCTCAGCAAAGTAATTGACGTCCTTGACACTGCTCTTCAGAACTCTCTTGTTCTTCTTCGCTGCGTTCTTCGCCACCTCCTTGGCTTTCTTCCCCTCGGCCTTCTCAGCCTTGTCAGCTTCGTCCTTCTCCTTCTTGAGCCGCTCCTCCTCTTCTTTGGCCTTGGCCGCGTCTTCTGCAGCTTTCTTGGCCTCGGCTTCCTTCTCCAGTCGTTTCTTGTCCTTGTGTTTACGGTCCTCCTGCCTGAACTTTTTGATCCGCTCATCCAGAGCGAGCGCGTCATCCACTAATCTCCTTAGTCTCGCCGTATCCTCGGTCTTCTTCTTTTTCCTTGCGTTATTGTTCTTGCGTTCGATGTGCCTCTTCTGATCTCGGTTCTCATTGTCATCCGGCACGTCTTCATCCTGATACTCAAATGACCTCCAGCTATCGAAGTTATACCAGAAATTGTAGAAATTCTCGACCTCCTCCTTGGTGCTCTTCTCGTTCCCGAGCTTCGGCACAGGTTGTACCTTGCTGAACCTCCCTTCGCTCTCGAATACCGGCTTCCATAGCTTGTAGAAATTTCCCTTCTGAGTCTGCTTTTTGCTCGGCGGTTCGACATCTGCTCGTTCGTCTACGGAATCGAACTGCCGACGCTTGACGGGGTCTTGAAGGACCTCGGTGGCCTTCTGAATGCACTTGAAGAAGCTGTCGTCCTCGGTGCTGCCGGCTGCGGCTTTCTTGTCCGGGTGATGACGAAGGACCTTTCTGCGGTGGGCACGCTTGATTTGATCTTCGGTTGCGCGGTAGCGGTACTTTGAGAGACCTAGGACGGCGTAGTGATCTTGACCCTGTTATGAAGCGAATAAGCATGCCCTTCGGAGTAATATTGACTGGCAAATAATCGATTCAGAGTCCAAGAGTACCTTCCAATCCTTTGCATCACGCTGCAGCATCAATGGGTCCTCCGGTTCACTGATTTCACCAGCATCTTCATCTTCGACTTTCTTGACGTTTTCTTGAGCTTGTATGCGCTCATCTTCGGAAAAAGTACGATGATGGCGCTTCTGCAAAACAATCCAATTAGCTTGCTAGCCCGATCCAAAAAGCAACAGTCGGTCATGCTTACTCTGCGCGCGTGTGCGAGGAAGTGAGGTCCAACAGGCTCGATGTTACGCTGCGTGGCAGAAGACAGAGCTCCAACCGCCTTGAAGTCTTTCTCTGCCGACCAGCCCTCTGGAAGGACTGGTAAAGGTAAGGCTACCTGTGGGGCACTCATTGCTACGAAGGATGTTTCGAAGCTTGGTCGAACGGCTTGAACACAACTTTTTCAGGTTGTTTGCGCTAACGTTCGGTTAGCGCTGAGCAGGAATTGCAAGGCAGGGGTTTGCTGGTGCCCGTAGCGAAGTTCTTCAGGTCCGCCTACATCAGAGTCGTGTTCACATTGATCACGGTCGATGACAACTTAACAGTAGCTGAGATCTGTCAGAATGGCGCTGGCGGCGTATCGCCACGTCCTCCGAGCTGCTCGAATTGCTTTCCAAGGTACGACTCCTGGTATGCCATAATACTTGCCGTACTGAGAACGGACAACGTTGCTAGGCGATGGTCGACTTCTCTCCGCTGCCCAGCAGCAAGCGCGCAAAGGGTTTGACTCGAACTCTCAGCTGCCATCCGCAAGCGAAGAAGCGGTGGCGGGCATAGCGTACGCGGAGGAGGTTGCAAGGATAATACGACACAACATTGTGCAGGGAGAACAAGTCGATGAGAAGGGAGAGAAGTACCGTACGTGGGACGTCTGCCGTGTCCAGATTGAGAAGAATTGCTGACAGCGTGCGTAGAACTGCGGATCCACGAGGACACGGAAAGGGGAGACAATGATACAATTAAGAATGCAGGATTCAAGAGCTCAAAGTTTGGGGAATGCTACTCATCACAATAACATCAAGATCCATTGAAGTGGTGAAGTTCATTCTTGATGAAACAAGAAGCTCACAAGCCTATTCCATGCGCCTTTGCCCCGTACGCCAGACCCATTGAAGACCCATTTCCGCGAAAATAAGAGTTAAGCTCAGTTACCGGCCAAACTGGCGTACTTCACATCGTCACTTCCCGGTGGCGGCGCAACGGTCGTAAGATCATCCAAATTATCCTGCAGCGCAGCAAACTGAGCGCTGCCATCACCTGAATCACCGGAGCCGACAGCTGCACCAGCCCCTACTCCCACAACGGATCTGCCAGCTCGTGCTTGGTCAATCCGTTGGTCCTTCTCCATGTTGTCCAAAGGCCTAGGTCTTCCCCACTGGACCCGCAAAGGACATCCCGCGACTATAGCCTTGCCTTGACAAGCTTCTGCAGCCGCTTCCGCTCCTTGCCGAGTTGCGTAGTTGATAAAAGCACAATGCGAACGGTGGGAGCAGACGACT
>QQTW01002247.1_pt1 | contig 13948 bp, 12 predicted proteins | sample 1904831 | NCBI WGS metagenome assembly QQTW01 (sample SAMN09435610, study PRJNA476489) | Subsurface metagenome, whole genome shotgun sequencing project. | reverse complement strand
AACTGACCCATAGCTACTAACCAATGACAATTGACCCATAGTCAATGACAACTGACCAATAGCCACTGACAACTGACCAATAACCAATAACTACTGACCAATAAGCAATGACGAGTCAAATAAATGTAGCAGTAATTGGAGTTGGACGCTGGGGTGTCCATTGGGTAAGGGTTGTGTCCGAGCATCCAAATGCTTTGCTAGTAGCGATTGTAGACCCAAACTCCGAACGTCTGGAAACAGTGAAAAGGCAACACCAATTGAGTGATGATGTCATATTGGCGACTGATTGGCAAACATTGCAGCAAATATCAGCACAAATATTAAAAATAGATGCTGTAATAATTGCGACTCCAGCGATTACGCATTATGCCCTAATTACAGATGCTTTGCAGTGGGGATTTCACGTTTTAGCCGAAAAGCCTTTGACTCTGAACCCTAGAGAATGTCGCTCCCTTTGCCAATTAGCTTCAGAACAGCATCGGGTTCTGATGGTTGACCATACCTATTTGTTTCATCCCGCAGTTAAGCGCGGAAAAGTAGCGATAAAAGCTGGGGAAATCGGAGATTTACGTTACGGTTATGCAACTCGAACCCATTTAGGGCCAGTTCGCCAAGATGTCGATGCTTTATGGGATTTAGCAATTCATGACATTGCAATTTTTAATACTTGGCTAGGCAAATTACCCGTGAAAGTACAGGCAACAGGTACTGTATGGCTGCAAGGGGGACAAGGAGAAGTAGCTTCTCCCCTGTCTCCCCCCTCTCCCCTACACGATCTAGTCTGGGTGACACTAACTTATCCAGATGGATTTCAGGCTTATATACATTTATGTTGGTTGAATAATGACAAGCAGCGACGATTGGGTGTAGTTGGAAGTCAGGGAAGCTTAATTTTTGATGAAATGTCAACATCATCGCCATTGACACTTCTCAAAGGTGAATTTGAAGTGCGTGAAAATCAATATATTCCAATTAATCAAACTCAGCAAACATTAGAACTTGAGAAAGCAGAACCATTGAAACAAGTTTGCTCTTACTTCCTCAATTGCATTCAAACAAATACTCCTCCAGCGATTTCATCAGGATGGGTAGGTACAGACTTAGTGCAAATTTTGACAGCCCTGACGCGATCGCTTCAACAAGGTGGTGTACCTATTGTGGTGGGGGAGTAGGGAGGAGCCACAGAGGAAGCGGAGCCAGTTGCGTGCGGGGGTTCCCCCCGTTGAGCAATCTGGCGTGGGGTTCCCCCCGTTGTAGCATGTGGCGTTAGGGAGTAGGAGTTAGGAGTTAGGAGTTAAAAGTTAAGAGGTACGAAATTAAAAATATGTACTTTCCTTCACCCCTTCCCCCCTTCCCCCCTTCTCCCCTACTCCCTCATTAAATTGCTTTGATTTTTTCTGGTTGCGGCTGATTTTGTTGAGAAATAATTTCTTCTGTAAAATTGCTAATTGGGCGAATATGTACCTTTTGAACTACTTTATTTTTAATCTCGCTGTCGTTTTGTATCGCTAACAATGAAGCCTCAATCAAAGGTAAGGTAATTGTAGTAGTAGTACCTTGGTAAAGACCAGCACTATCAATTGTAATAGTACCTCCCATTAATTCCATCAAGTTCCGAGAAATTGCTAATCCCAACCCAGTACCGCCAAACCTTTGTTTTGTTGAATCTTCGAGCATGACAAAGGGACGGAAAAGTTTTTGCTGTTGGCTTGGTTCGATGCCAATACCTGTATCTTTAACTGTCACAACTACTTTTGATGTTTCATTATGACTGTGTTGAATTTGTGCAGTTATAGTAATACTCCCCGCTTCTGTAAATTTTGTAGCGTTACCAATTAAATTAATTAACACTTGCTTTAATTTTACCGAGTCGGCTTTGACTGGGATTTGCTCGTTCATTTCGGGAACATTCAGATGCAAGCCTTTTTGCTGAATATTAACAGATTGTAAATTAATAACTTCTTTTAATACTTCTCGCAGGTCAATTGGTTCCAAAAATACTGACAATTTTCCGGCTTCAATTTTGGAAATATCGAGTAAATCGTTAATAATTCCCAATAGGTGAATTGCGGTTTCATCGGCACGCTTAAGAAATTCTAATTCTTCCTCGCGGTTATCGCATAAACCCTCGCGCACGACTCGAACGCAATTAATAATGATATTGAGTGGATTTCGTATTTCATGCGATGTTGTTGCCAAAAACTGACTTTTGACTTGATTTGCGGTTTTCGCATCCTTCCAAGCGCTTTCGAGTTCTTCTGCCCAAGCTTTGAGTCGTTCAACCATTTGGTTAATGGCTTGTGAAAGCTGGTTAAACTCTCGAATTTGTAAGTTATGCGGAACGGATTTTACTTGAGAACTCGAATTTATATTGAGAGTATAATCGCGTAATTTTTCAACCGGACGTGCTAGGTAACGTGCTACATATAAAGATGCTAATAAAGTGGCAACAATTAAGCCAATTGTTAAAAGAACTAAAATAATTTTAATTCCACCAAGACCGTATAATGCATTGTCTAAAGTTGTAACATCCAATACAACCCATTTTTGACCGGGAACAATGGGACTATTAATTGCCGTGTAACCTGCAAGTAATTCTTCACCTTCCTTCTCAAAAAAGAATTGTAAAAAATCTTGTTTGCCTGCTCGCGCATTCTTGACAATCTTCTGTAACCGCGATGCATCGGTATATTGGACAATATTTGTACCGACTTTAGTTGCTCTTGGATGTGCCAAAATTGTCCCATCATCGGAAATGACTACGGTTGACCCCGTAAGTAAACCTGGTTTATTTTTGGCTTTTTGCTGTAATTCTGAGAGAATTGTTAAAGTGTAACGCATTTTTCCAGTATCATCGAATACTGGAGCCGATAGCATTAGTTGTAATTTATTCTGCGTGCCGCGCTCTGAATTTATAACGGATTTCACATAAATTTTTGGTGGTACTATCATCTGAAGCTGAATATCATTACTTGAAGCGGCAAATTTTACTTTGCCTATAAGCTCATCACCGCAAGTGCTTGCAATTAAGTGATTATTTTCTAAATCGCTTAACTGGATACATTCAATTTGGTTTGGTAAACCTTGTTCCAGTTGATTAATAAACTGTTGAACATTAGCACTGTCACCGTCACGAATCGTCGTTGCTTGACTGGCACTAAGCAAATTGCTTTTGAGGCTGGCAATCGTATCTAAAATTTTTTCACTCTTAAGAATCGCACTTTCTGTTAAATTTTTACGGGCTGTTTCCAATTGGGTATAACGTGCTTTTTTAAAAACGACTATTTCCCCAGTTAATAGAACTGGAACTGACAGCAACAAAATTCTCGATACTAAAAGACGACGAAATGATAATTGACGCGGTTTAGCCATCGGCAGCCTCACTTGGCATATGTAAACCACAACAGCAACAATATACAATCTGAGGAAAGTAAGCAGTTGAATTATGGTTAACGTTTGTTAAATTCTGAAAAAATCCCTAAAAAAATTACGTTTTGTTTGCTTCAAAACAATTTCCGAGTGCAAATTGCAATGGTTTGTAAGGAGTAACCTTCAACCATCGTAGAAAAATAATTAAACATCAGAACAATGGAGCTGGAAAATAAAGGTTATCTAGCATGACAATTTTAGAATGCTATTTTTTAATCCTAAGTTATCCAATTAAGAGCAAATGATGCAACATCGTCCTTATGTCACAGTAATTCTAGCAATGAGTGCTGATGGCAAAATTGCAGATTTCAAACGCTCTGCGGCGCGATTCGGCTCAACATTTGACAAAGCACACCTGGAAAAACAAATTGCTGCCTCTGATGCCGTACTATTTGGCGCTGGTACTATTCGCGCTTATGGTACAACGCTTACTATATCGCATCCCAAGTTGCTGCAACATCGAGTCGAAGCAAAGAAACCTTTACAACCACTTCATCTAATTATTACAGAATCAGCTAATCTGATTCCGGAAATCCGCTTCTTTAGGCAGCCAGTAAGACGTTGGTTGATTACCACCCAGCAAGGAGCTACCTTTTGGCAACAGCGTCAAGAATTTCATGAAATCTTAATATTTGAGCAAAAAAATGATGGAAAAGTTAATATTTCCGCAGCATTAGAACATTTGGCGAGTGCGGGAATCGAGCGATTAGCGGTGTTGGGTGGTGGCGAACTTGTCGCATCGATGCTGGAATTAGATTTGATTGATGAGTTTTGGCTGACTGTTTGTCCGTTGCTGTTGGGTGGTGCGATCGCACCGACACCTGTAGGAGGTGTGGGGTTTGCAGAAAGTTTAGCCCCTCGTTTGGAGTTAATCGAAGTGGAAACTATTGGAAATGAGGTTTTTTTGCACTATCGAGTTGTTAGGGAGTAGGGAGTTAGGAGTTAGGAGTTATGAGTTATGAGTCAGGAATTTTTTCTCCCTCCACTCCCCCGACTTCCGACTCCCGACTCCCGACTTCCGACTTCCGATTCCCTATTCCCTACTCCCCACTCGCTACAATTGATACCATACTTGAAGTATCTGAAATAACCTTTATATAAAATTAATGAACTGGCTAGCGCATTTGTTGCTGTCGGAACCGGATGTTGAAAGTCGATTGGGAAATTTACTGGCTGATTTGGTAAAAGGGACGCAACGCCAAAATCTAAACGCGAATATTCAGCGCGGGATGGAGTGTCATCGGTTAGTAGATGCATTCACGGATTCCCACGCTTGCGTGCAACGTAGCAAACAGCGAATTAATTCGGAATATAGACGGTTTGCGGGAATATTTGTAGATATTTTTTACGACCACTTTTTGGCTAAAAATTGGCACGCTTATTCTCCTAATCCTCTCGAAAAATTTACAGCAGAAATATATGAGTCATTTAAAACATATCCGGGAAAATTGCCGCTAGCTGTAAGTCAATTAATTTCGCAGATGGCAGATGAAGACTGGTTGGGTCAATACCGCAGCGTAACTGGTGTGGAAAATGCTGCTGCGAGGTTATCAAAACGGCTGTCGATGCGCTTTAACAAGCCTTGGAGGCTTGATGCTGTTGGCGAACTGATTGCGAACTACAGCGATTTAGAAAATGATTTTGTGGAGTTTTTTCCAGAATTGTTAGAGTATGTAGTACAAGCTGAGAGTTTTGCCTAGTGGTTCGTTTCATAAGTTCCGAGGGGTTTCTGAGCCTCACGACTTATCAAAATTAATGAAACAGACCACTTTTACTCGACCACATTAACTTTGAGGGGAGAAATAAATACCTTATTAGACGTGGAGTACACAGAGAAGAGGTTTAATATTGGTATCAGTTTAGCCATATGACCGATTTTTTAGCAACGGCTGCAAGTTTCAACAGATTAAAATAGTTTAAGTTAAGTAAAGGTGGCTTTATTTCAGTTTGGGGACAACTTAGAGAATCTCACAATGGTGGAACAAGTAAAACCTCGCTATTCTGTGGACTGGATTAATAAAATTGCTGAAGTGCCCCAATCTGCTTGGGATGCTTTGGCAATGCCCCTCAAAACGCCGTTTTTAGAGTGGGAATGGTTGAATAATTTAGAAGTTTCTGGTAGTGCAACCGGACGTAATGGCTGGTTGCCGAATCATTTAGTAATTTGGCGTGGAAGCACGTTGATTGCTGCTGCCCCGCTTTATCTGAAGGGACACAGCTACGGTGAATTTGTATTCGACCATCAATGGGCTGATTTAGCACAGCGGATTGGTGTGGAATATTATCCAAAACTGTTGGGGATGACACCGTTTACCCCTGCGGAAGGGTATCGATTTTTGATTGATAAGGGCGAAGATGAACACGAAATAACGGCGCTGATGTTGCATGAAATCGATAATTTTTGCAAGAAGCATCGCATCGCAACCTGCAATTTTTTGTACGTCGATCCTCAATGGAAACCTATTCTCGAACGGCATGGTTTCACTACTTGGTTGCACCACAGCTACATTTGGCAAAATCTGAATTTTAACAATTTTGATGATTATTTGGGTGTATTTAACGCCAACCAACGCCGCAATATTAAACGCGAACGTAAAGCGGTAGAAAAAGCTGGCTTAACCTTGAAAACGCTAACGGGTGACGAAATTCCCAAGTCGTTATTTCCGTTGATGTACGATTTTTATGCCGATACCTGCGATAAATTTGGTTGGTGGGGTAGCAAGTATTTGACAAAACGGTTTTTTGAGTCTTTACATAACAATTATCGACATCGCGTTTTGTTTGTAGCGGCATATAGCGAACAAGATGACAGCCAACCTCTAGGAATGTCGTTTTGTTTGTACAAAGATGATAGGTTGTATGGACGCTATTGGGGCAGCTTTCAAGAGATAGATTGCCTACATTTTGACGCTTGTTATTATACACCGATTGAGTGGGGTATTGCTAACGGGATTCAAACTTTTGACCCTGGTGCCGGTGGACGACACAAAAAACGTCGCGGTTTCCCAGCAATGCCTAATTACAGTTTGCATCGCTTTTACAATCCCCGCTTGCAACAAATTTTGCGTCCTTATATTAGTGAGGTGAACCAACTCGAACAGCGCGAGATGGACGCAGTTAATGCGGAGTTGCCATTTAATCAAAAAGACGCTTAGAAAAAAATTTACTACTGTAAATGGTGGAATTATCTAGAAAATGGGTTGGATAACAGGAGTCTATGGAATTAACTGTCGAAAATTTAGCAGCAATCGATAACAAGCTTTCGCAACGGTTTATTGAACTTGACCCCGCAGGTTACTTTATTATTTACCTCGACCGGGAAGCGGGGTTAATTTGCGCCAAGCATTTCACAAATTTGATTGATGAACGCGGTTTAGCTGTCGATCCGGAAACGGGAAAGGTGATTCCTGTACGCGGCAAAGTTGAACGTACTCACACGACCGTTTTTACTGGCAGAACTGCGAAAGAATTGTGTGTAAAGCTTTTTGAAGAAATTCAACCCTGTCCGGTGACGATGTTCGACCATGCTGCATATCTCGGTCGGGAATTTGTCCGCGCTGAGACTGCGATGTTAACAGGACAAGAGTATGTTCAGGATTAGTTGAGAGTTAGGAGTTTAGAGTTAAAAGTTAGGAGTTAGGAGTTAGGAGTTAGGAGTTTAGAGTTAGGAGTTAGGAGTTAGGAGTTTAGAGTTAGGAGTTAGGAGTTAGGAGTTTAGAGTTAGGAGTTAGGAATTAAGACAAAGAAGGTAAAACATTATACTAGTCCTATCTATAAAAAGTTAGGAGATACATAGTTATAAACTTGCTTCTATAGTAATTCGGTTTGATTTTTAAACAAATCGTGTGTATCTGTAGGCTGGTCACTGCCCACCATATCCAGATTTTGGTAGGCAGTGCCACCCTACGTATATTTTAAAAATCAAATAATAATTCTATAGTAGTAATTTACTACTTGCAACTCCTAACTCCTAACTCCTAACTTCTAACTCCTAACTTCTAACTCCTAACTTCTAACTCCTAACTCCTAACTCCTAGCCATTTGAAGAAGGCTGATTAACGAGGTAAAGGTAATATGTTGCCATTGGGATAACGGTTGCGGCAATTAACAGTCCGATAACCCAAGCAATGGAATTACTTCTTTCTTTTTCAGTATCTTCGGCTTTCGTGAAAGTACCTTCGACTTGTACATTCTCAATAATTTGCGGTGGTCCTGGGTCGGGTTGACCGGAGAGGACAGCCACTAAGCGATCGCTTGTATCAACAAAAGCCTGATTGTATTTGTCGCCATCGCGCAACGGTGCTGCGAATGTCTCAAACGCTACACTATGAGCAACATCATCTGACATAATTGCTTTTACGCGATCGCCTGTGATAATTGCAGCCTTATTGCTAACGGTATCAATCATTAATATGGTTTGATTCGCTTGCGCTTCTTTGTCGGGAAACCATTTCTCTAGCAATGCTTTGGTGAAGCTTTCCGGAGTTTCACCATAATCGAGACGATGAATAGTAACAAATCGAACTTCGTTACCAGTTTGTTTAGCGAGTTCTGCAAGCTCACCGCTAATTTTACCTTCGTTGAAACGGCTAATTACATCACCCTCATCCACAATCCAGGTATCGGGTGCGAGGTTGGGTATTTCGTACACACTTGTAGCCCAAGCAGGCGTCGCAAATAGCGATACTATTAGTGCGATCGCTACGGTAAGAACTAGCCTTATTGAACATTTTTTCCAGTTTTTGACTTGGTTGAGGAGCATTTTCATCTGATTCCTAAACACAGACTTCATCCAAAAATACTACATTATCGCAGGTAAAGTCTCGTTTTTCACTCCCGTTGATAGCAAACTACGCAAACTGCGACTGATTACAATTAACCCGGTCTCGATATTTGTATTAAAATCAGCCTGTTTTGTATCAAAATTGGTAATATGATTTTTGCAACCTCACAACGTGCGTTAGTCGGGTAAAAGCTACATGGCAATCAAAACTCCGCTTTCGACCAAAGGTTCGCAAATAGTTGATGCTGATGGCAATACCGTATTGCTAAGAGGGGTTAACTGGTTTGGCATGGAAACTGAGGTGCATGTGCCACATGGATTGTGGAAAAGGGATTATAAAAACATGCTTGCCCAAATTAAAAACTTGGGTTACAACGTGGTTCGTTTACCCTATTCACTACTAGGACTGCGTTCATCTAATATTAGTGGAGTTGATTTTAGTATTGGCAGCAATCGAGACTTACAAGGTAAAACACCTTTAGAGGTCATGGATACCATTATTCAAGAAGCTGCACAAAAAGAATTATTAATTATACTCGATAGTCACCGTCTCAATGAATCCACTATTCCAGAATTGTGGTATGGAGATGGGTTTACTGAGGCTGACTGGATTGATACTTGGAAAATGTTAGCCGAACGTTATCAAGATCGGGCTAATGTTATTGCTGCTGACTTAAAAAATGAGCCGCATGGACGTGCAAGTTGGGGAACTGGGGATTTAACTACTGATTGGAGATTAGCGGCAGAACGTTGCGGAAATGCAATTTTGGCAATCAATCCAAACTGGTTGATTGTAGTCGAAGGAGTTGCGAAAAATGTCCCCAATCAAGAATTACCTGGGCATTGGTGGGGTGGTAATTTGGAAGGGGTGAAAAATAATCCAGTCCGTTTAAATATCCCGAATAAAGTTGTTTATTCTGCTCACGAATACGGTCCAGGAGTTTTCGAGCAACCTTGGTTTAGCGAAGCGACTTTTCCTCAAAATCTTTACAGTCGTTGGGAGAAAGGATTTTTCTATATCGCAGCAAATAAAATTGCACCAATATTGATTGGGGAATTTGGCGGCAAGCAAGTCGATACTAACTCGAAAGAAGGGATTTGGCAGCGTCAACTGGTAAATTTTATCAAGCAAAAAAATCTATCATTTACGTATTGGAGTTGGAATCCAAATAGTGGCGATACAGGTGGGATTCTTTTGGATGATTGGATAAATATCAATGTAGCTAAACAAGAACTTTTAAATACGCTACTTAATGGCACTACTCCAGCCATACCATTAGCTGCATCAACTCCAACACCTGCACCATCACCTGTACAATTAACAGTAGAAGTAGTTGTCCAAGCCGAATGGAAGGCTGGTTTTTGTATCAATTTCCGCGTTACTAATCAGGATACTATTCCGACTCAGAATTGGAAGCTCAATTTTGCATTGAATCAAGCGAAGATTTCGCAAACTTGGAATGGTAATTTTATGATGCAAGGTTCAAATTATCAAGTGACTCCTGTTGATTGGGCAAAAGTTATTCAACCAGGTAAAACTGTGGAAGTTGGGTATTGTGCTGACAAGTTAGGAGCAAATTATAAGCCAACGCAAATAAGTATAAATCTAGGGGTATAAGTCGGGGCAAATAAAGTCATTTGTCATTTGTCATTTGTCAAATAAAAAGCGATTGCCATAAATATTAGTGGTGTGTTTCATCAGTTCTGAGGGGTTACAAGATCCCCGACTTCGTAAAAATTGTCGGGCATCTGACCTCCGCGACATGACAAAATTAATAAAATAGACCACTAGTAGTTCATGTCATTAATTTTGACGGATGTAGAGACGCGTTCACGAAGTGTGCCCGAAGGGCTTAATTTCGCGTCTCTCCAAGGTTTTTAACACCTAACCAATCCCTCAAAATTAATGACATGGAGCACTAGTACCTCACCACATTAATTTTGATGGGTAATCTCTCGATAAAACTCTTCCTTTGTGCCCTTTGTGCCCTTTGTGGTTAATTTCTTAACCCATCAGAACTTTTGACATGGAGCACTAGGAACGAGTGGACGCAAGATTAATGGTGGTGATGATGGTGGTGTGTTGCCAATTGAGGATTCACTGTCACAGCTTCTTGCGATAATAACTGAGCAATTTGAGAATCGGCCCAATTTGCTGCCATTGTCACAAAATCATGATTATCATTCACACAAGCCATTTGGATGTAGTTCACATGAGGATGCTTCTTCTCAAGTGCGTGAATAATATGATGTACATCCAATAGAGTTTCGTGATTTTCGGTAGCAAAACCAATCGGCATAAATACAATTGCTTTGGCACCGAGTTGAATCAAGTTTTTGGCAGCTTGGTCTGCATTCGGTTGCGTCCAATCAATCAACGGTGTATCGTGGTTGAGCCAACCAACTGAGATTAAGGGGTAGCGATTGATAAGCTTGTCGCGTACTAAATCATATAGTATTTGACTTTCGGTAATTCCAGAGGTAAAACCTTTGGCTTTGTGAGGACAGCCATGATTCATGAGAACAATACCAATTTCCGAAGGCAGGTAAGCTGCACTTAAATCGGTTTTGATTTTTTCTTCGACTAAATCAGCCATCAAATTGATATATTCGGGTTCGTTGTAAAACGAAGGAATATAGCGCATTGCTTTTACCCAATGTTCGTTCGCATCTTTGATTTGCGTTAAAGCATTGTTGACTTGCTCGATGGCAATCCCACTGGTAAAGATGGAATCGACTACCAACAACGGGTAAATCAACAGCTTGTCGAATCCTTGATTTTTGATTTCCACTAAGACTTGGTGCGGTAGAAACGGAGCGCAAAAATTAAATGCTTTAAATACTTGTATCCCATTACCCCACTTGGCTTGTAAGTGTTTTTCAATTCCTTCGCGCTGTTTTTCAAAGATGGAATTGTGGGGTGAAATGAAGTCGTGGTGTTGGTGTCCCCATTCATGGCGGTCAAAAAGTGCCAATATTTTCGCTAGGGGAGGATAAATCCAAGTTGGCACGGGTGCAAATTTTGCTGTCAGTAGATTTAATGCCTGTTCGTTATAGTTAGCAAAATCTTCGTAGCTTTCGACTTCACCATAGCCCATCAACAATACAGCTACTCGTTGTTGGTTTGATAGATGCTCGTCTGTATGTAACTTTTCTGGTGTGGCAACCACAATTGTTTCCTCAATGCAATCAACGTCAAGAACGAGCGCGATACCCCAGCCATTATGCTTTGCTTATCGTACTCATTCTTTTTTCCTTCGTATATTATTATCCTACCCCCCTGGATTGGATAATAAGTAAAATTAACAGAATACCTCTAAAGATATACCCGACATTAGTGAATAATATCTTTTGAAAAAGGCTAAATTCTAGACCTTCGACGCGATTTCGACTTGCGATCGCTTTCAAGAATAGTAATAAATAAATGTGATATTAATCACAATAAAATCTGGATATAAAGCCGATAAAAGCAGCGAATAATATTGGATGCGGATAACTAGATGACTATTATTATTTGTCCTGGAATGCAAAACCCAGCACTGACAGAAAGCTTTGTAGCAAAGTTATTTGAGGCGATTTCAAATAGCGATTATTATCATCTTAATACCGTAAATATACTGGTATTTCCGGCAAATGGTATTTTACCTTTATCAGGATTTCATATTTTAGATTTTTTACACCAAAATTTAAAGGATAGGCTAAAATCGCCTGTTGTATTCATCAGCTTTAGCGCTGGTGTTGTCGGGGCAATGTCTGCTGCTTGTGGGTGGCAATTATTCGGAGGTCATATTAAAGCATTTATTGCTATAGATGGATGGGGAGTACCTCTGGTTGGTGATTTTCCGATTCACCGCATGAGTCACGATTATTTTACTCACTGGAGTTCGTCGCTGCTCGGTAGTGGTAAAGATAATTTTTATGCTGACCCTCCTGTTGACCACTTACAAATGTGGGAAAACCCCCAAAATGTTCAAGGTGTTTGGATAACATCGAGTGGAAAATCGCCACCTCAAAACCATTTGAGTGCTATTGATTTTTTACACATGCTTTTAAATCGCTATCAAGAAAAATAGTCCTGAAAGGGGAAAGGGGGAAGGGGGGGGAAGGGAAAGGTAAAGAAGATTGATTAATAACTCCTAACCCCCAACTCAATACTCAATAACAGACGCGTACTCCTTCGGAGAACCCAGAGGGTAATTTCGCGTCTCTACAATTCCTAACTCCTAACTCCTAACTCCTAACTCCTAACTCCTAACTCCCAACTCCTAACTCCCAACTCCTAACTCTTATTGCAATGTTTCCAACTGAACCTGCTGCTGTAAATAATGGCTTTGCTGCTTTACTAAAAAATCGTGGTTTTATGCTGCTGTGGATGGGACAACTGTTCTCCCAGCTGGCAGATAAAGTTTTATTGGTTTTGCTAATCGCTTTATTGACCAAATACTTGCCTGTCAATGTAGTGGATGATACGGGACGCTTTTACTTATATATGGCGTTTACCGTGCCAGCGATTTTATTTGGTTCTATGGGAGGTGTGATTGTCGATCGCGTTCCCAAAAAGCTAGTTATGGTTGGTTCGGATGTGGTACGCGGTGTCATGACGCTATTAATTCCCTTTTTGCCGCGAGAGTTTGCCGTGCTGCTGATAGTTACTTTTGTCATCTCCACAGTGACGCAATTTTTTGCACCAGCCGAACAAGCTACTATTCCGTTATTGGTACGACGCGAATGTTTGATGGTAGCGAATGCCTTGTTTAGTAGCACCATGATGGGAGCGTTAATTATTGGTAACGCGCTTGGAGACTCAATGTTGCGCTGGGCAAGAAGCTTTAGCGAGGGATTTGGACAAGAATTGGTAGTTGGTGGGCTGTATCTAATATCTGCCATAATTATGATGCCAATTAATTTTAAAGAACGTAGACCCCTTGATGATGAGAAAACAGCAATTAATCCTCTCAAGGACTTTGTACAGGGGTTACGCTATCTGAAAAAAAATCGCTTGGTATGGAATGCGATCTTACAAATAGTAACTTTGTATTGCGTTTTTGCAGCATTAATCGAGTTGGCAATCAGATTAGCTGTGAAGTTCGGCTTAGAAGAGACAAAATACACCTTTTTTGTCGCATCAGCTGCTGTGGGGATGGTATTAGGTGCTGTGGCTATGGGTAGCTTTGGTGAGAAGTTACATCACAAACCCTTGCCTTTGATTGGGTTTTTGTCTATGGCTTTTGTGTTGGGAATGTTGACTTTCGCTCAAAACCTGCCTTTTGCTTTGGGGTTATGCGTCGTGTTGGGGTTAGGTGCAGCGTTTATAAACGTGCCGATGCAAACTTTGATTCAGCAACAAACACCTCCAGCGATGCATGGTAAGGTTTTCGGCTTCCAAAATCATGCTGTTAATATCGCTTCTTTGGCTCCATTGTTGATTATTAACCGACTTACGAATGCTTTCGGCTTAACGGTTGTGTTAATTGGGATGAGTATTACAGTTGCCGTTGTTGGTGTATGGGCTTGGCGCAATACTAGTCGGGTGTTACAGGATGTGATTTAATCAGCGTCAGTTGTCAGTTGTACCTACCAATGACCAATGACAAATAACCAATAACCAATGATAAATAACCAATATGAAAAGAATGTAATAAATATTAGTTTTCAATCAATGTTTTACACTAAAATGAATTTTAATATACAGAATTTGAGCATAACTTAGCTATCGCCTGAGGTTTGTCTGCTGTG
>QQTW01002246.1_pt1 | contig 13959 bp, 6 predicted proteins | sample 1904831 | NCBI WGS metagenome assembly QQTW01 (sample SAMN09435610, study PRJNA476489) | Subsurface metagenome, whole genome shotgun sequencing project. | reverse complement strand
TCTCCTGCCCCAAAATGGCCCGGTGATTCATCTCTTCGGAGTTCCAGCCCACCAGCAGGGGCACCTGCGCCTGTTCGCCAGCCGCGAAAATGGCCATTGGTGATTTAGGGAAAAAATACCCGTCGATGGCCGACGAGAAGCGCGGGGTTTTAGGATCGGCCGTGGCTTCGAGGAGTTTCTCGGCCGGTATGGCCCGCAACTCAGCCAGCGACTTAGCGCCCACCTGCTCCGCAAATTTGACACCCTGCTGTTCGGCTTCGGCCAGTGGAGTGGGCGGCAAGGTTCCCAGCAAAGAGCCGCTTTCGCCAATGGCCCCGGCAATTAGGTTCTTCGACAGGGGCGAGGCCATCTGAGCGCTGACCGATACGGACCCCGCCGACTCACCCGCGATGGTTACCCGTTTCGGGTCGCCCCCGAACGCGGCAATGTTCTGCTGCACCCAGCGCAGGGCCGCACTCTGATCTAAATAACCATAGTTGCTCGACGCTTTGTGGGGCGATTCGGCCGTGAGTTCGGGGTGAGCCATGAAGCCAAACGCGCCAAGCCGGTAGTTTACCGTGAGGGCCACGATGCCTTTGCGGGCCATGCTTTCCCCGTCGTAACGGGCCTCGGAGCCGTCGCCCGCTACAAAGCCACCGCCGTAGAAGTACACCAGTACCGGCAGCCGCTCTTTGTCTGATTTGGCGGGCGTCCAGACGTTCAGGTACAGGCAATCTTCGCTCATGCCGTCGGAACGGAAGCCCATGTCGCCGAAGATGGCCCGCTGCATGGCGCGGGGACCGAATTTCTTGGCGGGGCGTACCTCGGTCCAGTTTTTGGTGGGCTGGGGTTCTTTCCAGCGTAGATTCCCAACGGGTGGAGCCGCGAACGGAATGCCCTTGAACGAGCGAACGCCCCCCGTTTCGGCGATTCCTTCGATTGGGCCATTCGCTGTTTGAACGCGCAGAGCTGGGGTCGGCTGGGCAACGGCCGCCAGTGTTAGGGGGATGGTTAGCAGCGACAGGCTAAGCAGAGTATTCATCATAAGTTGATTAAAAGAACAAAAAGAACGGATGAGGTACGGTTTACTTGTTTCGTGGCCGTCTGGGCTACCCGGCAACAAGTAGCCAATCTGATTAGTTATGATACACGTAGATGTACCGGTCAATAAACCTTTTTCATGGTTTCTTGTCCAAGAATCGGTTTTGTTATTTAGACCAATTAACTAAATGCGTAACGCTATGAAAACGAATCGTGTCAGTATCAGCTTAGTTATACTCGTTGCTTTTATGTTCACCAGCGTCGTTCAGGCCCAGGAGCGCCGTCGCTGGAGTCCGCAGGCCAAAGGTACGGCCATTGGCGTGGGCGTTGGTGGAGCCGCCGGTGCCATTCTCAACAAACGCAACCGCGTAGTTGGGGGCCTGATTGGCGGAGCCGCCGGTGGTGCCGTCGGGTATGGGGTTGGAAAAGGTGTCGATAACCGGCGTAAGACCAACGCCCGGATTGCCGCCGTTGAGCGCGAAGCCGCCGAAAACCGACGTGAGGCTGCCGAAGCCCGCCGGGAGGCCCAGCTTGCCCGTCAGGAAGCGGCTGCCGCAGCCGACCGCCCCGCTGTTGCAACGCGTCCGGCCGAAGCCCGCGTTGCTGCCGTTCGGAAAGCGCCCGTTCCTGCCGTGGATGGTGCCGCTGCCGGTTTTGGAGCCGCTCTCGCGGCTTCGTCCTTCAGTGCGCAAGCTGTTTCGGCTCCGTACGCGGCCAACAATAACGCGCTGTTCCTGACCAACGCATCCTATGGCGACCCGGCCAGTGCTTACCCAACGTCGGAAGTACGCCGGAAAAGCTGGTAGTGTATCATCTAACCTGCACCAGAATCGATTCTGGTGCAGGTGAATAAGTCATCTTCCATCAAACCACGCACATCATGAAATCGTACCCGTTTGTTTTGCTCATCGCCCTGCTCACCAGCGCCTGCTCACCGGGCGACGCGGTCAACGTGCAGGAGATGAATCAGCAGTTTATTGGTGCCTGGAACAACAAGGACACCGAGAAAATCGTCGGGTTTTTAGCCGAAGACGTTCACTTCTTACAAGGCAACACGCACTTCAAGGGTAAGTCGGAAGTGGCCCAGAAGTGGGTACGCGAAACGATGCCAACGCTGACCGACCTGAAAACAAACGTTGTCAGCTCATCGGCCGACACTAAAACAGCCTACGAAGCCGGTACATACTCCGTCGACGTGCTACCCGAAGGCCCCGACCAGCCGCACGGCATTGGCGAGGGTAACTTTATCCTGCTCTGGAAAAAAGGCGCCGACGACACCTGGAAACTCAGCTACGCTCAGTTAGAAGGTTTGCCGGTGCAGGTCAAGCAGTAGCGGGCGTTCGGTCCGCTGGTTCGTCTAATCTCAATCAATCATCCTGTCGTGCTTTAACTTCCCAATCAGGGGAAGGCGGTATTCACCGTGGCAAAGAAGGCGGGAAATGCAAACTGACTCAAGGTATGAAACGCTTAACGATTGTTGCTATGCTAACGGTTGGGTGCCCGGCGTTGTCGCTGGCGCAGGCTGGTGGTAACCCCAGTCTTGCCCAGGCCGTGATGGAGGGCATTGGCTCCCTAACGCTGTCGGATGAGCAGGTAGTGGCTTACTCCCGGCAGGCAGTGCAGCAGATGGACGCTCAGAATCCGGTTGCCGGGGCGGGCGATCCGTATGCACAGCGCCTGAGCCGGATTGTCCGGCGGCACCGCACCGTTGGCGGAATGCCCATCAACTACAAAGTTTATAAAGTGGCCGGTGTTAACGCGTTTGCTACGGCCGATGGCAGTGTGCGGGTGTTTAAAGGACTAATGGACGTGATGACCGACAATGAATTGCTGGCTATCATGGGCCACGAGATTGGCCACGTCGTCAACCGGGATACCCGCGACGCCATGAAGAGCGGACTCCGGCGCTCGGCCTTGCGCAACGCAGCCGCTTCGCAGTCGGGGGTGGTGGGCAAACTGTCCCGCTCGCAGATCGCCGGTGCTGCCGATTACATTGCCGGCGCGTCGTTCAGCCGCCGACAGGAAACCGAAGCCGATGACTACAGCTATGGATTTCTAAGACGCAACGGCTACAGCGTAATGGCGTTAGCCTCGTCGTTCGAGAAATTGGCCAAACTGGGCGGTGGGGGCGGTAACCGGCTTACTACGTTCCTCTCCAGCCACCCCGACAGCCGGGCCAGAGCCGAGCGGGTCCGCGCCCGCGCCCGTCGCGATGGTCTGGCCCGGTAGGTGAGAAAGCCGCCGTAATCATGTAACACAAAAGCCGCTCCCATATGAGAGCGGCTTTTGTGCATTTATAAGATTTAGTGTAATAGTCTACCAACTCGCTTATAATCAGTCTTTAGTCCCTGAAGATTAACCTCTGCTTCTATAAGCTCAGCCCAGCCTCAACAGTTGACACCAAATTAAGCGCAGTCCGGAAATTTACGGATTCCTGAATTTTGTGTTTTTTGAGTAATCTTACTTACCGACTTGGTTTTGCTGTTACAAATCGCTCATTTTGGAATTTTATAAGTCCGATGTTATGAATGATTTTACCGCTACAGACCATTCCTTCTCCAGACCAGACCTCGCAGTTTCGTCTGCGACGGCCGAGGCTTCTACGGCCACCCCGGTACAAAATGGCGACGGCATTTACCTCTCCAGAGCCGCCTTTGATGAACTCCTGGCCAGGGCCTCTTACAAGGAACAGGACAGCTTAGACGAGCGAGCGCTGTTGATGGTTTTATCCGAGGTCCGAAGCGGCAACTTCAAAGCCCGGATGCCCGTCGACAAATTCGGCATCAGCGGTAAGGTCTGCGATACCCTCAATGAAATCATTTCGCTGAATGAGCAGCTTACCCTCGAACTGACCAAAGCGAGTAAAACCATTGGTAAACAGGGGAAACTAAACCACCGGGTTGAGGTTCAGGCCGCGCGGGGTTCCTGGAGTACCAGTGTCGAATCCATCAATGATCTGATATCAGACCTGGTACACCCGACCATTGAGATCGCCCACGTGATCTCGTCGGTGGCCAAAGGTGACCTGTCGCAGGAGATGACGCTGTACATCGGCGACCATAAACTACAGGGTGAATTTGCCCGCATTGCCCGCGAAGTGAACGGCATGGTGAAGCAGTTGAACCTGTTCTCCGCCGAAGTAACGCGGGTGGCGCGGGAGGTGGGTTCGGAGGGCAAGCTTGGTGGACAGGCAACGATACAGGGAGCGGGCGGGGTATGGAAAGACCTCACTGACTCGGTAAACCAACTGGCCGGTAACCTCACCGTTCAGTTGCGTGACGTATCCAAAGTGGCTACGGCCATTGCCAACGGCGACCTGACCCAGAAGATTACCGTGGATGCGAAGGGCGAGATTCTCCAGATCAAGGACGTTATCAACCAGATGGTGGACCAGTTGAACTCGTTCTCCTTTGAGGTAACGCGGGTAGCGCGGGAAGTAGGAACGGAAGGCAAGCTCGGTGGGCAGGCGTTTGTGCCGGGCGTGGCTGGTACCTGGAAAGACTTGACCGACTCGGTAAACGGGATGGCCTCTAACCTGACGGGGCAGGTGCGCAACATTGCCGAGGTGACCACCGCCGTAGCCAACGGCGACCTTTCCCGCAAGATCACCGTGGGCGTAAAAGGTGAAATCCTGGAATTGAAAAATACCATCAACACGATGGTGGATCAGCTTAATTCGTTTTCCGCTGAGGTAACGCGGGTAGCGCGGGAAGTAGGAACGGAGGGTAAGCTCGGTGGGCAGGCCGAAGTACAGGGCGTAGCCGGTACCTGGAAAGACCTCACCGACTCGGTGAATCAGATGGCCTCTAACCTCACCGGTCAGGTACGTAACATTGCTGAGGTAACCACCGCTGTGGCCAAGGGCGACCTCTCTCGCAAGATCACCGTGGGCGTGAAAGGCGAAATCTTGGAGTTGAAGGACACCATCAACACGATGGTGGATCAGCTTAACTCGTTTGCCTTCGAGGTAACGCGGGTAGCGCGCGAAGTAGGATCGGAAGGGAAACTCGGCGGTCAGGCCGACGTGCCGGGGGTGGAGGGCCTGTGGAAAGACTTGACCGACTCGGTAAACGGGATGGCCTCTAACCTCACCGGTCAGGTACGCAACATTGCCGAAGTGACCACTGCCGTAGCTAACGGCGACCTTTCCCGCAAGATCACTGTGGGCGTGAAAGGTGAAATCCTGGAACTAAAGGACACTATCAACACGATGGTGGATCAGCTCAACTCGTTTGCCTTCGAGGTAACGCGGGTAGCCCTGGAGGTAGGTTCGGAAGGCAAGCTGGGCGGTCAGGCTAAAGTGCAGGGCGTGGGTGGTACGTGGAAAGACTTGACCGACTCGGTGAACCAGATGGCCTCTAACCTCACCGGTCAGGTGCGTAACATTGCCGAAGTGACCACCGCCGTGGCCAAGGGCGACCTTTCCCGCAAGATTACGGTTGACGTGAAAGGCGAAATCTTGGAGCTAAAGGACACCATCAATACGATGGTGGATCAGCTCAACTCGTTTGCCTTCGAGGTAACGCGGGTAGCCCTGGAGGTAGGTACGGAAGGCAAGCTGGGTGGTCAGGCCAAAGTACAGGGCGTAGCCGGTACCTGGAAGGACCTCACCGACTCAGTAAATCAGATGGGATCGAACCTGACGGCTCAGGTGCGCAACATTGCCGAAGTGACCACCGCCGTAGCCAACGGCGACCTCTCCAAGAAGATTACGGTCGACGTGCAGGGTGAAATCCTGGAATTAAAAAAGACCTTCAACACGATGGTGGACCAGCTCAACTCGTTTGCCTCGGAGGTAACGCGGGTGGCGCTGGAGGTAGGCTCGGAAGGCAAGCTGGGCGGTCAGGCCAAAGTGCAGGGTGTGGGCGGTACCTGGAAAGACCTCACCGACTCAGTAAATCAGATGGCCTCCAACCTGACGGCCCAGGTGCGGAATATTGCCGAGGTGACCACCGCCGTAGCCAAGGGCGATCTCTCGCGTAAAATTACGGTGGACGTTCGCGGGGAGATTCTGGAGTTGAAAAACACCATCAACACGATGGTGGACCAGTTGAACTCGTTTGGTTCTGAAGTATTCCGGGTGGCGCGGGAAGTGGGTACGGAAGGAAAATTAGGTGGGCAGGCCGAGGTACAGGGCGTAGAAGGGCTTTGGAAGGACCTCACCGACTCGGTAAACAAGATGGCCTCCAACCTAACGGGGCAGGTGCGTAACATTGCCGAGGTGACTACCGCCGTAGCCAACGGCGATCTCTCCCGCAAGATCGAGGTCGACGTGCAGGGCGAAATTCTGGAATTGAAAAACACCATCAACACGATGGTGGAGCAGTTGCGGGCCTTTGCTTCGGAAGTGACGCGGGTAGCGCGGGAGGTGGGTACGGAAGGGAAGCTGGGCGGCCAGGCCAACGTGCCGGGCGTGGCCGGTACGTGGAAAGATCTCACCGACTCGGTAAACCAGATGGCCGGTAACCTCACCGCTCAGGTGCGGAATATCGCCGACGTGGCCATCGCCGTAGCCAACGGCGACATGTCGCGCAAGATCACGGTTGACGTTCGCGGGGAAATTCTGCAATTGAAAGAAACCCTCAACACGATGGTGGATCAGTTGCGGGCCTTTGCTTCGGAAGTGACGCGGGTGGCGCGAGAGGTGGGTACGGATGGTAAACTCGGCGGTCAGGCGTTCGTGCCGGGCGTAGCCGGTACGTGGAAAGACCTCACCGACTCGGTAAACCAGATGACGGGTAACCTCACCCTTCAGGTGCGCAACATTGCCGAGGTGACGAAAGCCGTGGCCTCCGGTGACCTCTCGAAGAAGGTGACCATCGACGTAAAAGGCGAAATTCTTGACCTCAAAAACACCATCAACACGATGGTGGACCAGTTGAACTCGTTTGCCTACGAGGTAACGCGGGTGGCGCGGGAAGTGGGTACGGAAGGAAAATTAGGTGGCCAAGCCGAGGTACAGGGCGTGGCCGGTACCTGGAAAGACCTCACCGACTCCGTGAACATGATGGCCTCCAACCTCACCAACCAAGTGCGGGGTATTGCCAAAGTGGTAACCGCCGTGGCAACGGGTAACCTGAAACAAAAGCTTTCCATCGTGTCGCGCGGGGAGGTGGCCCAACTGACCGACACGATCAATGAGATGATTGACACCCTGGCGGTCTTTGCCGACCAGGTAACGACTGTGGCCCGCGAAGTGGGCGTAAACGGGCGGCTGGGCGGCCAGGCCAGCGTACCGGGCGCGTCGGGTACGTGGAAAGGGTTGACGGAGAACGTAAACCAACTCGCCGAAAACCTGACCACACAGGTACGGGCCATTTCGGAAGTGGCCTCGGCTGTGACGAAGGGGGACCTGACCCGAACCATCCGCGTAGAGGCCAAGGGTGAGGTGGAGGAGTTGAAGGACACCATCAACCAGATGATTGCCAACCTCCGCCAGACCACCCTGCGCAACCAGGAACAGGACTGGCTGAAGTCGAACTTAGCCAAACTCACCCAGATGTTGCAGGGGCAGAAGGATTTGACGACGGTGACACGACGAATCCTGTCGGAGCTGGCGCAGGTGGTGAATGCCCAGCAGGGGATGTTCTATATCCTGGAGCAGGACGAAAATTTCCAGAATCAGAAACTGCGGCTCTTCTCGGCCTATGCTTACAACGACAAGGTGGCGCTTACGCACGAACTGGCGCTGGGCGAAGGGCTGGTTGGGCAGGTAGCCCTCGAAAAGGAGCGGGTTTTGCTCACCAACGTGCCCAAGAACTACACCCGCATCAAGTCGGGTCTGGGCGAGGCCAAACCCAAGAACGTGATCGTGCTGCCGGTACTGTTCGAGACCGAGATCAAGGCTGTTATCGAGCTGGCTTCGTTTGAGCCATTCAGCGACATCCACTTAGACTTCCTCGAACAGTTGACCGAGAGTATCGGTATCGTACTGAACACGATTGAGACCAACTCCCGGACGGAAGAACTGCTGGCGCAGTCGCAATCGCTGACGGACGAACTCCGGCTAACCAACGAAGAACTTCAGGACAAGGCGCTGCTGCTCGTGAAGCAGAAAGAAGAGGTAGAAGCTAAAAACAACGAGGTGGAAGAAGCCCGCAGTTCGCTGGAAGAAAAAGCCAAACAGTTGCAGCTCACCTCGAAGTACAAGTCCGAATTCTTAGCCAACATGTCGCACGAGTTGCGAACACCGTTGAATTCGCTCCTGATTCTGGCCCAGCAACTCTACGAAAACCGCGACGGCAACCTGAGCGAGAAACAAATCCGCTACGCCAAAACAATTCACAGTTGCGGAGACGACCTGATTCAGTTGATCAACGACATCCTCGACCTGTCGAAGATCGAGTCCGGCTACATCTCCACCGATTTTGGCAAGGTGCGCTTCATGGAAATCTCGGCCTTTGTCGAGACGACGTTTAAACACATCTCCGACAGCAAAAACCTGAAGTTTACCATTGACCTGGACGAGCGCATGCCGGACAGCCTCGAAACCGACGTGCAGCGGCTGAACCAGATTCTGAAGAACCTGCTCTCCAACGCCTTCAAGTTTACGGAGAAGGGCGAGGTGAGACTCCGAATCTACGAAACCAACCGGACCTGGAAACGCGGCAGTCATAACTTAGTCAACGCGTCCCGAGTTGTAGCCTTCGAGATCCGCGATACCGGTATTGGCATCTCCAAAGACAAACAGAACATCATTTTTGAAGCGTTCCAGCAGGCCGAAGGCTCAACCAGCCGCAAATACGGCGGTACGGGCCTGGGGCTGTCCATCAGCCGGGGGCTGGCCGAGTTACTGGGCGGCTCAATCGAACTCGTCAGCGATCCGGGTTCAGGCAGCGTTTTTACACTGTACCTACCCTTAGACTACGCGCCCGCCGACTTCAAGACGGAAAAGCCGAGCAGCATTGCTAAAAGTATCACATTCAGCGAGTACCACCTCGAACAGGACGACAAAGACGCGCCCATCCAGTCGGTACCGACGATTAAACTTCCCGAGCGGGACCTCGAAAACGTCAGTGAGATTATCAATGAAAACGGGGATGACCGTCACAGCGCGGGTCCGAACGACAAGATTGTGCTGGTGGTAGAAGACGACATGCGCTTTGCCCGGATCATGATTGAAAAGGCGCACGAAAAAGGCCTGAAGATTGTCGTGGCCACGTCGTTTGGCGACGTGTTGACCCTGGCCAACAAGTTCAGCCCCATCGCCGTGACCCTCGATGTCAAGCTCCCCGACGCGAGTGGCTGGCGGATCCTGGACATGTTCAAAAATGACCTCAACTTCCGGCATATCCCGGTTCACTTAGTCTCCGGCGAGGAGAACCGGCTGTTGGCCGTGCAGCGGGGTGCCCGTAATTTCTTGCTGAAACCGCTAAAGAACGAAACCCTGGACGTACTGTTCACGGAGATTGTTGAGTTTAACGAACGCACTGATAAACGCATTCTGGTGGTCGATAACGATCAACAGCAGGCGTCGCAGATTGTTGAACGGCTGCGTAACGGGCACCGCATAAACGTCGAGATGGTTGGGTCCGGGCAGGAAGCCGTTCGGTTACTGGGGGCTGCTCCGTACGATTGCGTGATCACCAACTACATCCTGCCAGACATCGACGGCCTGAAATTTATGGCGGATATAGACCGGCTGAAGATGCCAATGGCACCGGTGTTTGTTTATTCTGAAACAGACTACTCCACCAAAGATCGTACGGCCCTCCGGCAATACGCGCACCGGGTTATCAGCAAAGGAGAGCCAAACTTTCTGGATCACCTGTTGGAAAGCACCGTTCTTCACAATCACCTCAACTACAAGGACTTATTGCCCGAGCAGCAGAAAGTAATCGAAAGCCTACGGTTGAAGGAAGACGTGCTGGTCGGTAAAACCATCTTGGTTGTCGATGATGATGTCAGGAACCTATTCGCCCTCACAACCGCGTTTGAACGATTTGACCTGAACGTCATCACGGCGGAGAGCGGCCGGGAAGCCATCACCATTCTGACGGAAAACAGCGACGTCGACATCGTGCTGATGGACATAATGATGCCCGAAATGGATGGGTACGAAACCACGCAGAAAATTCGGCGGGAACATAAAAAAACCAACCTGCCAATCATTGCTGTTACGGCCAAAGCCATGAAAGGCGACCGGGAAAAGTGCATTGATGCCGGCGCATCAGACTACATCACCAAACCCGTGAAGATTGACCAGTTGATGTCTATGATGCGAATCTGGTTGTATAAATAAACAGATCAATGAAAATCGTTAATGAGGTAAAAATACTGGTAGTCGACGATCGGGAGGATAACCTTCTCTCGATTGAAACGATTCTGGAAGCCGAAAACTACCAAATCGTAAAGGCAAATTCCGGCCTTGCTGCGTTGAAAATTCTGCTAAATCAGGAGGACTTCACACTAATCCTGATGGATGTAAAAATGCCTAATATGAGTGGCATTGAAGCGGCCGAGTTGATTTATCAGCGGGAAAAATTAAAGCATATTCCGATTATCTTCATTACCGCTTTTGATAAAGATGAAGAAGGAATGTTTGAAGGGTATCGAATGGGTGCCGTTGATTTTATTTATAAACCGATCAACCCCCAATTGCTGCGCTACAAAGTAGGGGTGTTCGTTGAGCTTTTCCGCCAGCGAAATCAATTAGTTAGTCAACAGGAGCAACTACGCGCCAGCAATGCCAGTCTGGAACGGGAAATTCACGAACGCATACGATCCGAGCGAGAAGTTCAGGCGCTTAACGCACAGTTGGTGCAACGTAACCAGGAACTCAACACCAGTAATGAAGACTTGGCCCAGTTTGCTTACGTGGCCAGCCATGATTTGCAGGAACCACTCCGGAAAATTATTTTGTATAGCGATCTGGTCAAACAGAAACTGTACGGCCAGATTGATCCAGACAGTGATTTTCGGCTGGATAAGATAATTTACTCCGCCAGCCGGATGCGTGACCTGATCCGGGGTATCCTGCAGTTTTCCCGCGACGACAATAATGCGGAAAGTTTTCAACTGGTTGACTTGAATCAGGTTGTTGGCCAGGTGCTCTCGGAGATGGAAGACGAAATAGTCCGTAGAGAAGTGCGAATATCCGTAAACCAGTTACCCAAAATCTGGGGGGTTCCGATGCAGATTAATCAACTGTTTCAGAACCTCATCAACAACGCCATGAAATTTAGCAAAACGGATAGCCAAACCGAAGTGAACATCTACGGCAAGCTTATCGAAGCCGACAAGCTTCTGGAATTGCCAAACAAAGAGCCGGAAACGAACTACCATCAGATTTTAATAAAAGACAATGGCATCGGCTTTAAAATGGAACATGCCGATTCCATTTTTGGTGTTTTCAAGCGGTTGCACACTTACAAGGAATACCAGGGTACCGGCATCGGCTTATCGATCTGTAAAAAAATAGTTGACCGGCACAATGGGTTTATCAAGGCCGAGAGCCAGCTTAACCAAGGCGCTACGTTCATCATCATGTTACCCGAAGTGAAGACTGAACTGGATGGGGCGGGACAAACCATTATGTCCAGGTGAAACGTAACGGCCTATCAGAGCACGTATCGGCAGTAAGGACAAGCTTACGCTAAGGGAGATGTAGTGTTTTTGATGGCGGCCTCACGGAAGGGTATATTAACGTACCTGCTACTGCAAAATCTCTTCCTCATCCTCCGGTACAACTTTGGGCGGGATGTACCGCTGTGAGGAGTCGATGTGGTAGCCACCACAGTCGATCTTGAAATTGTTGGGCTTGCGGAACGGTTCCGGGCGGTACTGCGTCAGGGTCGGGTCTTTGTAGATTTTCTGCATGTACATGGCCCAGGCGGGCATGGCCAACCGACCACCCTGCCCCAGTTCAATCGTTCGGAAGTGAATTGGCCGGTCGTCGCCACCCACCCACAGACCCGATACCAAATGCTGGGTCATGCCCATAAACCACGCGTCGGAGTAGTTGGACGTGGTGCCGGTTTTGGCCGCAATCTCGTTGCCGCCTTCCAGCAGTTTGTACTGCGTCCTAAGCCGCTGAGCCGTACCGTTGGGTTCTTCAACGGCCCCGCGCATGAGGTGCAACATTTCATAAGCCCGGTTGGCGCTGATGACCTGGTTGGCGTCGGGCGTGAAGTTCTTCAGCACGTTGCCGTCCTTGTCGGTGATCCGCACGAGCATCATGGGCCGGACGCGGGTGCCGCCGTTGGCAAAGGCGCAGTAAGCTGCCACCATTTCGTAGACCGATACGTCGCCGGTGCCGAGGCAGAGCGTCGGGTTGTTGGGCAGGTCCTTACTTTGGATACCCATGTCATTGGCGTATTTGATGACGGCAGCCGCGCGGGTTTTCTTGATCAACTGAGCACTGACCGAGTTGATCGACTGCCCCAGTGCTTCCCGCAGCGATAAGTCCTGCCCGCTGTACCGCCCCGTCGAGTTTTTGGGCATCCACGGCGGACCATTGTTGTTGTCTTCGCCGTGGGCAAACACCGTTGGCTGGTCGGTGACGTGGCTGCAGGGCGTCACAAAACCCTGATCCATCGCTGTCAGGTACACGAACGGCTTGAACGTTGACCCCGGCTGACGGCGGCTCTGGCGGACGTGGTCGAACTTCATGTGCTTAAAATTGATGCCGCCCACCCACGCCTTTACGTAACCCGAACGCGGATCCATCGACATAAAACCCGTGTTTAGCAACCGCTTGTAATACTTGATCGAGTCCAGCGAACTCATTGTGGTATCTTTCTCATTGCGGGTGCCGCCGTACACGAATACCTTCATTTTCGACGGTTTCCGCATCTCGCGCCAGATCGCGTCTTCATCCTTACCGTATACAGCTTTGAGTTGTTTATAACGGGCTGTTTGCTTGGCTCTCGCTTCAACATAGCCGGGAATCTCTACGTATTTCTTGGTGCGGGTGTCTTTTTGTACCCACGGATTTCGGCCCCGCCAGTGTTCGTAGAACTTCTTCTGCTGGTCGCGCATGTTGTTCATCACGGCCTCCTCGGCGTAAGCCTGCATCCGCGAGTCGATGGTGGTGTAGATTTTCAGACCGCTCGTGTAGAGGTCGAGTTCGGCGTTGTTCTCCTCGTTGTATTGCTTGATCCACCGCTTGATGTCGTCGCGGATAACCGACCGGAAGTAAGCTGCCATGCCCGTATTCTGGTTCTCGATGCTGAAGTCGAGTTTCAGGGGCTTGCGTCGGTACGTGGCAAACTGCACGTCGGACAGAAATTTGTATTTTTTCATCTGCCCCAGCACCACGTTCCGGCGGGCAACGGTTCGGTCTTCAAACAGGCGCGGGTTGTAGAGGGTTGGGTTCTTGAGCATCCCCACTAACAGCGCCGATTCTTCCACGTTCAGTTGCCAGGGTTCTTTAGCAAAATACGTCTTGGCAGCTGTTTTAATGCCGTACGTGTTGTTGCCGAACGAAACCGTGTTGAGGTACATCATCATCACCTCCTGCTTCGTGTAGTTACGCTCCAGGCGCACCGCCAGAATCCACTCTTTCGTTTTGGAGATGATCGTTTTCAGGATCGGTACGTTTCCCAGCACCCCGCGCAACTCTTCGCGCCGGGTGTCGAACAGGTTCCTGGCCGTCAGCTATAACTTCTTCTGGCTTTTTGGTGGGATGCCCAACCTGAAAGCGCTTGAAAACCCGAAGAGTGAAGAAGCCTCGGAAGTGTACACCGCCGATAATCAACTGCTGGGCAAATACTACGTCGAGAACCGTACCCCCGTCGAGATCTCGCAGGTGTCGCCCAACGTGGTTTCGGCGCTGCTGGCTACGGAGGATGCCCGGTTCGTAAAACACTCCGGCATTGATCCCCGTGCCTTGTTTCGAGCGGTGGTTGGCGTCCTTTCCTTTCAGGATTTGTCGAGTTCGGGGGGCGGTAGAGCTGCTCGGCGAGCATGGCGCGGGCGAGCAGGTGCGGCCAGGTCGCC
>QQTW01002245.1_pt1 | contig 13959 bp, 14 predicted proteins | sample 1904831 | NCBI WGS metagenome assembly QQTW01 (sample SAMN09435610, study PRJNA476489) | Subsurface metagenome, whole genome shotgun sequencing project. | reverse complement strand
CTCAAGATGGGCGCCACCTCCGACACTAAAATGCCCCTGGATGACAATGAGACATGGCACGCAGCCGCCGACTTGACGTTCAGCGTAACAGACTTCGATGAGACGTATAGATGGCTAGATAGATACATTCCATCACCCCTAGGTATATACGTAATGGGCCTGACGCACAACTCCTTTGGCAAAGACCCGTCACGTCTATGTCGCAATATATCATAGGATCTTGATCACCTCATGCTATCCTTGGGAGTTTCAAAGAAGTCCAGCCAGACGGTTGTCACGTTGAAGTGGGAGGGTATTTCTGTAAGCGCTGCGTCTCTGAGGCCGTTGAGATTGGACACATAAATGGCAAAACATCGAAACAACGCCTATGGCACTTGTAGGCAAGACGCAGGGCTCTCTCACCTCTTCGACCGCGGCGTCAGTATCCGTGGAGTAGTGTACAGTACCAAAACAACCGGGAAATACCTCCTCTCCCTGACCGCCATTAAACCATGGCGAAAGCGGCAGGGATCGGCCTCGGAACGACTTTGTGGTGCAGTAACATCCTGAACAAAGCCGAGATGCTTTTCACAACAGCCGCTACATAATATTTTACATACTCCAATACCCGTTTTTGTTCGCTTCGACAATGGTGCGTCTCCGTTTGCTTACCTATCCAAGGGGGCCTGCTAGCCCAGGGAAACACCTCAATCACTTCGTCTATCTCCGTTGATCTGATTCCGGCCGCACCGTATCTTTCTTGGCCCCAAAGCACGTGTACAGCTTTCATACAAGATCTGCCTGTAGATCACCAGCCCGATATGGTCTTTGTCTCTGTGAACTTCTCTACGATTGGAGAAAATAACCGTCAAGCTAATCTCTATTTCGAATTGGCTAACCTCAAGGATAAAGTCCCCTTTCAGTTGCCGAACACACCGCTTGAACAGCCGCCAACCTCCGCAGAGGGATCGATATAATCACTACGCGGAACTTTTCTGCAAGCAGCTCTCATCGGCGCCAATTGGGACCAGGGTTTAGGCCACGTGTAATTTACTCGAGCTACAAGACCTAATACGGGAAAAGAATATCGGTCTAAAGCCATGGAAGAAATACTTCGAGGGGGGCCGCCCTGAAAGAAGATGTATGGGCAAGAGGAGACGCAAGAGGTTGAGGCAGCTCGTCTTATCTGGAATTCCCATGATCATTCATGAGTAGCTTTATGATTGGCCAGCTGCGGCGACATGGACGAGCAAAAGGTGCTGTCCACGACGAACTATGTAAGAATGTCTCAGAAATGCAAATTCGAAACCGGTATCGAAAAATGGTATCTTATCAGTGGCCCTTCTTTGCTTCGGGAGAAATTATGAAATCATTGGTATTTCAGGCCTTCGGCGAATTTCCTGTGACCTCTACATTGCTTCATCTCAACATTCACCGTTCACTTGCGTGACTGTTCTCTTTAATACTTCGAAATCATGAATCACAATCAACGTGCCAAAAGAATATAGGCTCCGCTCGATGCCTACACATCTATCCAATTCCCGGTATGTGTGTCCAAATAAACGACTACGAGATTTTCCTCCTATAGATCTGATAATGTTCCGATACCCCTGATTTCGAGGGAAGAGTCAAAAGCATTCCCGTGCTTGTCTGTTGAGCATGGATAACCTGGACTTCGACAAAGCCGACTTCGACATCCCGCTCTGCGACTGCCCCATTACTGACTTCCTTTCTGAAATGCACCGGTGTAATGAGCACGACTTCAGCGAGTGGCAATGGTCTCAAAATACCATTGGCGACTGGCGCTATTTGCCACAGAATCGGCGATCAGAGTGGTGGTGGCAGAAGTGCAAAATAAAAGGAAAAGGAAAAGGTATGTTAAAAACATGAGACCCGACTGCGAGCTGGGTATAGGAGGACACTTCCCGCCTGTGGAGAGGCTTTCTCGCTCTTTGTTTCTCTTATGCTCATCGTCATCACGGAAGCACAACACTCGTGGCAATGTCATTCCAATATGCAATCTGACATGCAAGACAGGTCCCAAGTCGCGTTCGCGATCGACTAGAGGCAAGAAAACCCCAGCAGCCCACGAAGAGACTAGGGGCACAGCACCCAAACAACCAAAGTGTCTAGCGGGATCCCACAAGCCAGCTACATCTGGCGGCGGGGAACACGCAGAGTACATCGCGCGGTTCATGGAAGCATGGAAGCATCAAGCGGATATCGTAAGATGGGTACCCAACCCTAGAGCTCCTGAATTTATACCCAGAGGAATGGGATCGCAAAGCTATTACGGTTCCGCAGTGGTAGCAGAGGCGGTTATATTGGACGAACAGCTATGCGATACTATACAAGCGCAGTATGAAGAGGTACATTGACGATATCAAAGGGTTGCTACGATATAGTGCTGACTGTACGTTGCATTTCATAGGCAATCCGCCAGCAATACGAGATCCATCTACATCAGGATTTCATAGGCCGTTTTCTGGCTCCCGTGTCTTGTGATCAGTACCATTGTTGACGGCATTACATCTGGATAACGCGAACGGAGTGATGTATGGTCCCGGGTGTCGGTAAGGGTATGCAGCTATGACTTTTCATGCTTCACTTCTGCTTGCACGATGTAACAGAACTGTTCAGTCAAATTTTTGGATACGAATAAAAGTAATGAGATAAGACCGAAATATGTGTAGACGCAACTAATCCCGTCCGTAGCACATTCTACAAGAGACTTACAAGGTAGAAGTTTCTCCCACTGACATCAACCAATGGCTGCTGAATTGCAGACAAATACACCCTTGGCGCTGTCACATATTCTCTATAGCGTCCAACCATGCGGAGGTAAGTCTCTTGACATTAAATACAATACTTTCTAGCTAAAGAACGCGCTCACCGCAGAGAAGTGGAAACGATCCAAATTCCAACAACACGAACATTTCCAGGCAATTGCTACAATCCGCGATCTAATATCTCGGTAAATCACGAGGATGGAGCTTCTGGCAGTTACGAGATGTGCCATGGGACCCGATCCTTATTATGCTCTTGTTGCGTGCGCGCAAGAAGTGAGGAGTTTGGAAGAGAAGGGAAGGGGCTGGTGGGACGTGTTGGTAACATAGCCTTGCAGAGACTTGTTGTTGCGAATGACTCTAGGGATGCGATCTGATCAGGGTAGACTGTCTATGGCTCCAGGATATGACGGAGAATTCAGGAGAAAACAGGCCGATCCTGGGCTTATCAAAGTCCTTCTGAGCCTGCATGGGGTCATAATGGATGGAGATACAATTTGGCAGGATTACCCCTCCGACAATGGAACGTGTAGATGCCTCATTGAGTTAGCGTCCCTTGGCAATCCCGACTTTTCCTTCACCACCTCATCTTCCCTATATACAATCCTTCTCCATAGCCACAATCAACCATCTACATGCCAGCTGCCTGCCTGTTCTCATTTTCACTTTGATATCTGAACATGGTCGGCCGCTCCCGAAAAGTTCCTCTGGGCTGTCTAGGCACCCACCTAATGAACGAGAATAACCAGCTGATAGTGCGCCATTCGGCATGTTCGATACCAAAATTGTTCGAGTGTCACACGGTGAGGCATGTGGTCAAACGTCATTCCTTCAGGACCCGCAGGGGACCATCGTAGAGTCGCCCTTGAATGACTCTCACGTAAGCCGTACCCCGACCCTGTAAATTGTTGCAAGACTTGTATGGATATACGAAGCCTGCCATTCGGGCACCAAACCGGACTTGAGATGAGCTTTTGCAGCCTACGTCCCTGAACTTTGAACATACGGTGAGGATGTACTCCATGCTTATCCTTTGGTCGGCGTCTACAGCGGCTTAGGTGATATAATGTAGGTTTTCCGGTCAGGCTATCTCAACAAGCTTGTCCTGTTCCGACTAGCAGGGATTACTGCTACTGAAACTGAAGTTGTGCTAAGCCTGATCCTTTGTGAAGTGAACTCGTGATGCTTATCTGACTCATACAGAGCACTTGTGGGAACGGAAATGTGGGTATTTCTAATTGAATGAGAGGTGCCCAGGTATCGAGATAGATGAAACGTCACATCCAAATTACTTACTTGGCTGTTCCTCGACTAGGCGCAGGGTGAACCACCATGCAACTGAAGACGGGGCTGTACAACTCCGGGTTGGAATCCAAGCCTCGGTTTAGAGTTCCTAATATACAACGTAACTGCGCAAAAACAATCGAGGTATCTATTAAAATCAATCTAGTCCGCTCCTCTACCAACAGACCCAATTCGAGATCCAACCCATACGAGACTTCTTGCTGGCTCTGTATCGATTCTCCTTTGTCAATTCACAAGCTAGTGGCCTCGTGGGCTCCGCATTAAGACAATGGTCAACACGTCACAACTGTACCGCTTTATTGGTACGATCGCCCTTTGTATCGGCACTGCCCACCAACTGTCAATCTCTCCTCTTAGGGACGATGGCCTCACGGACGGTGTTAGACCCAGAAGCAGCCAGGCTGACCAAAGGCCCCCTGGAGGACGGCCTTTCTATCTCATCGCCCATCGTGTTTTAACGAGTAAAGGAATTGACGACGCTCTCAGCCACGGCGCTAATTCCATTGAGATCGATATGTCTGCTACCGAGGAAGGTTGGTGGGCTGATCACGATAATAGCGGAGATAGCGCGGGCGATTCCGCCAACGACATCTTCTATAAGATCGCAAGAGAGCGGCAAAGTGGCAAGAGTGTTACTTTCGTATGGCTGGACATCAAAACCCCTGACTGGTGTGACCCGAATGATCCAAAATGGTATCACTGTTCGGTGGGCGGCCTCCGAGACCTCGCCCGCGAAATCTTGCAGCCCGCTGGTGTCAGGGTCCTTTATGGATACATCCTTGGTGCGAAAAGCAAGACGTACCCATATATTCGTGATGGTTTGAACAGCAATGAAGCTATCAATCTCGATGGCAACCCAAAGCAAGCCTTGCAGCGGTTCGAAAGCGGAGGCCCTGAGGACAGATCCCAACGAATTTCCTCATATGGCTACAGTGACCTCCCACACGAGTTCGGAGATTGCAAGGAAGACAGCTACTATACTTGCACTGAGTTGCGCCAAGCTGTTGAGTCTGGGAAGTTTGGCCAAGTATTCGGATGGACTGCCACGATCGGCCAGGAGCCATATATCAGAAACGAGCTAGAAACTGCGGGCGTTGACGGCATCATCTATGGCTATAAAAACGCAGACTATGATGATGTATCAGACACTCGTGCTCCTGCCAGCACCATCCTGGACTGGATCAGAAGCCATCCAGATCGTCGCTTCATTGCCACCAATAATAACCCGCCATGGTAGTTGCATACACTCTTGGAGAACGACAACTTAACCATCGGTTCACAGATGTGAAACCAGGGTCTAATGCAGGGTCTCAGGAGAAAAAGGGGTTGGAGATGACTGTTGAGGTTTTCCGTTGATTCAGTGGTACAGTAAAAGTTGGCTTTCGCATATAGACTTCCTAGATACACTCTCTATCCTACATAGCGCCAGTTTGGCTTGGATTAATTGCATTCAAGCCTCATATTTCATCTGATAGAACGATTTTCATGTTGTCGCGGTATCTAGGCAGAATTGACTTTGTACCAACTGAGTCTATTCCGTTCCTTTCTTTAAACCTTCAGACCCGGATATTGACGTTTGAAATATCAGTGGGTAGAATAAGAGTATCGAGACCGCGTACCTACCTAGTTAGAATGGCCGTCGGGTTGGCCCGGACTTACAAGCCGACTGGTTCCGAAGTTTGGTTGACCCCAAAATTACTACGGTGTGGCAGCTCCTGAGGTGGTGCAGTACCTCTGAACCCCCGTTACTGCTTGCCACGGACCTTCAATCCAGGTCGCTCGGGAGCAATACGTATTAATGCCCACCTCGTCCAACCCCATCAAAATCACGCCCCTCCCACCCCCCGGTCCCGCCGTGCTCTCCATCTCCCACTCTCGTCTCTCCTCTCTCACCGAGCCGAGTCTCACTCCTCCGACCCCTCCAAAAGACGTCCCACCTGTCTACCTCTCCGCTCTACGCGTCCGCATCCCCGTCTTCGTAACCGAACAACTCTGTTCCCTCGCAGGCGAACTTGACGCCGATGACGCTCGAAGTTGGCATTGGATCGCATTTGATAACGATCAACCTGTCGCGACTCTGCGTTTGGTGCCCGTGACGGCTGAGGTAGTAGCAGGAGGGGTTAGGCAGGAGGTCGTGGTTATGGAGAAGGAACATGTTGGTTTGCCTGATCAGGAGGGGAGGGATCAGCGATCGGAGCCCTATCATGGTGCTACGGGCATGTGGGATGGGCGAGAACCGTTTATCAAGATTGGGCGGATGGCGACGCTGGCTTCGCATCGGGGGAAGGGGATTGCTCAAAGATTGATAGAGGAGTCGTTGGCTTGGGCGGCGACACATGGTGCGGACTTGTCTTCACCGGGAAGCGAGGGCATGGATAATATACCGCAGTGGAGGGGACTGGTGCTATCGCATGCGCAGAAGAGTGTGCAGGATTGGTGGGGGAAGATGGGATTTGAGGTTGATGAGGGGTTGGGGGCTTGGTGGGAAGAGGGAATCGAGCATGTAGGGATGTGGAGAAGGGTGGACGCAGCGGATCGGGGTCGGTGAGAGACGGGGAGGATTTCAAGACGATTGTAGTGGTGGACGCGATGCCGCTAAAGGTGGGTGATGATGATGAGCACGACATGATGACTGATACGCTGGGAGCTTCGGCGGCGAAAGCTCTCTTTCTGGGGACGCTGGTTTTATCCTTGAGCGTACTGAAGGATAGTCGAGCTCGCTCGCTCGCCATCCCCTAGCCTTGACTCGTCCAAAATGTGGGCGTGGGTGTGTATATGCTGACTGTAGGGTGGACGGACGTATGGGCGAATGAAGACGGAGTCGATGAGCTTATATATATGGCCCAACAACGCACTGCAATATCTGGAAAAGGGAAGAAGAAGGCAAGTGGAAGAAGGGTCATGAGTCTCAAGCTCAAGATTTTTGGATTAGTCAAAGGCCTGCTAATGCTACACAGTAGATGCAGCTACCGATCCTTGAAGCCAGTTTAACATCCAGCTAAGCCTTGACGGCTTGGTCGATCAATTGCTGAAGAGGAACTTCCTTCAAGCCAAGCAAGTCATTAGTCAGTCCTCGGGTTGTGGCATAATCCGCCGCAGGTTCACCACTATAGATACCTCCAACAATCAAGTCGGGTATGCCACTCATATCGCCTTTACCTAGCTTCTCACCTCCGGCCTGCCTCGCCTCGGCGGCGTTTCGTCTCTTGACCGTCCATTCCTCGCCGGTGGATTTCTCAAGTGCGGCGAGGATTTGGTTCTGGTTCGCCTTGACGTTTTGGATAAAGACGTATTTGTTGGCGGTCTCTTCGGGTCTTGAGAGGATGGCAACAATGCTTTGTGCGACGTCGGAAAGGTTGGTGCCGTTGACTACAGCTTCGCCGTTGTCGAAGATTGTAGCGGTGTGAGATTTGAGGTCGAAACCGAGGAAGCCAGTATGCAGACCCCTTATGTACGTCAGTCATGGCCGCGTTCGATGAAGTTTAGGACCTTACCAGTCGAAGAAAGCACCGTTGATGACAGCAGTCCAAGAGAGGCCAGACGACTCCTTGGTCTTGAGGTAGTTTGTGATGGCAGTTTTGGTCCCAAACATCGGGATCAACTCCACTATCTTTGGGTTGGAGGTGTCGCTCCCGAATTCGGAGGGAATGAAGCGCTTGACACCTGCGTCGGCGGCAGCATCCGCGATGGAATTGTGCTGTTCGACTGAGATTGGAGGCAAGAGGTTGAGGACGGCGTCTTGACCCTTGAAGATGGCGACCAATTGATCGGATGGGTAGTCATCGTCGATGGTTTGGACCTTGACCTCGCTCGGAAATTTGGCAGATGAGCTTTTGCGGGTTAAAACTGTGACGTTGAAGCCAGCTTTTAGGAGAGCATCCACGGCGGGTTTGCCAACGTTTCCTGATGCCTACTATCCGATCAGCAAAGGCCACAGGTCGACAGTTAAGAAGAGAGCCATACACCAATGACAATCACGTTCTTGAGTGGGGCCATGGTGATGGAGGGTGTCTTGAGAGTTTTGGAAAGCTCACGAACTACAGGTGAACACACTTGAACACAGGTGATGATTCTATGGTATTTGAATGGGATGCGTGTTCTAAGGATATGGATATTAGGAGACGAGACAGTCTTTATATATCCAGGCTGCACCTCCCGTCGCCTATTGTTCTTATGCCCCACCTTTCTCCAGATGTAGTCACGACATTCTCGAAATCCTTCGGACCACCCAATTTGCCGTCAATCCTGCCTGAAAAAGCGGCAGTGTACCGACGCTGTCGTACTGCGCTGGGACGATGATCCTATGAGTTGTGTTTGTCAGCGAAAGGCCACTTCGGACCTTCAGGTTGCTTTCCCCGAAGGCCGATCTCCCGAGAGATGCAATCTGGGGCTGATCCTTCGAACTCTTTTGTCAGCCTGTCCAGTCAGCTGCAGCATGGAGTGCATCAAAAGCTTGGTCTAGTTTCATAAGCAGGTACCATCAGCTATTCCGAGATGCGATAAGCCTGAAGACGCGTGAGGAGTCGGAGGAGTCCGAGAGGGCATCGCAAACCGGACACCCGGACGTTGCTCAATGAAAAACGATCCGGAACTAGGAGTAGGTAATACTAAGGCTTCTTGCATGAGTCTGTCTCCATGCGATGCCGTTGAGGAGAGTATGCTTAGCGAGCTTGAGGTACACACGACTCACGTATTGCTCTTGTCAGGCCTGTGCCCGGCATTCCAAGTCTCTTCTTCCTTGACGGCTGTCTCGAGGTTGTTGGAGATGACCTTCAGGCACCTATTGAACTCTTCCTGGCGAACAAGCTTGCGCCCGTTGCGGACTTTCCAGGCATCAATATTTTGATTGCATTCCATTAGGGTCCAGAGCATGGAAAAGAGAGCCGACAATGTACCAACCACAACATTGTCTCACGACCCTGTGCTTAGTACCAAGCCAGCTATGTTGCTGCGACGACACGTGCTTGCGAGGTAATGAGCCCGTATGGAATTCTGCTAGCTCGTCGGACGGGCCAACGAAAGCTAAGCATGGTGCCTCCTGGCATAGAGACATGCTGATGGACAAAGTCGCTGTAAGGACAACAGAACCGCAGATTGAAATTGCCAATGCTTACTACTATATGCCGAGGATGGTAGGATCGGAAATTCCTTGAAAGAGAGAAATGATTCATCCGGTACACGGGAGTCTCCTGCCCTGCCCCAATTTACGAAGAACATCGTCGACGGTGGAATATCGATCGCGAAAACTTGTTTATCGGCGTTAAATCCCTCGAGCCTCGTTTGCTACCGTCCGATTGGAAAGTAGTAGGTCCATGCATCCCCTTGGGCTGCGTGGAATCCATGCTTCTTGGGAACCAAGAGCAACGGAATTGATCTGGAGTCGCAAATCTGCTCGTAGACTCATAAGCGGGTATAAAATCAACATCGCATGGAAAAGATGCTTTCTCAAATGCAGTGGCTAATTGTGCAGACATGCTGGCACAAACTTGCTGTTTCACAATGAAAATAGGTATGAAAGAGTGATGGAATAAACAGCACCGTTAGAAGTCGAACTTGAAAGTTCCATATACAATGGGTCACGAGCGTAGCTTTGCGAGGTAAGCATGTGCAAAGGTCCAATGGATGACCCAGATGGTGAGAAATCTTTCCTTGTATTTCTAATCCACCTCAACATTTCCCTATATCCCTTGAACCCATCTGTGAATATGGTCCTATTAAACAGTACAAGGTCATGTAAATATCCGGTTTATCGCCATGGTACCCAATCCATCCCTTTTGGTGTAGTGGTCATGGTCTGACGAATTCCTATCTTACTTCCTGCTGAAGAGCTTCTTGAGGTAGAACCCGGCCACAAGCAAGGCCAATAACACTACTGACCCAATGACGGCCGTCATGATGATGAGTGTCTGTTTGGAGAGACCACCGTGACGACGGTGCATCTCATCGCGTAGCATGATCATTGTGAGTAACGAGGAGGTTTCCGGACGTTATGTGAGTTTTATCGCTCGACGTTGCTGTTGGATAGAGGTAGAGAGGATATGGCAGGTCGAAAGAGGGATTTGGGAAGTCGGTAGAAGGGGTGGCTAGATGTAGCCCGTTTTCTGATCGAACAATGCTTTTGTTGGTAGATGGTTGCGTGGCGTTGTAGGACAAACAATGGCTGGCTTTGTTGAGGTTGGATACAACGCCGAGAAAAGAGAATTCACGTTGCTTACAACACTTTCGAGAAAAGAACGACCAAAATGGGTTAACGGCTGCCTTTATAGCCGTTGAGCAGAGTAATATTGACTCGCAGCTCGCGTATTGATGTGCTTCATGTGCCAGATTTAACAATGCTTCTCGTTTCATGGTTGTTGTTTCGACCGAAGAGCTGTCTGTTTTAAACAGAGTTGGATCATAACGAGCCTCCATTGAACTTGCACGTCCATCTCAATTGGACAAAGGGGTGAAAAACAGGGTCGTGACGGGTCAACTGTTTTGCTTCCATGAAACTCTTCGCCGTGCAGAGCTGGGGGTGATAGTGATTGTTGTTTCGCATAGGTTTCAGGCGGTGGACCGTCGCACATTAGGGGAATGCAAAATTGCGGAGGCCCTCACAACAGAGCTCTCCTGCGCACCTCGAATTATCTTTTTCTCTAAGAATTACGACTTCATAACTACCTTGGTTGTGGCCTTACTCCTTCACAACGGCATTCACCAAGGAGGCCACGTCAGAATTACTAAAAGCCAACCTTGACTTCTCGCTATATTATCCACCTCCACTCCCACCAAACTAAAGATAAACGAATCTGATAAGATATTAAGGTGGCGACAATATCACTCATCGCTATCATCTTCTTCTGGGCGGGGTTCTAAGTGACGGTGGCTGAGTATGAGGCAAGTTTGTACAGAAGATCCCTTCCTAGAGAGTCTGGCTGATGGAAATTAATCAGATCCGTTTGCAGGAGCGATAAAGGCGCAATGGAAGATTTTGGGATCAAAGGTATCATTACGAACCATGTAGGGAGGAGAAAGTAGCGGCGGAGAGCTATCTAGGTATGATATGAGAGCAACCACCGCTTGGAGTATTTTGCAAAGACGAATGCAAGTGCAGAAATTAGAGTCAACGTCGAAGAGCGTTTACAAAAAGCTGTTTGAGGCGTCTAGACTAACGATGGACAACAGACCAGTGTCAACATGTTTGACTAAAACCGCGCAGGTCTTCCACACTCGATACATGTTCAAATAATGTTGGAGAATTCCCGGGGGTGATGGGGCTTTAATGGAATGTAAAATTCTGCCTCCTATTGAAGAATATCATCAGCGAATATCGGACTACCTGGTTGCATCTGATGAACAATTCCTCTTACTTGCAGTCTCCGGCATGCGTATTGAGCCTTTCTTTAGACCACATTGGGCCACAAAGTAACCAACGATAGAAAGAAGGGGAGTGTACTACTTGATACGTCCGCCCGGACCCTTGCACATCGGAGATGTACGATGTTCTTGATTAGAAGAATGATTGCTATGTGTCCCTTTTATACGTGAGTTTGCCCATTTTGCTTCCAATCAGTAGGCTCGTCTGGCCGTTGTCTGCTTCCGATACCCTATGGGATCGTCACTCTTCAAGCAATGCCGATAATACTGATCACTGGCCTCAGGTTATAGACATATACTACTGGACATGCTGGTGTTAGCTTTCGTTCTATGCTGTTGGGAGGACCTGCATATTATCTGGATCTGCCCTCTGGTTTGATTCTCACCAGACGGTTATGCCTCTTGTATCCGCTCCTATTCGGCTGAGCTTTTATCGACCTTTCATCCAGATGTTGAAAACGTATGGGTCTCAGATCTTATGGGTGATAATGAGGCACCACAAAGCGTCCCGATTGGACTCGTTCCAACCGGCAATACAAGCTCAGCAGCCGACTTGATTTACCTCCTGTCAAACTGTAGTTCCTTCACAGAGACGATAGCACCATGGTGCATCAGACGTCCTTTTGGTGTACTAGCCAATGTCTGACACTGCCGGGATCGCAACAACCCCCGATCCACCTCGTGAACATCCCCGTTAATGGCCTCTTCAGAAAGCCACGAGCTCCGTTCAGACACTTCATATAGCCCCAAAACACCCTTCCTTGGGCCTTTACTTCAACCAAGATTGTCTGACGACCCGCTCCTTACCCCCATACTGCTCTGAACTCGGATCTTTTGTACGTTGGTTTGTTGTCTGCTCACTCCCCACCATATCTAAAAAATCTACTGTCGTTCTCCTGCGTAGTTGTAAAGACCTTCACTGCAGTTGAACCTCGGGAAGGATAGAGCAATCTCGGTAGCAAAAGATGAAATGGAGGTAGGAAGCAGAGAGAGAGATAGGCCAAAAGCACAGAGATGGCCGATGTAATTGTTAGATCTGCGCGGACGACTCTGTATCCACGCCAAATGTGACAAAGGAGAATTCACTTGGCCAATATCAAGCTACCTTACCTTATCAAGGGTCTTCTATTTCACTCTATCAGATCTTGTTGGGTCACTATTATGTTCTCTGGTCATGCATCGATATGACTAAGAGATCGTACGTACCGGACCATACAGACAAAGAGGTCGACCGGCTATCTTCAAACCGGCCCTTCGTCTTCAAATACTTCACAGTCCCAAGCCGTCGGCGAGTTAAGCTCACGGCCGTGTACCGCATTGGCAAAGAGGTGATTGCGTCTTCCAACTTGATTGGCCAATTCCTGAGAGATTTGAGTTTCATCTGCATTCACCTCTTTGTACACTGCCATCGTCGCTCCTCCACTCCAGATATAATATCCCGCCTCTTTTCTTGCATTTTGTTCCTTTTTACAGCTAATCTTCCCTCTTCCTTCTTCCCTCAAATTGTTCGACAAGCTCGCCAATCTACATTCTTCTTAGCAAGCCGTCAATATCATACTCGAAATCCACATACACCGCCAGGTAAGTCACAGCTTATATTCTGATTCCACAGGATAACAGCGACTGACATTGTGTTCGCTATCCAGTTCAATCCCACTATCATCAACATGAAGTCCATTATCATTTCAGCTGTCTTCGGCACTGCCATTCTGGCCATTCATGGCGTGAGCGGAGCCGTCGTTCCAGTCAATGGTAAGCCCACTACAGTAATAGCATCTCCGCTCGAGTGCTGACAACCCTCACAGCTCTCAAGCGCAACGAGGCTTCGGGTCTCCATTCTGAGGCTGTTGAAGGCGCTGCGTCCCTTGCCATCAAACGTGCCACCCCGGATTCTACCAAGTTCATGGCCATCGTCGAGCGTGATGTCTCAGCTATCAATTCAGAGACCGGCACAGCCGCCGCCGAAGCTTCTGCCGATGAGAGTATCTCCACTGCGACCGCGTGTACCCATACTGGCGAAGGTTTCCTGGAGTGTGACGGCGCCATTTTCAAGCGTCAGACTGCTACCACCTCTTTGATGAACGACCTCGAGAAGCGTGATGAAACCATGGGTATGTCATTCCTTTGCTTTTGTCTGCCCCTGTACGGAAGGATGGAACGATCACCGTGGCACGTCTCTGTTTCCTAACCAACCACTCCATCATTGAAACCAAGGCTGATTCAACGCTCGCAGATATCGCAGCCCGTGCAACTGCCGCCGACCCCGGTTGCAACGCCAAAGCGAAACCTTTCTACTTCACAGCGCCAGACGTATGCAGCGGCGAAGCTGTGAAAGGCTCGGTGGCATATCAGAGATATTACCCTGGCACCAAGTGGAACATTGGTCTGATGAGGTTGTGCTTTGAGAGAGCAGGATGTGATGGAGGGCTCCAATTCGGTGGCTGATCCTTTCATCAAAGGCTAGGCACGGGGTCAGCGACACCATGATGTGATCGCTGCACTCCCAAAAGTTCCACCATGCGAGTGAATGTCG